>Ga0207693_10001692_pt1 | contig 19434 bp, 16 predicted proteins | sample LARL81metaG_FD_184347 | JGI IMG/M metagenome (GOLD analysis project Ga0207693, IMG submission 184347) | Corn, switchgrass and miscanthus rhizosphere microbial communities from Kellogg Biological Station, Michigan, USA - LAR L8-1 metaG... | ecosystem: Host-associated > Plants > Roots >...
GGTGTTGTTGCGGACTTGTCCAGTGGGATTGCCTCCTCCTCTGTTCCGCGCAGCGGTCGGAATCGTCACGACCAGTGAACGTGCGGTGCCGTCTTGCCCGTAGAGGGTCGAAACACCGGTGCCGTTGTCGCTGACCCAAATCGTGCCGTTCGGCGCCGAGACAGACATGCCCCACGGATTGACAAGGTTTGGATCGACGTGCTGCGCAACACCGGCGATGTCGGATTGAAGATTGGTCCAGCTATAGGTATCGGCGCGTGTGTTGGCGGTGCCGAATGATGTCGCCGCCAAAACTAGCAGCGCACTTGTAATCAGACTGCGAATGCTTTTCATAAAATTCCCTTTCGTGTTGAGATTCTGCCGGCTCGTTTCGCCCAAGGTCGACGAGACGGCCGTGAGTTGGTAGGGGTTTTTGGTAACAAGATTGTTACTTTTGGTCCTGATGATTGCCAAGACCAGGCGGCTACGCTGCAAGTGTCAGCATCACTCGCGGTACCGTTTCGATCTCACCGGCTGAAGTTAGGGACACGACGAAGCGTGTCCCTCCAGCTTAAAACATGGTGTGCACAATCATTCCGAAGCTGGAGGGCGCCGCTTCGCTTACCACGCCATAGCCATGCGACGGCGGGTCGGCGCCCAAACTTTTTCTCCAATCGTCAGGCGCGGCGCTGTTGTTTCACAAAATTGCCCGGCAACTTCAACTCGTCGTCCGGCACGGAGCCGGCCGCGTTTCCTAAGGCCGCTTCTTCCGCTGGCAAATGCTGCTTGAAGCGATTCTTATCGATCGCTTTCATGAACGCTTCGTGCGGCGAAACAATTCCCTTTTGCAACAGAGCCCAGATGGCGTCGTCCATGAATTGCATTCCCTGGGCGCGACCGGAAACGATTACGTCCTGCAATTTCTGTGTTGCACCTTCCCGAATAATCGCCGCCACCGCCGCATTTGCGATCAAAATCTCGTTAACTGCGATGCGTCCGGCGCCATCCGCTTTTTTCAAAAGCAATTGCGCGAGCACTCCGCGCAGCGAATTGGACAACATTGTTCGCACCTGCGGCTGTCGAGGTGCGGGAAAGACATCCACCATCCGATCGACACTCTTGCGCGCGTTATTGGTGTGCAGAGTTCCGAAGACGAGTAGGCCTGTTTCCGCCGCGGTCAGCGCGAGCGAAATCGTTTCCAGATCGCGCATCTCACCCACAAGCACGACATCGGCATCTTCGCGCAAAACCGCCCGGACCGCTTCCGGGAACGAGCGCGTATTCGCGGGCACTTCGCGCTGCGTGATGACGCTCTTTTTGTTGTTATGAACGAACTCGATCGGCTCTTCGATTGTCACGATGTGCCGGGAAAAGTTGATGTTGATGTAATCAATCAACGCCGCCAGCGTGGTCGATTTTCCCGAACCGGTCGGGCCGGTGACCAGGACGAGTCCGCCGCGAAGGTTGCCGAACTCTTTCACCACTGTAGGTATGCCCAACTGTTCAAGGGTCGCGATCTTGGTCGGAATTAAGCGAAAGACGGCGCCGTAGCCATTCGATTGCTTGAGGAAGTTACAACGGAACCGCGACGCGCGGTCCATCTCATAGGCAAAATCGAGATCGCCGCGTTCTTCGAAAATGTTCCAATTCGCCGGTCCCGCAATTTCGCGTAACATCAACACAGCTTCATCACGCAAGACCGGCTCCGGCCGCATCGCCATGACATCGCCGTGCCGCCGCATTTTTGGCGGCTGGCCTTCCCCGATGTGCAAATCAGACGCGCCTTGCGTTACAATCGCCTGCAGGAATTGATCAAGATAAGCCATATCAGAACCGCGGATTACACGGATGTCACGGATAAGAATTCCTACGCATGAAGATCTGGGGGATTTGACTCCCGGCCGTCCTGCCGCACGACCCGCTTCCACTCCAAGTGAGCGCTCTTAAAATTCAGCAATAACGCAAGATCAAGTTTGCTGATTGCCAAGTAGCCGATCATTTGAGCAACAGGCGTTCGTTGAAAGCTGATACTACTTTGGGATCAACAATCACAGCGTCATCAACGATTAAATCGGGCAACAAATGTCCGATTAGTTCGCTGCGATAAAAGACGGGATAGGAGCGCTGCGCAGTCACGGTGTGACCCCTGCGATGCAACTCAACCACGAGCGCTCGTTCATACAGCTTTTCGTCAAGTCCTGGTTTGAGTTCGTTCAGTACGTCCATCGCCGCACCGATGATCGGTCCACTTAATTCCTCGTGAAGCACCTCCTTCTTCATCCGTGTCATCCGCGGTTTCTTGTTCTGTTCTTGGAGGGTCGGCGTCATCAGGGGTTGAAGACTGCAGGTTGAGGTGTGTGAACGGCGGATTGCACGTGTTGTCGCACGATCTGTTTTTGGTCGGCGCGGGCCAGCGCTTCTTCCGCGGTGATCAAACCTCTGGAATGGAGTTCGATCAACGTGTCGTCCATCAGTTGCATTCCCTGTTTCCGACCGGTTTGGATGATTCCCGGCAACATGAATGTCCGCGCTTCGCGGATAATGTTCGAGACCGCTGGTGTATTCGCAAGGGTCTCGATCGCCAGGACGCGACCGGTGCCGTCGGAGCGGGGAATTAATTGCTGGCTGATGATGCCGCGCAACGATTCACTGATCATGATGCGAATTTGCGCCTGTTGATCGACGGGAAAGACATCGAGAATTCGATCAAGGGTGCGGGCGGCAGTTCCGGTGTGCAATGTTCCGAGGACAAGGTGACCGGTTTCCGATGCGGTGATCGCGAGCGAAACAGTTTCCAAGTCTCGCATTTCGCCGACCATGATCACATCTGGGTCTTCACGCAGCGCACCACGCAAGGCCACGCCAAACGAGGCGGTGTGCGTATGCACTTCGCGTTGGGTGATGTGACAGCCCTTCGGTTCGAAAACGTATTCAATGGGATCCTCCAGGGTGATGATGTGCTCACGTCGCTCGAGATTGACCTGCTCGACCAAAGCGGCCAGCGTCGTCGATTTTCCACTCCCGACTGACCCCGTGACGAGAATCAGCCCGTTTTGATAACGCGTCAGCAATTTCAGATGCTCGGGCAAACCGAGCTCATCCATGGTGCGAACACGTGTGTTGATGATTCGGAAAACAATGTCGGTACCCAGACGCTGTCGGACTACACTGGCGCGATATCTTCCCTTGGCGTTAGCATAGGCAAAATCGGCGTCCCCACGCTCCTCGACCAGCTGACGCTGTGCGTCCGTGAGGAACGAATCAGCTAATTTTCTGGTCTGTTCGGGTTTGAAACGTGGCGCATCCGGCCAGATCGGCTGAAGCGTGCCATGAAGGCGCCAGACCGGCGGCGCATTCACTCCGAGATGAATATCTGAGGCGCCGGCCTGCTGTCCGACAGCAAGATATTCATCAACGTGACGCAGCAATGCAGCACTCATCGCGCGGTATCATCATGGCACTCACACCGTGATTAGGTAAACTTAAAATCGGTGTCGATCGATCGATATAATCGCAGATTACGCAGATTCTAATAGAACAGAGGATCTGAGCCTACGAAGCGCACCGAACACGCTAAATTTGGAGGGACACGCGCTGCCTGCCACGCCATAGGAACGCGACGGCGGGTCGTCTCCCCAATTTTGAATCTTCTCGTCAGCGCGGTACCCGCGAACGCGTTGGCGGATAACCACTGATTTTGCTCGTCACAAACTTGATCAACGCCGGTCTAAATAGCGTTGCGGCAAACTTCAAGACGCCAACGAGCGCTCCGGCCTCGAGCAAACCTTTGCCAGTCTGCTTCGAGTTCTCTTTCGAGCGAACGTAAATTTTTTTCCTGCGCGCTGGCGCGACGGCGATCAGCAATCCGACCACCGCAATCGCTCCAATCCAGATCGCGGGTTGGTCGCGAAACGAATTCTTAAGCTTCCGTGGGAAATCTAATTCATAACGCAACCCGTTTAGCTCGCGTCCCAGCCGGTCGCGCGAAAGAGCAATATCGCTTTTTATCGCGGCTCGGTCTTTCCGAGGGATTTCAGCCATTGTTGATCTCTCTTTAGTTCCGCCCTGGTTTCGGGGTAAAGCCGGCCGGTCAATTTCGCTTTTGCTAACAAGACACAGACAACAGCTAAGATGACATGAAGCAAGCCGGCGCCGAGCGCAATCCATGTCCACGAAACACCGCTGCGATGAGCGATGCCAGCGATCAGGCTCGCCAGGATAAAAATGTATCCGAACACTACCGCGATCAGTGCGGCCAACGCGAAAGCAATCACCGCCGCCAATTGCAGCAGCATCGCCTTTGACTCGACCGCCAAAAGCGCGGCTCGAGTCTCAACGTACGCGAACAACGCGCTGATTAGCCCGATCGCATTGTCGATCAATCCGGCGTGTCCAGCCGGATTGTGCACTCTCGCGCCGGCGCGGGCCATGAAGCAGGCCTAGCGCCGGAAGATCAGACCCAAAACGAAACCGATCCCAAGCGCGGTCAGTACCGCCTTCATCGGATTCTCGCGAACATAATCTTCGCCGTCCTCCTGCAGGGTGCGAACGCGCACTTTCGCGTCGTCCCAGGCTTGGGTGGCTTTATCGCGATAATCCTCGGCCATCGCCGTTGCCGCCGACTTTAAGTCTTCAGCTGCACGACGCGCATGAGTCTTACTGCTCTCGAGTTTATTTTGCGCGCCACTGGACGCGCCGCTTTGATTTTCTTCAGCCATAATCTTTCTCCAAATGGTTAATGGTTTACCGCATTATCCGGTCGCCCAGGCTGATGCGCAAACCTTTCCGTCATCCGTTATATTTTAAACGAAACTGGGGCGCCTGCTGCGCTTGCGGCTTCTTACGATCGTCCGAGCGAAAAGGACAGAATTTACAGGATGATGCAGGATTAAATGGAGAACCTTTAAAATCCAATCCTGTAAATCCTGTCTGCTAAACTACTATTCGCGGAAAATAATCCGCGCTTTGGTCAGGTCGTAGGGCGACAGTTCCACCGAAACCTTGTCTCCCGGCACGATGCGAATGAAATGCTTGCGCATTTTGCCGGAGATGTGAGCCAGGACGTTGCGCTGACCGGCCAGATCGACGCGAAACATCGTGCCTGGCAACACTTGCGTTACCGTGCCCTCGGTGATGATCTGCGCTTCCTTTGGCACGCTATAAAATGCCAGCGGGCACGGAAACTTCAACCCAACGGCGCTAACAGACGCTTTGAAAACCCTCATCCTAACCACTTTGACCATCGAACGAGTGGAGGAGCAGAGCGAAACCTCCTACTCTCTCCCGTTAGGAGAGACGCACGCGTAAGCGGCAGTGAGGGCAGTTTTTCAACAGTCGGCTAAGGATTCAGTGATGCTTCCGGGAAAAACTCACCGATTTCGCGCCGTTTCCACCAAGCGCCCGTGGTCCGATGTTCTTCTGAAGTCGTGAACTGATATTTGAACAGAATGGCGCGAACGTATTTCGGCGGTTTATCGGGAAATGGATTGCGGGCGAGCAAGCGCGTCACGCTGGTGTCGTTCTCGAGCAAACGAACAACGAAATTTCCGAACCATTGTTCCTGCCGCGGGCCGCCTAATGCCGCAAACCACATTTGCCAGTCCAATCGCGGCTGATGCGGTGCACACCAGCGTGGCGCGCAGTTCACGTCGCCTGGTTTCCATTTGAATTCGTAGGCAATCCAATCGATGCCGTCGGCGCTGCCTTCGACTTGAATTTCCGGGCGCTCTTTCGTCATGACACGGAAAAGTCCGTAACCATTTGCGATGTAAAAAGGTTGAAAATGCTCATAAAGGAAACGAATGGGCTGCTTCAAATCTGCCTGTGGCTGAAATGCCGAATAAATGTGCCATGCATTTAGCGGCATGGTGATCACGAGGACGACAATGGCAGCGAAGTTGTAGCCGCGTTCGCTGGCCGCGGCCGGTTCGTATTCTCCTCGCGAACCGCGGCGGACAATCGCGGCTACAGAAGCGTCGTCGATGAGCAAAAGGCAAAGCGCGATCGTGAGCAGGTTGAAGAAGCAATAATTGCCGGTGATCGCGATGGCGATTTGAAGAAAGATTAATAATCCAGCTGCGGTTAATCGTACTCGGCGCGGCGCCCAGATAAAAAACGGGACGATGATTTCGACGAACAGACAAAACCCGACCGAGAATTTTTTGAACCACTCCGGATGTTTGTCCGCGAACCAGGCGAAAATAGTCGGCAACGGTTGAGTCCAATAGTGATAATCCAGCGCGGTCAGCGCATTCCAGTGAAAGGAATGATCGACCCAGCCCCAGCAGTTATCGCCGCTGGTCAGCTTTACCACGCCTGACATGACCATCAGTTTGAAAAGCAAAAACTTGAGGAGAAACAACGCGACCCCGGAAACTGCTGTAGCCGGGATCGCCGATCCCGGATTTTCCCTGGGCCAAAGCCGCCAGGGCGCGAAAAAAATCGCGAGAAATCCGGTTTCGAGCAAAAGGATGTCCCATTGGAAACTGAGAAAGTTTTGCCCGGCCACAGCGAGCGAGAGATAGAAAACGAAAAGCAGTGCTGCCGAAATTGCCGGCGCGACCCGGAGAATGAGCAGAACGGAAAGGACAACGCCGCCGCCACAAAGAAAATGGAGAAACGAGTTACTCGAACTGATCCAGCACAACGTTGGCAAGACCGATACGGCCCTGAGCCCAACCTGTGCTTTCGCGTTCGCTAAGTAGATTTCAATTGGGATAATGCCTTTGGTGCCGACAAGGCCGTCGATTTGGGTCCAAAGCGAAACGAACGCGATAAGGTAAATCAATCCGAGCGCACTGAGAAACCAGCGGCGTGCCCAAAAATAGGTTGGTGGCCGGACATCTTTCCCCCAAAGCAATCGCGTCATCGCCGAGGCGAATGGCCGATTTTCCGCGATGACGCGGTAAGCCAATTCAGAAACTGCAGCGAAACCGGGAACGCGCTGGTAACTCCACCACAACCATTTTTTCGAGCGAGAACAACGTAACGATCGATAAACCGCTGCCGCCGCGACGAAGACCTGACCGTTTTTATCGATGTAAACGACCGAGCGCTGAAATTGTTCCCGCGGAATTTCGGGAAAGCGTTCCGCGACCTCCTGGTAGGGTGCGTACTCAACTTCGCCGCCAGTGATTACACGCCAGCGCTCGATCCAGCGTCGGCAAAAGTGACACTCGCCATCCCAAATCAAGAGCGGCTTGGGTGGGGCATTGGAAACGCGGGGTTGGTCTTTCATGAGGCTGAGGCTCCGAATAGATTTGCTCATTTCTTCACACCAAGTCCACAAAGGACACGAAGGATTTCGAACGCCCCAATCGCGGGTGCCCACCGCGCTTCCAATGGAGCTCGTTCCGTTGCGCCCGTTGTGGACTTGGTGTGAGATTCTAGGAAAATTCGGCCCAGACCGGCGCGTGATCGGAGGGATCCTTGCCGTTGCGCATTTCACGATCGATTCCGGCGGCCGCGCAGCGTTTGGCTAGTGAGTCACTTGCCAGGATCTCATCGATGCGAAGACCGCGATTTTTTTGGAACGCCATCATCCGATAATCCCACCAACTAAATAACCTCGTATCAGCGTGATGAATGCGCAGTGTGTCGCGAAAGCCCACCTGTTCGAGTGCGCGAAAAGCGGCGCGTTCGTTCTCCGAACACATAATGGCGCCGCGCCAAAGCACCGGATCATGCACGTCGCGGTCTTCCGGCGCGACATTGAAATCGCCGCAGACAACAACATCGCGAAAAATCTTCTGCGCATTGGCGATGCAATCCCGAAGCTCAACAAACCATCGCAGCTTGTATTGGAACGCGGGCGAGCCGACGGCCCGCCCATTCGGTGCGTAAATGCAGAAAACGCGAACATCTCCAATCGTCGCAGCGATGACTCGGGCCTGCGGATCTTCGCCGGCGGCGCACAACGCTGCTTCGCGGTCGTGCAGCTGTTGTCGGGACAGAATCGCCACGCCATTATAAGATTTCTGCCCGTGAAAAACGCTACCGTATCCCGCGGCAGACAATACCAGTTCGGGAAATTGATCATCGCTGCATTTCGTTTCCTGCAGGCACACGACATCCGGTTGTTCCTTTGTCAGCCACTCGAGCAGCCGTTCCGTGCGTTTGCGTAGCGAATTGATGTTCCAGGAGGCGATCTTCACAAAACGGTGTCATCCCGAGCGTCAGCCGAGGGATCCCGCTGCGAAACCTTAAAAGTAAATTCCTCGGGATCCCTCGACTGCGCTCGGGATGACGGGTTCACAATTCCACCTCAACCCCCGGTGTCGGCACAATCACATCACAATTCGGCAGGTCTGCCGTGAGCCGCTGTCGCATCCATTCGACAGCCGGCGGATCGCCGTGGATCAGCAGAATTTTCTTGGGTGCGAGTTTCTTCGCGTAGGCGATGAGCGATTCGCGCGAGGCATGTGCACTGAATTGAAATTGTTCGATGTGACAGCGCAGCGTTTGCGACGGCACCTCGGGATCGAGCGAAACCGCGTCGCCCATTTTGGCTGTACGCAAAATTCCGCCGGGCGATTCCGGGTCGGCGTAGCCAACAAATAAAATGGAGTGCTGTGGGACTTCGACCACCCGTCGCGCAAAAATGTTGGAGAGCGTTTTGGGCGTCATCATCCCGCTGGAAAGCGCATAGACGCGACCGGCGCGTGCCGGAGAATCATTGATGGTTTGGCCATTCAGGACGAACGGCGCCACGTCTTGCATCAATTGCAGGCGCGGCCATTGTCGATGCGTCTGATTGGCCCGCCGATCGTAAACCTCTGTCATTTTCGAGCTCAGTCCGCCGATGTAAGCGGGGAAATCCAGTTGTTGTTGGCGGCGAAACTCGTAAAACATCCCGAGCGCTTCCTGCGTTTTGCCCAGAGCGAAAACCGGAATCAGCGCGCAGCCCCCACGGCTAAAGGTTGCTTCAATTGCGGTCGCCAGTTTTTTTTCTTCCGATGCGCGTGACCAGCCTGGCGGTTCGCGAATATCACCGCGAGTGCATTCCATGATCAGAATGTCGACATCGCTTTGCGGAAAAACCGCCGACTGCATGATCGTTTGATCATCGAAATTAACGTCACCGCTGTAGAAAATGGTTTGACCTTCCGCGCGCAAAAATATTCCGGACGAGCCAAGGACGTGTCCGGCATCCCAGAATTCGAAGGCAAACGCGCCGCCATCGGCGACGCGATCACCGGTTGTGGCGTAAGGCTGACGGTACCGGCAGCGATACCACCGCTCACTGCTGCGATCGATTTCGCGATGGCCAAAAAGCGGATAGATGGTGAGGCCGATGTCCTCACGCTGCCGCGTCATGACGTTGACGGAATTGTGGAGGAGAAGAGAGCCAATTTCGCTCGTCGGTTCAGTCATGAAAACGCGCGCATGCGGCTGGTACCGCATCAGGACAGGAAGCGTCCCGATGTGATCTTGATGAGCATGGCTAATAAGAATTGCGTCGATCGTTCGGCCTTCGACGGGCTTCCAGTTTGGCAGAGCGCTCTCGCCCACTTCTTTCGGATGCATCCCACTATCCAGAATCAGTCGGTTGCCGCCGGCTTCGAGGTAGTAAGAGTTCGCGCCGATTTCGGTGTGGCGGGTGAGATTGATGAACTTCATGCCGTCGAACTGTTGAGTCTTCCTCTACCTCTTCCTCTTAATCTTCGCATCGAACAAAGTTAAGAAGAAGGCCAGGAGGAACAGGATGACTGTAGCAGACTTGCAACTTCGGCCACTACTTGCTGTTCAATTTAGGTGCTGACTTTGATGCCGAAATCGCGGTGGGACGACCGCGCGGCGGCTCATTTACTGAATCGTGCCGGGTTTGGCGGAACGCTGGGTGAGATTGCCGCGACCAAGGCGAAGGGGCTCGAGGCGGCGGTGGATGAGGTGATTGAAGCAGGAGCGAACGCTGCCAACGTCCCTGCGCCGACCTGGGCGCACCCTGGCAATATCGGTGCAATCCGGATGGAGGCGCGCGCTGCCAAACGAAACGGGGACGCTTCAAAGCTGCGTGAGGTCCGCAAGATGGAAGGCGACGAACTGCTCGATTTGCGTCGTTGGTGGCTCAATCGCATTGCTACGACGTCGGCGCCTCTTCTGGAGAAGATGACCCTTTTCTGGCATGGCCATTTCGCCACCAGCGTGGCGAAGGTGAAGGACGGCTACTGGATGTGGCTGCAAAACGATACGCTTCGCCGCCATGCTCTCGGCAATTTTGTGACCCTGACAAAAGCAATGTCGCGCGATCCGGCAATGATGATCTACCTCGATCTTCACCAAAGCAGGCGCGAACATCCTAACGAGAATTGGGCGCGCGAGCTGATGGAATTGTTTACCATCGGGATCGGTAACTACACCGAACAGGACGTGCGCGAGTCCGCCCGCGCCTTTACTGGTTATCGGCTCGATCTCGCCACCCAGCGTTTCTGGTTTGCTCCGAATCAGCACGACGCAGGGCCAAAAAAATTCCTTGGACGTTCCGGCAATTTCAATGGCGATGACGTCATCGACATTTTGAGCAAACAATCGGCCTGCGCGGAATTCATTGGCCGAAAAATTTGCCGATATTTCATCGAGGACGAACCATCAGTGCCGTTGGTGAGTTTGGTGGCGGAACGAATCCGCGCTCACAATTTCGAGATGAAGCCGCTCTTGCGGGAAATTTTTTGTTCTGAGGAATTCTATTCAGAGCGCGTAATGCGAACGCAAATCAAGAGCCCGACGCACTTCATTGTTCAAACCTGCAAAGCCCTGGAATGCCAGTTACCGGCGCCGCACATCGCGCAAAATGCGATGCGACAAATGGGACAGATTTTGTTCGCACCGCCAAGTGTGAAAGGATGGGACGGCGGGAAAAGCTGGATCAGCACGTCGACCCTGCTTTTTCGCAATAACTTCGCGAACTACCTGATCAACGGCGACGGTATCTTGCCGGAGCCGATAAAAAGAGGCAGGGGAGACCTCGGGTTTCGTGCGAGCGGCAAAACGCTGGCGGAAGAAGTCCATCGCCTTCCCGCCGACGTGACGAAAATTGTATCGGCCGAGGCGCGGAGTGGCGGGCAGAAACTGATCGCCGAACTTAGTCTGCGCATTTTACAAAAAGAGCCACCGGCACAAGATGCAGCCGCGTTCTCAAAATTTCTCGAGGGGCGTAATGGCAATATCGACGACAGCGCCATTCGCGGGCTGATTCACTTAATGATGAGCACGCCGCTCTACCAATTGGCATGAGCGAGATGAAAACGCCGCCCACTCTTCAAACACGCCGCAAATTTCTGCGCACTTCCGTTCTTGGGGCAGCGGCAACATGGACGCTGCCGGTTTTCATCGAGAAAACATTCTTTGCTCTCAATGCCCTCGCCGCCGACGCAGTGACCCAAACTGTTTCAGGTAAAGACGGCACGATTCTCGTTATCCTGCAGTTGGCCGGTGGTAACGATGGCTTGAATACTGTCATTCCGTTTGCTGACGACAATTATCACCGCGTCCGTCCAAAACTGGCGTTGCCGCCAGAGAAAATTTTGAAGCTCGATTCTTATGTGGGGCTGAATCCACGGCTCGTCGGTTTGAAAGCGCTCCATGATTCGGGAGAACTCGCTATCGTTCAGGGCGTCGGTTATCCAAATCCCAACCGCTCGCATTTTCGCTCGACGGAAATCTGGCAAACAGCGTCGGACGCAAACCAATTTTCCGGCGAGGGCTGGCTTGGGCGCTATTTCGATAACTGCTGCGGCGGTGCCGACCCGACCGTGGGCGTGTCCATCGGCGATCAATCGCCGCAGGCGTTTTCAGCAAAAAATCCAACCGGGGTGACTTTTTCGCGGCCCGAACAATTTCGCTGGAAAGCATCGACCGACGCGGACGGCAAGCCGTTGACAGATGAAGAGACATTTTATCGGCAATTGATCGGTGCTCCTGAGGAAAATGCGCCGACCGAAGGAAACTCGATTTCGTCGCTGCCAGGAAAAATGCACTATGATGCCAGCACGGAAGATTTTCTGCGGCGCACTGCGCTCGATGCCCAGATCAGTTCTGACAAAATCCTGGCGATTGCACGCAAATATAAATCGAATGTGTTGTATCCACAGGGTCCGCTGGGCGGAGGTTTCAATTTGATCGCGCGCATGATTGCAGGCGGATTACCGACGCGGGTTTATTACGCCAGTCAGGGCGGATTCGATACCCACGCCGGGCAAATCGGAGCGCACGATCGGCTGATGAGCCTGGTTGACGGTGCCATTAGTGCGTTTGTTGCGGACCTGAAGCAGCAGGGGAATTTTCAGCGCGTCTTGCTCATGACCTTCAGCGAGTTTGGCCGACGCGTCGCTGAAAATGCGAATGCTGGGACCGATCATGGCGCGGCCGCCCCGATGTTTCTTATCGGTGGCGGGGTGAAGCCGGGGTTGTTTGGGAAATACCCAAGCCTGACGGATCTCGACAACGGCGATTTGAAATTCAGTACCGACTTTCGCAGTGTTTACGCAACGGTGCTGGATAAATGGTTGCGCGCCCCGAGCCAGCTTGTGCTCGGGAAAAAGTTTTCAACCTTGCCAATTGTTTAACTGTAATGGCGGTCTATGACCCCGAAAAAGGCAAGGCGTTCACAGAGCGCCGCTAGAGCAAGGTTCGCGCGTTCTGGACACGCAGAAGCGTGTCCCTTCGTTTTCGCTCTGGTCTCGAAGCGATGCATCCCGCCGAGAGATCGCGCCATCGTTGTAGGCGTTTCAAATTAGGAGAGTTCCGCTACAACAACGTCTCGAAAATCCGCATCCAGTTTCGAAACAGAATTTTTTCGATCTGCTCGTCGCTAAATCCGTGTTCGATCAATTTAGCGGTGACATTGCGCGCGTGGCCATGGTGCAAAAGGTCGGGAATAAAATGGACATGCGGGAATTTCTTATGGAACGCAGCGCGCTCTTCGTCAGACCAGCGCCGGTAAAAGAATTCGAAGAAATCGAAGCCAATCCCGACGCCATCGATTCCGATCAAATCGATCACATGCTGAATGTGATTGACGTAATGATCGAGAGTGGCTTCTTGCTTCTTTGAACTGACGAGAATCGAATTGACGCCGATGACCCCGCCGCGGGCGCCGATCGCCTTGATCTGTTCGTCGCTGATGTTGCGTTCGATGTCGTAATATTTGCGCGCGTTGGTGTGCGAAACGATTACCGGGCGGGTGGTATTTTCCAAAATGTCATCAAACCCGGCGGGATTGATATGCGCGAGATCGAGAATGACGCCAAGCCGCTCGCATTCGCGAACCAGTTCACAACCAAAGGCGGTCAGGCCTTCCGGCGAGGAGCCGCTGGCCGCGAAAATGCCGCCGTGACCAGCCGCGTTGCTGCGCACATGAGTGAGGCCAAGGATGCGCAGCCCCAGTTCGTAAAAAATTCGCAACAAATTGAGAGCGGCACCGAGTGGTTCGGCTCCTTCCATCGCAATCAGTAGCCCAATTTTTCCCTGCTCACGCGCGCGTTTGATCTCCGCAAACGAGCGACAGATGGCGAACCGATGGCAGCGTTCCACTTCCACGTAAGTTCGCGCCACTTGCGCCAGCGCCACTTCCAGCGCGCTTTCGGGCACATATTGGTCTTCGATGTAGATGCCGGCCGCTACCGTTCCGATGTCGCCCGCTTCAAATTCCGAAAGAAAATCTTCCGCCAGCACGTTATCACGATCGCGGTGGTCGTACAAAAACATCGGCAAATCGAAATGCAGATCGATCATTCCTGCGCCATGTACTCGCGCGATCCGGTCGTCCATTGATTCGGGTGAGGCATTCATTCCATTAGCATGTCCAAAAATTTGCGGCTTCGCGGCTTAACGTTAGCATCGAGCAAGGGACCGCTCGATCCACCTTGCAATTGTCAGGGCGCCGGTGGCGAGGCAGCAATTTCGGTCGGTTCGGCTCGATGTTTCGGCCGCGGCCAGGCGAACGCGAGAATTCCCAGTAACCACGCCGTGCCCAACGGGACCAGTCCGGGAATCCAAATCGCGTAGCGCGAAATTATCATGAATGCGATGAGGCAATACGCAGCGGTGAAAGCTATCAAACCAAGGAGGAGATCGACCCGCGAAGCCCGCACCGCGCGCGAACCGAGAAACGCGATGAGCAGGATTACGGCGCAGTCAAAGACGACGCTGACGCGGCGAGTAAAATGATTCGATTGCAATGTCGCAATAGCGGCAGCAAAGACATCAGGCGGGGACAGCGGATTCGTGGGAGTGCGCGCAAGAATCAGTTCGTCATGCAGACTTTGTAGCGGGGAGTTTTGTTGCCGTTGCTGTGCCAGAAGTAGCAATTCGTTCAAGGAGAACCGGCGTCCCAGTTTAGACGCGTTGGGATCTACCCTTAGCGAGCCGTCCCAATCGATCGGAATCCTCCGCCCTCCCGGGAGCGCGATGTGCGAGCCGATTTGAATTTGCACTTCGCTCATCGGTATGCGTGCCCAGGTGAGGAAGGCCTGCAAGGCAAAGGCTGGAATGACTTCACCGCGATAGTTAAAGAGCAAGGGAACGCGCGTGGCAGATTCCCCCGACAAGTTGATGTAACCGAGCGACGAGACTAGTCGCAAATCTTCATCCGGTTGGCGCTGAACTCCAGTGTAGGTGGGAAGGTCGCCTCGGCGTCCGCTCACCTGCACAAAACCAGGGATTTCCGTGGATGGCACATCCGGATCGGGCGTGGAAGTTAGCTCGGCTGAGAGGACCAGTTTCGGAACGCGCATCGCCTGATCGAGAAAGACCTGTTCCTGGTTCCTGTCGCGTTCGCGCCATTTCAAGAGCGGTTCGACGGCCACTATCGTCGGCTTGAAATCGAGAATGGCCTGAAAGAAAAGCGCGAACTCAAGTGGCGAAACTGCGCCGCCGTTATCGCCTGGTGCAGTAGAATCCGGTGGCGCCTTTTGACTGGGCTGCGTTTCAACTATGGGCGCGGCGCCGATTTCGACCACCGTTAGCGGAACATGTTCGCCTGATGCCGGAGTATTTCGCAAGAGCCAGTCGAGGAAAAATCCGTCCGCTTTCTCCACGTAGGGATCGCGCGCCAGCAGCAATGCCGCGAGCACGATAACGATGGCGAGAAGAAGACGCTGCATCGGGCGCGAAATTAGAAACGACGCGAGCCAAAGACAAATCTAATCCGCAAGAAGCAAATAGACAGGATAGACAGGATTCACACGATTAGATTTCAGAAACGTCCCTCGCAATCCTGTAAATCCTGCCTTTCTTGATTAAGGTGGCCATTCGCCGATGAAACAATTCGACATTTCCGTCCTTATGACCGATGAGCTGCGCGCGTTCCTGCACGGCGCGCACCCAGACCCATTTCGCATTCTCGGCCCACACCGCTTGCGCGAAGACGTTTTGATCCGCGTGTTTCGTCCCGATGCGCGCGAGGTTTCGATCAAGCTCGACAACAATGGCGTGGCCATTTCGGCCGAAAAAATTCAAGGCGAAGGTCTTTTCCAAGCCACGCTGGAGAAATGTGCGCGCGACGTTCCTTACACCCTCAAGATCAAACGCTGGGACGGTAGCGAACAGATTACGCGCGATCCGTATTCCTACGGCGTGATCATGGGCGAAGTCGATCTGCACCTCTTCGGCGAAGGGCAACACTGGCGGCTCTACGAAAAATTCGGCGCGCATGTTCGGAAGGTCGGTGAAGACCTGGGCGTTTACTTTGCGGTCTGGGCTCCGAATGCACAACGCGTGAGCGTGGTGGGCGATTTCAACGGCTGGGACGGACGGGTTCACCCCATGCGCAAGCTGATCGGCAGCGGGGTATGGGAATTGTTCATTCCGGACATCGGCGAGAATGCACACTACAAATTTGAAATCCGCACCGCCCACGGCGCGATTTTTTTAAAAAGCGATCCGTTCGCCTTTTTCAGCCAGCACGGCAAGGAAACGGCCTCGCTAGTTTACGATCTGACTCGATATGCCTGGTCGGATGGCGCGTGGATGGAGGCACGGCGGTCGAAGAATTTGCCGCGCAGCCCGCTCAGCATTTATGAAGTGCACCTCGGGTCCTGGCGACGAAAGGCGGAGCAGGGGAATCGTTTCCTCAGTTACCTGGAGTTAGCCGACACTCTTCTGCCGTATGTCCTCGAGATGGGCTACACCCACATCGAACTGATGCCAGTGGCAGAGCATCCCTTCGAGGGTTCGTGGGGTTATCAGGTCACGAATTACTTCGCGCCGACTAGTCGCTTTGGGAAACCGGATGAGTTTCGCCATTTTATCGACCGCTGTCATCAGGCCGGAATCGGCGTGATCATGGATTGGGTGCCGGCTCATTTCCCGAGAGATATCCATGGTCTGGCGGAATTCGATGGCACTGATCTCTACGAACACATGGATCCGCGTCAGGGCGAGCAACCGGACTGGGGCACGCTCATTTTTAATTTCGGGCGCAACGAAGTCCGCAATTTTCTCATCGCGAACGCCCTCTTCTGGCTCGACCAATATCACATCGACGGCCTGCGGGTGGACGCGGTCGCCTCGATGCTCTATTTGGATTATTCGCGCAAGGAAGGGCAGTGGATCCCGAACGTTTTCGGCGGCCGCGAAAATCTCGATGCCGTTTATTTCCTGAAACGGTTCAACGAAGTCTGCTACGAACGTTTCCCCGGCATCATGACCATCGCCGAGGAATCAACCGCCTGGCCCGGAGTTTCGCGCCCGACTTATCTAGGCGGACTGGGTTTCGGTTTCAAATGGAACATGGGCTGGATGCACGACTTTCTGGAATACATGCAGCTGGATCCAATCTTTCGCCGGTTTCATCATGGAAACATCACCTTCTCGCTGCTCTACGCTTTCCAGGAGCACTTCGTTCTGGTGCTGAGTCACGACGAAGTGGTTCATGGGAAACGGTCACTGCTTTCGAAAATGCCGGGCGATGTGTGGCAGAAATTCGCCAATCTGCGGATGTTTTACGCGTGGATGTTTGGTCATCCGGGGAAAAAGCTTCTTTTTATGGGGGGCGAGTTTGGCCAGTGGCGCGAATGGAATCATGACGCCTCGTTGGATTGGGGGCTATTGCAGTCGCCGCTGCACGATGGGCTCCGTCGGTTGGTGCAGCACTTAAACTATCTCTATAAGAGTGAGCCGGCGCTTTGGGACCTGGATGATACCTACGAAGGATTCGAATGGATCGATTTTCACGATGCCGAAAACAGCGTTCTCATCTGGATGCGGAAGTCGCGCGAAGGTGAGGTCATCGTTTTCGCTGTAAATGCCACGCCGATGGTGCGTTACGCGTATCACATCGGGGTCCAGGGAGCAGGTTATTACCGTGAAATTATCAATACTGATGCCGAGACCTACGGCGGTACTAATGTAGGCAATCTGGGCGGGATCTATGCCTCGAACGAACCGTGGCAGGGCCGGGAGCATTCTCTTTACGTCAACCTCCCACCCCTGGCCACCGTTGCCTTCAAAAAAGAAAAGCTTGCATCCTGAGGCAACTTTTTGGTAATCTGTAAATCCTCAGATTAAAAAATACCCGATATGAAAACACACTCCCAATCCGCATTCACCTTGATCGAAATGCTCGTTGTGATTTCGATCATCGCCGTTCTCGCCGCCTTCGCTGTGCCCGCTCTTACCAGCGCGCTCACCAAAGGTCAGATGACCGGCACACTCAACAACGGTCGACAGCTCTATCTTGCTGCCCAGCAAATGGCGCTCGATGGTGCTGCTAACGCCGATCCGAGCCTCTCTTGGCCTGGTGATTACACCACCGCCCCAACTGTGAGCGAATATATGACCACGCTGGTGAACAATGACTACCTCAAACCTGGCGACGTTCAAAAGCTCATGAATGCTCCGGGCACAAAGTGCGTGATGACGTACACTCCAGCGGCCCCACCCGTCGCCGCCAAGGTGCAACTCGCCGGTGCACCGGCCTTCAAGTTTTTCTTGGCCAAGGACGCTCACTCATCGAACGTTATCTTCATCGAAACCGCCAATTACACTTACGACACCAGTGTGGATCCGGCCCTAAGTCCGTTCGGCGACAAGGGATTCATTGTGCAGCACAGGGGCGGCGATGCCAGCATCCTGCGCAAGAACAATGCTAGTCTTGCAAGCAGTGGCCAGAGCGACTCAATATTCCAGTCGACGGTGGGCAAGAAGGTCAACGATATCGACGGAACTGTGACTGCAGAGGCGAACTCCGACCTTTTGGTATACCCGTAAACGTCGGTTTCTAAAAAACTAAAGCTTCGAACGGGCCTGCCGATTGGCAGGCCCGTTTTTCTTTTGGCGAGTGATCTGAGCGCAGCGCAGCTTTCGCTTTGCCGCTTGACGGCTTAGGTCACCATCAGTCACGCCGGTCGGCTGCGGCCGCAGTTTTGCCGGCAGGGTCCCACTTTGTGTAGTGCCTGCGATGTTGCCGCAACGCCTCGAAAATTGCGGAGCCTAGTCGCAACCGCTGAGTAACCGTCTCGGTGCATCGTCTGGCTTTTAGCTTGCGGAATCGGCGGGCGAAACCCGAAGGACTTGCGACTCGAGCTCGCCGTCGGGCAGACGGGTGCGTAAATGGGCCCCGCGCTTCACCTGCGTCACTAAACGAAGCAGATTGCCGGTGCGTTCATGCTGTAGCCACGGCGCAGTGTCGCGTGGGTACCCGGGCACAGCCCTTTGTCATTCCGAGCGTAGTCGAGGCTGCAACGCAGCTGAGGTAATCGGCGAGGCCACGCTTTCCATCTCTAACTATTTCGCAAAACAATCAGAGATGTCTCCGTCCGAGTCGGACTGGCATATTTGCTCGACATGACAGAAGGCCCTGGGCACGCCTACAAATCTATTCCGGCGACGTCCGATTCAATCGCGCCGTCCGTGACGCGCGTTTGAATTCGGTCGCCGCGCTTCACCTGCTTCACTGAACGAACCAGATTGCCGGTCGCGTCCATGGTCACGCTGTAGCCGCGGCGTAGTGTCGCGTCGGGCCCCAGGACGGCGAGAATTTTCTCCGCGCGCTCAAAGCGTCTTCGCATTGTGTTGACTAATTGCGGCGAACATGTCGCCAGCCGCCGCGCGAACTCGGCAAATCGGCTCCGCCGCAAGGTAATCTCGCGCGTTGGATCGTGCCGCCGCAGAGCGGCCGCGTTTTCCGCTAAACGACCACGCCAATTTCCAAGAAATGCGGCAGCGTTCCGTTGCAAACTTTCGCGGCGCCAGTCTAGCGTCTGTTTGAATTCCTGAATTCGTGTCATCAATTCACGTCCGACAGTCCGCTCGGAAAACAGACGCAATCGCGTTTGCTCACGCACAATGAAGGTTCGCCAACAACGCTGCAAACAAACGGCCAGTTCATTCACGCGCCGATCGAGCTCGACTGCCGCTGGCACAATCAATTCCGCCGCAGCGCTCGGCGTCGGCGCGCGCAAATCGGCCACGAAATCGGCAATAGTGAAATCAATTTCGTGTCCAACCGCGGAGACA
>Ga0207693_10001693_pt1 | contig 19428 bp, 17 predicted proteins | sample LARL81metaG_FD_184347 | JGI IMG/M metagenome (GOLD analysis project Ga0207693, IMG submission 184347) | Corn, switchgrass and miscanthus rhizosphere microbial communities from Kellogg Biological Station, Michigan, USA - LAR L8-1 metaG... | ecosystem: Host-associated > Plants > Roots >...
TCCGACAGGTTCTCTCTAGGCGGCCTGGACGTTCGCGGCTTGCGCGCCCTTGTCACCCTGAACGACTTCGAACGACACGCGCTGGCCTTCGGTCAGCGACTTGTAGCCGTCCATCGTGATCGCCGAGAAGTGGACGAAGACGTCATCGCCGCCTTCGCGCTCGATGAAGCCGTAGCCCTTCTCGTTCGAGAACCACTTTACGGTGCCCTCAGCCAAACCTTCCTCCTTGCAGAAAAACGACGGCCCGGGCACCGAGCCGCCGACCTTTGCTGAAACAGGCCGGAGTTTAGCTCAGTTTTTGGGCGTTGCAACGGGGACGGTCCGGCGCAATCGCGCTGCCGTAACAGCGTTCTGCAGCACCATCGCGATCGTCATCGGCCCGACGCCGCCCGGTACCGGGGTCATATAGGCGGCCAGGTCCATCGCTCCCGGATCGACGTCGCCGAGCACCTTGCGGCTCGACTCGTCCCGGTTCATCCCGACGTCGATCACGGTTGCGCCGGCCTTGACCATGTCGCCGGAGATCAGGTGGGTGCGGCCGACGGCGGCCACGAGGACGTCGGCGTCGAGCGTGTGCCGCTCGAGATCCTGCGTCCGCGAGTGGCAGATCGTGACCGTCGCATTGCGCTGGAGGAGCAGGTGCGCCATCGGCTTGCCGACGATCGCGGAACGGCCGACGACGACGGCGTGCGCGCCCTCGAGCGGGATCTCGTACTCGTCGAGCATCCTCATGATGCCGAGGGGCGTGCCCGGGACGAGCGTCGGCCGACCGAGGTAGAGCCGGCCCGCGTTGACCGGATGGATGCCGTCGACGTCCTTCGCGGGCGCGATGGCCTCGATCACGCGGTTCTCGTCGATGTGGTCGGGCAGCGGGAGCTGGACGAGCAGGCCGTCCACGTCGTCGTCGGCGTTCAGCTCGGCGATCGTCGCGAGCAGCTCGTCCTCCGACAGGTCGGCGGGCAGCTTGAGGTCACGTGCGTCCATCCCTGCCCCGGTTGCGGCCTTCTGCTTCAGGTCGATGTAGATGTGCGAGGCAGGGTCGTCGCCGACGAGGACCGTGGCGAGGCCCACGTGGCCGAGCTCGGCGACCGATTCGGCCACCTCCTCGCGCACCTTCGCGCCGAGCGCCTTGCCGTCGATGAGGGTGGCCGTCACCGGAGCGAGGTTACCCCGGTCGGCGCCCGCCAGGTCCCGCCTGCGCGCATGCGCTCGGCGAGCGCTCGCTCGAGCGTCGTCCGCGACGTGAGCTTGTCGAGATCCCGCTCGTAGGTGTGGAAGACGAACCGGCGCACGTCGTCGTTCGCCTCCCTCCCCTCGTCGCGCAGCTCGAACCGGCGCTGGAAGCGGACGATGTTCGACGCGGGTGGCAGAGCGTCGGCGAGCTGCGGGTCGAGTAGCCACGAGGTGCACCGGGCCGTGTGATGGCCCGGGTACACCTCGCGCGCTCGCGCGAACGACGCGTCGCAGGCGCCGGGTTCGAGCGGGAGGCCGGTCTCGGGGATGTGCACGTCGAGCACGCCGTCGCCGTGGTCCTCGAACTGGAGCCGGCCGAGCTCGGACAGCTTCCCGTCCCAGATCATCTCGATCCACTCGACCTCCCAGCCGCCCGGCTCGCCGCCGCACTCCCGGTGCAGAGCGACGTGCCGCGGCAACGACTGGATCGTGGCCCCGGACTCCTCGTCGGTGAGGCCGAGCGCCCGGTGCCGCGCCCGCAGCTCCGGGATTCGCGCGACGAACGACTGCGCGAGCGGATCGTCCTCGAAACGAAGCTCCACTAGGCTCCGCACGATGCCACGCCTGAGCCGCAGGAACGACCCGGATTCGGTGCGCGCGCGCCAGCAGTCGCTCGGTCTGCCCGAGGTCGGCCTCGAGCCGTACGCGAAGGCGGCCGAATCGCTCACCGGCCTCATCTCGATCCCGGTCTCGGTCGCGCAGCTCGCGGTCTCGCTCGGCGAGTACGAGCTGTCGGAGGAAGGGGAGGTGGTCGAGACCGGTCGGGCGGACGAGGAGGTCGTCGTTCCGCTCGCGCACACCGAGGGCGGGCTGACCGCCTCCGTGCAGCGCGGCGCCAAGGCGATCGCCGAGTCCGGCGGCTGCCGAACGTACGTGATCGCCGACAGGATCACCCGAGCATCCTGCTTCGTCTGCAAAGACGCGGGGGACGCACTCGCGCTCGCGCGCTGGATCGAGGGCGAGGTGCCTGCGATGCGCGCGTTCCTGCGCGAGGCGGACAACCCGGAGCTCTCCCGCTATGCCGTCCTGCGCGAGGCGAAGACGCACGTCGTCGGCCCCATGTGCCATGTCCTGTGGCGCTTCACGACCGGCGACGCGTTCGGCGCGAACATGATGACCCGCAACGCGTACGCGCTGAACATGGCGCACGTCCTGCCCCAGGCGCCGGTGCCGATCGAGCGCAGCATCCTGGAGGCGAACATGGGCGGCGACAAGAAGCCGTCCTTCGAGTACTTCCAGCAGGGGCACGGCAAGACGGTGATCGCCGAGACGACGCTGACCGAGGCCGCGATCGAGCGGGTGCTGCGCACGACGCGCACCGACCTCGAGGAGCTCGCCTGGGCCGGGACGCACGGCGCCGTCGCCTCCGGCATGCAGTCGGTCGCCTTCACGCCTGCCTCGGCGATCGCGGCCGTCTTCGCAGCGACCGGCCAGGATCTCGGGCTGGTCGGCACGAGCTCCATGGCGCACGGGACGGAGCAGCGCGTCGAGGGCGGCCTCCACGCGTCGATCCGCTTCCCCGGCATCGAAGTCGGCACCGTCGGGGGCGGCACGACGCTGCCGGATCCCAAGCGCTGGCTCGAGTTGATGGGCTGTGCCGGCGCGGGGAAGGTCTACCGGCTGGCGCAGCTCGTGGCGGCGACGGCGCTCGCCCTCGAGATCAGCGCCTCCGCGGCGATGGCGACCGCCGGGAGCGAAAACTTCTTCCGCGCCCACTTCGAGCGCGGCGGGATGCGCTGATGGCATGAGGCCCGCCGGCCTGGCCGGTACTCGGGAAGGACGGCGGACCTGGGAGGACGATCGTCGCCAAACTCGCCTCCAGCGGAACTCGCCCACACGCCCTCGCTCTCGACCGGGGGCCAGCCTCGTCGCCCCTGTTCAGTCGGAAACGCACTTTGACTCGGTCGTCGCTCCGCCGCTCCAGGCGCGAGTTCTAGCGGTTGGGCAAGTGTTCCAGAGTGAGGCGCGGCGCGCCCAGCCAGGTAGCGACCGTGTTGCGCTCTATGGCGTGTGGAAGACGGCCTCGACGTTGTTTCCGTCGAGGTCGAGAACGAATGCCGCGTAGTAGTCACCGATGTACTCGCGCCGTCGGCCGGGTGGGCCGTTGTCGATAGCCCCGTGACCCAGGGCGATCCGATGCCAGCGGTCTACGGCTGCTGCGTCCGAGGCGGTGAAGGCCACGTGCGCTCCAGTTGTTGCGCGGTCGCGGCCGGGCGCGCTGCCGACACTGTGGACGCTGAAGTCGTCGCTACCGTCGCGACCGAAGAGGACGTACGCGTCGCCCTCGAACTCGCCTTCGCCGAGCACGGCGAAACCGAGTTCAGCCAACGCGGCCGCATACATCCTCCGACTCGCCGGAAAATCGCTCACCCGGATACCGACATGGTCGACGACTCCGCTCACGCGCCGAGTGTATTTCGGGCCGCATCGTCCAGAGACCCTCCGAAGGACAGTTCACGATCATTGAAACTTGAGCTTGTCTAGCCGGACCGTGCTCAGGGCGGTCAGGACGTTCGACCACTGACATCTGCGAACTGTCCCGTAAGCATCCGAATCCCCTGAGCTGCCGCGCTAGCGGCGATAGTCGTCGCGCTCGTCCAACTCCTCCGGCGTAGGTCCGCGGCCGCCCCCAAGGAACAAGATGTTGCGCGCCAAGATCCGGAAGAACGAGCGAAGGAAGCTCATGGCTCGAGCGCACACGCTACCGGCGAGCGCGGCGGAAAAGCCCGCAGGGGACGACTCGAACGGCGGGACACTCGCCTGGACCAGTGTTCGGGAATGACCCCTGGCCGGCGAGGTGGCCGCTCATCCGGCAGTAGACTCCCGGCTCGGTGGCGACGCTTGTCCGCGACGGCCTGGAACTGCGCTACGAGGTGCATGGTGGATCGGGCCCGGCGCTACTGCTCCCCCACCTGAACTTCTCCTGGCCGGACTACCTCGATCTCAGCCCGTTCACCGAGCGCTTCACGGTCATCACCGCGAGCCCACGCGGGTTCGCCACCAGCGGCCGCCTCGACGAGGACCTTCCCTACCGAGTCGGCGACCTTGCCGACGATCTGATCGCGGTCGTACAGGCCGTCGGGTTCGACCGATTCATCATTCTCGGCTACTCCTTCACCGGCGCGTTCGCGCCCTGGGTTGCGCAGCTCACCGGCAAAGCAGACGCGGTCGTCTCAGGTGGCTTCCCCATCGCCGGGGATTACGCCCACCTCTACCCCGAGATCCAACGTCAAAGCGAAGCTGCGAAGTCCGATCCCGTGGCCTGGGCCCGGGTAGAAGCTGCCTTCGACAACCGAGCCGCCCTCACCTTCTACCGTGAACTCTCAGACCTGCCTGCAGACTCTCTGATCAGTGACCTGCCCTGCCCGCTGTTCGCGTTCTGGGGCGACCAGGACGACGAGATGGGCCCCGAAGGCACGGAGCAACTCGCCTCCGGCCTCGACCGCCACGGACTCCAACACGTCTCGTTCCCCGGGTACGACCACGAGGGCATGCTCACACACCTCGACGAGGCCGTCCCCAACGTGCTCGCCTGGCTCGACCAGCTCTAGCGCCTGCCGAATCCCTCGACAGTCGCCCGGGCCAGTGTTCCGGAATGGCCCCTGAGCAGCTTTCGGGGTGGTTGACCGACTGACGCTGCGATGAAGACCGCATGGCGTTACCTCAATCTCCGTAACCCCACGCACTCGCCCGGGCCAGCGTTCAGGAATGACCACTGAGCGGCTGCTCCTCGGCCAAAGTTGGTGGCTCGAGCGCCAGCGACGCCGCCGCCTTTCGACTACGGCAGCGTACGCCGGCAGGTAGTTCGCTTGTCGGCATGAGCAAAGAGTGAAAACTTATTGAGGTGGATGTGCCTATTACCCGCTACGCGCGCTCCGGCGGGGTTTCCATTGCTTATCAGGTGCTAGGTGCCGAGGGTCCGGACCTGGTCTGGCTTCCGAGCTTGACTCACCACGTCGAACTCGCTTGGGAGAGTCCAGCGCACGCCCGGTTCCTCCGGCGGCTTGCGGCCATTTCGCGCCTGATCGTCTTCGACAAGCGTGGCACGGGTATGTCGGATCGGCTCGCCGAGGTGGACACTTTGGAGGCGCGGATGGACGACATCCGCAAGGTCATGGATGCCGCCGGCTCGGAGAGGGCCATCGTTTTCGGGCTTGGCGAGGCGGGACCGCAGTGCATTCTTTTCGCCGCCACCTACCCGGAACGAACAGCGGGCCTTCTGCTCATGAACTCGGCACCGAGGATCACTCGGGCACCGGACCTCTCGTGGCTGCCCACGCGCGGGCAGCTCGAGCAACGGATCGAGGAGGTGAAAGGCTCGTGGGGCGACCAAGACTTCATGGAGCGAACGATCCGGCTGAGCAACCCGAGCATCACCGACGAGGAGCTGCCAGGCTTTGTTCGGGTTAGCCGTCTCAGCGTCGGAGCCGGCGAGGCCGCGGCCTACTTGCGCGCGAATCTTGAGGTGGACGTGCGCGAAGTTCTCCCGTTCGTACGTGTTCCCACACTTGTTCTGCAGCGGGAAGACCTCGAGCAGCCGCCCGGTCCACGGGCGGGCCAGTACCTTGCCGAGCGGATTCCAGGAGCTCGACTCGCCGAGCTGCCGGGCCGAGACTTCGGGCCGCCATTCGGCGACCAGGAGGCGCTGTTCACAGAGCTCGAACGGTTCGTCCGCGAGCTTTCAGAGTGGCGCGAGGCCGACGGCCCGGAACGCGTCCTCACGACAGTGCTCTTCACCGACATCGTGGGCTCGACAGAGCAGACCGTGCAGCTCGGCGACGTGGGCTGGCGCGAGCTGCTGCAACGCCACCACGAAGTCGTTCGGGAGCAACTACGGCGGTTCCGGGGGAAAGAACTGGACACGGCTGGCGACGGCGTCTTCGCATCGTTCGACGGCCCCGCCCGCGCAATTCGCTGCGCGTCCGCGATCGTCGAATCCCTTCAACCGCTCGGGCTCGAGGTGCGCGCCGGCGTCCATACCGGCGAATGTGAACTGCTCGACGGCAAGGTCACCGGCATCGCAGTCCACACAGGAGCTCGGGTCGCAGCGCTTGCACGGTCAGGGGAGGTCCTCGTGACGAGCACCGTCAGGGATCTCGTCGCCGGGTCTGGCCTCACCTTCACGGACCGCGGCGAACACGAGTTAAAGGGACTCGCGGAGCAGTGGCGGCTCTACGCGGTCGCGCAGGACCGAGACGATCGCGGATCTGAATAGGCAATCCCTCCCAGCTGAGAGGCCGCTGGGCTGGGCCAGTGTTCCGGAATGACCCCTGAGGCTGGTCTAGCCTGCGCTCATGACCGAGGACCTACTGGCAGAAGTCTCCGCCTGGTTCCGGGATCGCGGATTCGATCTCTCAGTCGCTGCGGAGGACGCCGTGTGGTGGGCGAAGCTAACGCCGGTGAGCAACCCGGCCGGAGCGATGACCCGGTATGGGCGCGGCGACACACCCGAAGCTGCGGCAGAACGGGCGCAGGAACGATATGAGCAGGAGCAATAGCTTCAGGGAACAGGTCGCTCCGCTGGGCCAGTGTTCCGGAATGACCCCTGACGCCCGGTAGTCCCGAGTTATCCTGGTTGGGTGGGCTTCTTCAAGTGGCTCTATCGGCTGCCCGGTCGCATCGACCGCTCGCTCGGCCCTACCTTTGCCGCAACGAATGTTGACAAGGGCGGCGGGATGGGAGGGGTAGGAGTCGATCCGACCGCGGTGGGCGTGGTGGCCGAGGAGATCAAAAGCTCGACTGGCTCCGACGACAGCGACGACCAGGACCACAGTCCTAGCTCGCATTAGCTCGCCCGCCGTACCTACTCAGGCAACAGTGCAGTCGGGTGGGCCAGTGTTCCGGAATGACCCCTGAAGGTGCCTGATAGTGGTCAGATGACAGATACCTCGTCGGGGGTCGCGGTCGTCGTATGGAGGCGACGCGCGGAGCTGGAGGTACTCCTCCTTCACCGCAGTCTTTTCGGAGAGGACTTCAGTGGCGATTGGGCGTGGACAACACCGGGTGGTGCGCGGGAGCGAGACGAACCACCTGCCGTGACCGCCGCGCGTGAACTGTCTGAGGAGACGGGTCTAACGCTTGCTTGTAGGCCAGTGCGCTCGGCCGTCGCGGAGGCACAGCGTGAGATCGAGGTTGATGTCTTCGTCGCTGAGGCGACGGCCGATGCTGACGTTCGGCTCTCGGACGAACACGACCGCTACGAGTGGGTTCGGCCTGATGACCTAGACCGCTGCCTGCCCTCCTGGGTCGGCCAGATGTACCGAGACGTATTGGAAATCGTCAGCCAAGCGTAAGAGGCGTCGCCTGGGCCAGTGTTCGGGAATGGCCCTTGACGAGCTGTGTACCTCCGCCTAGTGGGTCAGGACCACGGATCCTCGGCGTATTGCGGGAGATCGTCCAGGATCTCGTACCACGACGCCTTCGAGCCAACGTAGATGTGTGCGGTCGGCTTCAGCGCGGGCTCGTCGGTCAGCGTCCCGTACGGCACGCGGATCTTGCCTTCGTAGCCCGTCCAGTAGATGAGCGAAAAGCACTTCCCGCAGCGGGCGGCGTGATGGCCGTCGGGATCGCCACTCACGATCAACGCTTCTTCGCCCTCTTTCACTCTCAGCTTCTCCGGTTCGATCTCGCCCCACGGTCGGAAGGCTGAGCCTGTCGCCGAGCGGCACCTCGAACAGTGGCAGTTGAACGCGCTGACGAACTCGTCCGAGACCTCGTAGACGACGGTCTCGCACGCGCAGCGCCCTCTAAGCACAGCCGAAGTCTAGGAGTGCGCCGCCCGCCCGAAGCGCGAGGCGCTCGCCTGGGCCAGCGTCCTCTCGCCTGAGGTCGGCGGAGCTCAGGCGGCCGGGAGCCGGACGTCGGAGACGTCGAGGCCGAGCGAGTTCGCGAGCCGGACGCCGTGGTTCAGCTCCTCGCGCAGCCGCTCGCGGTCGCGCGCCTCCATCAGCGTCCCGATCACCTCGCGCACCTTGGGCCGCCACAGGACGTGGTTCGCGAAGATCGGCAGCATCGTGTTCGCCGCGTCGACCAGCCGCGCGCGCACCTTCTTCCCGGCCGACTCCAGCAGGACCCGCTCGTACGCCATGCCGGCGCCGTGATGGATGCCGTCGTCGACCGCCAGGCGATTGCAGAGATCCTCGAGCACCGTCCCGCGCGACGACTTTGCGATCAGGCGGAAGCGCGGGATGATCAGCCGCTCGAAGAAGACCTGCATGAGGAAGACCTTCTCCTCCAGCAGGTCGGCTTCGAGGAACATGTGCGCGAGCTCGTCGAGATAGGGGTCCCGCTCCCCCTCTCCGCCGACCTGGCCGATCAGCCGCAGCCACGCCTCGGTGTGGCGCGACTCGTCCTGAACCATCGTGGAGTAGTAGAGGCGAGCCTCCGGGTCGGGCGCCGCCGCGAGCAGCTGCGACGCCATCTCGCAGGCGAAGACGTCGGCCTGGAGCTGCTGCATGATCACCGAGCGCCAGATGTCGCGCCGCCGCGCCTGGCGCTCGGGCGATCCCTTCCCCTCGGGAACGAACGGCATCTGGCCCCATGGCACCTCGTCGACCTGCCACTCCTGGTGCTTCGCGAGGTGGTAGAAGCGGAGGACGCCGGCGTACTCGGGCCGCGACTCGGGCTCCGCGGGAACGGCCTCGGCATTCACGCGCGGGACCTTATCCTCAGCCGGATGATCGCACTCGTCTTCAGCTACGAGGTCGTGCGAGACGCCGCGGAGTTCGAACGCGTCTACGGGACGGACGGCGAGTGGGCCGGGTTCTTCGGCCAGGGGCGCGGCTACATCGGCACGGAGCTCCTCCGCGACGTCGAGGCTCCCGGCCGGTATCTGGTCATCGATCGCTGGGAGTCGGCCGACGCGTACAACGCGTTCGTCGCCGCGCATCGCGAGGAGTACATGCAGCGGGTGGATGCCACGCGCTTCCACTACGACAGCGAGCTCCGCTTCGGCACGTTCGAGACGCTCGTGTGACGGTTGCGGCCAGCAGTCTCGCATTGCGCAAGCCGGAAGGCTGATCGCCTCGCATTGCGAGGCGCTCGTGCTTGAACGAGCCGCATCGCGCAGGGATAATCGGGGCGCCGATGTCCGTAGAGCAACGCGCCAGCGCCGCCAACAGAGTCCTCGCCGCGCGCGAGCGGTACGTCGCCCGGGGCGTCTCGACGCCGACGCTCGTGGTCGCACGCGCCGAGGGAGCGCGCGTCTGGGACGTCGACGGCCGCGAGTTCCTCGACTTCGCCGGCGGCATCGCCTGCCAGAACCTCGGGCACGGGCCGTCGGCGGTCGTTGCGGCGGTCCACGAGCAGGTCGACCGCTACCTCCACCAGTGCTTCATGGTCGGGACGTACGAGCCGTACGTCGATCTCTGCCGCCGCCTCGACGAACTGTGGCCGGGCGACTCCGAGACCAAGTCGATCCTCCTCAACTCCGGAGCCGAGGCGATCGAGAACGCCGTCAAGATCGCGCGCGCGGCGACAGGCAGGGCCGGCGTCGTCGTCTTCGACCGCGCCTTCCACGGCCGCACGAGCCTGACGATGGCGATGACGGCGAAGCTCGTCTACAAGCAGGGCTTCGGGCCGCTGGCGACGGACGTCTATCGCGTCGCGGCGCCCTATCCGTTCCGTGGCATCTCGACAGAGGACGCGCTCGCGAGCCTCGACCTTCTCTTCAGGCAGGACGTCGACCCGGGCTCGGTCGCATGCATCGTGCTCGAGCCCGTGCAGGGCGAGGGCGGCTTCATCCCGATGCCGCCGGAGTTCGTGCAGGCGCTCCGCCGGATCTGCGACGAGCACGGGATCGTGTACGTCGACGACGAGGTGCAGGCCGGCTGCGGCCGCACCGGCACGCTGTGGGCGATCGAGCAGCTCGGCGTCGAGCCGGACCTGCTCGTCAGCGGGAAGACGCTCGGCGGCGGCCTCCCCCTGGCCGCGGTAACGGGTCGCGCGGAGCTGATGGACGCGGTCCACGTCGGGGGGCTCGGCGGCACGTTCGGCGGCAATCCGGTTGCCTGCGCGGCCGCCCTCGCCGTGCTCGACGAGCTGACCGCACCCGGCTTCGCCGAGAGGGCCGAGCACGTCGGATCGCTGCTGCGCGCCCGACTCGAGGAGATCGCGGCGCGGCAGCCACTGGTGGGCGAGGTGCGCGGGCTCGGCCCCATGCTGGCGCTCGAGCTGCGCGAGCCGACGCCCGAGGCGGCGAAGGCCACGACCGCGGCGGCGTTCGAGAAGTCACTGCTCCTGCTCTCGTGCGGTCTCGACGGGAACGTCATCCGGCTCCTGCCGCCGCTGACCGCATCGGACGAGGAGCTCGACCGCGGGCTCGCCCTGCTGGAGGAGGCACTTGGCGACGCTGGCGCCGAACGCGCCTGACACCGAGCCGCTCGCAGCGGCACCCGCGGTCCGGCTGAACGGCATCCGCCGCGTCTACGGCGACGTCGTCGCAGTCGCCGGGATCGACCTCGACATCGCAGCGGGCGAGTTCTTCACGATGCTCGGCCCGTCCGGCTCGGGCAAGACGACGACGCTGCGCGTGATCGCAGGCTTCGAGCGCCCCGACGCCGGCCACGTCGAGCTGCAAGGGGTCGACGTGACCCGCGTCGCTCCCGCACAGCGGGCCGTCAACACCGTCTTTCAGGATTACGCCCTCTTCCCGCACATGACCGTGGCCGAGAACGTCGAGTACGGGCTGCGGGTGAAGGGCATGTCGCGCCGCGACCGACGGGCACGCGCGCAGGAGGTCCTGGAACGCGTCCGCCTGCCGGGCCTCGGCGACCGCAAGCCGGTTCAGCTGTCGGGCGGCCAGCGGCAGCGCGTGGCGCTCGCGCGGGCGATCGTGAACGGGCCGCCGGTCCTCCTCCTCGACGAGCCGCTCGGCGCGCTCGATCTGAAGCTGCGCCAGGAGATGCAGATCTTCCTCAAGGCGCTGCAGCGCGACCTCGGCATCACGTTCGTCTACGTCACGCACGACCAGGAGGAGGCCCTGACGATGAGCGACCGGCTGGCCGTCTTCAACGAGGGCAAGATCGAGCAGGTCGGTTCGCCGGCCGACGTCTACGAGCACCCGCAGACTGCATTCGTAGCGGGCTTCGTCGGCGTATCGAACATCCTCGAGCGCGATGGGCGGACAATCACGATTCGCCCGGAGAAGATCCGGATGAGCGACGAAGCGGCCGGGCAGGGCGAGCCCGGAACCGTACGCGAGGTCGTCTACGTCGGCATGGTCACCCGCTTCGTCGTCGACCTCGATGCCGGCGGCCAGCTCGTCGTCGTCCGGCAGAACCTCGAGACGTCCTCGCAGGAGGCGCTCTCGGAGCAAGGGAAGCGGGTCCGCCTCTCGTGGCGGCCGGAGCACACGTACGAGATCAAGAAGGAGGGCACGTGAGAAGGATTCCCAAGAGGTCGCGCGTGACGGTCGTCGCCGTCGCGGCCGTCACAGCGGCGCTCGCACTCGTGGCGAGCGGCTGCGGTGGCGGCGGCGGCAGCAGCAGCACCAGCGGTGGCGGCACGACGACCACGATCGGCAAGGGAGAAGGCTCCCTCAACGTGATCGAGTGGCCGTATTACACGTACAAGAGCTTCGCGCAGCCGTTCGAGAAGCAGACGGGCTGCACCATCCACCGCAAGGACGCGGGCACCTCGCAGGAGATGTTCGCGCTCATGCATGCGAACGGCGGCGGTGGCGGCGGCCAGTACGACCTCGTCTCGGCCTCGGGCGACGCGAGCCTCCGCCTCATCGACGCGGGCGACGTCCAGCCGATCGACATCAACCAGATCCCGAGCTGGAAGGACTTCCTTCTGCCGTTCAAGTCGCCGCCGCACAACACGGTCGACGGCAAGCACTACGGCGTCTCGGTGCAGTGGGGACCGAACACGCTCGTCTACAACACGCAGAAGGTGAGCCCGGCGCCGACCGGCTGGGCTGCGGTCTACAGCTCGAAGTACAAGGGCAAGCTCACGGTGCCGAACAACCCGATCCAGATCGCGGACGCAGCGCTGTACCTGATGCAGACGAAGCCGAGCCTCGGGATCAAGGACCCCTACGAGCTCACGAAAGCCCAGCTGACGGCGGCTACCCAGCTCCTCATCAGCCAGAAGCCGCTGCTCAAGCGCTACTGGAACTATGCGGCCGACGAGATCACGTCGTTCAAGAACGGCGACGCGTGGATGGGCGCCGGCTGGCCGTACCAGACGCTGCAGCTGCAGGGCGACAAGCAACCGATCAAGGAGATCGTGCCGCTGCCGACGACCGGCTGGGCCGACACGTGGATGCTCGCCGCAAAGGCCCCGCATCCGAACTGCGCGTACAAGTGGATGCAGTACGTGACGACGCCCAAGGTCGAGGCGCAGCAGGCGATCGTCTTCGGCGAAACGCCGGTCAACCCGCTCGCGTGTCCGTACATGGACAAGATCCAGAAGGGCTCGTGCGCGGATTACCACCTGAACGAGCCGGCGTCCTACTACAGCAAGATCAAGTTCTGGAAGACGCCGGTCCCGCAATGCGGCTGGACGACGAAGCAGAGCTGCATGGACTACAACGCCTGGGTACAGGCGTGGGCGCAAGTAACGGGGTGACGCTTGGCGGCTGACGCCGGCGTAATCGAGACGGGCCCGCCCATTCGGCGGGCCCGTCTGCGCCTCTCGGGGTTCTTCTGGCGGAGGCCCTGGCTGCGAGCGCTTGGGCTGCTGGCGCTGCCGCTCGCGGCGTTCCTCGTCGTCTACGTCGGATCGCTCGGCGTGCTCCTCATTTCGTCGCTCTGGACCTCGAACTCCTTCACGTCCACGATCGAGCACACCTGGACGCTCGCCAACTACCGGACGATCTTCTCGCGGGCCGGGCCGTATCTCCACATCGCGGGGTTCACGCTCGAGATGGCCGCGGTCGTCACGCTCACCTGCGCGGTTCTCGCGTTCCCCCTCGCGTTCTTCATGGCCCGGCTCGCCGGCAAGCGAACGCGGGGCCTGCTCTTCGTGATGGTGCTGCTGCCTCTGTGGTCGAGCTACCTCGTGCGGCTGTACGCATGGCAGACCATCCTCGCCCACAACGGCGCGATCAACTGGGCGCTCAACGGACTCGGTCTGCCGGATCAGAACCTCGCCTATACGAACACGGCGATGTGGATCGTCTACACGTACGTCTGGCTGCCGTTCATGGTGCTGCCGGTCTATGCCGCGCTCGAGCGGATCCCGGAGTCATACCTCGAGGCCTCCGGCGATCTCGGTGCGCGCGGCTGGCGGACGTTCCGCTCGGTCGTCCTGCCGCTGGCGCTACCGGGCGTCGTGGCGGGCTCGATCTTCACGTTCGCCCTGACGCTGGGCGACTACATCACGCCCGCGCTCATCGGCGGCACGAACTCGGACATGATCGGAACGATCGTCTACCAGAACTTCTCCACCAACCTCCCGTTCGCGGCGGCCTTTGCGGTGATCCCAATGGCGATCATGGGCGCCTACCTGCTGATCGCCCGACGACTGGGAGCGTTCGAGGCGCTGTGACCGGGCGCGGCACCCGCATCTCGCTCGCTGTCTGGTCGACGCTCGTGATCGCGTTCCTCTGGATCCCGCTCGTGATCATCGCGCTCTACGCCTTCAACGGCTCGACGATCCAGGGCTGGCCGATCACCAGCTGGACGACCCACTGGTTCAGCGTCGCCTGGCACGACCCCGACGTGCGCAGCGCCTTCGAGCTCTCGGTGAAGGTCGGCGCCGTCACCACGGTCATCGCGCTCGCGCTCGGGACGATGGCCGCGGCAGCCGTGGCCCGCTACCGCTTCTTCGGCCGGGAGGCGGTGTCGTTCCTGCTCGTCCTGCCGCTCGCGCTGCCCGGGATCATCACGGCGATGGCGCTGGTCTCGTTCTTCAACTTCGCCGGGATCCAGGCCTCGATCTGGACGATCGTGATCGGCCACGCGACGTTCTGCGTCGTCGTCGTCTACAACAACGTCGTCGCGCGCCTGCGCCGCTCGTCGGCCTCGCTGATCGAGGCCTCGCAGGACCTGGGGGCGGACGGCTGGCAGACCTTCCGGTTCGTCCTCTGGCCGGTCCTCTCGACCGCGCTCGTCGCGGGCGGCCTGCTCGCCTTCGCGCTCTCGTTCGACGAGGTGATCGTCACGACCTTCACCGCGGGTGCGCAGCAGACGCTCCCGATCTTCATCCTCGACAACATCCGGCAGGGACAGCAGCTGCCCGTGATCAACGTCGTCGCCTTCGCCGTCATCGTCATCACCGTGATCCCGGTCGCGCTCGCGCAGCGCGTGATGCGCGACACTGGAGTTATCCGGCGCGGCTCGGCCGAGGTGACCGAGGCGGTCGAAGCCGCAGAGATACCGGCCGTGTGAGCAAGGAGGGAACCATGAGCACCACGACCACGCAGTACAAGATCCTGATCGGCGGCGAGCCCGCCGACGCGGCCTCCGGCGAGACCATGGAGGTGATCGCGCCGGCGACCGGCGAGACGATCGCCGAGGTGCCGCGGTGCGGCGCCGAGGACGTCGACCGTGCGGTCGAGGCGGCTCAGGCCGCCGCACCGGAGTGGCTCGGGAAGACGCCGAAGGAGCGCTCGGAGCTCCTCCTCAAGCTCGCAGACGTAATGGACGAGCACGCCGAGGAGCTCGCGCAGCTCGAGTCGGTCAACGTCGGCAAGCCGCTCATGGCCTCGCGCGACGAGATGCCGTTCTCGGCCGACAACCTCCGCTTCTTCGCGGGCGCCGCCCGCAACCTCGAGGGCAAGTCGGCCGGCGAGTACATCGAGGGCTACACCTCCATGATCCGGCGCGAGCCGATCGGGATCGTCGGCGGCATCTGCCCGTGGAACTACCCGCTCATGATGGCCGTCTGGAAGCTGGGGCCGGCCCTCGCGGCGGGCAACCTCCAGATCCTCAAGCCGTCCGAGCAGACGCCGCTCTCGCTGCTCCGCTTCGTGCAGCTCGCGCAGGAGGTCATCCCGCCGGGCGTGCTCCAGGTCGTGACCGGCGACGGTATCCCGGTCGGCCAGCGGCTCGTCGAGCATCCCGCGATCGGGATGGTCTCGCTCACCGGCGACGTCGAGACCGGCAAGGCGATCGCTCGCAACGCCGCCGACACGCTGAAGCGCGTGCACCTCGAGCTCGGCGGCAAGGCCCCGATGGTGATCTTCGACGACGCCGACCCGAAGGCGGTTGCCGAGGGAATCCGGCTCGCGGGCTACTGGAACTCGGGCCAGGACTGCACCGCCGGCTCGCGCGTCATCGCCGGGCCGAAGATCTACGACACGCTGCTCGAGGAGCTCGTGCCGCAGGTCGAGTCGCTCAAGGTCGGCGACCCGCTCAACGACGAGACCGAGATGGGATCGGTCATCTCACAGGACCAGCAGGAGCGGATCCTCGGCTTCCTCGAGCGCGCGAAGGGCGCGACGATCGTCACGGGCGGCGGAACCGGATCGAACGGTGACGGCTTCTTCGTGCAGCCGACGATCGTCACCGACGTGAAACAGGACGACGAGATCGTGCAGCGAGAGGTGTTCGGCCCCGTGGTCACGGTGCAGAAGTTCGCGGACGACGACGAGGCGATCCGCTGGGCGAACGACGTCAAGTACGGGCTCGCCGCGTCGGTCTGGACGCGCGACGTCGGCCGCGCCATGAACGCGGCACGCAAGCTCCAGTTCGGCGCGGTCTGGGTCAACGACCACCTCCTCCCCATCTCGTCCGAGCTGCCGCACGGCGGCTACAAGCAGTCCGGCTACGGCAAGGACATGTCGATCTACTCCATGGAGGAGTACACGCAGCTCAAGCACGTCGCGTTCAAGATCGACTAGGCCCGAAAAGCGGAAGGCGGACTCGCGTTCGAGTCCGCCTGAGGCCGCAGTGTCTAGGTATGGCCCGGTCGCGTTGCGCTCGCTGAGCGGTGTGCGCGAACTCGGAACCCGTCTCTGCAGCGCATCGTGAGCGACCTGCGCGGCCCGCGCACTGCCGGAACGGCCAGTCTCCCTGACCCCGACCGTCGTGGCTCGTTCGAGGGACGCGGCCGCAACCGACCCGGACGTACTAAGGCAACCCGGCCGTCCTGGGGACGACGCGCGCCGGCCCTCGACCTAACTGAGAGTGAAGGTCAGGAAGTCGCTTGCGCAACGACGCAGGGCACGTTGTCTAGCCACTGACGCCCGGCATGCGAGGGGGCGAGTACGCGCCGGGGACGTGCCCTTCCTGACCCACTGCTCGAGATAGATCGGAACGCGGTGTTCACGAGCGATGAACGGGTCCGGGCGGACGGGGGGCTGCGACTAGCCCATCGAAGGGGTCTTCCGGATCCGGCTGGATCTACGACTTCGCTTGGAGTGTCAAAAGGCTGGGGTAGGAGCGTGCTCCTGCCCATGGGCGATTTGGGAGGAGCAGGTAAACCAGATGAGCACATTGAGGAGCTTCCGCGACGGCCGGTTTCGCCGCGTCCGTCGCATCGCAGTTGTCAGCGTCTTGATCGTCGTCGGGCTGATGTTCATCGGCTCGGCGCAAGCCGTCCACGACAACGGCATGTTCGAGCTGGACGGCAACGTCGTCCATGACAGTCAGGCGACACCGCCATACGACTGGACGAGCCTGTTCGGTGCCGGCGGCACGCAGCTGATCACACCTGACCCGATCAACGGGCCGGTGCTGGCCTCCGCGTTCGTCGACGACACCGACGCCGTCGACACGTCGTACTTCGCCGGCGGCACGAAGATCGACGACCAGGTCCACAACATGAGCTGCGGCGGCCCGGCCGCCAACGACAAGACGTCGATGGACTACGTCTACGTGTCGCTCATCCAGGTGCCCGCGAACGCACCGGACAACGCCGGCCATCAGGTTCTGTACTTCGGCATCGAGAAGCAAGCGGCCGGCAACGGCGGCGACAACGCGTTCGGCTTCTGGTTGTTCCAGAACAAGAACGTCGGCTGCGACGCCAGCGTGTCCACGTCGTTCACGGGCGCGCACACTGACGGCGACCTGTTCATCGACGGCCTGTTCACCAACGGCGGTGGCACGTCTGACGTCGAGGTCTTCCGCTGGAACGGCGACGACCTCACCGGCTCGCTCGGCTCGTCGCCCATCTTCACCGGAAATGTCTGCGGCGCGGCGGCCGGCAACGACAACGTCTGCGCAATCGCGAATGACGCCACCATCACCGCCGGGCCGTGGCGCTCTTCGCCCACGATGGCCGCGAACACGTTCGTCGAAGCCGGCATCGACATGACGAACCTGCTCGGCCAGAACGGTGGCTGTTTCAGCACGTTCCTCGCCGACAGCCAGTCGTCGCAGAGCACCAACTCCCAGCCTAAGGACTACGCGAACGGCCAGTTCAACACCTGCGTGCCGCCGATCATCGAGACGACCGCCACGCCCGGCGGTTCGTCGGACGCGCTCGGTGTCTCGAACGAGCACGACGTCGCGACCATCTCCGCGGTCGGCGGCCGGCCCGACCCGACGGGCTCGATCGCCTTCTTCCTCTGCAACCCGTCCGAGGTGACGGCCGGCGGCTGTGAATCCGGCGGCACCCAGGTCGGCAATGCGGTCTCGATCACCTCCGGGTCTGCGACGTCGGACGATGCCAGCGGGTCGCTGACGAACACCGTTGGCAAGTACTGCTGGCGCGCCGAGTACACGCCTGACGCCGACGGCAGCAAGTTCTACATCGCGGCAAGCGAGACCAACAGCGACAGCGAGTGCTTCACCGTGATCAAGGCGTCTCCGCAGGTCTCGACGGTTGCGGATCCGTCGTCGGTCGTGGTCGGCTCGGATGCCTCGGCATCGGTGTCGGATACGGCGACGTTCACGGATGGCTTCCAGCTGGACGGCCAGAGCGCGTCGTTCACGCTGTTCAGCGACGCCAACTGCTCGACGGCGACCAGCGTGACTGGATCGGCCACGATCAGCGGTGGGTCGGCCACCTTCACGGGTGACGCTTCCGGTCTCGATGCAGGCACGTACTACTGGGGCGTCAGCTACCTCGGTGACGGCAACAACAACCCCGTCTCCGAGTGCGGTGGCGACGAGGGCGTCCAGAACGAGGTGCTGACCATCGAGAAGGCGTCTCCGCAGGTTTCGACGGTTGCGGATCCGACCTCGGTCGTCGTCGGCTCGGATGCCTCGGCATCGGTGTCGGATACGGCAACGTTCACGGACGGCTTCCAGCTGGACGGCCAGGATGCATCGTTCACCCTGTTCAGCGACGCCAACTGCTCGACCGCGACCAGCGTGACCGGGTCCGCCACGATCAGCGGTGGATCGGCCACCTTCACGGGTGACGCGTCGGCTCTGTCCCCCGGCACCTACTACTGGGGCGTCAGCTACCTCGGCGACGACAACAACAACGCGATCTCCGAGTGCGGTGGCGCAGAGGGCGTAAAGAACGAAGTGCTGACGATCGAGAAGGCCTCTCCGCAGGTTTCGACGGTCGCGGATCCGTCCTCGGTCGTGGTGGGCTCGGATGCCTCGGCATCGGTGTCGGATACCGCGACGTTCACGGATGGCGTGGGGCTGGACGGCCAGAGCGCATCGTTCACCCTGTTCAGCGACGCCAACTGCTCGACGGCGACCAGCGTGACCGGATCGGCCACGATCAGCGGCGGGTCCGCCACCTTCACGGGTGACGCGTCAGCTCTGTCCCCCGGCACCTACTACTGGGGCGTCAGCTACCTCGGTGACGACAACAACAACGCGATCTCCGAGTGCGGTGGCGCAGAGGGCGTCGAGAACGAAGTGCTGACCATCGGCCTCAACGCGCCCAACGTGACGACCGTTGCCGACCCGTCGTCGGCGGTCGTCGGCTCGACGGCCCTTGGGTCGGTCTCGGATACCGCGACGTTCACGGACGGCTTCATGCTGGCCGGCGACAGCGTCGACTTCACGCTCTACAGCGATCCGAGCTGCGATCCGGCCGACGCGACGAGCGTTGCCGGCTCGGCCGAGATCGCCCAGGACAACACCGCCACGTTCACCGGTGACGCCTCCGGCCTGCCGGCCGGCACGTACTACTGGGGCGTCAGCTTCCTCGGTGACGCGAACAACAACCCCGTCTCCGAGTGTGGTGGCGACGAGGATGTCCAGAACGAGGTGCTGACGATCGGCCCCGCCACTCCTTCCTCGGCGACGACGCTGAAGAACGCGGCGACGAATGCGACGATCGCGAACGGGACGACGCTGCCGCACGGCTCGAGCGTGTACGACACGGCCGACATCAGCAACG
>Ga0207693_10001695_pt1 | contig 19412 bp, 18 predicted proteins | sample LARL81metaG_FD_184347 | JGI IMG/M metagenome (GOLD analysis project Ga0207693, IMG submission 184347) | Corn, switchgrass and miscanthus rhizosphere microbial communities from Kellogg Biological Station, Michigan, USA - LAR L8-1 metaG... | ecosystem: Host-associated > Plants > Roots >...
CGGAAGGCAGCGCCGACGTCGCCGCACGCGTCGCGAGAGCGCGCGCGGTTCAGCTCGAACGCTTCGAAGGCAAGGGACTGCGCATCAACGCGAATGCGGAGGGCGAACTACTCGACGCCATCGCCACACCAGATGCGGCCGGAAAGAAACTGCTTACCGACGCCGCCGAGACGATGCGTCTGACGGCGCGCGGTTATCACCGCGTGCTGCGCGTGGCGCGCACAATCGCGGATCTGGCGCAGTCAGAACGCGTGCTCAGGCCGCACATCGCCGAGGCACTCTCCTATCGGCGCATAGCAACGCTGCAATAAGTCAGAGCCGAACGCCCGCCGTTTACTCGTGCGGACGTGCGTGATATCCGATGGAATATCACGCACTGCAAATCGGGGGTTCTGATGGCAAGAGCTTGGCTGGCCGCGGGCATGATCGCGGCGCTGTTGGGAATTGCGGCGCCAGCGGCATCAGCGGCAGGCGTCACGGTGTTTGCCGCCGCGTCGCTGAGTGACGCGCTCGGCGACGTCGCAAAGGCCTACCAAGCCAAGACCGGTACGCTGCCGGCTCTCTCCTTCGCCGCATCGTCGACGCTGGCGCGCCAAATCGAGGCTTCGCGCGGGGCCGATCTCTTCATTTCGGCCGACACCGATTGGATGGACTATCTCGACAGCCGCGGACTGATCGCGCACGAAACGCGCAAGAACTTGCTGGGCAACAAGCTTGTTCTGATCGCGCCGGCGAGCGCAAACGTCTCGCTCGCCATCGCACCGCACTTCGATCTTCTGGGCGCGCTGAAGGGTGGAAGGCTTGCGATCGCTGATCCCGACACCGTTCCTGCGGGCAGGTATGCCCGCACCGCCCTTTCGACGCTCGGCGTGTGGAACAGCGTCGTCAATCGCACGGTGAATGCCGAGAACGTGCGTGTGGCGCTTTCCTACGTGGCGCGCGGCGAAGCGCCGCTCGGCATCGTCTACGCGACCGACGCCTATGGCGAGAAAAGCGTGCGCATCGTCGCCGCTTTTCCCGACAATACGCACGCGGCCATCGTCTATCCGGCGGCGCTGACGCGCGACGCCGGACCAGGGGCCAGGAAATTCCTGGACTTTCTCAGCGGGCCGGAAGCGAGCGCCATATTCCAAAAGGACGGCTTTATCATTCTGGGGGTCCAGCCATGAACCTACGCACCATTGTTCTCAGCAGCGCTGCACTGCTGACGACGGCCACGCCCGCTTTGGCCGACGATGCGGCGATCATCAAACGGCTCGACGCCATGCAGCACATGATGGAGCTGCAGCAAAAACAGATTGCCGAGCAGCGCGGCGAAATCACCGCGCTCAAGAGCGCCTTGCGCCGCAAGGGCGTGAAGGTCGCGTCGCCTGCGGCGGAAGCCGCAATGGCCGTGCCGCCACCCGCGCCGGTGGAGAAACAAGTCGCGCAGCAGCAGGTTGCGATCGATAAGCTGCTGAACAAGTTCGCCGCCCTTGAAGACCGCACGCGTATCGAGAAAGCCGATCAGCCGGTGTGGAGCATCGCCGGCGGCAGGCCGAGCGTGACAGCGGCGGACGGCCGCTTCTCGCTCGCGATCCGCGTGCTCGGACAGTACGACATGGGCTACTTCACGCAGAGCGCGCGTGCGCTCCAGCTGGGCGCGGCGAACGGACCGGATCTTTCCAGCGGTTCCAACTGGCGGCGCGCCCAGCTGGGTGTGCAGGGCAAGGTGTTCGGCGATTGGAATTATTATTTCAACTACGAGTTCGGCAGCGGCGCCTCGAGCGGCAACGAGCTGCAAGGTCGCATCCAGCAGGCCTATGTCGAATATGCCGGCCTCGCGCCCTTCGCATTCCGCGTCGGAGCTTTTCCCCCGAGCGCCAATCTCGACGACGCGACGAGCGCGGCTGATGTGATTTTCCTCGAGCGCAATGCCGCCGATGACCTGTCACGCAATCTCGCGGGCGGCGACGGGCGCGACGGCATCGGCATCATCTATGGCGGCGAACAGCTGTTCGCTTCGCTCGTCTACACCGGCGGCAAGGTGGCTGACACGAGCCTCTTCTTCGACGAGCAACAGGCACTTGTCGGCCGTCTCAGCGACGTCTTCTATTCCGACGCGGATTGGAAGTTGCTGGCCTCGGTTGCGGGCACCTATGTGCTGCGCGGCGGCGATGCGACAGCCGGTTTCGGCTCGGCACGCAACATCACGCTGCAGGACGGGCCCGAGTTGAATATCGACGACAACAGCACGCGCCTGGTCTCGACCGGCGCCATCAACACCGAGCATGTCTGGAACTATGCGCTCGAAGGCGTGGCGGAATGGCGCAATCTCTACACCCAGGCCGGATATGTCGGCTTCGGCATGGAGCAGCGTGCCGTCGGCGCGCCGACCCTGAATTTCGACGGCTGGTACGTGCAGGGCACCTGGCTCCTGACCGGAGAGAGCCGGCCTTACAATGCGGCGAACGGTGCGTTTTCGAATCCGAAACCGCGCATACCATTCTCGCTCGATGGCTGGGGCTTGGGAGCATGGGAAATCGCCGCGCGCTATAGCGACCTTGATCTCAACGATCATGCCGGACTTTTGGGGCACGCGGTTCCGGCTGGCGGTATTCGCGGCGGCGACCAGCGCATCTTCACCGCGGCCCTCAACTGGTATCCGAACGCTGCCCTCAAGTTCACGCTGCAGTGGCAACAAGACCAGATCAGTCGGATCGGCACCATCCCGGCCGGGTTCGGCCACGGCGTGTTGAACAATGCCGACGTCGGCCAGAACTTCAGCACGGTCGCCTTCCGCTCGCAGATTTCGCTTTAGAGAGCCGGTAGGGAATCAATTTGGCGCTGTCTCATCCTTCGACACGCTCAGGATGAGGTGTATTTTCCCGAGCCCTCATACCGAGCTTGTCGAGGGACGTAGGGCGAAGGCGCAAGCCGCTGCGGACTATGCCACCCGTGGCTTTAGCATTGCGGCCAGAACGAGACCGGCCACCGCATAGCCCACCAGCTCGATGAAGCCGTACGCGAGCGTGTAGTCGAGCGGGAAGTGGTACCAGTTGAAGTAGGGGATGTTGGTGGTCACGGCGGCGACCAGTCCGACGACAGCGACAAAACCCGCGCGCGCGGCGTATGTGGCAAGCGCGGTTTGCGCCAGCAGCCAGGCTGCGAACAGGCATTCGGCGAGCTCCGTCAGAAACTCAACCACCAATGTCTTGGGCGACATCGTGATCCGTTCCTTGGCGTTGAAGACGAGAAAGCCAGCAGGCGCCACGGCCGCAGACGTGCTCGGGCTCTCGCCCGTCGTCATCGGAAAGAGATAGAGCCCGCTTTTGTCGCCGATGGCGGAGGCGAGATTTCCCACCGTCACGCTCTCGTCGGGGAGCGTGTTGACGCCGATGCGGCCGAGCGGCGTTGCGACATGGGCGAGCGACGACCAGACGAACATGGCGATACCGGCAACGAGTGCTGCGATCAGGACGCGCATGATGTTCCCCCCAAAATGCGTTCCGCCGATCATAGCGCGGCAGCGTGCAGCCGAACAGTTTGAGCGACCCCCACGCTTGGCGGCGCGAGGCCGATGCCGTAAGCATCGCTGTTCAGCCAAGGGGATGCGCGTGGCGGATAAAAAGAAACGCAAGGGTTTTCGCCCGCTCTACCTGCTGCTTCTCTTGCCCTACATCGCCATGATGTGGGTGCCGTCGTACAACCGGATCGAGCCGGAAATCGCCGGCGTTCCTTTTTTCTACTGGTACCAGCTTGTCTGGATCGTGCTCGGCGCGGCGGTGATGCTGCCCGTCTATTTCAGCGAAGAGCGGAGCAAGTGAGCGCGATGAGCTCGATCGCGGTTGCGATATTCATTGCGCTCTTCGCGTTCGTCACCATCGTCGGCTTCTTCGCTTCGCGCTGGCGGCGCGGCGACCTCAGCCTTTTGAGCGAATGGGGTCTTGGCGGTCGGCGCTTCGGCACCGTGGTGACTTGGTTCCTGCTCGGCGGCGATCTCTATACGGCATACACTTTCATCGCCGTCCCAGCATTGCTGTTCGGCGCAGGCGCGACAGGTTTTTTCGCCGTGCCCTACACCATCATGGTCTATCCGCTGCTGTTCATCGTCTATCCGAGACTATGGTCGGTGGCGAAGGCCAAAGGATATGTGACGGCGGCGGATTTCGTGCGCGGCCGCTTCGGCAACGGCACGCTGGCATTGGCGATTGCCGTGACCGGCATCGTGGCGACCATGCCCTATATCGCCTTGCAGCTCGTCGGCATGGAAGTCGTGATTGCCGGACTCGGCATCAACATGAACCCGACGCTGCCGCTCATCGGAACGGTGCACGACTTTCCTCTTCTCATCGCGTTCACCGTGCTCGCGCTCTACACCTATTCGAGCGGCTTGCGCGCACCGGCGCTGATCGCGGTGGTGAAGGATTTTCTGCTTTACGTGACGGTGATCGCGGCCGTCATCATCATACCCGCCGAACTCGGCGGCTTTGGCAAGATCTTCGCTGCCGCCGATGCCAAGACGCTCATCCTGGCGCCCGCGACCGCAGCCAACCTCGGAGCGCAATCGGCCTATGCGACCTTGGCGCTGGGTTCGACGCTCGCATTGTTTCTTTATCCCCACGCCGTGACGGGCCTGCTCAGTTCATCGAGCCGACATGTCATCCGGAGAAACGCCGTGGCCCTTCCGGCCTACTCCTTCGCGCTCGGCCTCATCGCGCTGCTCGGAACGATGGCGGTGGCGTCGGGCGTCAAGGCGATGCCGCAATATGCCGACGGCTTCAAGACCTTCGGCAACCAGTTCGCCGTGCCCGCGCTGTTTCTTCAGATGTTTCCGTCCTGGTTCGTCGGCATCGCCTTTGCTGCAATCGCGATCGGCGCGCTCGTGCCGGCCGCAATCATGTCGATTGCCTGCGCCAATCTCTTCACGCGCAACATCTATCGCGAATATCTGGCACCTGACTGCTCGCCGGCGCGCGAGGCACAGGTCGCCAAGATCGTTTCGCTGGTGGTGAAGCTCGGCGCCTTGTTCTTCATCCTCGAACTGCCGACGGCCTATGCGATCCAGTTCCAGCTCTTGGGCGGCATCCTCATCATCCAGACCGCGCCGGCAGTACTGCTCGGCCTCTACACCAACAAGCTCAATCCTTGGGCACTGTTGCTGGGCTGGATCGCCGGCATGGCGAGCGGCACGTGGATGGCGTGGGCGAACGCGTTCAAGGTGTCGATCTACCCCTTGCACATCTTGGGCGTGATCGTGCCGTGCTATGCGGCGGTGTCGTCGCTCGCAATCAATCTTGCCGTCAGTCTCGCCTTCAGCTGGCTCTTCAATGCCGTGCTACGCACGCCACCGAGCGACGCGACCGAGGAAGCTGACTACGCCTAGGGATTCGGACTCGCCGTCCATCCTTCGACTAGCTCATCCTTCGACAAGCTCAGGATGAGGATTGAGTACGGGGCCCTCATCCTGAGCTTGTCGAAGGACGAGGGCCAGGCGTCAACCAAACCGGCCGGTGATGTACTGCTCGGTCTGTTTCTTGTCGGGCGCAGTGAAGATCTTTTCGGTCGGCCCAAACTCGACGAGTTCGCCCAGATACATGAAGGCGGTGTGATCGGAGGTGCGCGACGCCTGCTGCATGTTGTGGGTGACGATCACGATGGTGTACTCGGCCGACAACTCGTCGATCAGCTCTTCGATCTTCGCCGTCGAGATGGGATCAAGCGCCGAGCACGGCTCATCGAGCAGGATAACTTCCGGGCGCGTCGCCACCGTGCGCGCGATGCAGAGGCGCTGCTGCTGTCCTCCCGACAGGCTCAAGCCCGATTCCTTGAGCTTGTCTTTCACCTCTCCCCACAGAGCGGCGCGTTGCAGCGCGCTTTCAATGCGGCCATCGAGTTCGGATTTCGCCATGCGCTCATAGAGACGGATGCCGAAGGCGACATTGTCGTAGATCGTCATGGGAAAGGGCGTCGGCTTCTGGAACACCATGCCGACGCGGCTGCGCAGCAGGTTGGTGTCGAGCTTAGCGTGAAGAATATCTTCGCCGTCGAGCACCACCTCGCCTTCGGCGCGCTGGTTGGGATAGAGCTCGTAGATGCGGTTCAGGATGCGCAGCAAAGTGGACTTGCCGCAGCCGGACGGCCCGATGAAGGCGGTGACCTGGCGGTCGTAGAGCGGCAAGGTGACGTTCTTCAGCGCCTTGTTGGCGCCATAGTAGAAGCTGAGGTCGCGGATATCGACCTTGACGTTGCGCGCCATCGTGACTGAGGCGTCCATCAGTGACTCCGCTTGGGTTGCAGGATGCGCGCGACGATGCTGAGCGTGAGCACGGTCGCGGTGATCAGAAGCGCGCCTGCCCAGGCCAGCCTGTGCCAGTCTTCGTAAGGCGACATGGCGAACTGGAAGATAACGACCGGCAAGCTCGACATCGGAGCATTGGCGTTGGTGCTCCAGAACTGGTTGTTGAGCGCGGTGAAAAGCAATGGCGCGGTCTCGCCCGAGATGCGCGCGATGGCGAGGAGCACTCCGGTGACGATGCCCGCCCGCGCCGCGCGCCAGGTGACCGAGCGGATGATGGCGTTTTGCGGCGCGCCGAGTGCGGCTGCCGCTTCGCGCAAGCCGTTGGGCACTAGGAGCAGCATGTTCTCGGTCGTGCGCACGACGACTGGGATGACAATTACTGTCAACGAGGCAGCGCCCGCCCAGGCCGAGAAGTGGCCCATCTTGACGACGATGATCTCGTAGATGAAGAGGCCGGTAACGATTGAGGGCGCGCTCAAGAGAATGTCGTTCACGAAGCGCACGAAGAAGGCGAGCCTAGTGTAGCGGCCATATTCGGCGAGATAGGTGCCGGCAAAGAGGCCGAGAGGCGTTCCCGCCGCGACCGCCAGCGCGCTCATCATCACGCTGCCGAGGATCGCGTTGGCGAGTCCGCCATCCTCGCCGGGCGGTGGTGTCATTTCCAGGAACAACTTGGAAGAAAGAGCGGCGAAGCCGTTGTAGAACAGCGCGCCCAGGATGAAGCCGAGCCAGATCAGGCCGAATGCTGCCGCCATAACCGACAACAGCAGGAAAAATCCGTTCCATAGCTTCCGGCGGGTGTAGAGCGCTTTGTTCATGAGGCGCTTCCCGCCCGGCGCTCGAGCGCCTGCAGCATCAATTGCGCGCTCGCAAGAACAATAAACGTGATGAAGAACAGGATTAGACCCATTTCTATCAGCGAGGAGAGATAGAGATCGCCGACCGCTTCAGTGAATTCATTGGCGATGGTGGCCGAAATCGTGGTCCCCGGCGCGAAGATCGATTGCTTGATGTGGTGCGCGTTGCCGATCACGAAGGTGACGGCCATGGTTTCGCCGAGCGCGCGGCCGAGCGCCAGCATGGCACCGCCCACCACGCCAGAGCGCGCGAAAGGCAGCACCACGCGCCACATCACCTCCCATGTCGTGCAGCCGAGCCCATAAGCGGCTTCCTTCAACACCGGCGGAACCGTTTCGAAGACATCGCGCGTCACCGCCGAGATAAACGGCAACACCATGATCGACAGGATCAGCGCCGCGGTGAAAATACCGATACCGTAAGGCGGACCACCGAAGACGTTCTGGAGATAAGGAACGTCGGCGAACATATCGACGAGCACAGTTTGAACATGCACCTGGAACCACGGCGCGAAAATGAAAAGCCCCCAGATGCCGTAGATGATGCTTGGGATTCCGGCCAAGAGTTCGATCGCGATGCCGATCGGGCGACGCAACGCACGCGGACAGATTTCCGTCAGAAAGATGGCGATGCCGATGCCGACCGGTACCGCAACGAGCATCGCAAGCAGCGAGGTGACAAACGTGCCGTAAATCGACGCGAGCGCGCCAAATTTTTCGGTCACCGGATTCCATGCTTCGGTGTAGATGAAACCCCAGCCGAAATTCCGCATCGCGGGCAGCGCGCCGATGATGAGCGAGGCCATCACGCCGGCGAAAATCGCGAGCACCAGAACGGCCGCGCTCAATGTGAGTAGGCGGAAGCGTGTATCGCGCGCGCCGCCCCTGCGTACGGCGATCGCTCGTTCGGGAATGCTTGTCATCTGTTCTGCAAGCGCGATGTCGGCCATGGGAGATTGCGCACGTCAGTCTGGATAAAAGCGTTGGTCCGCCGGAAAGCCATCCGAAGAAACCCCATCCCACCGGCGCTGCGCGCAAGGACCATCACAGTTTTGCGAAGCTTTTGTGACGGCGCCCGGCTGCTCGCCCGTGCCAAGTTTAAGTTATTGAAACATATACAATATTTCGCGAATTCTGCCCCTTGGCCAGCGCCGGCTCACCGGCCCCAGCGACGCGCGCCATTGTGCGAATGTGTGAGAGGCAAGATCCCGGGGCCCATGAGGTTAACGGCGGCTTGCGCCAATCGAAGAGCGTTCACCGCGTTCTTCGGCGTTCCAGCAGCGTCAGAAAGTAGCGCTTAAGCCATCCGAAACCTTACCTAAACCGATTGCTTTGAAGCTTTCTCAATCGGGTCCAAAGCTTAGGGGGGACTTTCGTATTAACGGGCGGCACGGTGACCAATCTGCGAACCGGCTTGGGACTTGTGGCACTGGCCATGTTTGTGGCCGTGCTCGGCGATGTCCTAGTCTCGGGTCATCTAACGCTCATGCCGCCCTGGCTCTTCGGCGCGCTCATCTTCGCGGTCTTCGGTTTCATGCTGCACGCTTTCGCCGCAGCGCGTCAGCAAAGCGAGTTGCTTGCGACGCAGGCGACACAGATGAAGATCGCGGGCGCCCGCCTGCAACAATCACTTGGCGACGCCGCGGCAATGAACGCCAAGCTTCACCAGAGCGAGGCGCGCTACAAAGGCCTTGTCGACGCGCAAGGCGATCCGATCTTTCGCCGCTTGCCCGACAGTCGCCTCAGCTACGGCAATGATGCCTTCTTCAAACTGTTCGGGTTAAAGGCGATCAAGGTGATCGGCCAGCCTTTCGCGCCGGAGCTGCATCCCGATAGTCATGCACAGAATTTCGGCAGCTTCGCGAGATTGGAGTCGGGCGAAGGCTGCGTGCGCTACGACCAGCAGGTGCGCACCGTCTATGGCTGGCGCTGGATCGCGTGGGAGGATTTCGCCATCCGCGATGCGCGCGGCACGATCACGGAAATCCAGAGCGTCGGGCGCGACATCACCGAGCGCAAGGCGCTCGAAGAGGCGATCACCATCGCGCGCGACAGAGCGGAAGCCGGAAGCCGCGCCAAGTCGGGCTTTCTGGCCACGATGAGCCACGAGATCCGCACGCCCATGAACGGCGTGCTCGGCATGGCGCGGCTGCTTCTGGAAACCGAACTGCGCGCCGAGCAGCGCACCTATGTCGAGGCTATCAGCCAGTCGGGCGAATCACTGCTTGCGCTTATCGGCGATATTCTCGATTTCTCCAAGATCGAGTCGGGTACCTTCACGCTGGAAGACGACGAAGTTGCTTTGCGCCAGCTGCTCGAGGGCGTGGTCGAACTGTCGTCGCCACGGGCCCATGAAAAAAACATAGAAATCGTTTCGCTGATGGAGGCCGACGTTCCGCAAGCCGTGCGCAGCGACGGTCACCGGCTGCGCCAGATTCTGACCAACCTCATCGGCAATGCCGTCAAGTTTACCGAAAAAGGCGGTGTCGAAGTGCGCGTTCGCGTCGTCCAGGCGCGCGGACGGCATTTTGTTCGCTTCGATGTCTGCGACACCGGCGTCGGCGTAGCGATCGAAAAACGTGACGAGATTTTCAATGAATTCGTGCAGGCCGATTCTACCCACGCCCGCAAGTTCGGCGGCACCGGGCTTGGGCTGGCGATTTCGCGCAAGCTCGTCGAGGCGATGGGGGGCGAGATCGGTCTGGAAAGCGTCTCCGGAGGCGGCAGTCAATTCTGGTTCATGATTCCGGCCATCATCGTGCAGCCCGCCGTCGCAAGCGAGATCTTGCCGCTCAGCAGTATGCGGGTCGCGATCGTCACGCGCAATCCGGTGCTGCGTGCCGGGTTGACGGCACAGATCGAAGCGGCAGGCGGCAGGTTGAACGCTGCCGATGCAAGCGCCGGCGAGCGGGCGGATGTGATCCTCGCCGACGCCGGCACAAGCGCGACGTCGGAAGTGCTCGCAGCACCCGATCCGAACATCGCCACGATCGTTCTGGTGACATCTGCAGCCCGCACGCTGTTGCCGCAATTGCTGGACGCAGGCTTCGCCGGTTATCTGGTCAAACCGCTGCGCCAGGGCAGCCTGATCGAGCAGCTGCTGGCGCAGCGAAAATCCGATGCGGCACGCCGCGAACCGGTTGCCGCTGACGCCACCTTCCGAACGGCAACAAGCGCAGGCACGGTAGAACGCACGTCGCGCGTTCCCCGCGGTCTCAAAATTCTCCTCGCTGAAGACAACGCCATCAATGCCTTGCTCACGCGCGAACTGTTGCGCCGCCGCGGCCACCAGGTGACCGAAGTGACCTCCGGAGATGCCGCGCTGAAGGCGCTGGAGACCGGCTCATACGACGTCGTCCTGACCGACATCCACATGCCTGGCATGGACGGCATCGAAGCGACTCTCGCCATCCGCGCGCGCGAAACCGAACATCGTTGCCGGCGCACACCGATCGTGGCACTCACCGCCGATGCGCTGGAAACAGGAATGCGGGCTTGCAAAGACGCCGGCATGGATGGTTTCCTCACCAAGCCGGTGGATCCTTCACAGTTGGATGACATGTTCAGCAGCCTGCTTGCCGACGAGAGCCTTCCGCGCACCGCCGCCGCATGAGCGCGCAAAGCGCCGCCAGTTCCACACGACGTACCTTTGCAGCCTATCTGCAGCCCAAGACGCTCATCATGCTGGTGCTGGGCTTTTCCTCGGGCCTGCCCTTCCTGCTGGTCGGCAATACGCTGGGCTACTGGCTGCGCGATGAAGGCACTTCGCTGGCGGCAATCGGATTTTTGTCGTGGGTCGGCATCGCCTACTCGCTGAAGGTCTTGTGGGCGCCGATCATCGACCGCGTCGATGCGCCCGTCTTCGGCCGGCTCGGCCGGCGGCGCGGCTGGATGGCAATCGCCCAGCTTCTCGTCGGCGCATCGTTCGTTGCTATGGCGCTGGTGGGCACCGGGCACGGTCTTGTGCTGCTCGGCGCGTTTGCGCTCGCGGCCGCGTTTTCGGCCGCGACGCAGGACATCGTCATCGATGCCTGGCGCATCGAATCCGCCACCAACAATGACGAGCTCGGGCTGTTGTCGTCGGCCTATCAGCTTGGCTATCGCATGGCGTTGCTGGCAACCGACGCGGTCATTTTGGTCGTGGCGGAACATACGAGCTGGTCCATCTCCTACGCCTTGTATGGCGCGCTGATGGGGATTGGTCTGGCGGCGACGTTCCTGGCACCCGAACCAGCGCGTGCCGACGAAGTGATGCATGCCAAGTCCGTCGCGTTGCCGCTCTTCAGCGTACGCGGTCTCTACGACGCCATCGCCGGACCCTTCATCATGTTCTTCAAGACGCACGGCGTCATGGCCGTGACGATGCTGGCGGCGATCAGCCTCTATCGTCTGCCCGATTTCGTGATGGGCCCGATGGCCAATCCGTTCTATCACGACATCGGCATGTCCAAGGATTTGGTCGGTGCGGTGCGCGCTTCGTTCGGCTTGTTCGCATCGCTGGCGGGGATTGCAATGGGCGGCTTCGCGGCGCTGCGTTTCGGCTATGAGCGAGCGCTGATCGTCGGCGGAATTTTGCAAGCCGTCTCGATCGCTTGCTTCGCGCTTCTGGCGGTGCCGCATCCACCATTCGCACTGTTCGGCAGCATCATGGCGTTTGACAGTTTTGCGACGAGCTTCGCGGGCGTCGCCCTGGTCTCCTACATGTCGAGCCTGACGAGTCTTGGTTATACGGCGACTCAATATGCCTTGCTGGCGTCGGCTTATGTCTGGCTCGGAAAAATTCTGAAAGGGTTTTCCGGCACCGTGGTCGAGAATTTGAGTACATCGTTGGGTCTGATGAGGGCCTATGCTTTTTTCTTCATGGGGGCAGGCGCCATCGGCATCCCTGCGCTGATCCTGTTCGCCCTTCTGATCCGCGCCCACAACCGCAAGCTGCCCGCAACGTGAGGCGGACGGTTTGCCTGTCGCAGTCGGGCGCGGTAAAATTCGCTTGCTTGCATCGGGAACCGGCCAGCTGGCTTGTGAGTCGGCGCCATCCCAAAAGGATCCGGTTGCTTGGTCAATATTCACGAGCCTGGCCTGCTTGAGGGCAGACTTGCACAGTGGCCCGTACTGGCGGTGGCCGGTGCGCTCGAGGTGCGTCTGGCCGAGACCGATGCCGAAGTCGAGCAGGCGCAACGCCTGCGCTATCACATCTTCTATGAAGAGATGGCGGCGGTGCCGACACCCAAGATGCGCGAGCAACGACGCGACTTCGACAAGTTCGACGAGGTCTGCGATCACCTGCTTGTCGTTGACCGCTCCGCCGTTTCGGAGGACGGCCAACCGCTGGTCGTCGGGACCTATCGCTTGACGCGCGATGTCGATGCGGCGCGCGCCGGCGGATTCTATACGGCCGGCGAATTCGACATTGCCAAGATGCTGAGCGGCAATCCGGGCTTGCGCTTTCTCGAGCTCGGGCGTTCCTGCGTGCTCAAATCGTACCGCAATCGCACCACGACTATGCAGCTTCTGTGGAAAGGGTTGATGGCCTATGTGGCGCGCTTTTCCATCGATCTGATGTTCGGCTGCGCCTCATTTTCCGGCACCGATCCGGACGCCATCGCGCTGCCGCTTTCCTATATGCATCACTTTCATCCGATGCCGGAAAAAGTTGCGGTGCGCGCGCGGCCCGAGCTCTACGTGCCGATGAATCGCATGGCGAAGGAAGCCATCGATCCCAAGGAGGGACTGCGCGCCGCGCCGCCGCTTCTTAAAGGCTATCTGCGCGCCGGCGCTGCCATCGGCGATGGCGCGGTGATCGACCGCCAATTCGGCACCATCGACGTCTTCATCTACTTCCCGCTCTCCAACATCGACGCGCGCTACAAGCATCGCTTCGGTTTGGTGACGTAGAGCGGATATCATTTCCGATCGACCGATTCTGACTTCCATCCTTCGACAAGCTCAGGATGAGGGTTGAGAACGGTCCCTCACCCGTCGATACGCTGATGCTATCGACTGTCGAAGGGCGAGGGACGTCTCTCAACAATGTTACCGCGCCCTACACCAGGTCGAACAACAGCACTTCACTGGGCTTCACCGCGCGCACTTCGACAGCGTCCGCGCCGGTGATGGCTGCGGCATCGCCGGCCTTCAAAGTCTCGCCGTCCAGAACAAGTTCCCCGGAGACGAGCTGCAGCCAAGCGCGGCGGCCGGGCGCGATGCGATGTGAAGCTTGCGCATCGGCATCGAGCTTCGCGGCCCAGATTTGCGCGTCCTGGACGAGACGCACTTCGCTCGCGCCGGGATCGGGTGCTGCGATGCGGCCGAACTTGTTGCGCACGGATTCCGGCGCGATGGCCTTCTGTTCGTAGGACGGTTCGAGCCCCTGCTTCGCCGGCGTGATCCAGATCTGCAACAGATGCGCGGCTTGATCGCGCGAGGCGTTGAATTCGGAGTGCACGATGCCGCGCCCCGCGCTCATGCGCTGGATTTCGCCGGGACGGATGACGCCACCGCCGCCAATGGAATCCTTGTGCTGAAGTGCGCCGTCGATCAGGTAGGTGACGATTTCCATGTCGCGATGGCCGTGCGGCGCGAAGCCGCCGCCGCCGGCGATCCAATCCTCATTGATGACGCGAAGGGCGCCGAAACTCTCATGCTTCGGGTCGTAATACTCTCCGAACGAGAAGGAATGCTTGGAATCGAGCCAGCCGATCTTTGTGGCGCCGCGCTCGTCTGACTTGCGAAGGGTGATCATGACATGTCTGCAAAAATGGGGTTGCAAGGCCGATATAGGGGGCCCAATTCGGCGCTTAAAGGCACAGCGATTATACCTTGCGGCGGCGCTCGATCGCTTCCCAGATCAGCTTGGCGATGTCCGGCCCCCCGAAGCGGCGCACTTCCTGGATGCCGGTCGGCGAGGTCACGTTGATCTCGGTCAGATAGTCGCCGATCACATCGATGCCGGTGAAGATGAGACCGCGTTTTTTCAGTTCCGGACCGAGTGCGGCGCAGATGTCGCGTTCGCGTTTCGATAGCGTGGTCGCTTCCGGACGGCCGCCGACATGCATGTTGGAACGCGCCTCGCCCGCAGCCGGAACGCGATTGATCGCGCCGGCGAATTCGCCATCGACGAGAATGATACGTTTGTCGCCCTTGCGCACGTCGGGCAGATAGCGCTGCACGATCACCGGCTCGCGATAGAACTGCGTGAACATTTCGAGCAGCGCGCCGAGATTCTCGTCATCCGGCTTGACGCGGAAGACGCCGGCGCCGCCATTGCCGTAGAGCGGCTTCAATATGATGTCCTTGTGCTCGGCGCGGAAGCTATCGATCTCGCGGCGGTCCGAGGTGATCAGTGTCGGCGGCATCAGATCGCGAAATTGCGTGACGAAGATCTTCTCCGGCGCGTTGCGCACATGGCCGGGATCGTTGACGACAAGCGTCTTGGGATGAATGTGCTCGAGCACATGCGTCGCGGTGATGTAGGCCATGTCGAAGGGTGGGTCCTGACGCATCAGGACGACGTCGGCAGCGGAGAGATCGAAGACGCGCGCCTCGCCAAGCGTGAAGTGATCGCCTTTGACGGCGCGAACGGTGAGCGGGCGCGTGCGCGCGGTGACCTTGCCGTCGCGAAAGGTCAGATCGCGCGGCCCGTAGTAGATGAGCGAGTGGCCGCGGTTCTGCGCCTCCAGCGCCATGGCAAACGTCGAGTCGCCGGCGATGTCGATCTTCTCGATCGGATCCATTTGGATTGCGACGGTGAGCATGACCTACCTCTAGTTCAATCGCCGCTTGAGCTGCGCCAGCGAGATCGCGGCTTCATTGTGCAGTCCCCGGCCCGGCGGCGCCAGTTCCAGACACATCCCATATGCATCGCGCGCCGCCCCCAGCACGCCGACCGCCTCGTTCAAGCGCGCCAGATCGAACCAAAGATCGGGCCGCCGCGGCGCGATCAACACCATGCGTCGCGCCACTTCCAGTCCACGCGGCGAATCCCCGGCATCGAGCGCACGCAGCTTGAGATTGTTCTGCAACCGCAACAAGACGTCGGTGTCGCTGACCAGCTGTGCAAGTCCTGCATCTTCGGGCCGGAGTTCGACGGGCATGTGTTGACGATCGACCACGACGCCGCCGTTGAAGGGATCGATGGTCAGCTCTTCGCCACGAAGTGCGAGACGGAGCACGAAGTGGCTTTGCGTGTTCAGCCCGCTCGCCTGCATGCCGGCGGCGCGTGCCGCGTGCATATAGAGGATGCCGAGCGCGACCGGCAGGCCGCGACGCCGGTCGATGACGGCGATCAGATCGGCATTGCGCGGATCGTCATATTCCAGCCGGTCGCCATCATAGCCGAGCTGGCGCACGAGCAGATCGACAAGCGCTTGCGCGCCATCCTCGGCGCGAACGATGAGCGGCGACTGCGCCTTCATCGCCTCTTCGATCTCGCGCAAGCGCGCCAGATACGGTTCGAGCGGCCGCTCGGGATGATCGAGTGCTGCCAGCATGAGCGCGACTTGGGCGATATCGAGCGGATCGCTGCCGCTTTCGCCCACACGCTTTAGATAGTCGTTCGGATCGGTGCTCATGGCCGCCAGGCATCTTTGATGTGACGCGGGTAAGGCGCCACGGTGACGATGTCGAAACGTATACCTCCGCGCACCAAATTCGGCTTGCCTGCGACGAACAAGGACGCCGCGCGCTCGATTCGCGCGCGCTGTCTCGGCGCCACCGATTCTACCGCGTTGCGCGCGTCGCGCCGCGCTTTCACTTCGACGAAGCAGAGAACGCCTCCTGGTGAACGCGCGACCAGATCGATTTCGCCAGCATGGGTTCGAACGCGCCGGCCGAGAATGCGATAAAGCTTGAGGCGCAGCAGCCATGCGGCCAACGCCTCGCTGCTGCGGCCGCGCGTTTCGGCCGCGCGGCGCGCCCGTGTGAAATGCTCAGTCGCCATCGTTCTTCTTTGTCAGCGCGCGTTGATAGATTTCCTTGCGCGGCCGATTGAGCGCCAACGCGATCAGCTCGGAAGCCTCCTTGACCGGCATGAAGGGTAGCGCCCGATCAAGCAGCGCATCGATGCGCGCGGCGTCGGCCGAACGCTCCGAAGCCCCTCCAACGAGTATCGTCACTTCGCCTTTCGGCGCCGGTTCGCGCGCATATTGCTGCGCGAGGAGAACAAGCGTGCCGCGTCGTACCTCTTCGTGCAGCTTGGTCAGCTCACGTGTGACGGCCACCGCACGATCGCCGAGCACGGCGGCCATCTGCGCCAGACATTCAGTGAGACGCTGCGCCGATTCGAAAAAAATCAACGTGGCGCGGATGTCTTTAAGGTCCGCGAGCGCGCTTCCGCGCTCACCGGCTTTCGCCGGCAAGAAGCCAGCGAAGAAGAAGCGGTCGCTCGGCAGCCCGCCGAGCGCCAGCGCCGCGAGCGTCGCCGAAGCCCCCGGAACGGCGTGCACGGCAATGCCCTCGCCCACGGCTTCGCGCACCAGCTTGTAGCCGGGGTCCGAGACCAGCGGCGTGCCGGCATCGCAGATGAGCGCGACGCGCGCGCCATGTTTCAGACGCGCCAGCAGCTTCGGCCGTTCGCGCGCGCCGTTGTGATCGTTGTAGGACGTGAGAGGCCGCGAAATTCCGTGAATGGAAAGAAGTTTCGCACTGACGCGCGTATCCTCCGCCGCAATCACGTCACAGGCGGCCAGTACATCAAGCGCCCGCAGCGTGATGTCGCGCGCATTCCCGATCGGCGTAGAGGTGACATACAGTCCAGGCGCAAGTTCGCCACCGCCCGATTTACGGAATGTGCCCAAAGCCTTAGGGTCGTCATTCGGAGGAGCTTTTGATGCCCGATCCATCGTGTTTTGCCGGGTTGCTGCGTGCCGGCCGCCTTTTTGCCATTGCTGCGGCCGCAGCGATAGCGCTTGGCGCTTGCCAACCGAAACTGCCCGTGCCGCCGCCGCTGGCGCCAGAGGCGAATACCGGAACGGTGCCGACACGTCCCTTGACCGAAAACAAGCCAACCTTCCTCACCCTACCAAACATTTCCTCGAGTCGTGCGCCGGTGCGCGTCGGCATTCTCTTGCCGTTCGCGAGCACGACCCCTTCCGTCAAGGCCTTGGCCGTCGCCATGCTGAAGTCGGCCGAACTTGCGCTCTATGACAGCGCTAACAAGGACATCATCCTCATGACGGCCGACGAAGGTGCGACCGCGGAGAGCTCGCGTCTTGCTGCCGTTCGCCTGCTTGACCAAGGCGCGGAGATCATCGTCGGGCCCCTCTTTTCGGCTTCCGTAAAGGCGATATCGCACGAAGCGCGCGATCGCGGCGTCTCTGTGCTCGCTTTTTCCACCGATAGGAGCGTCGCGGGCGACGGCATCTTCCTGATGAGCTTCCTGCCCGAAAATGACGTAAAGCGGGTCGTCTCCTATGCCATCGCGCAGGGCCGCCATCGATTTGCAGCACTCTCGGCCAATACGCCCTATGGCGACGTGACGGTCGCGACATTCACCGCCGCGGTCGCCGCCGGCGACGGCCGCGTGATCGATCTGGAACGCTTTGCCTACAGCGCCGACGCGGCGCTGAAGCCGGCCCAAGATGTCGCCCAGGCGGGCGCCGATGCGGTGTTCATTCCCCTTGGCGGGCAAATCCTGCGCGCCATTGCGCCAACGTTGGGCGCGAGCGGTCTGGATCCCAAGAAGGTCAAGCTATTGGGCACGAGTCTCTGGGACGAGCCGGCCAATCTCGCCGAACCGACCTTGCTCGGAGGATGGTTCGCAGCACCCTCTCGCGCCGACAACGAAGCCTTCATCGCGAAATACAAAGCGACCTATGGCGCCAGTCCGCCTGCGCTGGCGGCCTTGTCCTATGATGCGATTTCGCTCGTCGCGCTGCTCTCGAGCGGCGAACCGTACCGGCGCTTCACGCGCGCGGCATTGACCGATCCCAACGGCTTTTCAGGCGTCGACGGCATCTTCCGCTTTACTCCCGACGGCACCGCGGAACGTGGCCTCGCCGTCATGGCGCTGACGCCGGAAGGCTTTCGCGAAATCGATCCGGCGCCCAAGACTTTCGTGAGGTCAGGCTCGTAGGCTATTCAGCCAGAGCCGCGATCACGCTGTTGAGGAGCAAGCGGCCGCGCGGAGTCGCGCGCAACTGGTTGTCGCTGCATTCCAGCAGACCTTGCTCGACGAGCGCTGCGATCTTGGCGGTTGACGGTTCTGCATTCCAGCGCGCGCGATAGGCACAAAGATCGATGCCGCTGGTAAGACGCAGATTCATCAGCAAATGCTCGCGCGCCGCATCCTCGCGCGCGACCGTCGCCGTCTCGATCATGCCGTGGCCCTGGCGTGCGACCAATTCGCGCCAGCGCTCGGGCAACGCTTCGGTCCGCGTCGCGACGCGCTCGCCGGCGAGATCGAGCCTGCCGTGTGCGCCCGGCCCGACGCCGGCATAGGCGCCGTAGCGCCAGTAAAGGAGATTGTGCCTGGCCTCGGCGCCCGGGCTCGCGTGATTGGAAATCTCGTATGCCGGGCGGCCGGCGGCTTCGGCGACCTCCTGCGTCACTTCGAAGAGTTCGGCGGCCAGATTCTCGTCAGGGACCTTGAGCGCGCCGCTTCTGTGCAACTGGAAAAACGGCGTCGCTGGTTCGATCGTCAACTGATAGAGCGAGAGATGCTCGGTGCCAAATGCCAGCGCTTCTTTCAACTCGCCACGCCATTGCGCAACCGTTTGCTGCGGCCGGGCGTAGATGAGATCGAGCGAAACCCGTTCGAAGCTTGAGATGGCAAGCTTCAGCGCCGCCTTGGCCTCGGCGACGCTGTGCAAACGGCCTAGCATGCGTAAGTCCGGTTCGTTCAGCGCCTGCATGCCGAGTGACAGGCGATTGACGCCGGCGGTTCGGTAATCGCGAAATCGCGCCGCATCCGCGCTTGCCGGATTGGCTTCGAGCGTGACCTCAACGTCGTTCGCGGTACGCCACAGCCGCACGATTGTGTCGAGCGTGCGCGCCACACTGCTGCCCTGCATCAAGGACGGCGTGCCGCCGCCGAAGAAGACGGTTTCGACGATGGGACGATCGCTACCTTGCCTGGCCGCCACCCATTCCAGTTCGCGCACAATGGCGTCGATCCAGCCGCTTTCGTCGATCTTGGTGCGGACATGCGAATTGAAATCGCAATAGGGACACTTGGCCGTGCAGAACGGCCAATGGACGTAGATTCCAAAGCCACTCACGGCACGAACGCTGCGCTCTTGACGAGTTTCTCAAAGGCGCGCGCGCGATGGCTCATGCCG
>Ga0207693_10001696_pt1 | contig 19405 bp, 18 predicted proteins | sample LARL81metaG_FD_184347 | JGI IMG/M metagenome (GOLD analysis project Ga0207693, IMG submission 184347) | Corn, switchgrass and miscanthus rhizosphere microbial communities from Kellogg Biological Station, Michigan, USA - LAR L8-1 metaG... | ecosystem: Host-associated > Plants > Roots >...
CGATGGTGGCGACGGTGCCGGTGCGCATGATGCGCTTCAGGTCATATCCGGATAGTCCCGTCACTTCCGCCACGGGAGGACTGCCGGCCCGAAACGTGCGGGTTTGCTCCGTCACCCCGCAATCGAAGCACCGAAACGTTTGATGCTCGAACCCCCGCACAGGCATGGTCTGATCAGGCACGGTCGCCGTCAGAACCATCTGTGCGCCGCACCCCATGCAACGCATAGCACCAACTCTGGACCTTAGTCGCAACACCCCAGTGCGCCAGCATACGCCGGAGACGGCATCGGCGCAATTGTTCCGTCACACTCAAACTTAAAGTTGTGGCACCATCTGGGCAGGCAAGCGCGTGGGCGCGTTCGGGGGGCCAGTTCCCGCGTACACAACCTAAGATCGTGCCGAAATCAGCGCGCCGACGAAAAACGGCGTCCACTGCGCGTTGCAGCGCGAGGCTTGATCCGCGCTCCTCGGGCCTGGGGAGCGCTGGACCTTGGCGCCTGCTTGCGCCTTCTCCCGGCTCTGGAACCGCTTTCGATCTCTTCTGCGGCGCGTTGGAACTCGACTGCAAGCTCGATTAGAGCTTCCGTCGTAAACAGGTCGCCGCACTCCTTTGCCATGCGATCGCAATCGACGGCGTATTGACGCAAGACTTTCGGGTTCACAGCGACCCCTTTCCTAACATAGGTTAAAGCCTCGCCCGCGCCCTCCGTTCCCCATTGAATGCGATTGCGGGGGGTGCAAGGAGGCATGCCGTGTCACCGCTGCAGCGGCGCGGACGATTGCGGCGCGATTCTGTTTGTGAAGAACTAAAGCCTAAATAGTGTCGAGCACAACCCAACCGTGCATCGGAGGAAATCCATGAAGCCAAGCCGGAGTGGTGCACGGCTCGTTGCCCTGTACCTGATCGCGGCCTTGCTCGTCTCCACGCCCCCGTTGGCCGCGTCGGCGGACTACCCCTCTCGGCCGGTGCGCTGGATCGTCGGCTATCCGGCGGGAGGGACGACCGACATTGTTGCGCGCCTCATAGGTCACTGGCTTTCGGAGCGGCTAGGCCAGCACTTCATCATCGAGAACAAGCCCGGCGCAGGCAATAACATCGGCACCGAAGCGATGATCAACTCGCCGCCGGACGGTTACACCGTTCTCCTGACCAATCCGGCGAACGCCATCAATGCAACGCTCTACCAGCGGCTCTCGTTCAACTTCATGCGGGACACGGCTCCCGTCGCCGGCTTCATGCGGGTACCGAACGTGATGGAGGTCAACCCGAAGGTTCCGGCGAACAGCGTGGCTGAGTTCATCGCCTATGCCAAAGCCAATCCCGGCCAGATCAATTGGGCCTCTTCGGGCAACGGAACCTCGGTGCATCTCTCGGGCGAGCTGTTCAAGATCATGACGGGAATAGATCTCACGCATATCCCATACCGCGGCTCCGCGCCTGCGCTGACCGACATGATCAGCGGTACCGTGCAGGTGATGTTCCAACATTCCGTCCTCCTTGCCTCATATCCAAGCCGGCAAACTGCGCGCACTTGGGGTGACAACTACGGCGCGCTCCGACGCGCTGCCGAACGTCCCCACCGTTGCCGAGACCGTGCCCGGCTATGAGGCGAGTGCTTTCTTCGGCATGAGCATGCCCAAGGGCACGCCTGCCGAGGTCATCGAGAAGCTGAACCAGGAGATCAATGCCGGGCTCGCCGACCCGGACGTGAAGGCAAGGCTTGCTGAGCTCGGAGGCATCCTGATGCCCGGCACCCCTGCGCAGTTCGGTCAGGTGATTACGGAGGAAACCGAGAAATGGGCCAAGGTCATCAAGACCGGCGGGGTGAGCCTGGAATAGCGCATGGACATGCCTGCGGGGGAGACTAGACTCTGTCTTCCGCCGCTCCGACAGGGTCACCCCAGCTCATGCCCCGTAAACGTTCCGACGACCTTCGCAGGCACCGCTGGTTGCGTTCTCGCCGGCACGGGAGGGGTTCCGGAGCCGGAAATCCACTGAGATCATGAAGGTTGGACTGTTTGATCACGTCGAGCACGGCGATCGCCCGCTCGCCACGCTGTTTGACGAGCGGCTCACATTCGCCCGCGCAGCTGACGATGCGGGGATCTACTGCCTGCACGTTGCGGAGCATCATGCCACGCCCCTCAACATGGTTCCGGCTCCGGGCGTCTATCTCGGCGCGGTTGCCCGCGCGACCAGGCACATGCGGCTCGGTCCGCTGGTCTATCTGCTCCCGCTCTACTCGCCGCTTCGCTTGATCGAGGAGATCTGCATGCTCGATCACCTGAGCCATGGTCGTCTCGAAGTGGGCGTCGGCCGCGGAGTATCGCCGTTCGAGCTGAAATATCACAAGGTCGAGCATGAGGAATCGCGCGACATCTTCATCGATGCATTCAACTGCATCAGCGCCGGGCTCATGACGGACACGTTCACCTATAGCGGGCCGCACTTCTCCTACGAGAACGTCCCGATGGCCTTGCAGCCGCTGCAGCAGCCGCATCCGGCGTTCTGGTACGGATCATCCAACGCTATCGGCTCGACCTGGGCGGGCCAGCATGGGCTCCACTTCGTGACGCTGGGGCCGATTCCTACGGCAAAGGCGAATATTGCCGCCTTCAAGGAGGCGTTCGCCAAACGGGGAAAGGCGGCACAGCCGAAGGCTGAGTTCCCGGGTGGCGCCGCGATCGGCGTGCAGCGTCACATCTTTGTTGCCGATACTGATGTGGAGGCAATGCGTTTCGCCAAGCCTGCCATGGACCGCCACCTCGCCCATCTCAACTGGCTGCGCGACAAGCATGGCGTGACCGGGCTGGTTTCGCGGCTCAATGTGCCGAGGGGCGCCGACTACGAGGCCTGCGTCGCCGACGGCACGGTGATTTCCGGCAATCCCGATACGGTGCGCAACGAGATCGAGCGCCAGGTGCGGGAACTCGGAGTAAATTATCTGCTCACCTATCTTTTTCTTGGTACCATGACCTTGAGTGAGGCGCTGCGCTCGCTCCAGCTCTTTGCGAGCGAAGTGATGCCGAAAATCGCGCAGCTTTGATCTCCATCCTACTGGTTCTTTCATCGCCGCTGTGCGACATTTACAATGGGCATACGGCAGAACGGTCTCAAACACAGCTAGAGGTTACGCATGGCAAACGGCAGGGTAACCGGAGTTCGCAGCATCGAGCTCGGTGTTCGCGATCTTCACCAATCGGCGGAGTTCTACAGCAAGGTCTGGGCGCTGGAAGAGGTCGCATCGGAAATCGATACGATGCACTTCCGCGCAACCGGCGGCGAGCATCATGTGCTGACGATCCGCGAGTGCCCCAAGCCGGCGCTTCTCGGCGTGCATTTTGCTGCTCCTGATCGCGCCGCGGTTGATGCGCTTTGCGCCAAAGCCAAAGGATACGGCGTTGACGTCACCGCCGATCCGGCGCCGCTCCCAGCGAGTGCGGGTGGCGGGTACGGCTTCAGGTTCAAAACACCGGACGGTCTGCCGATGAGCATCTCCTCCGACCTGGTGCAGCATGCGGACGCGGTGCTCGACCGCTCGCGTCCGACCAAGATCAGCCATGTCGTGCTCAACAGTGCGCGCGTCGATGATCAGGTGCCATTCTTCGCAGATGTGCTCGGCTTCAAGCTCTCCGACAGCACGAACCTCATGGAATTTCTGCGCTGCAGTGCGGATCACCACAGCTTGGCGATCTTCCGCAACAACGGCCCTTCGCTCAATCACGTCGCCTACGAGCTGCCGAACATCGATGGGCTGATGCGCGGCACTGGTCGTGTCAAAAACAACGGCTTTGAGATCGCGTGGGGCATCGGCCGGCACGGTCCCGGCAACAACGTGTTTTCCTATTTCATCGAGCCCAACGGCTTCGTGGCCGAATACACCACCGAGCTCGACCAGATTGATGATGCGACCCACGTGCCACAGAATCCCGCCTACTGGGAGAAGGTCATGCCCATGCCGGACAGATGGGGTACCGCGGGCATGCCGTCGAACCGGATGCGCGTTGCCATGTCCGGTGGGCTCTATCTCGGTGACGAGCAGACCGGCGACCTGCGTTGCGAGGACATTATCGGGCGCAAGCTCGGCTGACCGGCCGTAGGGATCGCATGTTTCAGGAAGATGTAGGGGCGAGGCATGCCTCGCCCCTACGGAATCGCGTCTCCTCATGAGCGACGACATCCCGTTCGACAAGGCGTTCGATCTCGCGCCCGGCAAAGTCGAGGAGGTCATGCCCGGGGTGAGGCGGATCCTTGCCAACAATCCGAGCCCGTTCACGTTCCGGGGGACGGTCTCTTACATCGTCGGCCGCGGCCATGTTGCGATCATCGATCCGGGTCCGCTGGATGAGGCGCACATTGGCGCGCTGCTTGGCGCCGTTCGGGGTGAGACCGTCACGCACATCTTCGTCACCCATACGCATCGGGACCATTCCCCGGCGGTGCCGGCCGTAAAGGCGGCAACCGGTGCCCTGGTGTTGGCAGAAGGACCGCACCGGCCAGCACGTGCAATCAGCGGCGACGAGGCGCCGCGGCTCGATGCCAGCAATGATACCGAGTTTCAGCCGGATCGCGCACTCGCGGACGGCGAGATCGTCAGCGGCTCAGGGTGGACCATCGAAGCGGTGGCCACCCCGGGGCACACCGCAAATCACATGGCGTTCGCCCTCAAAGAGCCGAACCTGCTGTTCTCGGGAGACCATGTGATGGCGTGGTCGACCCCCGTCGTAGCGCCGCCGGACGGATCAATGAAGGACTACATGGCCTCGCTGCGAAAACTCGCGGCGCGTCCGGAATCGATCTATCTGCCTGGCCATGGTGGAGCGGTAAGGCAGGCGCAGCGCTTCGTGCGTTCCTACATCCACCACCGTCAGGCCCGCGAAGCGGCCATCCTGCGCCGGCTGGGCAAAGGGGAGATGGATATTCCGGCCATTGTGGGCGCGGTCTATATCGGCCTGGACTCGCGGCTGACCAAGGCGGCCGGACTGTCCGTCCTTGCTCATCTTGAAGATCTGGTCGCCCGCGGCCTGGTCGTGACTGATGGCCAACCGGCCCTCGATCGGCCTTACCGTCTGTCCCGCTCCCGCTTGGACTGATCCTTCTTGCTGGCAGGCTTTTTTGCTGGCGTGGGCCGTGCGGCAGGACGCTCGTTCCTCTGCGTGCGGATCATGTCCTCGATATCATTGAGCAGCCGGCGGATGCGCGACGCGTTGGTGCCGAAATCGAACGAGCCGTAACGGGAGGAGGAACGTGCGTCGATGCGCGCGCCGTCAGGATCCTCGCGCACCCGCACCACCACGTCGTCGCGAAACCCCATGAGGGTTGAGCGCGCGACCGCCTCGATGCGTCCGTCCCGACGGCCCGCCGGCTCGCGCGCATCGACCACGCGCCAATACGGGGCGAGGAAAGAGTCCTTGTGCTTGTTCATGACAGTGAGCGCAGCTCGGTAAGCAGCTTCCGGAGTGGCGCTCGTGCTCAGCGGCCCGATATCCGGATAGGCTCGGCGCTGCTGCTCGGCGGCATAAAGACCCGCGTAGGCCGCCGGATTGGCATCCGCGGGGCGGATGCGCGCTAGCCATTCATAGCGCGGTGCGTCGATTGGATCGGTCGTGACATCATAGATCCACGGCAGCCGGTAGGCTTTGAGACCGAGATAGGCGGGATATGCGAGCAGGAAGAGCGAGATCGCCATCGCCCACAGCGCGGCTCGCATCCCGCCCAGTCCCTCCATCCAGATCACGGCAAAGGCCGCGAGCGCGACCAGAAGGGCAATGACGGCGATTGCGAGTGCCCCGGCAAAAGCGACCACTGCCGGTTTTGTTTCCCATTGGCCCAGACGCACGATCACGATTGCGAGCACTGTAGCGGCGACTGCGAATCCCGCGATGCGAAGAGCCCAGACGGCGAGCTTCGAGGTCGCCTCGGTCTCGATGAAGCGGCGGGACATCACGGCTCTCATGCGCGCGAGCACACGGTCTTGAGCGCCGCCCATTGCGTCTGGTCGAGCAGGGCTCTCCTAGGCCCCGACGTTGCCATGGCCTCGATCGCCGCAACGCGAGCTCGCGTGTCGGGATGATCCGCCAGGATTGTTGGCCCGGGGTGGGTAGCTCCCGCTACGCGCATCAGGATCCTGCCCAGCGCGCGCGGGTCCCCTCCTATTCCGGCGATCAACATCACTCCGTATTTGTCGGCGGCGCTCTCGACCTCGCGAGAATAGCTCGTCTGCAGGATGGTCTTGGCCGCCAATATGACGGCGCCGCCGCCTACGAAGTCGCCAAGCAGCACTCCGAACAGCAACGAAAGGCCGGCACCCTCAATCACCGTTCTCGTTCCATCATGATGCGCAACATGACCGACTTCATGAGCGATCACGCCTGCGAGCTCGTCCGGCGTCCGGGCGCTGTCGATCAGACCCTCGAACACGTAGATGTGCCCTCCGGGAAGCGTGATCGCGTTTGCTTCCTGCCGGCGCACGATCATGACCTTGAGGGGCCACGGCAAGGCTGCGGCTGCCTCGATCTGCTCCAGCAATTTGTCGAATGCCGCGCGGCCGGCCTGCTCGTTCTGCGCATTGCCGCATTCGAATGCCGCGCCACTGCGATGGTTGTCCAGGCTCGCGCGGGCTTGCGTTGCCACGGCAGCTCCGAGCTTGCGTTCGAAGGCATACGGAACGAGAGGCGTGAGCCCGGTCGCGAGCAACGGCACGCCCACGATCGCGAGCAGGACGAGCGACACGCTGGCGGCGATACTCCACAAGATAACCTTGTCTCGCAGCCGGCGCTCGATGCGCCCGGTGCGGTCAACGGGTGCGGACCTCTCGTCTATGGCTGCGGCGAGCTGCGGATCCTTCACCTCTAGCCGCGCGAGCACGGGGTTCCCGGCTTTGCCGATGCGTAGCATGTTCTCCGGCGAAGAAAGGCTCTCGATCTCACCATATCCCCATTCCGCAAGCACGCTCCCGTCAGCAGCGCGCAGCCGCAAGGCATCAGGCGCGAGCTCGACGGCAACGTCGTGATGAGCAGCCGTCAACCCATCAAAGAAAATTCCACGCCCGGCAATGGTGGAGATGCCGACCTCGGGTGCGTTCATATCCCGCCCACATTGAGGGCGTCGGCGAGGCCTTCACCCACGGGGGATGCCGGCTCGCCGGCGGCCGCCACGTTTTCCAACGTGGCGGAATTGGATATTTCAAGCGTTTCGATCACGCATCGCCATAAGCCGAGCTTCACCGTCGCTTGATAGACCGTGGAGTAGCCGAGCGCGGTGGCGACATAGGCGCCAAGAACCAACACAGTCGAGACGATCTCCTTGTAGATCGGATCCAGCTCCCAGGGGATGTTTGGAAGTACCAGAGCACCGAGCAACAGCGCGACTGATACAACGAGTGTGAACAAGAGAGCATAGCCCAGGAATCGGGCATAAACCGCAAACACCTGGGCCATGCGCAGCCGCGAGCTCACCGCCACATCTCCAAAGCGCAGCCCCGACACCCACCAACGCAAGACCATCGTCTGAAAAGCCGGGTAGAAAATGGCGAAGGACAGCAGCAGCCATATCCCTGTCAATGTGGCAAACACGACTGCGCCCGCAAGTCCGCTGTTTTCCAGCCAGCTCGCCTTGTCGTCTCCAGCTACAACAGACGTGAGTGCATCCCAATCGATGGCGAGAATGGTCGCAACAGCGCCGATTGCGAAAGGCACCACAGCAAGGACCCAAAGGATGAGACCGCGCATGAAGAGGCGCCACCCGGAGCCTTCGAATCGGCCAGGCAGGCTCCCGAAAAAGGTGTTGCGCATCTTGAAACGCTCGAGTTGCGATTGGGCAAACGGATAAGCAATTCCCAAGCTCAGCACGATCAAAGTCCACCAGAACACGGCATAAACGGAATAGTGCCAAGCTGAGCCGGTTTGGTAGAAGCGCACGCCGCGATAGATTGTGCGGGTCAGACGATAACGGCGCGCGCGGAAAACGGCATACTGGCCCAGAAATGTCAGGGCGATGATGCTTAGCGCGCTCCAGATCTGGCCAAGTGCAAGAGTGAGCAGGAAGAACGCGGAGTAAAGCGGCACAAGGACGGCAATGGCGATCAAGAACCCGAGGAGCAGCTCGCGCGCCGTGCCGGTGTACTCGAAGCTCTCGTCGGCGATCTCGGTGTTCGACCACAGATAACGACGGATGTCGGTGGTGAGCCAGAAACGATAGATGCCCAGAGTGAACATCAGCATCACGGCGCCGCGGGCGAGAAGTCGCCAAAACGCTGCGCCACGACCGAGAAAGCGGGCCATCGGCGAACGGGCGGACATGCTGGTCTGCGCCGTCGAAACGGTCGCATCGAGGGTGGTCATTTTTCGATCCTGAAGGCCCAACCGTCCGCGGAATTTAGCGTGCGCTGTGGCGAGAGTTGGGTGTCAGGGCGTCGTCGCGGCCGCCGGCAGAACGAAATTCTTGAAACGCTCCCGCAGCACCGTCTTCTGAATCTTGCCTGTCGCCGTATGCGGAATCTCGTCCACGAATACGATCTCGTCCGGCATCCACCAGCTCGCAATCTTTCCCTGCATGAAGGTGAAGATTTCTTCCCGTGTTGCCAAGACGCCCGGCTTGGGCACGAGCACCAGCAAGGGCCGCTCATCCCATTTGGGATGCCGAACGCCGATCACGGCTGCCTCCGCCACTTTGGGATGGCCGATCGCGAGATTCTCGATGTCGATGGACGAAATCCACTCCCCGCCCGATTTGATGACGTCCTTGGAGCGGTCGGTGATGCGCATGTAGCCGTGGCGATCGATCGTTGCCACGTCGCCGGTGTCGAAGAACCCCTCCTCATCGAGGATACTGTCCTCTTCCCTGTAATACCCGCGAGCGACCGCCGGCCCGCGTACCTTCAGTCGACCGAAAGTTTTGCCGTCCCACGGCAGGCGCTTTCCGATATCGTCCGTAATCTTCATCTCGACGAGGAAAGGGGTGTGTCCCTGCATCTGCTCGATGTCCAGCCGCTCTTCGCCAGTGAGCCCGGCATAGGCCGGCTTCATCGTGCACACGGTCCCGAGCGGGCTCATTTCGGTCATGCCCCAGGCATGAATGACTTCCACCCCATACACGTCCTGGAAGGTCTCGGTCATGGCACGCGGACACGCAGACCCCCCGATCACGATCTTTTTGAGATAGGGAAGCTTGTTGCCGGTGGCTGCGAGATGCTGCAACAGCATGAGCCAGACCGTCGGAACGCCGGCGCTGCATGTCACCTTGTAGCGGTCGAGCAGCTCATAGATCGATGCGCCGTCGAGCTTGGGTCCGGGCAGGACCAACGATGCTCCGGAGATCGGGGCGGAGAAGTTGATCGACCAGGTATTGGCGTGGAACATCGGCACGATCGGGAGCGCGACGTCTCGCGACGTCAAGCCCTTCACGTCTGCATTGTTGGCCATGAGCGCATGCAGGACATTGGACCGATGCGAGTAGAGGACGCCCTTTGGGTTACCCGTCGTGCCTGAGGTATAGCACATCCCGGCAGCGGTATTCTCGTCGAACGTTTTCCAGGCGAAATCGCCGTCGGCCTCCCCGATCCATTCCTCGTAGGGAACCGCATCCTTCAGCACGGTCGCGGGCATATGCTTTGCGTCCGTCAACACGACGTAGCGTTCGATCGTGGGCATCTGCGCGGCGAGCTTTTCGACTAGGGGGATGAACGTCAGATCCAGGAGCATCATCCGATCTTCGGCATGATTGACGATCCAGGCGATCTGCTCCGGGAAGAGGCGTGGATTGACGGTGTGATAGATCGCGCCGACTCCCAAAATCCCGTACCAGGCCTCGAAATGGCGCCAGGTATTCCAGGCAAGTGTTGCCACGCGGTCGCCAAGCCTGATGCCGTCGCGCTCCAGACGTTGCGCCACGCGCAGCGCCCGCGTGCGGATCTCCGCGTAGTTGGTGGTGTGAATGTCGCCCTCTACCGAGCGGGTAATGATCGGCCGGTCCGCATGGTTGAGAGCGGCGTGGTCGATGATGCGGTGGCAGAGCAGCGGCCACTCCTGCATCAGTCCGAGCATGGAATTCCTCCTGTAAGCGCCTTGCGCGCGATTGCGCCCACATTATTCGAGGGAGCTATCATTGAAAACGGCGGAGTCGAAACCGGCTGATGTCATGGCGTGCTTCGCCTTCCATGGCGAGATCGGCGAGGATCTCGCCGATCGCGGGAGCGAACTTGAAGCCGTGCCCGGAGCAGGGGGACGCGACAATGATCTGGGGTGATCCGGGCACCCGATCGATGAGGAAATCGCCGTCGGGAGTGACCGTGTAAAGGCAGGTCTGGGCAGCGAGAAGGCGGCCGTTTGCTCCTGGAACATGGTTGGCGAGAGCGACGCGGATCAGGGCCTCGTCGTCGGGAGAAACGGCTCGATCGTAATCGTCCGGGTCAACCGCCTCGGTGCGATGATGGTGCTTGGCGATCTTGAAACCCGCGGCGGCGTTCCCGTGCTCTGGCGGGATTCCATAATGCAAGCCGTGGCGGCTCTCCAGCATGAAGACGGGCCACTGGTTAACCGCAAAGAGCATCGGTTCCTGGATTTCGAACCAAGCCATGACCTCGCGGGTCACCCGGAGAGAAGCCGAAAACGCGGGAATGAGCGATGCCGTCCAAGGACCCGCGCACACGATCGCCACCCGAGCCTCGATGGTACCCCCAACGGTGTCGATGCGCACGCCACCCGCGCACGGCTTCACGGCGCGCACGCGCTCCCTGCTGCGAATCTCTGCGCCTGCGCTTTGCGCAAGGGACACCAAGGCGTGAAGCGAACTTTCGGAGGCAAGCCAGCCGCCGTCGGGCTGAAACACGCCGACGAAACTTGCCGGCAGATCAAGTCCCGCAAATCGCCGCATCAGCTCAGGGGCTGTGAGTATCTCGTGCTCGAGAGCGTGCGCATGAGCGCTGGCGAGGGTTCCCTTGACGAGATTGCCCTCAGGCGGGCCGATCTCAACGATCCCCGTACGGTGGAGAAGCCTGCGCCCGCTCTCTTGCTCCAGCTGCCGCCAGAGCGCATAGGCCCGGCGCAGAAGAGGGACGTAAGAGGGATGCTCGAAATAGCCCAGCCGGATGATGCGGGTTGCGCCGTGCGATGAACCGCGATCATGGCCGGGCTCATATCGCTCGATCCCGAGGACACGTTGGCCGCGGCGCGCCAAATGATAGAGTGCGGCGCTCCCCATGACGCCGAGCCCGCACACTACGGCTTCGAATTCAGCCATTGCGGGAGAGCGTAGCATGGGCGCACGAGCGATGCCCTGCTCGCATCCTTTGGTCCCCAGAAGGTCGCAATTCTCGCAGATATGCCGGTGGGTGAAGCTCTTCGCGACGCTTATATTTGCGACCGTGATCTGCGGCTATGCTGTTGCGGAGAACCTGCCAATGCCGAGGCCACGACCAGCCGAGGCGACAACGTCGCACAGTCCTCAAGCCGCGGATCCGGAAAATGCAGCTACACAATCCGACTGCCAGATACGATTAAAACGGGTTGCGGTCGCTTCAGCGCTACCGCCCATTGCCGGGCCGGGCGAATGTGCGGCGGACGACGTGGTCGAGCTGGAAACAATCCTGCTGCCAAACAAGGTACATGTTGCCGTCATACCGGCCGCAGCGCTCCGCTGCAGTCTTGCCGAGGCGATTGCGCAATGGGTGCGCGAGGACGTGGCCCCGCGCGTGCGTGCTCTCGACAGCTCGCTCAAGAGCCTCGACAATTACGCCTCCTATGACTGTCGCGGTCGCAACCGTGTCGCGGGCGCCACGCTGTCGGAGCACGGCAAGGCGAACGCGCTCGATATCCGCTCGCTGAAGCTGATGAACGGCAGGGTAGTCAATCTCACAGATCCGGAAGTATCGAGGGATTTTCGCGAGAGCTTACGGCGAAGTGCGTGCACGCGCTTCGCGACCGTGCTAGGTCCGGGTTCCGACGGTTACCATGAGGATCACATCCACGTGGATCTGGCGGAGCGCAGGAATGCCCAGCATCTGTGCCGGTGGGATGTGCGTGTGCCCGACACAGATAACGTCGCCGTGGAAAGTCCTGTGCCGCTGCCGCGGCCTCGTCCGACGCACCGGTCTTGATATTCAGCAGGACTGTTGCATCCAAGCTCATCGAAGACTGCTCTGATCTGACCAGGAGCACTGCACACCCATGTCCCGGCTCAGCAACCTCGCCGTTCGCGACATCGAGACTCTTGTTCATCCCTACACGCAACTCGCCGCCTTTCGCGAGAGCGGTCCGCTCATCCTCGAGCGGGGAAAGGGCGTATTCGTCTATGACACCGAGGGCAAAGAGTACATCGAGGGCATGGCGGGGCTTTGGTGCACCGCGCTCGGTTACGGCAATGACGAGCTGGTCGAGGCCGCATCTGCACAGATGCGCAAGCTGCCGTTCGCCCATCTCTTCAGCGGCAAAAGCCATGATCCCGCAATCGAGCTCGCTGAACGACTGAAGGAATTGGTCCCCGTCCATACCTCCAGGATCTTTTTCTGTTCCTCCGGCTCGGAGGCGAACGATACCCAGATCAAGCTCGTCTGGTACATGAATAATGCCCTCGGACGGCCGCAGAAAAAGAAGATCATCAGCCGCCTGAAGGCGTATCATGGGGTGACGATTGCCGCCGCTTCGCTCACGGGCCTTGCGAACAACCACCGCGATTTCGACCTGCCGATCGCCGGCATTCTGCACACGGGATGCCCGCACCATTACCGGTTCGCGCACGACGGCGAGAGCGAGCACGAGTTTGCGCGCAGATTGGCAAACGACCTCGAAGAGCTGATCACCCGCGAGGGCCCGGAGACGGTCGCAGCTTTCATCGCGGAGCCGGTCATGGGTGCCGGCGGGGTGATCGTTCCACCGAAGACCTATTTTTCCGAAATAATGCGGGTGTGCCGCAAGTACGACGTCTACATGATTTCCGACGAGGTGATCTGCGGGTTCGGCCGACTAGGCGCCATGTTTGGCTGCACTGCGCTTGGATTTGAGCCGGATTCCATTACGGTCGCGAAAGCCCTCACGTCGGCCTATCTGCCGCTCGCCGGCGTGACCGTTCCGCCGGCGATGTATGAAGCCATGCTCGATGAAAGCCGCAAGATTGGCATGTTCGGTCATGGCTTCACCTATTCGGGACATCCCGTCGCAGCGGCGGTGGCGATCAAAGCGCTCGACATATACGCGCGCGAGCGCATTGCCGACGAGGTCGCACGCAAGTCGCCGCACTTCCAGGCGCGGCTGCGTGCATTGGCCGACCATCCGCTGGTGGGGGAGGCACGCGGGCTCGGCCTGGTCGGCGGCATCGAGCTCGTTGCCGACCGGCGCAGCAAAACCTCATTCGACCCGAAGGTGGGTGTTGCTCCTCAGGTCGTACGGTTTGCCGAGGAGGAAGGGCTCATCGTGCGATTTCTTGCCGGGGATGTCGTATCGATCTGCCCGCCGCTGATCATTACACCAGCGCAGATCGATGAGTTGTTTGATCGCCTCCAGCGTGCCCTGGAGCGAGGTTTGGACTGGGTCAGCGCGCAACGCCTGGTCTGAGCGGTGCGCGGCGCTGGTGAAACTGAAACGGCGCCGGACCCCCACCCGGCGCCGTTCCCGCCCCCTCAAGACGAATCAGAAGTTGTTCGGATTTTGCGTCACAGCCGTCGCGACCCTCGGGTTGGACGGCGAGTCTCCCTGCTTGGGTGCAAGCACCACGACGATTGAGCCCATTTTCACCCGATTATAGAGGTCAATCACGTCCTCATTGGTCATCCGAATGCAGCCGGACGAGACAGCCTGTCCGATATGCTCGGGCTGATTGGTGCCGTGAATACGGAACAGGGTGTCCTTATTGCCCTGGTAGAGATAGAGCCCACGTGCCCCCATCGGATTGTGCGGCCCGCCCTCGACGAAGTCCGGGATATTGCCGAGACGACGCTTGATGTCCGCCGTCGGCGTCCATGTCGGCCACTCTTCTTTGCGGCCAACTCTGGCAATGCCGTACCAGGACAATGCTTCCTCGCCTACAGCCACACCGTAGCGGATCGCCTTGTTGTCTGCGAGAACGTAGTAGAGGTATCGCGAGTCGGTATCGATCACGATCGAGCCCGGTGCTTCCTTGCGATGATACTCGACCATTGAGCGTTGATACGCCGCAGGAAGAGCAATGCGCTGATACGGTGCGTTGGCCAGAAGCCGGCGATCGCGCGGCGAAAGGTTCGCGTCGGTTGCAGGATCTATCGTGGCCTGCATGCATCCGCCCAGCAGCAGGCCGGCCAGAATAAGAACAATCCCCCTTCTCGCCATTTACTTCCCCCTTATTTACGCTTTGCCGGTGGCGCTACCGAACGAGCTTTTGGACTCTCCTCATTCCATTAGCTAAAAGCGCCGCTTACTTCCAGCGGAACACCGGTCCTCATTCAATTGTACCGGCAACCTGTTGCAGGAATGTCGCAGTTTGCGAAGGCGTCTTGTGGAAACCTCGGTTTCTGTCGCGCCAGGGACCACGCGAAGCCGGATTCAGAGAGATCCCTGGAGGGATACGGAACTTTACGTCCTGTTCACCATGCGGGAGATTCCCTCGACGGTCGTGGAACTTAGGTCAAAATACCACGATCTCAGACGATTTGTTGCGCATTTTGGCCGCACTCGCGCGTCATCCCCAAACGCTGACCGAGCGAAGCGTTCCAAGAAAAACAGCAACGGAGCCAAAATGACCAACAAGAAGACCAGCCCCTCCAAACGGGATATTCACGATAATACCTCGAGTCTCGACAGCCGTTATGGATCGATCGGAATCTCTGCAGTTGCCGCCGCGTTGCAGTTCACACGCGAGGTCAAGAACCCCGCTTACGCGCCGGCCGACACGACGGCGGATCGTGAGAAGCTTTCCGAGATGGCGGCCTGATCGGTCGTAGTCTGCATCTGATCCGCTTTCACAGCGGTCCAAACCTGTCTGGGACCCCTTCACGATAGTGAAGGAGCCATGTCGAGGCATGGCCGGCGGCGGTCGCGTTTCCGGACCAGCACAGCAAGCGCGGCTCCACGAGCTCGAGCCCCGCTTCCCTCAGGCGGGACCGCGCAACGCACGGCATCGCTGAAATTCATATAGATTGTCATCCAAGGCGGCTATAAGAAGCCTGGGGGCGCACCGGGCTGTTGTCGGATTCGAGCAGCCGGATTGTGCAGTCGGACACACTGCTCGCGGAGGGGTGATGCTTTGGGTATACGTTCCGCGCGACACCTCGCTCGAGCGCGTTCCCATCGTGTCGAAGGAAGAGGTACCCGACAGCTCCGTCTGGTTCGACCTGGTCAATCCGAATACCCAAGAAGACAAGATCGTCGAGTACAAGGTCGGCATCGCAGTCCCGACCCGCGAGGAAATGCAGGAGATCGAAGTTACCAGTCGCCTCTATGTGGAGAATGGGGCGCGCTACATGACCGCCACTTTGATGTGTCAGGCTGATACCCCCAACCCAAAGACTACGCCGATCACCTTCATATTGTCCGGGCACCGGCTGATAACGGTTCGTTATGAAGAGCCGCGCCCATTCATGATCGTCGGCAACAAGCTTGGTCGTGTCTGCTCGCCGGCGGTCAGCGGGGAATCGGTGCTGATGGACCTGCTCGATGCCGTCATCGACCGCACAGCCGACATTCTGGAGCGCATCGGCGGGGAGGTCGATCAAATCTCCCATGACATATTCGAACCGGAAGGTGAACGCGCCGACCGCAGCTATAATCAGATTCTGCGGGCGATCGGCCGCAAAGGCGACCTTGCTTCCAAGGTTCGCGAAAGCTTGGTCTCCATCGGCCGCCTTCTGCTTTATCTGGCCAATGAAGCGGACACGATGCGCTGGCCGAAAGAGCCGCGAGCACAGCTGCGCGGCATGCAGCGCGACGTCCATTCCTTATCGGACCATGCTGCTTATCTCTCCAACAAGATTCAGTTCCTGCTCGATGCCATGCTGGGGGTCGTGACCATCGAGCAGAACAATGTGATAAAGATATTCTCGGTCGCGGCGGTCGCGCTCATGCCGCCGACATTGATCGCCTCGATCTACGGCATGAACTTCAAGCACATGCCGGAGCTCGACTGGTTCTATGGCTACCCCGTAGCCATCATTCTGATGGTAGTGGCGGCTGCGCTGCCCTATTTTTTCTTCAAGTGGAAGAAATGGCTGTGAGGCAGGCGAAGCATCCGACATCTTTCATCCGGCTCAGACGTGCTGTCCGCCATTGATGTGAATTTCAGCGCCATGCACGTAGGATGAAGTGTCGGTGCACAGGACATAGATGATCTTGGCTACCTCATCAGGGGTGCCGAGGCGATGCATCGGAATCTGGTGCGCCACGATCTCTTCGGTGCCGGGAGAGAGCATTTGGGTATCGATCTCGCCCGGAGCAATGGCGTTGACGCGAATCCCGAGCGGGCCGAAATCAGCGGCCATTTCCCGCGTCAGGGCCGCCAAGGCGGCCTTCGAAGTGGCGTAAGCCGCGCCTGCAAACGGGTGCACGCGCGAGCCTGCAATGGAAGTCACGTTCACCACCGAGCCTTTGGCGGCTTTGAGCTCCTCGGCCAGACCGCGCGCAAGCATGATGGGCGCGAGGAAGTTCACCCGGAACACCTGCTCCCAGACGTCGAACGTGGTGTCGATGGAGGACAGGCGCTTTCCTCCTTCGGCCTTGGGAGAGATCGCTGCATTGTTCACGAGCGCGTTGAGCTCTTGGGTGTCGAGCCGCTGTTTAATCTCGGTGATCGCAGCCAGCGTCCTCTCCGGGTCCGCGAGGTCGACCTGAATGTGGTCTTCCGGCCCCATTTCCCACGGGCAGTTCTCGGGAAAGGCGTGTCGCGAGCAGGTGATGACCCGCCAGCCCGCTGCCGAGAACCGTTTCACGGTGGCGTGGCCGATGCCGCGGCTTGCCCCGGTCAGGAGGAGAGTTCGGCGCGGATTGTTTGGTTTGGTCATATTGAGCGATTGACGAGTGCCGGCCGCATTGGAGGCTTAGGGGTAGAGCCGCGTTTTGCGCCAGGGCGCATCCCGCGCTGCGCGGCGAAACTCGACCCGATCATGCAATCGAAATGGCCGGTCTTGCCAGAACTCCATGATAAGAGGGGATAGCCGAAAACCAGACCAATTCGGCGGTCTAGGCACGGTTCCCACCACGAATTTCGCGGCGTGAAGGGCAATAGCCTGCTCGAAGGCGTGGCGGCTCTCCAGCGGAGCGGACTGCTTGCTGGCCCAGGCGCCGATCTGGGCGAGGCGGGGACGGGTGGCGAAATAGGCATCCGCTTCGGGGTTGTCGACCCTGTCCACCGGGCCCCGCAACCGCACCTGTCGATTGGATGATTTCCAGTGAAACAACAATGCGGCGCGATGGGTTGCGTCCAACTCCCGCCCCTTTTGGCTGTCCATGTTGGTGTAGAAGACGAATCCCCGTTCGTCGAAATCCTTCATGAGGACCATGCGAACATTGGGCACGCCTTCCGCATCGACCGTCGCGAGCGACATCGCGGTCGGATCGCGCGGCTCGCTCTTCGTCGCATGCGCGAACCACGCGGCAAACAGGCGCAGCGGCTCGTCGGCCTCGGTGAAATCACCGGTCGTTAACCAGCTCGGGTGTTCTATAGGAGCCGATCCTGACACGATGCGGGGGTCCCAAGTGGCTGCGCTGGCGCCAAACGGCAAATCCTGACATGGTGGGTTATAGAGGAATGCCGCCGCGACCGCACGGGCTTGTGTATTGCTGGTTGAGGGCTTGTGCGAGTGCGCTTACACTCGCACTGACGGGCTGCAGCTTCTCCTATCAGCTGGACAATTTGTTTGCCAAAACAGACGAAGCGACCGCGCAGCATGGCGGCACCCTGCACCTCGCCACCCCGAAACCCATCACGGAACCGCCGTCGGAAGGAGACCTCGCGATCGCACGTGCCGTAGCCGGCGAGGTTTTGAGCAAAGGCGGCAAGGACGTCAGCATGCCATGGGAAAATCCAAGGACCGGCGCACGCGGCACCATCACGCCGCTCGCTTCGGCCTACACCCAGGACGGCAGCATCTGCCGCGACTTTCTCGCGAGCTATCTCAGGAATGGCGGTGAGGCGTGGCTCCATGGTGCCGGTTGCCGCGTGGAACGCGGCAAGTGGCAGGTCCGCAGCATGCGGCCGTGGAAGAATTCGTCCGGCATCAAAACGTCACCGCAATCCTAGAGGTTGGCATATTGCGCGGTCGGCCGGCAGCGAGGGTCGCGAGCAATTCCAGCATCTTTCGCCGAGTTCACCGCTGCAACCGGCGCTGTCGGACCTGCTTTCCCGCATGGGCTCACGCCCGGCCGCTCCAACAATCACCTGCAACGTCCCTGATGAGTCTCCCTTCCGTAGGGGCGAGGCATGCCTCGCCCTCTCTCACATGCGCCAATGTCACCGCAGGGCGACGCATGCGTCGCCCCTACGAAGAATCATCCACCGCGCGTCATATTGTTGCGGTCCCCTGCCATCCTCCCCACATAGAGCAGGGGTTAGTCGGTTGCTGCAAATGAAATTGCGCATACCGGTTTGGAGGGTTGAAGATGCGCGACCCCTATGATGTCCTTGGGGTATCAAAGGGCGCAAGTGCCGCTGAGATCAAGAGCGCATTCCGGAAGCTCGCCAAGAAGTTGCATCCGGATGCCAACAAGCACGACTCGCGGGCGGCCTCCCGTTTCGCCGAATTGAATGCGGCCTACGAGATCGTGGGCGATGAAGCCAAACGCAAGGCCTACGATCGCGGGCAGATCGACGCTGAGGGCAAGCCGCGATTTCAGGGCTTCGAGGGGTTTGGCGGCCGAGGGCGGGGCGGAGGTTTTGGCCATGCAGGTGGCTTCGAGACCTTCACGTGGGGTGCCGATGGGGTTCAGCGCGGCGGCGGACGTGGCTTCGGTGGTTTCGAAGATATCCTGAAGGAAGCGTTTGGGGGCGCAATGGGCAGGGGCGCCCCGCGGCGGCCGGGAGCCGGGTTCGGGATTGATCAGGAGGATTTCGGCGCCGCTCATTCCGGCGCTCATAGCGGGGATGTTGCGGCTTCGCTCACAATAACCCTGCCGGAGTCCGCAAAGGGTGCAACAAAAAGAGTCCAGCTGCCGACGGGAAAAGAGGTCGAGGTCAGAATCCCGGCCGGCCTGGCGGATGGCCAGCAGATCAGGTTGAAGGGACAAGGAACAGCAGGTTCAGGGGGCCGTGCCGGCGATCTCCTGATCACGGTCTCAGTGGCCCCTCATTCGCTATTCAAGCGCTCCGGAGCCGATCTGCGGCTCGATCTTCCCATTGCGCTTTATGAGGCGGTCCTCGGGGGTAAGGTGCGGGTGCCAACCCTGGATGGGGAGGTGGAGCTTGCGATTCCCGCCGGTACAAATTCGGGCCGTACGTTCCGACTCAAG
>Ga0207693_10001697_pt1 | contig 19399 bp, 18 predicted proteins | sample LARL81metaG_FD_184347 | JGI IMG/M metagenome (GOLD analysis project Ga0207693, IMG submission 184347) | Corn, switchgrass and miscanthus rhizosphere microbial communities from Kellogg Biological Station, Michigan, USA - LAR L8-1 metaG... | ecosystem: Host-associated > Plants > Roots >...
GGAAATCTGCCGTTGGAACTGTTCCATTTTCGTCCAATGCACTTTCGGCCGGAAATGATGCTCGGCGTGGTAGCCGTTGTAGAAGAAAATCCAATTATAAAGCTTCCCGTAACTACTCACTCCCCAGGCGATCGGCTTATCTGGGTTAGCACCATAGTGGCGGAAGTATCCATTCAAGTAGCTGAAGCAATGGCCGAGATAGAAGAAAGGAAGGAAGAAAAGCATGTAGCGCCAGTTAATGAAACCAATCGGTTTGGTTGGAACGATAAGCGCCATCGTAAGTAGCACAGAGATAAAAGTTGCCAGCTCGATAGTGCCCCAGTGCACATCGGCATTTCCACGCTTGGCCAGTTCGCGTTTAATGGCTGCCGGATTATCGCGGAAAAAGCTGAGGAAGACATAGCCCCAGGGGTTTTCTGCTTCCCCGTCATGACCATGCTTGTAGATGGAAATCCAATCGGTAGTTTCGCCGTTTTCATCGGGGCGGTCGGCGTTCCCCTTGTGATGTTGCATGTGCACCGCGTCGTAATAGGTCTGTGAAAAACAGCACGCCACTGATTCGATTACTCCAAAGAGCCGATTCATCCAGTTCGGCCGGAAGAACGGATTGTGAATGAAATTGTGGGCGACGCCATTGATGTTGGCGTTAATCATGAGGGCATAAACGAAGCCCATGATCAGCATGACCCAGAGAGGCGTATAAGGAAAAAGGAAATACATCGCCGGAAGGTAGAAAAGGTGAAACAGGCCGGCCAGCGCGGGCACGACGTCCCATCGCGTGTGCGCAAAAATCTTCGAATCAGTTTTGGGGCGTTCGATATGGATGGCATCAGTCACGTTCATCCGACGAGCCAAGTATGCGCCACCAGACTGCAAAAGCAACCTTGCGCCTTCACCAGGCGTGCTGCCCTCAACGAAAGCGGGACGATTCGCCCCGCGTTCCCTAATCAGAACCGAATCAATTCATCCCGCTCGGCGCGAGGAACATCTGCCCACTCTGAGCTTGGAAAAGCTTGTTCCGGCCGGAATAGCCGAAGTGAGTCCCTGGCGCTTTCGTGTTGGCGAGGGGAAAGACGTTTCCCGCTGGCCAGGCAACTCAAGGCCGCGGGCAGAGCGGAAAAGGCTGGCAATATGGGTGACTACTGAATGAACCATCGTCGTCTAGAGCAATTGAGATTCAAGAACGGTGCCGTGAGAGATTCCGCGGAAAGTGGCTTGCGGAATGCCAATGACGGGTCAGGGCTTGAAATATGTTATGCCAAGCGATGGAACTGATTTTAAGGAATGCGACTACGCTAAAAACGAGGCCAAGGCTTGCGAGGGCAAAGGCGGCCAGGCTATCGAGGAAGGCGGAGGCGGGAATTGCGGCCATATTATAATAGATATTAAAATTTCTAGTAATTATGACAGCAGGTGCCATACCTAAAAACCAAGCCTTGTGGAGCCAGGAATTATAATAAGTTGTTTGCGTCACGCTACTTGCGTTATAGCACTCTCGCGCTCGATCGACCTAAGTACTTTTCTCTGTTCGCGCTTTTGTGCAGGATCCTCGATGTCTCACGTAATCACGGCAGCGGCTCCGGCGATATGTACGCCTACATTCCGACGTCAGATTTTTCCGCGGCGAAGACGAGCGATTTTGTCTATCTATATGCGCACTTTGGTAACAGTGACGCTAGCCAATCCGGATTTGAAGAGTGGGCCCTGGTCAATGTTGCACCCATTCCGGAGATGGATGCTCTGTTTCCGATAATCGGGTTCTTTGCGGTCACCTTTGCGACGCAGCGCTTACAGCGGCGGCAGTGGGCGCAGCAGGTGAGCACGATGTAGTTCGGGCCCAGCCGGACTGGCGGTAACCGACATTGCGTGTTTGGCGGAGGCGACACTGAATTGTCGCCTTTGTTTTTTTATCGAATTGGACGGCGCAGTGTTGCAAACAATCCCACGCCGCGCGTAATCTTGCGCCCGCCTATGTTCGCGCTCCAACCGGAAATGAAAGTGTTCAGCGGCTCAGCCAATCGCGAGCTGGCCCAGCGCATTTGCAATTATATTGGCGTGCCGCTGGGCCAGGCCACGATCAGCGCGTTCCCTGACGGTGAGACCTACGTCAAAATCGAGGAGAACATTCGTGGTCGCGATGTTTTTATCATCCAGCCCACGTGTCCGCCAACAAACGATCATTTGATGGAGTTGCTCATCATGGTCGATGCGGCGCGACGGGCCAGCGCCGACCGCATCACCGCAGTCATTCCGTTTTTCGGATATGCGCGCCAGGACCGAAAGGACAAACCGCGCGTGCCGATCACAGCGAAACTGATTGCGAATCTTTTGGTCGCAGCCGGTGTGCATCGCGTTCTGACGATGGATCTGCATGCTCAGCAGGTGCAGGGATTTTTCGATATCCCGGTCGACCACCTCTATTCCATGCCTGTTTTGATAAAGTATCTCCGGCAAAAATTGAATCGACAGACTGTGATTGTGTCGCCGGATGTCGGTGGACTGAAAATGGCGTCGGCTTATTCCCAGGCGCTCGGTGCCGGACTCGCGATCGTGGCAAAACAGCGCAAGAGCGCAACGGAAACCCAGGCGCTTTATGTCATCGGCGAAGTGGAAGGGTGCGATGTTTTATTGGCTGACGATTTGACCGAGACCGCCGGCACATTGACTTCGGCGGCGACGATTCTGAAAAAACACGGCGCGCTCGATATTTATGCAGCGGTTGCGCATGCAGTGCTGGTCGATGTCGCAATCCCGCGGTTGCAAAAATCTGAAATTAAGGAATTGGTAACGACCAACAGTACGCCGGTGCGCACCATCGAAGGTTTTTCGGTCGAGGTGCAATGCGTTTCAGAACTTCTCGGCGAAGGAATGAAGCGAATTCATAACGATGAATCGGTCTCGTCGCTGTTTAACATTGATAACGGCAAAGGTTAAATATGGCTAAACAAGTAAAACTGACGGCGCAGCGTCGGGAAGCGACTGGCCGCTCAGCCATTCGCAAACTCAAAGCGCGTGGAATTGTTCCTGCGATCGTCTACGGCGGCAAGGATAAGCCCCAACCACTTCAAGTCTCGCGTCGCGACATTAGCTTGATGTTGAGTCACGCCTCCGGCGAAAACATTCTCGTCGAACTCGAGATTACCGGTGAAAAGGGCTCCCGCATGGCGATGATCCAGGAAATTCAGCATTCGCCCGTAGGCGGCGACGTTTTGCACATCGATTTTCATGCCGTTTCGATGGACGAGAAAATTGAGGCAGATGTTCCGCTGGAGCCGGTGGGTGTCGCCAATGGAGTGAAAAATTTTGGGGGACTGCTTGAGCAAAGCCTCCGCACCCTGGAAGTGGAGTGTCTGCCTCGCGATCTGCCCGATAAAATCACGGTAGACGTTTCCGCCTTGAACATTGGCGATTCGATTCATGTTCGCGACATCCAGTTGCCGACCGGCGTGGCGGCGAAAACGCAGCCCGATCTCACTGCATTCTCCGTTCTTGCCCCTGTGGTAGAAGAGGAACCGGTAGCGGCGGTGGAGGAAGTGGCGGCTGGGCCCGAGGTGATCAAGGAGAAGAAAGAGGAAGGCGAAGCAGCGGCAGCGGCTCCGGCGGGTGCAGCAAAAGCAGCAGCTCCCGCTGCCAAGGAAAAAGAGGCCAAGAAGTAGTTTTGATCGCGGATTGTGCAGTGCGGATTGCGGATTGAGTCGCGGTGGAGAACGCATCTCTACACATTCGCTGTGTCGCGGGCTTGGGAAATCCGGGGCCGGAGTATGCCGGCACGCGTCACAGCATCGGGTTTGTCGTGCTTGATCACTTGGCCGCGCAATTGAAATCCACCTGGGAGAAATCGACAAAATGGGAAGCGTTCACGTCGAGACATGGCGAACTCTTATTGGCCAAACCGATGAGTTTCATGAATCGGAGCGGTTACCCCCTTGTGGCGATCGCGCAGTTTTACAAATTCGAACCATCGGAAATCCTGGTGGTTCTGGACGATTTCGCGCTTCCTTTGGGACGCATTCGTATTCGGGCCGGCGGCGGAACCGGCGGCCACAACGGACTGGATTCAGTTATCATGCAGTTCGGAACCGAAGAAATTCCACGGTTGCGGATCGGCATCGGCGCCGCGCCCGTTGCCGGCTCAGTCGACTATGTGCTCGGTCGCTTTTTCGAAGAAGAGCGCGCGCTGGTGAAATCGGCAATCGAGCGCTCGGTCGAGGCGATCACATGCGCGGTTGACAACGGCGTCGTTGCCGCGATGAACACGTTCAACAAAGTCGAGGAATCATGATGAATCGTTACGAAGCGTTACTCGTCCTTAATACTCAAGGCAAAGACGAGACGGTGAAAGAAATTGTCGACCGGCTCGAATCCGAGTTTGAGAAAGAAGGCGCGAAAATCGAGCAGGTGCAAAAGATGGATAAACGGCAATTTTCCTATGTGGCCGGGGAACTCAATGCCGGACACTACGTCAACTTCGTTTTCAACGCCGATCCGCAGTTGATCGCGAAATTGCGGGCCAAATTCAAGCTCGACCCGGAAGTCTATCGTCAGCATTTTCAACGGCTGAAGGCGACGAGTGAAAAAGTCAGGAAACCGCCGAAAAAGGTCGCAGCCGAATAATAAGTTCGGTAAAACAAGGCATGGCGAGTTTTAATAAAGTCATTTTACTTGGGAATCTGACCCGCGACCCTGAGGTGCGTTACACCCCAAAGGGAAGCGCGGTGACGGATCTTGGAATTGCGGTCAATCGGCAATACACGTTGGAGAACGGGGAGAAACGCGAGGAGGTCACCTTTGTGGACGTCACTTTTTGGGGACGAACAGCGGAAGTGGCGGGCGAGTATTTGAAAAAAGGACGTCCGATCTTTATCGAGGGGCGGCTGCAGCTTGATACCTGGGATGACAAACAATCGGGACAAAAGCGGAGCAAGTTGAAGGTAATCGGCGAAACGATGCAGATGCTGGGAGGTCAGCGCAGTGGCGGTTCCTCCATCGATAACGGCGACGAGGGTGGCGGGCGAACTGGCAAATCCAGCGCGCCCCCGAAATCAACTGTGCCAGCCGGACCGGACGACGACGAGATCCCGTTTTGATTAACGGATCACCCGTTGTGTGAGGTACAGGCGATTGACCGCAATCGCCTACTCATACCTATATGAATTCCACCGAAGCGTGTATCGCACTCAACATGCTGCCCACGATGGGCCCGGTGCGGCTGCGCAAGCTGCTGGAAGTTTTTGGTGAGCCGGAGCGTGTCCTCGCAGCGAAGCGGGACGAATTGCGCAGAATCGAGGGGATCGGCAACGAGGTCGCAGAACAGATTTCGAATTGGGAGTCGGTTGTCGATCTCGGCGCGGAACTGAAACGGATTTCCGATTTTGGTGCCAGCGTGATTACGCAAACGTCACCGACGTATCCAAAATCGCTACGTGAGATCCATTCGCCGCCCATCGTTCTTTATGTGTGGGGCGAATTGCAGGAACGCGACCACCACGCCATCGGAGTTATCGGATCGCGGCGCACAACCCATTACGGAACTGAATCGGCCAAGAGACTCTCTTACCAACTGGCTTACGCCGGGCTGACCGTCATTAGCGGTCTGGCGCGTGGAATTGACACCGCGGCACATCAGGGGGCTCTCGCCGCTAAAGGCCGGACAATCGCGATAATTGGCTCAGGGTTGTCGAAGCTTTATCCGCCCGAAAATGCCGGGCTCGCCGAAAAAATCCGCAACGGCAATGGCGCCATCCTTTCCGAGTTCTCGATGGAGATCGAACCGGACCGCCAGACCTTTCCCATGCGCAACCGCATCATCAGCGGCTGGAGCCAAGGAATCTTGATTGTGGAAGCAGGCTTGAACAGTGGCGCGCTAATCACGGCGTCACAGGCAATCGAGCAGGGGAGGTCGGTCTACGCCGTGCCGGGTCACATCAACGCTCCAAGTGCCATCGGATCGAACCGCTTGATTCAACAGGGCGCGAAGCTGGTGATGGACGCATCCGACATTCTTGATGATCTGCAAATACTCCTGCCCGAATCCAAGCCGATTGCCAGTGCGGTGCGGCCTTTGCCCGAATTATCCGAATCGGAACGGAGTGTTTATGACGCCATCGAGGCGAGCGAAACCGCAATCGACGCTATCGCGGCCAAGTGCAATTTGCCCAGCCCGACCGTCTCATCCGTGCTTTTGCGTCTGGAGCTGAAACGGCTGGTTAAGCAGTTGCCCGGCAAATACTTCGTAAAGCTGGGATAGACGTTTTGAACGGGCATCTCGCCCGCGTCTTGCTCTTACCGATTTGCAATTCGGTCGAACCTGAGGTTCGATTGCACCCTTTTAATGGCCAAAACGCTCATCATTGCCGAGAAACCCAGCGTCGCGCGCGATCTCGCCCGTGTTCTAGGCAAGTTCAAACACGAGAAGGATTTTTACGAGAACGATCGCTACGTGATTTCCTCGGCCGTAGGGCATGTGGTTGAAATGGTCCCTCCGGAGGGCGCCGAAGTGAAGCGGGGAAAATGGAAGCTCGAGAATCTCCCGGTATTGCCGGATCACTTCGATCTCGTGCCCAAGGAAAAAACCAAGGACCGTTTATACCTGCTCAAGAAGTTGGCCGAACGGCCGGACGTGACCGAGATCATCAATGCCTGCGATGCCGGTCGTGAAGGCGAACTGATTTTCCGTAATACCATGCGCTGGATCGGTGGAAAGAAGCCAACCCGCCGGCTTTGGTTGCAATCAATGACAACCGATTCGATTCGCGCCGGCTTCGAGCGCCTGCGTTCCGAACAGGAGATGCGGCCGCTGGCCGATGCCGCCCGATCGCGTGCAGAAAGCGACTGGCTGGTTGGCATCAACGCCACGCGGGCGCTGACTTCTTTCAATTCACGCAGCGGCGGTTTCCAAATGACCGCGGCAGGCCGGGTCCAGACACCGACGCTGGCGATTCTTGCCGGGCGCGAAGAAAAAATCCGTGGATTCAAGCCGCGGCCTTATTTTGAAGTTCATGCGGAATTTGGGGTAGAGGCGGGAAGCTATGCTGGCCGCTGGTTCGACGAGAATTTCAAGAAGAATGGAGAAGAAGACGCGCGGGCCGAGCGAATTTGGGATCGGGAACAGGCCGCCGCCATCGAAGCGAAGTGCAAAGGCAAGATCGGCATCGTTACGGAAGAGAAGAAGCCGTCGAGTCAGCTTTCTCCCTTGCTTTATGACCTAACGACTCTTCAACGAGAAGCCAACAATCGTTTTGGTTTGCCTGCTCGACGGACCCTGCAGCTGGCCCAGGCGCTTTACGAAAAGCATAAGGTCCTGACTTACCCGCGCACTGACTCGCGCTATTTGCCAGAGGATAATCTCGCTCAAGTGCGAAAGGTGATGTCGACTTTTGGCGATCCAACCCTCGCACGACACGCCAAAAAAGCGCTGAGCAATGACTGGGTGAAGCCGGCTAAGCGCGTTTTCAACAACGCAAAAGTAAGCGATCACCATGCGATTATCCCAACAGGCGCGTCGCCGGCGCATCTCGATGAATTTGAGCGCAAAATTTTCGATATGGTTGCGCGCCGGACGATTGCAGTTTTTTATCCGGCGGCGCAATTCGAAGTGACGACACGCATCACGCGGGTCGAAGGCGAGCCGTTCAAGACCGATGGGAAAATCATCGTCGATCCAGGGTGGCTGGCAGTTTATGGCAAAGAAGCCAATGGCGAAGACGACCAGGCGGTCGTTCCTGTTTCAGCCAACGAGCCGGCCAAGGTTCTCGCCGTTGAGATCAAGGAGAATGAAACAAAACCGCCGGCCCGTTTTACGGAAGCAACCTTGCTTTCTGCGATGGAAGGTGCGGGCAAATTAGTTGAGGACGAAGAACTGCGTGAGGCGATGCGCGAGCGCGGCCTCGGCACGCCGGCGACCCGCTCACAAATTATCGAAGGGTTGATTCACGACGGTTACATCGAACGCAAAGGCAAGGAACTCATCGTCACGGCCAAGGGTTTGTCCCTGATAACGCTGCTTCGAAATTTGCAGACCGATGTTTTATGCACTCCGGAAATGACCGGAGAATGGGAGTCGCGTCTCAAACAGATGGCTCATGGAAAACTCGATCGAAAACATTTCATGGAAGACATCCGCGATTTGACACGCGAGATCGTGGAAAATGTTCGCAATTTCCGGGGTGAAACGATCGAGGGCGAATACGCGACGATCGACGCCAAATGTCCAAACTGTGGCGAAGGACCGATTAAGGAAGATTACAAAACGTTCCGTTGCCAAAATTGCGATTGGCTGATGTGGAAGACGATGGCCTCGCGCCAATTCGAGCCTGAGGAAGTTCACGAATTGTTAGCAAGGGGACGGGTCGGACCTTTACAGGGTTTCCGCAGCAAAATAGGTCGACCATTTGAAGCGCTAGTTAAGTTGGGCGACGACAAGAAACCAGTGTTCGATTTTGGCGGAAACGGTCTCGATGCGGAGCAGACAGTGGATAAGGAAAAGCACGAAGCAATTGGACTTTGCCCGATTTGCCACAAGGGGCAGGTTCATGTGCTGACTCGTTCCTTCGCGTGCGAAAATACCATTCACACCCCTAAGACGTGTAGCTTTCGTGTGAGCAAAATAATTTTGCATCGGGAAATCCCAAAAGAACAGGTGGAGAAACTGATTACGACCGGTAAGACCGATCTCTTGCACAAGTTCATTTCAAGGAAGGGACGTCCCTTCTCCGCTTATCTGAAGTTGGAGAATGGAAAAATCGGCTTCGAGTTCGAAGAGAAGAAGCCGAAGTCGAAAAAGAAAATCGCGGCGCCGAAAGCTGCCGCAGCGTAATTCTTCCTCTCTGGAGGGCGTCGTGCTGCACGCCAGGTTGACTCGCGCCGCCCAAACGTTTGCAGGGCGTCAGGGCGTGTCCCCTCCAAAGAAAAGGGCACAGGGAAGAATGCGATTCTGATGCATTGACGCCACAACCTATTGTGTGATAGTGAGTGCTCCGACACTATGCGTTGCCCAAAGTGCGGATCGCGTGACGATAAAGTCATCGATTCGCGCCAGTCCCGAGAAGGCCTCAGCATTCGACGACGTCGCGAGTGTCTAAAGTGCGCTTATCGCTATACCACCTATGAAGAAATCGAGCGCACCGATCTCCGTGTCATCAAACGCGATCGTTCGCACGAGCCATTCGATCGACGCAAGCTCGTCAATAGTCTGGCCAAGGCCTGCGAGAAACGTTCGATCAGTCTCGTCGTTCTCGAACAGGCGGTCGACGACATCATTCATGAAATCGAGACCGGCGGCCGCGAAGTTACGTCCGCGCAGGTCGGCACTCATGTGATGGCGAAGTTGCGCGACATAGACGAGGTCGCTTACCTGCGGTTCGCGTCGGTGCACCGTCGGTTTGAACAGGTCGATGAATTTGTCGACGCCATTCAGGCATTGGGACGCCGGATAAAGACAAATGCACAGCAGCGCGAACTTTTTCCCACGGAGAAACGATAGATATGGTCGCATTCAAGGAAGAGTTTCCCTATTTGAAGGCTGAGACCGGCCAGCTTTTCGAATTTGATCGGAGCTGGTTGCGAGAAGCCATCACCCGCGCGGCCAACGAGGCCGGATATCCCAGTTGGTGGCTCACCGATCACGTGACCGAAAGCATCGCCTTTTATTTGCGGCTCCGGAATGACGAGAACTTCGTCGCGTTCAATCAGCTCTCACAAACTGTCCGCTACGTTCTGAAAGTGATTGGTTATAAGGAAATCATTCCGCATTTTAGTCCTGCACCGCCGCCGGTCACGATCTCGTTGTTCGAAATCGCCTACGCAGCCGGTGGCGGATACGAACTGGCATTTTTCGACATGCTCTCCCGCCGGCTGGATCTTTTGTTGCAAACGCACGTGACCTCAGTGCAGGTAATCACGCTCAATCCCTGCGTGAAACATTTGCGCGGCACCCGAGTCTGGTCCCGAAGCTGCGATGTTCTGCGGTCTGAGATCGTTTCCTTTGTCCGCGAAAAACTTTCCGTGGCGAAAGATTTGCCCGAATTAAACTGCTCGCTTCGTTAAGGACGTGACCATCTTCGAGAAAATCATCGCCCGTGAAATTCCGGCCGACATCGTTCTGGAAAAGGAAAATCTGATTGCATTTCGCGACGTCAACCCGCAGGCGCCGGTCCACATCCTGATCGTCCCCAAACGCGTTCTTCCACGCTTACTGGATGCGAAAGCAGGCGATCGCGAGTTGCTCGGCGACCTCTTGCTCGCCGCGGCCGAGGTGGCAAAGAAGCTCGACCTAAAAAGCGGTTTTCGGGTGGTGGTTAACAGCGGGCCCGATGCCGGCGAAAGCGTACCGCATTTACACGTGCATGTCCTTGGACAACGGCAGATGAGTTGGCCGCCCGGCTAATCTTCTTTCACGATTACCGGCGTATCGTCCGGCGCATTCTCAAAGAAGTGTCGCGCCATTCGCGGCGGCAGGCGGATACAGCCGTGCGAAGCCCGGAACCGTGGGACATAACCGGCGTGCATGCCATAGCCGCCGTTGAATCGCATAAAATAAGGCATACGGGCGCCGTCAAAATGAGTCCCATGAGGTTGTGCGTCTTTGCGCACATCGATATTGGATTTCACTACTTCGCCCCGGGCGTTGACGTAGTCGCCGAATTCGCTCGAGACATGATTTTTGTCCTTTTCGATTACATGATAACGACCCGGCGGCGTATCGAAACCTCGCTTCCCTGTTGAAACCGTGCTTTCCCCAACCAGCCGGTGTCCCTTATAAAAGTAAGCGCGTTGTTCACCTACATGGACAAGGATTTTGGCCGGCCCGTGAACATCATCACCGCGCCAGTAACCCTCGGACGTCGCCGCACCGGGAAAGAAATTGGGCAGCCTTTGCGCGCCGGCAGTGAGTTCTTCCCGAAAATCCGCGCAGCCACCGAAGATAATTACGGAGCCAATCGCGGCAGAGATTGGGATGATCTTAGGGACTTTCATTAGGCGGCGGACGCTAGTCGGATCATGAAAGAGTGCAACGGGTTGTGAGTTTGTGAAATCATGAGAAATCGGCGATGCAGACGCAGCAATCTCAATGCCGTCGCCGAGCCGGCCAGGAAGAAGACTGCTTTGTCGCCTGCGTGGGCAATTCTTCCGGGTTTGACGCTGCCCGCGGGCGGAATACGCTCGGTTGATGGCCACGATTACTGAGCAGGCAACTTCATCGTCTGTTAAAAAGAACGCACCCTCCGTGCAGCCGCCGATAAACCTCGAGCAGTGGATCGATCAGAATCGCGAGAAGTTCAAGCCGCCGGTGAGCAATCGTTACCTTTATGATGGGCGCGATTTTTTTGTGATGGTCATCAAGGGTCCGAACGCCCGAAACGATTTTCACCTGGTCGATTCGGAAGAGTATTTTTACCAGCTCAAGGGGGACATCAAAGTGCGTGTCCGAGAAGGCGATCGCATCATAGATCATCTCGTGCGTGAGGGAGAGACGTTTTTTATTCCGCCGAATGTCCCGCATGCGCCAGTGCGGCCGCCGGACACCTTGGGGGTGGTAGTCGAGCGTCGCCGGCCGCCGGGCGAGCATGAGCATGTCATCTTTTACTGCGACAATTGCGGGGCATTAGTGGAAGACATCGATTTCGACTGCGGCGACATCGTTGAACACTTCAGTCAGGCGATGCTCGATTTTTGGAACGATGATATGCGACGCACCTGCAAGAAGTGCGGTAAAAAAGTTCCGCAGCCAGAACCGGTAAAACCGTTCTAGAAGTAGTTACATTGTTAAAACAGTTACAAGCGTTACAAAGTTAAAATGATTTACGCGGTGTAGGGCTGCTCCATTTTAACATTACAACTTTGCAACTTTGTAATAGAAGCGCGTGGTGTCATCTCGCCGGTCCATGAAGATCGATCTCCACACCCACATTCTCCCACGCAATTGGCCCGATCTTGACACCAAATACGGCTACCCCGGATTCGTCCGGCTCGATCATTACAAGCCATGCTGCGCACGAATGATGATCGGTGATCGCGTTTTTCGCGAAATAACCGACAACGTCTGGGATCCCCAACGCCGCATTGAAGACATGGATTGCGAGAAGGTCTCAATGCAGGTGCTTTCGACTGTTCCGGTGATGTTCAGTTATTGGGCAAAACCACACGACGCGCTCGATCTTTCTCGACGATTAAATGACCACATTGCCGATGTCGTTCGAGATCACCCGAAGCGCTTCACGGGCCTGGCGACGATTCCGCTTCAGGACCCGGATCTGGCAGCGAGCGAATTGCAGCGTTGTGTCCGTGACCTCGGCTTACGTGGCGCGCAGATCGGCACCCACGTTGACGCAAACCGACATTTCGGACGGATCGACACTTTGAATCTCGATAATGTTTCGCTGCAACCAGTCTGGAGCGCGGCGGAAGAGCTTAACGCTGCCATATTCGTTCATCCATGGGACATGCTTGGCAAGGAACGAATGCCGAGATACTGGTTGCCGTGGCTCGTCGGGATGCCGGCCGAAACTTCGCTCGCGATTTGTTCGATGGTTTTCGGCGGCCTCTTCGAGCGCTTTCCTAAGCTACGCGTAGCCTTCGCGCATGGGGGCGGCGCGTTTCCAGGAACCATTGGCCGCATTGATCACGGATTCCATGTTCGGCCCGATTTGTGCGCCCCGGACAATGAGACGAATCCGCGAAAGTATCTTGCCAGCAAAAACCGGAAGGGTGAATTAGTTCCGGCGCGATTTTATGTTGATTCGCTCGTCCACGACCCCGATGCGCTGCGGTTGTTGCTAAAATTGTTTGGTCCGCAACGCGTCGCGCTTGGCTCCGATTATCCGTTCCCGTTAGGCGAAGCACACCCGGGCAAACTGATCGATTCAATGAAACTCTCGGTCAAAGAAAAGAAACAAGTCCTCTCCAAAACCGCCCGCGAATTCCTCGGCCTCGCTAAGAGCTGATGCCAAAATCCTATTTAGATTTCGTTAGGTTAACGAGCGGGAAAGTTATTTTTCGATGAGGAAACGACCGCAGATCACGCGAACAAAACGAAAACCGTTAAACACGCTAAAAGGCGCGAAAATCGGACAACGTTATTCCCCTGCTTGATCGAAACATTCGGACTTCGTCATTCCTTCATCATCCTACGGCGCGATTCGCGCCGCTGTCACATTTCATGACGAATTGCCCAGAGATCGGGAAAAATTGGCTTAAACAACGATTCCTTCAGAAACGGCACGCCCGGCGATCCACCGGTTCCCTTTTTCGCCCCGATCGTGCGCTCGACCAGCTTGATGTGCCGGTAACGCCATTCTTGCAGCCCCTCGTCGAAATCAGTCATTAGCTCGAAAAGAATGGAGCATTCCGGTGCTTTTTCGTAGAGCCGCAGGATTTCTTTCTGCACCCGTTCGTCCGGCTTATTCGCCTGCGACAGGTCGCGATTCTTCAATTCCGCCGGAATCTGGGCGCCGCGTGTTTCGAGAAAATCATAGAAATGATCGATCACCGTCCGTTCGCACAGCAATTGTTGAAGTCGGTCGTATCCGGGGAAATCTGGTTTCACATAAGCAAGCGTCGATCCCCGTTTGTATCCGAGCACAAATTCAATCTCTCGAAATTGTACCGATTGAAATCCGGAAGCCGTTTCCAGTCGATCGCGAAAACTCGAGAACGACGACGGTGTCATCGTTTCAAGAATATCGACCTGAGCCACCAGGGTTTTCATGATAGTGCGGGTGCGCTTGAAGGAATGAATGGCCCCGAAAAGGTCGCCAGCTGAAAAATCGCGTTTAATTTTTTCAAATTCGTGCAGCAATTGCTTGAACCAGAGCTCGTAGGTCTGATGGATGATGATGAATAGCATCTCGTCATGCTCCGGCGGGCTTGAGCGCGGTTTCTGGAGCGTGAGTAGCTTCTCCAGATCGAGATAACTCGCGTATGTCAGCGGCGGCATTAGCTCATGCTCGCTTCAACGCTTTAACCTTTCAACGATTTAACGTGAGTTTTCGTCATTTCTCTCTTCTACTTTCGGCATGACGTTTTTCCTGAAAACGTTGCTCGCGATCCTGGTCGCGATCGTTATCGCCGGCGCCATTTTTCTCACAAACCTGATTTGGTTTCGACCCTGGAGCCTCAATCTCTTTTACGAAAAGGCTTTTGTAGAAGTAATTTTCAACGAGCCGGAATTGCTCACTTCACTCGGCTTGGTCGAACAGTTCGGGATTACTAGTCACAACGGCAAGCTCAATGACGCCTCGCCGGCGCATCAACAGGCGGTTATCGACCGGTGGAAAAAGGATCTCCGGCAATTGCACGAATACCCCCTGGATCGGCAGACCCCGTCGCAAAAGCTCTCCACTCGTATCCTCGAATGGTATGTCGCAGACCAGGTGGAAGGAGAGAAATGGCAATTTCACAATTATCCGGTCAATCAGCTTGACGGCGTACAAAACCAGTTTCCATCGTTCATGGCGAACACGCACCCGCTGCGCACCAAGCAGGACTGCGAGTATTACGTGATGCGCCTCAACGTCGTGCCGACAAAATTCGATCAGGTGCTTGAACGCGTGCGTCTGCGTGAGCAGAAACGAATTATCCCGCCGCGTTTCGTGGTCGAAGAGGTGCTGAAGGAAATGAGCAATTTCATCGCTAAACCGGCTGCCGAAAATATTCTAGCCACTTCCTTCAAGGAACGCGCGGCTAAAATCCAAAAATTGACCGATGCGGAACGCACTGATTTTCAGGCGCGCGTTGAAACGGCGATCAATACCGCCGTTTATCCTCCCTACCAAAAACTGATCGACTATTTCCAAGGCGTCCTGCCGAAGACCACAACCGACGACGGAGTATGGAAGTTACCGGACGGCGACGCCTTTTACGCCTACGTCCTGCGGCAAAACACGACGACGACGCTGAAGGCAGATGAGCTGCATGACCTTGGCCTGCGCGAAGTCGCCCGGATCGAAGGGGAAATGCGCGTCCTGCTTGATGCGAATGGACTTGCCGGGCAACCGATCGGCGCGTCGATGGACAAGCTCGCGAAGGATCCGCGTTTTCTTTACCCCAATGATGACAACGGTCGCAACGCTGCACTGACCGAATACAAGCAATTGATCGACACTGCACTGTCGCGTTGCGGGGAATTATTCATCACTTTTGCGAAAGCGAAGATTGATGTCCGCCGGGTTGAGGCGTTCAAGGAATTGACCGCCCCCGGCGCTTATTACCAGGGTGGGGCGATGGACGGAAGTCGTCCGGGGATTTTTTTCGCCAATCTTCGCGACATGAACGAGGTCCCGAAGTGGAGCATGCCGACGCTCTCGTATCACGAAGGTGTGCCTGGTCATCACTGGCAAATCTCGATCGCGTATGAAATCAAAGGCGCTCCTCAATTTCGGCGAGTGATTCCGTTTACTGCCTACATGGAAGGGTGGGCGCTCTATTCCGAATGGCTGGCCAAACAAGCCGGATGGTACGAAGGCGATTCTTTTGGCGACCTCGGCCGTCTACGCGATGAATTATTCCGCGCGGTTCGTCTCGTCGTTGATACCGGGATTCATGCCAAACGCTGGACGCGCGAACAAGCAATTGCCTACATGCTGGAGAAAACCGGCATGGGCGAAAAAGATGTTACCGCCGAGATTGAACGCTACATCGTCAATCCCGGTCAGGCTTGTGCGTATAAAGTTGGCATGCTCAAAATCCAGGAACTACGCGAACGCGCCCAACGAGAATTAGGCAACAAATTCGACCAACGCGAATTTCACGACGCTGTATTGAAGAGCGGTGCGATGCCCCTGGAAATACTCGAAACACAGATCAACGCTTACATTCAAGCCAAACACGCGCCCGCGACGACCAGCAAAAGTTAACGCGAGGCTCTACAACCAAGTCACTTCATGACTTGAAGATAATATCTATCCCAAGCTGCAGGAATACTTTCTCGCGATGAGAACGGCCCCGGCTGATACGCTCGCGACGCGATCCCTTGCTGACTCAACTCGCAGACGTGCCAGTCCTGTCTATTCGTCGTGTCCCAGAATTCGATCGCATCGTCAGGATCGAACTTTTTGTGCCGGAAAGCATCCGGGTGAAAAAACCAATCGCACACAATGACCGTCCGCTGCGGTGATTGTGGCCAAAGCCGATGCACCATGACGTATTCCGGGTGCAGGCTCAGCAGCATGTTGGGGAAAATCGAGTAATAAAATACCTGCTGCAGGTCCTCAATTTTTCCGACGAATGCCGCGCATGCATTTCCGCTCATGGTGAGGCTCTTCCCAGGGTTGATTTGCATAAATCCGCCAAGAAATGGACCCTCGCGCAGATCGTTCTCGGCCGAGTCGTAGGGCGAGATCTTTTGCAACTGCGGATGTACGCCGGGGCAGTGATAGCACTCCGAATAATTTTCAAACATCAATTTCCAGTTCGCGCGCACGTCGTATTCAATTCGTTTCGCCGGTTGCAGGATCGACATGTTCCAATGCGAAAATTTACCGCTCAACGGCGCGAACCACTTCTCCAGCGGCTCTGGATTCCTTTCCAAGTTCACAAAAATGAAGCCTTCCCAAAGCCCGAGACTCACCAGAGGCAACGAGTAATCGGCCTTATTGAATCCCGGCACGTCGTCCATGTGCGGCGCGCCCATCAACCGGCCGTCCAGTGCATAAGTCCAAGCATGATACGGACACCGAATCGCCGACGTATGACCACAAGCTTCTTCTTTCAGTCGGCTCCCACGGTGGCGGCAGACATTGTAAAAAACTCTGATTTGACTCTGCTGATCTCTGACTACGATCAAGCTCTCGTTAGCGATCGTTGTTACAAAAAAGTCGCCCGCATTCGGAATCTGACTTTGATGGCCGACCAACAACCATTCTTCTGCAAAAATCTTGTGCTGCTCGTCCGCAAAAACCTCAGGCGACACAAAATATTTTTGCGGCAGCGACTTGGCGCCGACTGTCGCCGAATTGCGGGCTTTACGAAGAGCGCGTGTCGCTTGCTTGTGCATTGTGGAGCAGAACGATTCTAACGCTCAGGAATGAACCGACAACTCCCAACCTGCGGTTGAATTTAAACCCGCAGAGCGCGAACTGGATCGATGCGGGTGGCGCGGCGGGCCGGGAGAAAACAGGCAACGAGCGCAACTGCGATCAAAATAATCAGGGCTGCGCCGAACGCGATTGGGTCGCGCGGGCTGACTTTGTAAAGCAGGTTGCCCATCAAACGCGTCAGCAGGAATGCCGCGGCGGCGCCGATCGCGACTCCGGCGATGGTTAATCGCAAGCCGCGCGAGAGGACCAAGCGCAAGAGATCGCGCACGGTAGCGCCGAGCGCCATGCGGACGCCGAGCTCGCGGGTGCTTTGCGAAACCGAATACGACATTACGCCGTACAGTCCGATTGCGGCCAGAAAGAGCGCCATTCCACCAAAAATTGCGAGCAATGTGGCCGCGAGTCGCTGAGTGTAGCCCCTCCCGTCGACTTGCTCTTGCAAACGATCGGCGGCGTACGGCGCCAACGTCGGATCGAGCGCGTGGACTTCGCGCGCCAGCGCGTTCGTGATCGCGCCCGGAGTTTCCCGTGTTCGAATGAGCAAGGCGTTCCCGACAAAGAAATTCTGGCGCACCGGCACGTAAAAGAACGACTTCAGAGGCTCGAGCTTCGTCTCATAGTTCACAGTTTTCGCGACACCGACGATTTGCATCCATTTGTCTTTCACTTTGAGTCGCTGGCCGATCGGATCTTTTCCCGGCCAATATTTGCCGGCCATCGTTTCATTGATGATCGCGACCCGCGGCGAGTTCTCGTCGTCGGTTCGAGTAAACTCGCGGCCGGCGACCAGTGGGATTCCAAGAGTGGAAAGATAATCCTCGCTGACCTGAAGATATTCCGCATTCGGTTGCTCATCGGGCGCAGGCTGGTAGCCGTCGATCTCGATCGGCGCGGAAGAAGGAGGGTTGTAACTGAACGGGGTCACTCGCGTCAAAGCCGCCGACTCGACACCGGGCAGCGCGCGGACGCGATCGAGCAACTGCGTGTGAAAAATTTTCGCGCGATCGAGTTTGTAACCTGCCGAAAACAAATCCACGACAGACATGATCACATTGTTGGTTGAGAAACCGGGACTGGCGTTTTGCATTCGCTGCAGGCTTTGCAAAAGCAATCCGGTGCCGGCGAGGAGAACAAAACTGAGCGAGACCTGGACCAGCACCAGAGCCGATCGCAATCGCGATCTCCCGCTGCCAACCACTCCACCACCCTCGCTTTTGAGCGCGCCGGAAAGATCGACATGGCTCGATTGAATCGCCGGCATGAGCGCGAAAAGCATTGTCGATCCAATGCAGATCGCGACGCTGAGCAGAAGAACGCGCCAATCCATCTGTCCCGGATAATCAATCGTAATCCCGGGCACCGATGGCGGAAAGGCGAGCACGAGCGCGTTGCGGCTCCAATAGGCGACCGCGATTCCGCCAAGCGCGGCGATCAAGGAAAGGAGCAAGCCTTCGGTAAAGAGCTGCTTGATCAATCGGCGGCGTCCGGCGCCGAGCGCAAGTCGCATCGTCATTTCATGTCGGCGCAACAGTGATCGCGCGAGGAGGAGATTGCTCACGTTGGCGCAGGCGATGAGGAGGACAAAGAAAACGACGGCCGCGGTGATGCCGAGCGTGGTCGAAATCCCGCCGGCCGCGTTGAACGGCGTCTTCCACAACGGTAACAGCCCAACCTCGTGGCCGCGATCCGTTTCGGGGTAATCGTTCTCCAGCCGTTTCGCGATCGCGGAGAGTTCTGCCTGCGCCTGCTGCCGCGTGACGCCCTGTTTGAGAAAAGCGTAACCTTCAATCCAGCGCGCGCCCCGGTCCTCGAGTTTATAGCCCGTGTTATCGAACGTCTCCTGCATCGACGTCGGCACCCAGAAGTTGAACGAGTAACCGATGAAGGTACCGTGGAATTTTTCCGGCGCGACGCCGATGATAGTGTGCTGAACACCGTTCATTAACTGCGTTTTGCCAATAATATCCGGATCGCCTTTGTAACGATTCTTCCACGTCATGTAACTTATGACTGCGACCGGGTGCGCATTGCGTCCGGTTCCTTCTTCGGGCCTGAATCCGCGGCCGAGAATCGGTCGAACGCCGAGCGCGTCGAAATAATTCGCGGACACCATTCCTCCGACCGCACGCTCGGCGCGGTCGCCGTTGCTCAGTGTTGTACCAGTGATTTTATCGACAATGAATGACTCAAAAAGCGTCGAGTTTCTTTCGAGATCGATAAAGTCGGGATAAGAAAGTCCGGTGAAACCCTCCGCGCCCCGGGTCGTGCAGTTGAGGGCGAACATCCGGTCCTGGTGCGCGACGAGCGGATAGGGGCGAATGAGAATCCCTTCGATCCAACTTAGAGCCGCTGCGTTGGTGCCGATG
>Ga0207693_10001699_pt1 | contig 19392 bp, 23 predicted proteins | sample LARL81metaG_FD_184347 | JGI IMG/M metagenome (GOLD analysis project Ga0207693, IMG submission 184347) | Corn, switchgrass and miscanthus rhizosphere microbial communities from Kellogg Biological Station, Michigan, USA - LAR L8-1 metaG... | ecosystem: Host-associated > Plants > Roots >...
CATGGATATATTTGCGATGTATCTCGACCATTTTGAGCCCCAACCGGATTTTTTCCCGTGTTTTCCCTGCCTGGCAGGGAAAACACCGACCGGCGCAAGTCCCGCGAGATCATGCCGGACGAGGCGAGCGGGCGCGTCGCGAGTTGGCCGGGGATTTCGGTGCCGGCCGCTTGGCACGGGGGCGCTGCTGGGAGGACGGAGGCTGGGTCAGCGCTGCCGGCTGGGCGCTGCCGGCGCGCGCCGCGATCAGCTCGGCGGGCCCGGTCTTCGCGCCGTAACGGCAGAGATCGGCGACGACGCAAACCGGGCACTCCGGCTTGCGCGCTTGGCACACGTAGCGGCCGTGCAGGATCAGCCAGTGATGCGCATAGCGCTTGTACTCGGCCGGCGTGATCGCCTCGAGCGCGGTCTCGACCGCCAGCGGAGTCTTGCCCGGGGCGATGCCGGTTCGATTGGCGACCCGGAAGATGTGCGTGTCGACGGCGATCGTCGGTTCGCCGAACGCGACATTCAGCACGACGTTGGCGGTCTTGCGCCCGACCCCGGGAAGCGCTTCCAGCGCGGCGCGGTCGCGCGGCACCTCGCCGCCATGTTGCTCGACCAGGATCCGGCTCAGCGCGATCAGGTTCTTCGCCTTGGTGCGAAACAGCCCGATCGTGCGGATCAGTTCGACGATCCGCTCTTCACCGAGGGCCAGCATTTTCGCCGGCGTGTCGGCGAGCGCGAAGAGCGCGGGAGTTGCCTTGTTGACGCCCGCGTCGGTCGCCTGCGCGGACAGCACTACAGCGACCAGCAGTGTAAACGGGCTGATGAATTCGAGCTCGGTCTGCGGGATCGGGCGCGTCTCGGCCAGACGGCGATAGAATTCCCGTGCCTCGCGTTTGGAGAAGGCGCGCATCGCTCGGGAGTGTAGAGGCGGTCGCACCCAGGGACCAATAGGCTTGGCGACAAACGGCGTGACGCAATTTCGCCGCCGCTTTACGGATCGGCGGCACCGCTCTTATGTTTTGGATAGATGACGCCGAACCCCACCTGCGCCGAATCGATTGCCTCCCCCGACCCATTCTTCGAACGGGTGCTGTTGCCGCACCGCAGTCTGGGGCCGCGCAACTTCCATCTGCTGATGGGAATGCTCGGGCTGGTAAGCCTCGCCGCCGGTATCGGGTTTGTCGCGGTCGGCGCCTGGCCGGTCATCGGTTTTTTCGGGCTCGACGTCGGTCTCGTGTATCTCGCCTTCCGGCTATCTTATCGGTCTGCCCGCCAGAGCGAGACGATCCGGCTCGCCGATGATGCTTTCACAGTGGAACGGGTCAGCGTGCGCGGCGAGTGCCGCAACTGGCGATTTCAGCCATTCTGGGTCAGGGTCATTCTCGAGGAGCGGCCGGACGACTCGAACCGGTTGCTCGTGGCCTCGCATGGCCGCAGGCTGGCGATCGGCGACTTCGTGCCTCCGGGTACCCGGCGCGAGCTCGCGGTCACACTGCGCGACGCGCTCGGCCGCTGGCGCGATTCGCTGAACCAGGCCCGGCAGTAGACGCCCGGCGCATCAGAGCCCGAGCACTTCCTTCAGCCCGTAGACCCCCGGCGGATGGCCGACCACCCAGCGGGCGGCCCGTATGGCTCCCTTCGCGTAGATCGCCCGGCTCGTCGCCCGGTGCACCAGTTCGAGACGCTCGGCGGCGCCGGTGAAGATCACGTGGTGGTCGCCGACCGCGTCGCCGCCACGCAGCGCGGCGAAACCGATGTCGCCGGTGCGGCGCGGGCCGGTGATCCCGTCGCGGGCGCGCTGCTCCACCTCCTCGAACACGACCCCGCGGCCCGTCGCCACGGCTCGGCCGAGCGCGAGCGCCGTGCCCGAAGGCGCATCGACCTTGCCGCGATGGTGCATTTCCATGATTTCGACATCCCAGTCGGGGCCGAGCCGGCGCGCGACCTCTTCGACCACGCTCAGCAGCACGTTGACCCCGAGGCTCATATTCGGCGCCCAAACGATGGGGATCCGGCGCGCGGCTTGCCGCACCCTGTCCCCCTGCTCCGGCCCCAGTCCCGTCGTGCCGATCACCATTGCGGTGCCCAAGGAAGCGGCGAGCTCGGCATGCTCGGCGGTCGCCTCGGGCGAGGTGAATTCGAGCACGACGTCGCTGTCGCGGATCACCTTCTCGACGGTCTCGCCGATCGGGATGCCGATCCGGCCGATTCCGGCCAATTCGCCGATATCCTGGTTGACATAGCCGCTGCCCGGCGCCTCGCTGCCGCCCGCGACGGAACAACCTTCGGTGGCCGCAATCTCGGCAACGAGCATCCTGCCCATTCGGCCGCCGCATCCGACGACGCCCATCTTGGTCCCGGCCATGTTCTTCCTCCCATTTTGCTGAGACTGGAACGCTTACCCATTGCCCTATAAAACACAAGACGCGGGCGTCCCGCCGTCAACATGGAGGAAGGGATGGACCACGACCACCAGGAAGTGCCCTCGGATCCGGCTTTGCGCGTGATGGCTCTCGAATCCTTGCTGGTCGAGAAGGGATTGGTCGATCCGGCCGCGCTCGACTCGCTGATTGACCACTATGAGCACAAGGTCGGGCCTCGCAACGGCGCTCGGCTGGTGGCGCGTGCCTGGGTCGATCCCGAATTCAAGATGCGGCTTCTCGCCGATGCGGGTTCTGCGGCTGCCGAGTTTGGCTACGTCCCTCATGGCAAAGAGCATCTCGTGGCCCTGGAGAACACTCCGGAGCGCCACAATCTCGTCGTCTGCACGTTGTGCTCGTGCTATCCTTGGCCGGTTCTGGGCCTGCCGCCCGTTTGGTACAAATCCGCCCCGTACCGGTCGCGCGCCGTTATCGACCCGCGTGGCGTATTACGGGAGTTCGGACTGGAGATCGGCGAGGATGTCGAGGTCCGCGTCTGGGATTCGACGTCGGAAATGCGCTACCTGGTACTGCCGGAGCGCCCGGCGGGCTCCGAGCAGATGAGCGAGGACGAGCTCGCCGCCTTGGTCACCCGCGACGCAATGATCGGCACAGCCAAGGTGACGCTCGCCGGAGCTTCGCGATGAACGGCGTCCACGACATGGGCGGCATGCACGGCATGGGGCCGGTCACGCCCGAAGCCGACGAGCCGGTCTTTCACGAGCCTTGGGAAGGCCGCGTTCTGGCGCTCAACCGCGCCACTGTGGCCCTCGGAAAATGGAATATCGACGCGAGCAGGCATTCAATCGAGCGTATCCAGCCCGGCGATTACCTGCGTATGAGTTATTACGAGAAATGGCTCGTTGGGCTGGTCATGCGGCTTGAGGAGAGCGGCCTCGTCACTCCCGCCGAACTCCAGAGCGGCCGTCCGGCACCGCGAGCCGTGAAGGCGACACCGCCGCTCACCGCCAAGGGGGTCGCGGCGAGGACCGGAGAGCGCGGATGGTTCGAGCGCCCGGTGAATACGCCGCCGCGCTTTACGGCCGGCCAGCGGGTGCGCGCCAAGAAGATCAATCCGACCGGCCACACGCGCCTGCCGCGTTATGCCCGAGGCAATATTGGCGTCGTCGACCGTATCCATGGTGCGCATGTATTCCCCGACAGCAACGCCCATTTTCGCGGCGAGAACCCGCAGCATCTCTATTCCGTGCGGTTTTCGGCGCGCGAGCTGTGGGGCGAGGCGGCGGCGGCACGGGATGTCGTCTATATCGACCTCTGGGAGGACTATCTCGAACGCGCTTGACCCAATGTCCGATGCGGAGCCGGTGTTTGCCGAACCGTGGGAAGCCCATGCGTTTGCTCTCGCCGTCAAATTGTCGGAAGCCGGTTTTTTCACTTGGAACGAATGGTCCGCCGCACTCGCCGAAGAGCTCGCCGCAGTGAGCCGGCGCGGCGAGCCCGATGACGGCTCACGCTATTACCACCACTGGCTCGCGGCACTCGAAGGCTTGCTTGCCACCAAGAGTCTCGTTGCGCCTCCCTCGCTTGTCGCGCGACAAGAGGAGTGGGCGGAGGCCTACCGGCGCACCCCGCACGGGAGTCCCGTAACACTGGAACCAACCCCTCACCCCAGCCCTCTCTCCGACCCTCCCTAACCCTCCCCCGCGAGCGGGGGCAAGGCGGGGAGAGGGAGGGACCCGCATCAGCGGGAGGGTGAGGGACAACAAACGACGGAATCTCGCCGTTTATGCCCTTGCTGCGTTCCGTTGCGACCGTCGGCTCCTACACCCTGCTGAGCCGCATTTTCGGTTTTGTCCGAGATGTCCTGACTGCTGCAATCCTTGGTGCCGGACCGGTGGCGGATGCCTTCTTTGTAGCGCAGCGTCTGCCCAACCTGTTCCGCAGTCTCTTCGCCGAGGGTGCCTTCAGCGCCGCCTTCGTCCCGCTGTTCTCCGGAACGATGGCCGAGCACGGCAAAGAGGCGGCGCGGGTCTTCGCCGAGGACGCACTGGCGGTGCTATTGGCGGCGCTGCTCGGCTTTGTCCTGCTGGGCGAAATCTTCATGCCGGCCGTCATGGCAATAATCGCGCCGGGATTTGGCGAGGATCCGGCCAAGTTCGGCCTGGCCGTCGATCTCGCCCGAATTACGTTCCCGTATCTCCTGTTCATCGCGCTCGTCGCCCTGCAGGGGGGTGTGCTGAACTCGGTCGACCGCTTCGCGGCCGCCGCTGCGACACCGATCCTGCTCAATCTGTTCCTGATCACTGCGCTCGTGATGATGGACCGGTTCGCCTGGCATGACGGGCGCGCCTTGGCCTGGGCAGTCACCGGCGCGGGGTTCGCGCAATTCCTATGGCTGCTATTCTCGTGCGCACGGGCCGGGCTAGCGCTGCGGCTGCCGCTTCCGCGCCTCACGCGAGGCGTCCGGCGTACCCTTGCTGTGATGGCGCCCGGGACGATCGGCGCCGGTGTAACGCAGCTCAATCTCTTGATCTCGACCGCTCTTGCCTCGCTGTTGCCTAGCGGCTCGGTTTCATACCTCTACTACGCCGACCGCCTGAACCAGCTCCCGCTGGGCGTCGTCGGCATCGCGGTAGGTACTGCCATCCTCCCGCCATTGTCGCGCCAGCTGAGGCTCGGGCACACGGCCGACGCCGTGGCCACCCAAAACCGCGGGGTCGAGTTGGCGTTGCTGCTTACCTTGCCGGCGGCGGTGGCGCTGGCTGTGCTTGCCACACCGATACTTGCGGCGCTCTTCCAACGCGGTGCGTTCGGGCCTGCCGACACGGCAGCTACCGCCGCCGCGCTCGCCGCCTACGCCGCGGGGCTTCCGGCCTTCGTCCTTGTCAAGGTACTGGCGCCCGCCTTTTTTGCGCGGCACGACACCGCCACGCCGGTCAAAGTGGCGGTCGCGGCAATGGCAGCCAATCTCTTCCTGACCCTGGTCTTGATGCAGTTTCTGGCGCATGTCGGGATCGCGCTTGCGACGACCACTGCTGGCTGGGTCAATGCGCTGATCTTGCTCGGGCTCCTGCTCCGGCAAGGTCATTTCCGGTTTGACGCCCGCGCCCGGCGTAACTTGCCGCGGGTCGGCATGGCCGCCCTCGGTATGGGGGGCGTCCTGGCGCTGCTGCGGATCGCTCTCAGCCCGGCCCTGGCCGGGCCGGCGCTGGTTCGCGTCGGCGCGCTTTCGGCGCTGATTGCCGCGGGCCTGGTCGCCTTCGCACTGCTGGCGCTCGCCTTTGGGATCGCCGATTGGCGCGGGCTTCTGAGACGGCTGCGGCGGCAACCGGCTTGACCCGCGGCGGGCCGCGGCCTAACAGGCGCCGGCACCGTCACCCATATGAGGGCAAATGGATCGCATTTTTTCCGGCATTCAGCCCACCGGCAACCTCCATCTCGGCAACTACCTGGGGGCGATCCGGAACTGGGTGGCCCTACAGCACGATTATGAGTGCATTTTCTGTATCGTCGACCTGCACGCGCTGACCCAGCCGCAGGATCCCGCTGAGCTGCACGCTTCGACGCGCGAGGTGACGGCCGCTTATATCGCGGCCGGTATCGATCCGGAACGCTGCACGATTTTCAATCAGAGCATGGTCTCCGCTCACACCGAGCTGGCTTGGTTGCTCGGGTGCCTGACCCCACTCGGCTGGCTCAACCGTATGACGCAGTTCAAGGAGAAGGCCGGCAAGCATCGCGACATGGCGGGCCTTGGCCTCTATGCATATCCGGTTCTGATGGCGGCAGACATACTCGTCTACAAGGCGACCCATGTCCCGGTCGGCGAAGATCAGAAACAGCATTTGGAGCTCGCGCGCGATATTGCCGGTGCTTTCAACCGCCGCTACGACCGCGAGTTTTTTCCGCTGCCCGAGCCGCAGATCTTCGGGGCGGCGACCCGAGTGATGAGCCTGCGCGACGGCACGAAGAAGATGTCGAAGTCCGACACGTCGGATTATTCGCGCATCAACATGACCGATGATGCCGATGCGATCGCGCTGAAGATTCGCCGGGCAAAGACCGATCCAGAGCCGCTCCCCGACGCTGTTGCAGACCTTGAACGGCGACCGGAAGCGGATAACTTGGTCGGTATTTACGCCGCGCTCTGCGGTGTCTCCCGCGAGGAGACCATTGCCAAATTCGCCCGGCAAAATTTCTCGGTATTTAAGGAGTCGCTATCCGAGCTGGCGGTCGAGGTGTTGGGCCGAATCGGTGGCGAGATGCGCCGGTTGATGGCCGATCCGGAGTATATCGACGGGGTGCTGCGCCGCGGCGCCGAACAGGCAAAGGCAATTGCAGAGCCGGTGTTGCGGGAGGCTCAGAAGATCAGCGGTCTGCTGCGGCCATAAATCGGCGTACACGATCCGGCCTGCGAGTTGGAGGAGTCCAGAATGCCTGAACCCGAAACCAGCGCCTTAGTAGATCCGCAAAGGATCCAGGGCTATCACGCCCACATTTATTACGACCCGGGCACACGCGCTTTGGCTGAGCAGGTGCGTCAAGCCATCGCTGCCGGGTTCGAGGCGCGAGTCGGCAATTGGCATGACGAGCCGGTCGGGCCTCACCCGGTCTCGATGTATCAGATCGCCTTCGGGGTATCAGAATTTCCGCGTCTTGTTCCGTGGCTGATGCTCAACCGCAAGGGCCTCGACGTTCTGGTCCATCCGATGACGGAGGACCCATACGACGATCACTCGAAACACGCGATGTGGCTCGGCAAACCGCTGCCGCTGCGGCTCGATGGGCTGCGCCGCACCACCCGAGGCTGACAGGCGGCTGCGCCGGTAGCGCCCCGACCTTCGATAAACCCGTCTTGCGGTGGGCGGGAGCTTTCGCGCAGCCGCACCGGATCATGCTTTTCCGGTCCTGGAGCAGGTTGTAAGTTTACGATGCAAGCGCGCAGAGCGGGCAAGCAGCGCGCAATCACAGCACGTAGTCGGCGCCCCCGAACACCATGGACATCTATCTGCCGATCGCCGAGGTCTCGCTCGACATCTTCGTCCTGCTCGGGCTCGGTGCAGCGGTCGGATTTCTCTCCGGTGTGTTTGGCGTCGGCGGCGGCTTTCTGCTGACGCCACTGCTGATCTTCATCGGTGTACCGCCGACTGTCGCCGTCGCTTCATCGGCAAACCAGTTGGTCGGTGCCTCGGTTTCCGGTGTGCTGGCTCATTGGCGGCGCGGCAATGTCGATTTCAAGATGGGCTACGTCCTGCTGATCGGCGGCCTGGCGGGCTCGGTCCTCGGGGTGGGGATCTTCACCCTGCTGAAACGCTTGGGCCAGATCGAGCTGACAATCTCGATCTGCTATGTGCTGCTGCTCGGCGTGCTCGGCGCGTTGATGATGATCGAAAGCATTCGCGCGATCTTACGGCTGCACCGACCGGGAACGTCGCGGCGCCGACTGCATCAGCATACTTGGATGCATGGGCTGCCGCTCAAAGCGCGGTTCCGACGTTCGAGACTTTACATCAGCGCCCTGTTGCCGGTGGGCATCGGATTTGTGATCGGCGTCTTCAGCGCCATACTCGGCATCGGCGGAGGCTTCATCATGGTCCCAGCGATGATCTACATGCTGGGGATGCCGACCAGCATAGTACCCGGCACGTCGCTGCTGCAGATCATCTTTGTCGCCGCTAACGTCACAGTGCTGCAAGCCTTCACCAATCAGACGGTCGACGCCGTGCTCGCGCTCGTCTTGCTGGTCGGCGGGGTCATTGGCGCGCGGATCGGCAGCCGCTTCGGTATGCGTCTGCGTGGCGAGCAGTTGCGTTTACTGTTGGCCCTGATGGTGCTCGCGGTGGCCGCGAAGCTGGCCTTTGACATGGCCGTACCGCCGGCCGACGTGTACTCGATCGCTTCGGAAAAGGGATGACGCCCGGCCGTTGCTCCGCCGGTGGCGAGCGGGATCCGGTGACACCGCCACTGGCGGTCTCGTTTGACGGGCTCGACCTCCTCGGCTTGCTGCTAATCCTTTCGCTGTTGTGCTGGGGACCACCGGCGCGGGCCCAGGGGCTCGTCGCTGACCTCACTAGTCATCTGATAGCAATAACGACCGGGTTTACCGGCGCTTCCGTCGTGCTGTTCGGCGCGACTGACGGTCCCGGAGACGTCATCATCGCGGTACGCGGTCCTGATCGCGAGATGACGGTCCGCCGCAAGAGCCGGGTAGCCGGCATCTGGGTCAATACCCAAGAAGTGACGTTCGCCAACGTACCAAGCTTCTACGCCATTGCCGCGAGCCGGCCGGTGGCCGACATTCTGTCCCCAGCGGCTGCGGCGTTTTACCGTCTCGGCCTTGCCAATCTGAAGCTGGCAGCATCAACGCCCGCACCGTCCGTCGTTGTCGATGCCTTTCGCACTGCGCTCGAACGTACCCAACAAGAGGCGGGGCTGTTCGTGGAGCGGATGAGCAAAGTCGATTTTTTAGGGGAACGATTGTTTCGTGCGACAATCGCATTTCCCTCCAACGTGCCGACCGGTACCTATCTCGTGGAGGTGTTCCTGGTCCGCGACAAAGATGTCGTCAGCGGGCAGACGACCCCGCTCGTCGTCTCCAAGGTGGGAGTCGACGCGTCGGTATTCGAGTTCTCGAAGCGTCAGCCCGGGTTCTACGGCGCGATTGCGGTGTTGACCGCCATGGTGGCAGGATGGCTAGCGAGCCTCCCGTTTAGAGGCGCCTGATCCTACCGGATTGGGATCGGGAACGGAGCCTACGAATGGTAGAGACCGCGCAGCATCGTGTTTTTCTCGTCGTTGTCGATGAAAGCGAGGAGCTTCAGGTCGCCGTCCATTATGCGGCGCGCCGCGCTGCTCATACCGGCGGACGCGTCGCGCTGCTATACGTGATCGAGCCTTCGGAGCTGCAGCATTGGCGTGCGATCGAGGATCTGGCGCGAGAGGAGCGACGAGAAGAAGCCGAGCAGGTGGTGCGGCAGCTGTGCGAGGAGATCTTGCCGATCGCTGGCTCGATGCCGATCGTTTATATCCGCGAGGGCGTATGTCGCGACGAATTGCTCGCCTTGATCAACGAGGAGCCCAGCATTTCGATCCTAGTGCTGGCGGCCGGGACCGGCCCTGAAGGACCGGGGCCGCTGATCTCTTATTTGACCGGCAAGCCCGCCGCCCGGCTGCGCATTCCTATAACCATCGTCCCCGGCAGCGCCACGATGGAGCAGCTGGACGCCGTCAGTTGAGAGCCGAGGTCGAGGGTTGATTCGCTTGACCGCCCCCCCATGCTAAGTACTGATCTTCGTCCCCTTTATGATCGGAGCCCTCTATGTTCATTCAGACCGAGCAAACGCCCAATCCGGCGACACTGAAATTCCTGCCGGGATGTCCGGTCATGACCTCGGGCACGGCCAATTTCACGAGCCCGGAAACGTCACTCGCCTCGCCGCTTGCCGAACGGATCTTCTCGTTGCAAGGAGTAACGGGGGTGTTTCTCGGCGCTGATTTTGTCACCGTGACAAAGACCGGCGAGGATGACTGGTACCAGCTGAAGCCGGCGATCCTTGCACTCATCATGGAGCATTTTACTGCCGGTCGGCCGGTCTTGCTCGGGGACCCGGGAGCCGGCGTGGCAGAAACGAACGAGGAGGACGAAGACGAAGTCGTGGGCCAGATCAAGGAACTACTGGAGACGCGGGTGCGCCCGGCGGTGGCGCAGGATGGCGGCGACATTATCTTCCATGATTTCGAGGACGGCATCGTCTATTTGCACATGCAGGGCTCCTGTTCCGGATGCCCGAGCTCTACCGCGACATTGAAGGCTGGGATCGAGAACATGCTCAGGCATTACATCCCGGAAGTTCTCGAGGTGCGCGCCGTCTGAGGGGCGACGGCACGGCGCAGGCAACCCCATTCTGTTAGGCGCAACCCGGCGAGCGGAGGGCGGCACCGAATCGAAGGCCATTCGCTCCGACTCGCGCGACAACTGGGCTGCCCGGCAGGTCGTCCTCGCCCTCGATTCGGCCGGCTCGGCGTGCTCCGCAGCGGTCGGGCTCGACGACAGGGTGCTCGTTAACGAGCGAATTGACACGATGCATGGGCAGGCCGAAACGCTGCTGCCTTTGGTGGATAGGGTAATGCGCCGAGCCGGGCAAGTTCCTGCCGCGATCGGCCTTGTCGTGGTGACGGTCGGGCCGGGTAGCTTCACAGGTGTCCGCGTCGGGCTTGCAGCAGCAAATGGCATCGCGCTCGCAACAGGCGCGCGGCTGATCGGTGTGACCAGCTTTGATGCCGTCGCGGTGGAGGCCGGCCGGAGCGATTGTGCAGAAGCCCCCCTTCTGCTGATTGCTCTCGAAAGCCGCCGTGAAGACCTTTACGTCCAATTCTTCGACGCCCACGGCAATCCGCCCCGCGAGCCGGCAGCAATCATGCCGTCCACGCTTGGCGCTCTTGTCGACGCAACCGTCGGTAGAATGCCATTGTTGATCGCTGGTGACGCCGCGCAGCGCGCTGGTGCCACACTCGCGGAGCGCCCCAACACCGCCATTCTAAAAGATTCGGCACCCGAAGCGGTCGGTGCTCTGCGAGCCGGGCTTCGCCTGCTGCGACTTGGCGAGCCGGCCCCTGATCCGCGGCCGCTCTACCTTCGTGCGCCGGACGTCACGCTCCCCGATGGTTCGCGCAAGCCAAGCCTCGCCCGAACATGAGTCGGCGAATAGGATCGCTCTTCCGCGGCGCGGCAGGCCCGATCTCTCTGCTCCACTGCGCGTGCTTCCCCGAAGATCCGTGGGACGCTGAGGCGATCGAGCAAATAATGAGCATCCCGGGGTTTTTCGGTCGGATCGGATGGGCAAACGAGGCACCGGTCGGGTTCGCGTTGGCTCTTGCGCTTGGCGAGGAGGCCGAAATCGTGTCCCTCGGCGTCTTGCGGGATTACCGGCGGTGCGGGATTGGTTTGGCTATTCTCGACGCGGTATGCGGCGAGGCACGGCTACGAGGCGCTGACCGCGTCGTGCTCGAAGTTGCATCGGACAATGCAGCGGCGCGCGCTCTTTACGCCGGGCGCGGGTTTACAGTCGTCGGACACCGTCGGAATTACTACGGCAGAGCAGAAGGTTGGGTGGATGCACTCATACTGCGTGTGCCACTGCCAGCAGCCGCGGTGGAAACTTGAGTCGCTTCGTCCCGCCTTTCCTGTCGGCTTCTTGAGCTTGATCACGAATGTTCTTGACGGCGCGCGAGTTGAAGAAATCGATGATTGAACCGATTGCTTCGCGGCCGATTGTTAATTATATTTAAAAATGAGACTCATGGCGGGATCATTGTGATGAACGACTCGGAACAGGGCAACGATTTGCTGGCGCTGACGACAGAGATCGTCGCCGCGCATGTATCCAACAATACCGTTGCGGTTGGTGATCTGCCACAACTGATCAACCAAGTATACAATTCCTTGGCCAACATCGGGAGCATCCCGGCGATGCCGGCCGAACGTCCGCAGCCGGTTGTTCCGGTCAAGAAATCCGTTCAGCCGGACTATATTATTTGCCTCGAAGACGGGAAGAAACTAAAGATGCTGAAGCGGCATCTGAAAACTGCCTACAATATGACGCCCGAGGCTTATCGCGAGCGGTGGGGGCTGAGCCCTGATTACCCGATGGTAGCGCCAAATTATGCTCGGCAGCGCTCGCGCCTTGCCAAGGAGATCGGTCTCGGTACTCGCGCAAGGCGATCTCGGGCCTGATTACGACGCGCTCGCGAGCGGCATCATAGCCTCCGCTCGGGGCGTAGGCGGGTTCGATGCTTTCGGATATAGTGTCAGCGTACGAGCCTCGCGATCACGGAGACGCGATGACGTCGCGGCTGGAGCAGCTTTGTCTCGATAAGGGTCTAAAAATGACCGACCAGCGACGGGTTATTGCGCGGGTGCTGTCGGAGTCCGCCGATCATCCCGATGTGGAGCAAGTCTACAGGCGCGCGACCGCGATCGATTCACATATCAGTATCGCCACGGTCTATCGCACGGTTCGGCTGTTCGAAGAGGCAAACATTATTGCCAGGCATGATTTCGGCGACGGTCGCTCGCGCTACGAGGAAATGCCGAGCGCGCATCACGATCATCTCATCGACCTACAGTCTGGTCGCGTAATCGAGTTTCGCAATGAAGAAATCGAACGCTTACAGCAGTTCGTCGCCGACGAACTCGGCTACGAACTGGTCGGGCACCGTCTTGAGTTATATGCTGTTCCGCGCGGCGGGAAGTCGAGACCCGGCACGGAATGACCGGTTCACCTTGCTCTGAACGGTACCCATTTTGGCGGGTTCGGGCCAAACCGCTGGAGAGCGGTCGTTCTCCCAAACCGAACAGGGCCGGATGATCACAGGCAACACGCTCGAACAGCAGCATCTCCTGCCCGTTGATACAGCGGCGCCGATCGAACCGGCCACAGCCCGCCTCGATCGGCGCATCGTCGACATCCGGTCCGGTCCGCTGGAAGTGCGGCTAGCGGAAACGGCCGCGGATATCGACGCTGCACAAGCGCTTCGGTATCGCATCTTTTACGAGCGGCTCGGGGCCCAGCCGCTCCCCGAAATGGCGCTCCGACGGCGCGATGTCGATAGCTTTGACGAGGATTGCGATCACCTCCTGGTTCTCGACCACAGCCGCGCCACCGGGATCGTCGTCGGCACTTACCGGTTGATCCGGCGGGAAACGGCAGCCCGGCTCGGTGGCTTCTATTCAGCCAACGAGTTCGACATTTCGCCGCTCCTGCGCCACCCCGGCGAGATTCTCGAATTGGGTCGTTCGTGTGTCGACCCTAATTACCGCCATCGGTCGGCGATGCAGCTGCTGTGGAGCGGTATTGCCGCCTATGTGTTTCATTACGACATCGTTCTGATGTTCGGTTGTGCCAGTCTGCCGGGTACCGATCCCGGTGCTCTTGCCGTCCCGCTTTCGTATTTGCATCACTATCACCGCGCGCCCCCAGCGCTGCGACCACGCGCTCTCGTCGATCGCTACATCGAAATGTACCGGCTGCCGCCCCGCGAAATCGATGCGGCGCGTGCGCTCTCGGCACTCCCTCCCTTGATCAAGGGGTATCTGCGGCTGGGTGGCTTTGTCGGCGACGGCGCTGTCGTCGACCAGCAGTTTAACACCACTGATGTCTGCGTCTTGGTGAAGACCGATCTCGTGACCGAGAAATACTCCCGCCATTACGAACGGCAGTCCAAAGTTATGTGGACTGCCTGAGGACATGGGTTCGCCCACGCTGAGGCTCGCCCGCCTCGCGCTGTACCTGGCCTGGACTGCCAGTATGATGCCGGTGCAGGTGGTCGGATTGGCCTTGCGCCGCCAGTGGACCCGAACGCTCCCGGTCTTCTACCACCGCTGGTGCTGCCGGATTCTCGGGTTCCAGATCCGAGTGATCGGGAGGCCGACCAGCGAACGTCCGGTTCTGTATGCGGCCAATCACGTCTCCTATACCGACATCACCGTCCTCGGGTCGGTAATTCCCGGTTCCTTCATTGCCAAATCCGAGGTCGCGCGGTGGCCGTTCTTCGGCTGGCTAGCCAAGCTGCAGCGCAGTGTTTTTGTCGACCGGCGAGTACGGAGCACCGCCACGCAGCGAAACGCCATAGGCCGGCGACTGGCCGCCGGCGATGCGCTGATCCTCTTTCCGGAGGGTACGAGCGGGGACGGCAATCGCGTGCTGCCGTTCAAGAGCGCATTGTTCGGCGCCGCACAGAAGTGCGACGGCGTTCCCCCCGTTATCGTTCAGCCGGTCTCCCTCGCCTATACGCGTCTTGACGGAATTCCGATCGGGCGGCTCTACAGACCGTTTTTCGCATGGTACGGCGCGGTCGACTTAGCGCCCCATCTATGGAGTATGGTGGGTCTCGGGACCGTCGAGATCGTGGTCCAATTCCATCCACCGACGTTTCTCGGCGATTGTGGGTCTCGGAAGGCACTAGCCGAATATTGTCATGCCCGGATCGCCGGAGGCGTTGCCGCAGCTCTTTTCGGTCGGCCACAGCCGATGCCGGAACCGCCGGCCCGCAGCGATTTTTCATTTCGAGGGAAGCTTTCTGGAGCGATCACTCAGGGTGCGGCCGGATGACACCATCCGAAATCATTTCGACGACGGCACCGAACTTGGCCAAGCGCGTGTACATCAAGACTTATGGCTGCCAGATGAATGTCTATGATTCGGCGCGCATGGCCGAGCTTGTGGCGCCGCTGGGCTTTATTGCGACTGGCACACCAAGGGATGCGGATCTCGTGATCCTCAACACCTGCCACATTCGGGAAAAGGCGGCCGAAAAGGTGTATTCGGAGCTTGGGACGATTCGTCGTCTGAAAACGGCAAAGGCCGAACGCGGTGGTCGCATGATCGTGGCCGTGGCTGGTTGCGTAGCGCAAGCCGAGGGCGCGGAAGTAATGGAGCGCGCGCCTTGCGTCGATCTCGTCGTCGGCCCCCAGAGTTATCATCGGTTGCCGGAGTTGATCACTCGCGTCTTGCGGGCCGACGGCGCGGGAGTTCTCGAAACGAGCTTTCCTGCGGAACCGAAATTCGATTTTCTCCCGGAGGCCGCCGCGCCACGTGGCATCGCCGCTTTCCTCACGGTCCAGGAAGGCTGCGATAAATTTTGCAGCTTTTGTGTCGTCCCTTATACGCGCGGTGCGGAATACTCGCGTCCGGTGATGCAGGTAGTGGCCGAGGCGCGCCGTTTCGTAGGCGGCGGAGCGCGCGAGATCACATTACTCGGGCAAAACGTCAACGCTTATCACGGCGAAGGTCCCGACGGTCGAGAATGGCGGCTGGGCGAGTTGATAAGACAGCTGGCAGAGCTGCCGGGCCTCGATCGCATCCGGTACACGACCTCGCACCCGCGAGATGTCGACGATGAGCTCGTCGCCGCCCACCGCGACGTGCCGCAACTGATGCCGTTCCTCCATCTTCCGGTACAGAGCGGCTCGGACCGCATCCTTGCCGCAATGAACCGGCGCCACACCGTCACCGACTATCGGCGGATCGTCGAACGGCTGCGCTCCGCCCGCCCCGATCTTGCTCTTTCTACGGATCTGATCGTGGGACATCCTGGCGAGAGCGATGAGGATTTCCGCGCCAGCCTCGACCTCGTCGCCGACGTGCGCTTTGCTCAGGCGTTTTCGTTCAAATACTCGCCCCGGCCCGGCACACCCGCCGCTTCTGCCGCTTGCCAGATTGCGGATGACGTGAAGTCGCGGCGTCTCGCTGAGTTGCAGCTCCTGTTGTCCCGCCAACAACGCGACTTCAACGAGGCATGCATCGGTCGTACCCTGCCCGTACTGCTCGAGAAGCCCGGACGCCATAAAGGACAGCTCGCTGGCCGCAGCCCGTATCTCCAAAGCGTACACATCACCGCGCCGGCAAACCGGATCGGCGCAATCGTTCCGGCGCGCATCACGGCTGCGACCACGAACAGTCTGGCCGGCTCCCTAGCGGAGGCGGCGGCATGACCGCGCTCTCGGCCGCGGTCGCTCCTGGCGAGCTTGCCGAAGGGCGCACGCAGCTCGAGTTCGATGACAACCTGCTCCTGCCCCTTCTCTATGGTGAGCGTGATCAGCACCTCGACCGGATCGAACGGCAGCTTGGTGTTTCCCTAGTCACGCGCGGCAACCGCCTGGCAATCTCTGGACCGGCATCCGCGGCCGAGGCGGCACATCTCGCGCTGTCTCAATTGTATGAACGCCTAAAACGGGGACAGGAGGTGGATTTGCCGGCGGTCGAAGCAGCCATCCGGCTGGCCGAGGCGGAGCTCGGCGACAAGAGCCTCGACCTTTGGCGGGAAGATGTGGCTTTCCGCACCCGCAAGCGCCGCATCACCGCGCACTCGCCCGGCCAGGCGGCATACATCAGGGCGATGCGCGAGAACGAACTGGTTTTCGGTCTGGGACCCGCCGGCACCGGCAAAACATATCTCGCGGTTGCTGCCGCGGTTGATTTGCTGATGACCGGGCGGGTCGAAAGGATCATCTTGTCGCGTCCCGCGGTCGAGGCCGGCGAACGGCTCGGTTTTTTGCCGGGAGACCTGCGTGAGAAGGTCGATCCTTATTTGCGGCCGATTTTCGACGCGTTAAACGATATGCTGCCGGCGGATCAACTCGCGAGACGCCTCGGCACGGGCGAGATCGAGGTGGCACCCATCGCCTTTATGCGCGGCCGTACGTTGTCGCATGCATTCGTCATTCTCGATGAGGCACAGAATACGTCGCCGGTACAGATGAAGATGTTCCTGACTCGGCTCGGTGAAGGATCGCGCATGGTCGTGACCGGCGATCCGACGCAAGTGGATCTCCCCGCGGGAGCCCGCTCGGGTCTGGCCGAGGCATTGGAGACCTTGGCGGGCATCGACGGGATTGCGGCTATACGGCTGACTGACCGGGATGTGGTGCGGCATGAGCTCGTCGCCCGCATCGTCCGCGCCTACGAGGCGCGAGAGAGCGTCGCGGGCCAGCACGAGCCCTGATGCAGCCGGTTTGTGAGATCGACGTAGCATTGGCTTGTCCCGGCTGGACCCGGCGATGTCCCGCCGCCGAAAGTCTCGCTTGCGATGCCGCCGAACTGGCTCTCGTGCGCGGCGCGACTGCATTGGGATTAACGTGGCAGGGACCTGTCGAACTCGGGATCGTCCTCGCCGACGCCGTTGAGCAACGGCGTCTCAACCGCGACTACCGCGGGCACGATGTGCCGACCAATGTGCTGGCTTTTCCAGCCTGGGAGCCGAGTGCTCGCCTTCCTTCCGGCACGCCGGTTTTGCTCGGCGACGTTGTGCTCGCCCTAGAAGTCTTGGTGCGGGAAGCTGCCGAGCAGAATAAGCCCTTGGCCGACCATCTCCAGCATTTGACCGTGCACGGCGTGCTTCACTTGCTCGGCTTCGATCACGTGACGGGAGCCGAGGCGGCGATCATGGAAGCGCTCGAGACGTCGGTTTTGGCCGAGCTGGCGGTTGCCGACCCCTATCGCGACACCATGTGGTCAGTCGAACCCGCAGCTATTCAGCCATGAGCGACTCCGAGCCTCCTGGAGGTAGCGGCCAACCCGGACACGATAGGTCCTTCGCCCGTCTGCGCAACCTCCTGCGCCTGATCCGTCGGCCGCGCAACGGCGACAGCCTGCGCGAAACCATCGATGAGATGATCGAGGAGCCGGCTGCCGACGCGGCCCACTCTCTGAGCGGCCACGAGCGGCTGTTGATCGGCAATGTTCTAAAAATCCATGACCAGACAGCCGCCGACGTGATGGTGCCGCGTGTCGACATCGTCGCACTCGACGCCGAAACGCCGTTCCCCGAGGTCGTCAAATGCATGGTCGAGCAGGGTCATTCGCGGGTTCCGGTATATCGCGAGACGCTCGACGATGTAATCGGCTTTATACATGTAAAGGACGTGCTGGGCCCGGTCGCCGAGCGGCGCGAAACAAAGCTGGCGCCGTTGCTGCGCAAAGTTCTGTTCGTCGCGCCGTCGGCGCCGATCCTCGACCTTCTCGTCCAGATGCGCCAGGCGCGAACCCATATCGCAATGGTGGTCGACGAATTTGGCGGGATTGACGGGCTTGTAACTATCGAAGACCTGATCGAGGAGATCGTCGGCGAGATCGAGGACGAGCACGACGAGGCCGGCGGCCCGAGACTTATCGAACGCAGTGACGGCTCGTTGATCGCCGATGCACGCACCCCGATAGAGGTGCTCGAAGAGCATGAAGGCGCCCGGTTGCGCCCGGACGGCGATCAGGAAGAGGTGGACACCCTGGGCGGGCTGGTCTCTGGCCTTGCCGGGCGTGTGCCGAAACGCGGCGAGGTGATCGCGCACCCCTTGGGCATCGAATTCGAAGTGCTGGATGCCGATCCGCGGCGCATCAAGCGCTTGCGCGTGCGCCGGGTGCCGGCTGCAAGCGGCGGCGTAGGCGCACCGGATGCCTGAGGCATCGGTGTTGCGGGTTCGGCCTGGGTCGCAGGTCGAGACCCCGCTCTGTCGCCTGGCGCACCGCCTCGCCGTCATGTCCGGCTGGCGTCGTCACGCTCTCGCCTTGTTGCTCGGCGTCTGCGCGACGGCAACTCTACCGCCGGTAGACTTGACGCCTCTGCTGTTGGTGGCCTTTACCGGCCTCTTGTGGCTGGACGACGGCAGCGACGGCCCGTGGGCCTCGTTTCGCCTGGGTTACGTCTTTGGTTTCGGCTTCTTCATCAGCGGCCTTTATTGGATTGCTGCTGCGCTGTTTGTCGATATCGCCAGGTTCTGGTGGCTGGTCCCGGTCGCCGCCGCTGGGCTCCCAGCGGCGTTCGCGCTCTATGTCGGCGCGGCGCTGTTGGTGACCAATCTCGCCGTTACCCATTTGCGATTGCCCGGCACGGCTCGCATTTTCGCCTTTGCGGTTGTCTGGACGGCAGCCGAGTGGGTCCGCGGACACGCCTTCACGGGCCTCCCTTGGAATCTGATCGGTTACGCCTGGTCGGGCGGATTTCCCGGGGCGATCCTTATGCTGCAAAGCGTCGCCTGGATCGGTATTTATGGGCTCAGCTTCGTTACGGTACTTGCCGCTTCCCTACCCGCCCTTCTCGGGACGACCTCGCTGGTCCCGCTCTCGCTCAGCCGGCGCCTCGGCCCGGCGATCGCAGCAGGCCTCTTGATCCTTGTACCCAGTCTTCTCGGCGCAATTCGATTGGCGACCTCACCGACCGTCGAAACCGGAAATTTGCTGCGCATCGTTCAGCCGTCGATTCCGCAGACCATGAAGTGGGAGCCGGCCGCCGCGCAACGCAACTTCCGCCTCCTCCGCGATCTCAGCGGCGCCCCGGCGCCGCGGAAGCTTGCCGCAGTGGTGTGGCCGGAGGCAGCTACCCCGTTTCTGCTCGGCCGCGATGCGTATCATCGCGGCGAAATCGCTGCCCTCGTACCCGACCGGGGTTACGTCATCACCGGAGCCGTGCGGGCAAATCCCCCACCGAGCGCCGTGGCACAGATTTGGAACAGCCTCGAGGTGGTGGACGG
>Ga0207693_10001700_pt1 | contig 19388 bp, 16 predicted proteins | sample LARL81metaG_FD_184347 | JGI IMG/M metagenome (GOLD analysis project Ga0207693, IMG submission 184347) | Corn, switchgrass and miscanthus rhizosphere microbial communities from Kellogg Biological Station, Michigan, USA - LAR L8-1 metaG... | ecosystem: Host-associated > Plants > Roots >...
CCATCCTGCAGCTTGCGTTCTTCCGCTGGCTCGGCTGGATCGGCGGCGGCCAGATTCGGCAACTGAAGGCACCGCCGCTCCAGAGGCTCGACCCGCGGACGCTCCGGGGACGAAGGCGCCGCGCCACTTCGACGTGAGGCCGAGCCCTCTCGCTACCTTCAGCCAGTGCCGTATTTCATCTGCCCGAACTGCAGGGAACGGTCGATCGACCACGATCGCCAGGAGGGTTTGACCCGCGAGGCGGTCGCCTGCCACCGCTGCGGCTTCGGGTTTCTGTTCGAGCTGCTCGACGACTACTACCCGGCGCCCAACACCGGCTTCGTCGTCTGTGATCAGCAAAGCCGGATCCTCGCATCCGGGCGGGGCGTCTTCGAGCTGACGGGGTACCGGGAGGACGAGCTCATGGGCCGCGAGGTGATGGAGAGTCTCGATCTGACCGGCTACCAGGACGGCAAGAACCCCGCGCAGCTGGCGCTCGAGTGGGGCGTGCGACGACTTGGCGAGCGGCTCGAGCTTCGCACGCGCGCCGGGCAGCGCAAGCCGGTCACCGCCGATTTCTTCCCCGCCTACGACGACGACGGCGGGCTCCTTGTCGCGATCACGCCGCGTTCGTAGCGGCCAGTTCTCCTTCGACCCAAGCTTGCAGCTCCTCGACGACTGCGAGTGAGTCCTCGAGCTCCCGCAGCTCGGCATGCGCCGCGCGCTCGTCGATGCCGCCGAGCAGTCCGAGCGACTCGAGCCGATCCACGGTCGCTGCAGCCAGGTCGTTGCGGGCGCGCCGCTCGATCTTGGCTTGGCGGAGCTGCGAGCGGATTCGCTCGGCCCGCGCAGACAGGGCCGCCGACTCGCCGGCGAGGGCGTCCGCGTAGACGGCGAGGTCGATTTCCCGCACGCTTCGAGCGTACGCGGCGGACTGTGACGCTGGTCAGACCGCTCTGTGCCGATTCAGCGGAAGGACCGTGTGCCGGCGCCGACCCAGACCGATCGGCGGCCCGAGCTCGGGCAGCAGGACAAGAACGGAGGTTTCGGCCATGGCGAGCCCGTAACGAAAGTGCGAATCTTTGTCCCCACCCGTCCGGTGTAGGCAGTTCGGGTGGACAGTCCACCGACGAGCTGCCGCGACGGCCCCGACGTGAAAGCCGAACTAGACGCGGCTCGAGGGACAGAGATCGTTGACGACGCAGTCTTCGCAGCGGGGCGCGCGCGCGATACAGATCCGGCGGCCGTGCGAGATCAAGAGGTGCGGGAAGAGACCCCAGGACTCCCGCGGCACAAGCCGCTGCAAGTCTCGCTCGATCTTGACCGGGTCCTCCTGTTTCGTCAGCGCCAAACGTTGGGACAGTCTCCGCACGTGTGTGTCGACGACGATGCCTTGCGGCTCGCCGAGCTCGGCCGCAACCACATTCGCGGTCTTCCGGGCGACGCCGGGCAGCCGAACGAGGTCCTCGAGACGGTGGGGCACGCGCCCGCCGAACTCCTGCAGCAGCACTGCCATGGTCCCACGCAGCGCCTTCGCCTTCTGGCGGTAGAAGCCCGTCGCGTAGATGTCGCGCTCGAGCTCTTCCAGCGGGACTGCAAGGTAGTCCTCGGGCCGCTTGTACTTCTCGAACAACCGCTCGGTGACGCGGTTGACGTTCACGTCGGTCGTCTGCGCCGAAAGCATCACCGAGACGAGCAGCTCGAGGTCGGTCCGGTAATGAAGCGCGATCTTCGCGTCCGGATACTCGGCGCGGAGCCGCTCGATGATCGGCCGGATCCGCGCCCGCTTGGGGCCGACGCGGCGCCGCGCCTCGTGGACGTAGCTCCGCGGCACGCCGCGGAACCTAACCCACAGCGATCTCGGCCGGGATCGAGGTCTCGGGATGTTGCCGCAGCCGCGGCCCCGCGCAGACGACGTCGAGCACGGGGCAGCCGGAGCAGATGAACTCACTTGGAGTCGGCCTGAAGACACCTTCCTGGATCCGGCCGATCGTGGCCGAGAGCTCCGCCTCGAGCCCGGAAAGTTCAGAGCGGACAAAGGTCGTGCTCACGGCCGGGTCCGGCCGTTCCAGGAACTGGTAGACGACCTCGACCTCCTCGGCGCCGGCGCGGAAGCACGCGATCGCGTAGACGAGCCGCTGCAGGTGATAGTCGCGCTCGATCACCTCCTCCGGGGAGGCGTCTTCGAGCAGGTTGGTCTTGTAGTCGACGACCATCGCGGTCGGGCCGTCGAGGTGGAGAACGTCCAGGCGGCCGTGAAGGAGGACTCCATCGTGCTCGAAGGCGAACGGCCGCTCGGGCGCTGCCCCCTCGAGGGTCGCCACCCGAGCGGCCAGCGCAGATTCGCAGTAGGCACGTACGAGGCCGCCGATCCGCTCCAGCTCCGCATCGGTCGCGGCCGGATATCGGGCCCGGACCGCTTCGGCGAGCTCCTCCTGCCGTGGCGGCCGTGGCTCTCGCAGGTCGAGCGTCTCGAGCAGGAAGTGGACGCTGTCGCCGATCTCGGTCGCCGCCAGGCCTTCGTGTCCGGGGACAGACCCGGACGCCTGACCCTCCCGCATCCCGACGACGCGCTCGGCGTAGTAGCGGTACGAGCACGATTCGAAGAGGGCGAGCGCGCTGTACGAAAGCGATCGGGCGCGGTGGAGCGGCGGCTCGGGCACCTGCGCAAGGGGCGGCAGCTTCGGCGCGCCGACGACAGCCGAGCCGCCGGAGCCGTTCGCCTCGAACAGGACCAGCTGGCCGGGCTCGACGCCCTCTTCGACCACCGGCTCGACGGAGGGCTCGGGCGCGAAGCGGCCGAGGCGAAGCAGGATCCGGGCTCCGCCGCGCTCGAGCTCGATCGGCCCGTCGGCAGCATCCTCGAAAGCCGGGATCTCGAGCCGGCCGAGCACCCAGCCGATCGGGGTCCGCTCGTCCGCCGCCTTCTCCGGATCGATCGAGCCGGCCACGATCAGGCGGTCGACCGCGCGGGTCATCGCCACGTAGTAGAGGCGCCGTCGTTCGGCTTCTGCCTCCTCGCGGCTCGCCGCGCGCACCTCTTCGTAGGCGGTCGTCGGCTTGCGCACTCCGGTGGCCGGATCGGCGACGCGGAAGCCGAACCGGCCGTCCGACAGGGCGAGGATCTCGTCCGCGCCGGGCGCCGCGCGGTCGCGGCCGGCGTCCGCGACGACGACGACCTTGAACTCCAAGCCTTTGGCAGCGTGGATCGTCAGCAGCCGGATGACGTCGGCGTCCTCCTCCTCGGCGACGGCCTCGAGCTCCTTCGCACCGGCCTCGTCCTGTTCGCGGACGAAGCGGACGAAGCCCTCGATGTCTGCGCCGCGCAGCTCTTCGTAGGATCGCGCGAGCCGGCCGAGCTTGCGCAGGTTTGCGTAGCGGCGGCGGCCGTCCCACTGCGCCAGCACCGCAAGGTCGTAGTCGTGCGCCGCTACGATCTCCTCGCAGAGCCGCTCGAGCGAGAGTGTCCGCGAGGCGGCCACGAGCCGCTCGTAGCGCTGGCGGAAGGCCTGAAAGAGCCGCTCGTCGCGCGGCTCGAGCCCTCCGGGTAGGGATCGCTCGAGGCCCTTGAACAACGGCCGTTTCGACGCTGCGCGGCGCAAAAGCACGAGCGCGTCGTTCGAGACGCCCACGAGCGGCGATGCGAGAACGGTTACGAGCGCCTCGTCGTCGTAGCGGTTGTGCAGCAGGCGGAGGTAGGCAAGCAGGTCGGCGACCTGCTGCTGACCGAAGTAGCCGCGCCCGGTCGTCCTGTAGGTCGGCAGACCGAGCTCTCGGAGCTCCTGCTCGTACCACTCGGCATCCGTTCCAGCGGCGAAAAGCAGCACGATCTCTCCCGGCTTCGCGGCGCCGGTCTCGACAAGCTCCTTGACCCGGCGCGCCACCGCGCGCGCCTCGCCGCGGCGCCAATGCGTGCCCGTGCCGCTGTAGCTCGCCTTGTCGGTGACCAGCAGCTCGACGGGGGTGCCGAAGACGGGGTCCGGGAACTCACCCGAAGCCGCGAGCGGCTGGAACTGGTCGCCGAAGTCGGAACCGAAGAGGTGGTTGACCGCGGCGAGGACCTCGGGGCGCGAGCGGTAGTTCAGCGTCAACGGCAGGACGGAGCCCGCCTCCTCGCGGCGGGCGCGGAAGACGTTGACGTCGGCGTGGCGGAAGCCGTAGATCGACTGGAACTCGTCGCCGACGTAGAACAGCTCGTCGCCGGCGATCAAATCGATCAATTCGCATTGCAGACGGTTGGTGTCCTGGAACTCGTCGACCATCACGGCGCGGAACCGCCAGGCCTCCCGTTGCCGGATCTCTTCGTGCTCGCGCAACAGGTCGCGAGCCGCCAACTGCAGATCCTCGAAATCGACGCCGGATTCGCGTTCTTTCGCGCCCGCGTACGCGCGCCCGAAACCCTCGAGCAACTCCTGGAGCAGGTCGCGGTCACGGGTCGCGAGCTCGTCGAGCGCTGACTGCTCAACGGCCTTGCGCGCCGCTTCGTAACTCGCGAACCGCTCGCGCTGACCGCCGCGAGTCGCGAACTCCGAGAGGTCCAGCAGGTCTTCCGCCTGGCGGTCGCGCTCGAGCACCTCGATCATCCGCGCCGCCTGCGCGCGCTGTTCGTCGCCGCCGTCCTCGTCGACCAGGCACTGCGCCGCCTCCCGAAGCGCGTCGACGCGCTGTGGCAGAGCCGGGCCCTCGCCGAGGTCGAGCTCGAGCGGACGGCCGGCCGCCCGCAGCGTCTCGTAGACCCCGGTCAGCATCCGCCGCAGCCCGCCGGCGCCGTACGTGGCGAGGAGGCGGAGTCGGCGCGGATCGTCGCCGGCGCAGAACTCGTCCAGAGCCCGCTCGAACGCCTCGCCGCGGAGCACCCGCGCCTGGCTGTCGTCGAGCACGCGGAAGCGCGGGTCGAGCCCGGCCGCGAACGGATACGCCTTCAGCAGCCGGAAGCAGAAGCCGTGGATCGTCGAGATCCAGGCGCCGTCGAGCTGGCGCGCGAGGTCGTCGCGGCCTCGGTCGAGCAGCTCGCGGCGGATGCGCCCCCGCAGCTCCCCAGCGGCGCGCTCCGTGTACGTGATCACGAGCATTGAGCCGACGTCGATCCCTTCGTCACAGACCGCGTTCGCGAATCGCTCGACGAGCACGAGTGTCTTCCCCGTGCCGGCTCCCGCCGAGACGAAGACGTGGCCGCCCGCCTCGATTGCCGCCCGCTGCTCCTGGTTTGGTGTGCGCGCGCTCATGCCCGCTTCACCCGGCACATCCGCCAGAGCTCGCACCACGGCGGGCAGTCGCCGCCTTTCGGGTCATGGCGTACGTCGCCACCGCGAATTCGGCCGACGAAGCCGCGCGCCAGCTCCCCGGCGCGCTCGACCTGGCCCCAGAAAGCCTCTTCGTCGAGGTAGTCGTTGCGCGAGAAGCCCGGCACGCCGTCCTCCTTCGCGTCGGCGCGCAGCAGTCCGCGCGCGTCGCGCTTGCCCGAAAGCGCCCGGTAGATCCCGCCCAACGGTTCGACGCCGACCAGGTCGCGGAGCACGAGCATGTAGAGCGGGATCTGCAGCTTCAGCTCCGACTCGATCTGCGCCGCCGAGTGGGCGGTCTTGCCCGACTTGTAGTCCTGGACGATCCCGCGGGCGCTGAACGGGTCAAGATCGATCCGGTCGATCTTCCCGGAGAGCGTGAAGGTGCCGAGATCGAGCCCGCGCTGGAGCTCCTGCGCCGAGCGCTCCGAGCCGAACGAGACCTCGAACCGGCGCGGAACCAGTTGCAGCTCCGAGGCGGCTTCGTCGCGAAGAAACGCCTCGAGGTCGCGCAGCAGGCCCTGCTCGAGCTCGCGCCGCTGGAGGTCGGTCAGCTCCATCCTGACGCCGGCCATTGCCTCGCCGAGACATTCGCGCATCAACTCGAGGGCGTCGTCGAGCTGATCGGGGCCGAGCTTGTCGACACCGAGCCGCTTGGGCACGCCGGCGAAGAACTTGTGCAACGCGCTGTGCGCGACCTGGCCGCGGAGACGGGGGTCGACAACCTGGTCGATCGTTCGAGGACCGATCAGCCGGTCGACGAACCAGATGGAGGAGCAGTCGGCGAACGTCTCGAGCTCGGTGACGCCGAAGTTCGTCTTCTTGCGCAACTCCTCCAACACGAGTGGATGCGTCAGACGAGTCGGTCGCTCGAACGCCCTCAGAGCGCGATCGAGTTGGCGCTCCCAGCCGTTCGCCTGTGCCAGCGCATGGGCCGCGTCTTCGTCGTCGGGGACGAGAGCGGCGAGCGCGCGCAAGCGCTCCCTCTCGGTGGGCGCCTGCTCAACCGGCCACGTGAGCTCCGAGAGCGGCCGTCGCATCGTCGCCCGGCGGACGTCGTCCTCGGCGAAGAGGTCTCGAACCTCGTCCCAGAAGGGGCTTGGCTCGCGCGGCCCACCTTCGTCGTTGGCCGCCTCACGCACCAGGTAGAGGCGTTTTGTGGCGCGCGTGCAGGCGGTGTAGAAGAGATAGCGGTCGCGCTCAACGGTGTCGGGCCTCGCCAGCCGCGAACGGCGCAGGCGCGTGTCCAGCTCGCGCGCCGACTCCTCGTCGAGGAACGGCGAGCCTTCGCCACGGCGCGGCAGTGTGCCTTCTTCGAGGCCGAGCACGAAGACGATCTCGTAACGCCTCGTCCGTGCTCGCAGCAGGTCGACGATGTCGACCCGGCCCGCTGATCGGCCGGCGGCGCGAGCGGGCGTTCGTTCGAGCGCGGCGATGATCTCGTCCGGCGTCAGCGAGCCGCCGAGCGCCAACCAGCCCTCGAGCTCGCCGACGAGCCGGTTGAGTGCCTCGAACGCCCGCAGATCCTGGAGCGACTCATCACCGACGGGAGGTGACTCGAGCCCGTGGGCAGCCCGAAGCATGAAGCGCGCGAGGTCGAGCAGCCCGGCAAGTGGCGTCTGCGCCTTCCGGAGCAGCTCGAGTGGCGGGAGCGGGTGGCCGTCGCGGAGCCGCATCGTCTCCTCCTCCGTCCGCTCTCCCGTCTCGACGGCGCGCCCTCGAAGCCGTCCCTCGATCCAATCGACGCTGGCCCGGGCAAGGCCCGAATAGGGAGAGCGAAGAAAGCCGTACAACTGGCCACGTCCGCCGTCCTGCCAGGCGAACCGAAGCAGCGACAGCAGCGCTCGCCCCAGCTCGGTCTCGTCGAACCTGATCTGCCCCTCGATCGTGTAGGGAACGCCGAGCGAGCCGAGCGCGGTCTCGAGCGGCGCTCGGTAACGCTCGACCCGGGGGCAGACGAGCGCGATCTCCTCGGGGCGAGCGCCTGCCCGGATCAGCGAGAGCAGCTCCTCGGCCACGCGCTCGAGCGTCCCGCGCCGGCCCGCGCCTTCGAAGAAGCGAAGTGCGCCGTCGAGCTCAGGTGCCTCGGGGGTCGAAGCTGCAGAGAACAAGCCGCGTTCCAGGTGGGCGAGCGCCGCCGGGCGTACTTCGGGGCGCGGCGGCAGCTCCTCGATCCGCGGTTGCGCGAGCTCGGACAGGTCGGCAGCCGTTCGCTCCAGCGACGCAAAGGCGGGGCGGCCAGGCTCGTACGGAAGCGAGACGGTCACATCCGCCCGGCCGGCGAGCGCCTCCAGCAGCGCCCACTGGGCGCCGGTCAGGTCTTCGAAGCCGTAGGCAAAGACGGGGCGACCGTCCCAGGCGTCGAGCTCACCCGCGACGCGCTCCGCCGCCGCTCGGCGCTGGAGGTCGCGGTCCCAGAGTCCGAGCTTGTCGAGCTCGGACCGGTACTCGCCGTAGAGCCCGGCGAGATCGCCGTCGACCTCGGAGGGCTCGACGAGACCGGACTCGAGCTCGCCCAATGTCGACGACAGCGCGTCCGCGAACCCGCCGAAGCGGGCCGAGCGCGTCCAGCCGTTGAGCCTGGCCCGTGAAAGTGCTCTACGCACGATCAGCGCCCGTTGCGCATCGGTTGCGACCGGACGATGCTCTCCGCGCGTCTGCATCAGGCGAAAGAGGTCGTCGAAGGTGCCGATCCGGCCTCCGAGCAACGCACCGCAGGAGGCGAGCAGCTCACGCTCGACCCGGTCGACGTCCGACCGGTTCGGCACGATCAGGACAGGCTCGCGCTCGAGCTCAGCTCGGTAGCGCTCCAACAGGAGGGCGACCTTGCCTGCATTCGCGGGTCCAGCGAGCAGCGTCAGGGCCATCGGCCCATCCTAGTCCTGCCATCTGACGGTCTTTTTTGCGGGGTTCGCTCAGAGCGAGAAAGCGCTACGCGGCAACGGACTTGGGGCGGCGCCCGCGTCGCGCAGCGGCGTGACCTGGCATACCCCCGGCGCAGTTGTCGCAGAGATCGGCCTGCTTCGAGCCTCGGCGTGCGTCCGAATAATTGATCCGCATCGACGCGCCTTTACCCTCATCGATTTCGTTGCTGCAGTTGTCACAGACCAGCACCGTCTTGCGAGCCATGATTCGTCCTCCTTTTCGTCGGCAAAGCGACGAGCCCGGTCGAGTTCCTGCCGGCAATTCTAAGCAGCTTTGCGCGCCCGGCGTATTCGCCACGAGCGCAGGAGACTGACAAGCCCTTGCTCTTCCGGATTCAACCCCGTCTCCCGCGCCCTGACCACGCGCAAATGCCGCGGCCGGAAATCGTCGATCGTTCGCCCGTCCAGATACTGCTCGACAACCGCCGGACTCACGTACGAGGAGCGCGCAACCGCGGGCGTATTTCCGAGCCGCTCACCGACAGTTCTCATCACCGCCGCAACCGTGCGTTTGGCTTCGGTTTCGCTCTCTGCGGAAGGTCGCTCGGCAAACGCGATGGCGGCGATCAGCGTGCCGCCCCAGGTGCGGAAATCCTTGGCCGTGAATTCCTCGCCCATGAACTCGGCGATGTACTCGTTCAGCCTGCGTGCGGTCAGGTCGAAGAGCTCGCCCTGCAGCCGGTAGCGGAAGAGCCGCCGCCCGGGTGTGTCCAGGAGCTCGCGCATCGCCTCGGCCAGCTCGGAATCGACGATCGCCGTCCGAACGCAGACCTGGTGCTTGGCCCGAAAGCGGAAGGTGATCCGGCTGCCCCGAACCTTGACGTGGCCCTTGCGTAGCGTGGTGATTCCGAAGGTCTTGTGCGCCTGTGTATAGCGGTCGTCGCCGACTCGAAACCAGCCGAGATTGATCAGCCGCACCGCGACCGCACACGTCCAATCCGGGGACGTCGGCTCGAGCCTCATGTGCTGCGCCATCGCCTCGCGAAATGAAGGCAGTGCATCGGCGAAGCGCACAAGCTTGTCGAACTTCGCCTCCGCCTGCGCGGCGCGGTAATCCTCGTGGTAGAGGTACTGGCGGCGGCCGGCGGCGTCGAGGCCGGTGGCCTGGAGCTTCGCCGTCGCGCGGGGCGAGATCCAGACGTCCTTCCAGGCGGGCGGAATCACGAGCGCCTCGATCCGGTCCAGCTTCGAAGCGTCGGTGATTCGCTTGCCTTGCCCATCGAGGTAGCGGAAATGGCGCCGCGAGCCGGTCCTTGTCCACCCTCCTTTCCTTGCCACGCTGGCCGTGATGCCCGGGGAGTCGGCCCGTAATCCCGTAACTACACTCCGGCGCCATGGACACAAGCCGAATCGTTGTGCTCGAAGGAGACGAAACCGGCCAGGAGCTGCTCGAGCAAGCCTTGCGCGTCCTCGCGCCGGACGTGATCGGCCTCGAGCTCGAGCTGCCGCGCTTCGACCTCTCTCTGAATTCGCGGCGCGCAACGGATAACGCAGTCGTGCACGAGGCGGCCGCGGCGCTCCAACAGGCCGGGCTCGGCCTGAAGGCCGCCACGATCACGCCTGAAGGCGCCGACGACGTCGGCTCGCCGAACCGGATCCTCCGTGAGGAGATCGGCGGCACCGTGATCGTCCGTACGGGCCGGCGGATTCCCGGCGTCGTCCCGCTCGGCGGCGTCCACGCGCCGATCTCGGTCGTCCGGATGGCGGTCGGCGGCGCCTACGGCGCGACGGAGTGGCGAGAGGGCGACGGAGACGACGAGGCGGCGTTCCGTACCGAGCGGATCGAGCGTTCGGTCTGCCGCGCGGTCGCCGAGTTCGGCTTCCAGCTGGCCGAGCGAACGGGCGCCAAGGTCTTCGGCGGCCCGAAGTACACGGTCAGCCCAGTCTACGAGGGGCTGCTGAAGGAGGAGATGGACGCCGCGGCCGAGCGGCATCCCGACGTCCCCTACGAGCCGCAGTTGATCGACGCGACCTTCGCGCTGCTGCTCTCGACGAGCGGCGATCCACTTGTGATCCCATCGCTGAATCGCGACGGCGACATCCTTTCCGACCTGGTGCTCCCGTTGTTCGGCTCGATCGCCGGCTCGGAGTCGTTGCTGATAGCCCTGGACGAGCGGCTGATGCCGCGGACGGTCATGGCCGAGGCCGCGCACGGAACCGCGCCTTCGCTTCGCGGCAAGGACGTGGCCAATCCGATGGCGATGATCCTCGCGGGCGCAGCACTGCTCGGCTACGGCGACGAGCAGACCCAGCAAGCCGGCCGAGCGATCCGCGAGGCCTGCCTCGAAGCGGTCGCCGATGGCATCCGGACCGCCGACCTCGGCGGCTACGCCGGCACCACCGAGTTCACCGACGAGGTGATCCGCCGAACCAGCCAGAAGCTCGAAGTCTGGTCCGCGCTCTAGAACGAGCAAGTAACACAGTCTGTTAGTTGGCCTCGGTCAGCGCCCGCTCGAAGGCCTCGAGGTGGTCTCGGCCAAAGAGAACGAAGCGGACGAGCTCGACCGGCGGACACTCGGCTTCCCGTGCCGCCGCGACCGCGACAGGGGCGGCCAGCTCGACCGGGTAGCCGTAGACGCCGGTCGAGATCGCCGGGAACGCGATACTCGTGCAGCCGAGCTCCGCGGCCACCTCCAGAGCACGCCGGTGGCAGGAAGCCAACAGCTCGGCCTCGCCCATGTCGCCTCCGCGCCAGACGGGGCCGACCGTGTGGATCACGTAACGCGCCGACAGCCTGCCGGCCGTCGTCGCCTTGGCATCGCCCGTGTCGCAACCGCCGAGCAGCCGGCACTCGGCGACGATTTCCGGACCGCCGGCGCGGTGGATCGCCCCGTCGACGCCGCCCCCGCCCAGCAGGCTCGAGTTCGCAGCGTTGACGATCGCGTCGACTGTCTGGTCGGTGATGTCGCCGCGGACGGCCTCGATCATGCGAGAGAACTTAGCCCGCGGCGATCAGGCGCGGCGCAGCGCGACAATGCTCGACAAAGACCGCGGCCACCAGCGGATCGAACTGTGTGCCTGCGCAGCGATCGATCTCCGCGAGCGCCTCGCTGACAGGTAGCGGCGGCCCGTATGGCCGTGGCGAGGTCATCGCGTCGAACGCGTCGGCGACAGCGAGCACCCGCGCCTCGAGTGGGATCTCCTCACCGCGACGCCGGCAGGGATAGCCGCGGCCGTCCCAGTGCTCGTGGTGGAAGAGCACGTGCGGGATGACGAAGCGAAAGTCGGGCTGCCGCGCAAGAATCCGCATCCCGGCCGCCGGATGTCGCCGGATCGCCGCATACTCGCCGTCGTTCAGCCGCCCGGGCTTGTCCCAGATCGTGTCGGCGATCGCAAGTTTGCCGACGTCGTGGAGAAGAGCCCCGATCCGCAGTCGGCGGATCCGCCCGGCGTTCCAGCGGAGCCGCAGCGCGATCGCTTCGGCGAGCCTGCTGACGCGCGAGCCGTGGCCCTCCATGTAGGGACGGGCATCGATCGCCTCGCAGAGCCCCGACAACATTGCCACGGCTCACACATTTCAACCTGCCGCGGCTTAACCCTTCCCGCCAAGACGGCCTTGGTCCGCTCTCAGGCCTCCGACTCCGCCTCGAGCATGCGGCGGCGGATGAAGCGCACCACGAAGGCCCCGACCACGAGCAGAACGAAGATCGCAGCCCCTGCAATCAGTCCGTAGCGCGCGATGGCCGCGGCCGCCGCCTGGCCCGCGTAGTAGGCCACCAGCCCCACCGCGACCGCCCAGGCGATTCCGCCTGCGGCGTTCCAGAGGAAGAACTGCCACCAATGCATCTTGCTGACGCCCGCGAGAAACGCCGCGGTCACCCGGAGCACCGCGATGAAGCGCGCGAGGAAGATCGTCTTGCCGCCGTGACGCCCGAAGAAGCGTTCGGACCATGGCAGCACTCGGGAAGCGTGATGCTCGAGGAGACTCCAGCGTTGCAACAACCTCCGCCCGCCAACCCGGCCCACCCAGTAACCGATGTTGTCGCCGATGATCGCGGCCACGGCGGCGACCGAGATCACCGCGACGATGCTCATGTCGCCGCGGGAAGCGAGCACGCCCGCCGCCGCCAGCGCCGTCTCGCCCGGTAGCGGGATGCCCGCAGACTCCATCGCGATGAGAAGGAAGAGGATGAACAGCCCGTAGTCGCGGATAAGCGACTGCATCGTCCCAGTCTAGGGACGGGCCCTCGCCCGCCTTCAGTCGACGTGGTAAGCCATCAGCACCGCGTCCACGAACGCCCCGCCGCGCCGAAAATGGTCGCGCCGTAGGCCCTCACGCTCGAACCCGAACCGTTCGTACAGCCTGATCGCCGGCTCGTTGTGGGGGAACACGTGCAGCTCGAGCTTCTCGATCTCGCTCTCGCGGGCCCATTCGACGGCCTGTTCGAGCAGTGACCTGCCGATCCCTTGGCGCCGATGCCCGGCTGCGACCATCAGTCCGAGATCGGCGACGTGATGGCTCGCGGGATGTGAATCGCGCGCGAGTGAGAGGCGGCCGACGATCCCGTCCTCGTTCTCGGCGACGAAAACCGCCGCGTGGGGCGAGCGCCGGACCGCACGGAGGTAACGCCGCTCGTCTCCGACGTTGCGCCAGTCCCCCTCGGTGATCAACCAGGCCTCGGGCTCGGAGCTGACCGCGCGTCCGAGCTCGACGAGAGCGCCGGCGTCTGCGGGCATTGCCCGCCTGATGAGGTAGGTGTTGCTCATCTCTCCCGAGCGAAGCGATGGGCGTTACCCGTGCGGGCGCAACGGAAAGTGCGCAGCACTTGTCGCGACATCACACCACCACCACTCCGTGTCCGGCGCGACGGGGATCTCCGGCGGCCGCAAGAGTGCCGTCTTCCAGCAGTTCGACCGCGGCGGCGCCGCCGAAGTAGAGGTTCCGCCGCCGCCAACGGACCAGCTCATAGCCCCACTGCTCGAGCCTGTCGAGCTCGGCGGGGTCGGAGCCGCCCTCGCAGTGAAGGCGCGGTTCCTCCAGATGGACACGCGGCTGCTCGATTGCCTTGCGGACATCCATGCCGTGGATCACAGCGTTGAGAACGATCTGCAGGATCGCTCCGCGCAGTCGCACCGACCCGGCGCTGCCGACTACAAGGCGCGGTCGGCCGCCGTCGAGCACGAGGGACGGGGCCATCATGCTCGTCAAGCGCCGGCCGACGGCGGCGCCCTGGTTGCCAGGGCCGACCGGATTGAGGTCGTACTCGCCGAGCATGTTGTTCAGGTGGATGCCGGTGCCAGGCACGATCACGCCTGCACCCGACCCGGTCGAGGCCGTCAACGAAGCGGCGTTGCCCGCGGCATCGACAGCCGAGATGTGGGTGGTCCCCGGAGCGCCCGCGGGCTCGGTCCGACCGGTTTCGCGAGCCTCGATCCGTTCCGCCGCTGCATCGACGCCGGCGAGAAGCCGGTTCGCCAACCCCCCACGGTGGAGGTCACTCTTGAAGCTTCCCCCACGGGCGCGCGTCTGCTCGCGCATGACCTCGGCCAGCTGAGAGATCGCCTCGGCGCTTCCCGGCGGCCCACCGGGGCCGAGCCGCGACATCAGCTGGAGCGCGTAGGCGATCAGGATCCCGCCCGATGACGGAGGTGGGTTCGAGACGAACTCGTGCCCGTCGAACTGAGTGCGGATCGGCCGCCGAGAGATCACGCGGTACTCCGCGAGATCCTCGAGTGTGAGGCTCCCACCCTCCGCTTGAACGTGCTCGCTGACGAGACGGCCGAGCTCACCGCCGTAGAACGCGGCGGCGCCTTCATCGGCCAGCAGCTCGAGGGTGGCCGCAAGATCCGGCATCACGAGCCGGTCGCCCGCGACGAGCCGCGCGCCTTCGGGGCCGAAGATCTCGCGACCCGCCTCGGTCCGACGCAGGATTACGTCGAGGATCGCATGCAGGTAGGCCTGTGGCTTGTTGAGCACGTGGCCCTCGCGCGCGACCGCGATCGCGGGCTCGAGTAGTCGCCGCCAGGGCAGCGTCGCGTAGGCCCGGTATGCGGCCTCGAGCCCGGCGATCGCTCCGGGGACGCCGACCGAGGCGGCTCCGATTCTGAACACCTGCGAGGTCCCGCGATCGAACTCGACGTCGACGGCCTCCATCTCCCCCGGTGGGCGCGCGAGCCCGTGGCCGGGAATCGCAATGAAGAAGTCATGCAGTCGCACCCGCCCAGTGGACGACTCACGGACGAGCAGGAAGCCGCCTCCGCCGGGGCTCGTCAGCGTGCTTTCGGTGACCCAGGACATGCAAGCAGCCGCAATGCACGCGTCGACCGCATTCCCGCCTTCACGCAGCACCTCGGCGCCCGCCTCGGCGGTGAGCGTGTGCCCGGCCGCCACCGCGCCTCTCATACTGCAAGGGTAACGGCCGCGTCAGGCGTCCAAGCAACCCCGGAATCGGAGCACCCTCGCCGAAAGCGCCGTCGTCGTCGTTATCGTGCGCGGACGTGCCCGCCCGCACCACTCCGCTTGCGCGCGAAGCTGTTCTCTGCGCAGCGGCCGCCGCCATTCTCGCCTCGCTGCTCGTCTGGCTGGGGCCCCCCGGCGCCGACTTCGCGGCTCACGCCTACCAGCGAAGCGCGTTCCTCCAGCACGGCTTCGCGGTCTGGAACAACTTCTGGTACGCGGGTCGCTACAGCTTCATCACTTACAGCGTCATCTACTACCCACTCGCGGCGCTGTTTGGAATCAAGCTGCTCGCGGTTGCCACCGTGGCGATCGCCGCGCTCGCATTCGCGGTCGTCCTCGGGCGCGAGTGGGGACCCACTGCACGCTGGTCGAGCTGGACGTTCGCAGTCGTCTGGTCGGGCATCGTCGTTTCCGGTGCGTTTCCCTTCGCACTCGGCGCTGCGCTCGCGCTGCTTGCGATCTGGGTCCTCCAGACCGGCTCGCGGTGGAGGTTCGGCGCGCTCGCGGCGCTGACCGCGGCCGCGAGCCCACTCGCGTTCCTCTTGCTCGCCCTCGTCCTCGCCGGAATCGGCGCAGCGCGCTGGCGCGAGGGCAGGAAGCTGATCGTGCCGGCGGCGATCATCGTCGCGATGGGCGCGACCGAGGCAGTGCTCTGGCGCCTCTTCGCCGACGGCGGCCGCTATCCGTTCTCATGGCAGGAGCTCATGGCCGCTTGCGTCTTCTGCGTGCTCGGCGCTTCGCTGACGTGGAAAGTCGAGCGGGCGCGCTCCCTGCGCTGGCTCTTCGTCGTCTATCTCGGCGCCTGCCTTGCCGCGTTTGCGATTCCGTCGTCGCTCGGCGAGAACGTTGACCGGCTTCGCTACGTCGCCGTTCCGGTCGCGGTCCTCGCGCTGTCGCTCCGGCACTGGCGGCCTCTGCCCGTGGCTGTCGTCACGCTCGCCCTGGCTGCCTCCTGGAACGTGACGCCGCTCGCGTTCAGCTTCGTCAACACGTCGGAGGACCCGGCCTCGTCGCAGTCGTACTGGCGGCCGGCGATCGAGTACCTCCACCGCCATCTGGGCAAGTCCTACCGGGTCGAGGCGGTCGACACGGTAGGCCACTGGGACGCCGTCTACCTGCCGCGCGCCGGAATACCGTTGGCGAGAGGGTGGTTCCGCCAGAACGACTACCCGCAGAACCGGCTCCTCTACAACGACGACGGATTCGGCAAGGGCGCCTACCTGCGCTGGCTCCGTTCGCTCGGCGTCCGTTACGTCGTCCTCACCGACGCACCGCCGGACTACAGCGCCCGCGACGAGGCGAAGCTCCTGCGGAGCGGCAAGTCAGGCCTGACAAGAGTGCTGAGAACGCAACACCTGGGCATCTACACCGTCCCGTCCCCCCGGCCCTTGATCACCGGCCCGGCGCCCGCCAGCGTGATCGGGTTGACCGAGACCCAGGTGATCGTCCGCGCGGCCGAGGCCGGCACGTACCGGCTCGCGATCCGTTACTCGCCCTACTGGATGGCTTCCCGTGGGTGCCTCGACCCCGGCCCGGACTCGATGATCCGGCTGCGGATACCCGCGGCCGGGAGCGTGAAGCTGAGCATCCACGTTACTGCCCGGCGAGCGATTGACGCCTTCGCGGGCCAGCGGCCTCAGACCTGCAGCGAGTAGGAGTGTCTGGCGAAATGAAGTCTGTGCCGCCAGACCCTCCTAGACCGCGGCCGCAAGAGCGCTCAGGACATCGTGGATCACCGTCGGCCGGCCGTTCGGCCCAAGGAAATCGAACTCGGCGAACCCGGCCACGCCGGACCGTCCGCGCTCCTCGACGTACCCCGCCCGCCAGGCATTGACCTGCGGCCGCGGCCAGCCGTGGACGTTCCCGCCGAGGCTCGGTGCTGGGTCGTAGCCGGGGGTCAGACCGGGCACATATCTGCGCGCGAGCGAACGACGTACAGGGCCACCGGCCGCGAGTGCGCGCTGGCCGACCGCACCGGCGCGGGCGGCCGCACGGGGATCACCGTCGAACGGCACGTACTCCTCGCCGACGTAGGCCAGCGCGGCCTGGTTGAGCCCGCGCCAGAACGTCGTCAGCTCCGGCGTGATCGCAAGGCTGGCGATTCCGAAGGCTGAGTGCGCCACCCATACGAAACCACGCATCGCGACATCGCCGAGGATGGGCCGTCCTTGCACCAGCCCCCGCAGGACGCCGCGGCTGAACTCACGGATCGGCCTCCCCGAGGCGGCTGCTGCCGCGTTCGGCACGATCTCGTCGAGCTGCCAGGCGTGGATCTCCCCGCCGGCATCTCCTGCCGCGCGGATCGCGTCGCGGTAGCGGGCTCCGAGCTCGACGCCCCAGGAAACCCGAGCCGTGGTAGAGGCGAGCTTCGCGAGCGGCGGCACCTGGCCGTCAAGACGCTTCGGCACCTGCCGCTCCTGATCGAGCGGCAGCCGTCGCCGCTGCCGATACCACTCGTTCGTGAGCGCGAACATGGGCGCGTAACGGCCTGCCGCGAGCGTGGCCACCTCCTGGGCTACAGAGACATTGGGACCGTAGCTGCCGACGTAGACGGGCACGGCCTCCGGCAGGTGTGCACGCCGGACGGCCAAAAGCAGATTCGGAACGTCCTTGGGCTCGAAGTACGAGAGGAGGAGGAGCTTCGGCAGAGCTACAGCTGGAGAAAGCCTGGAGGCTCGAGGGAGTCGTCCGATAACGGGCGTTCACCGAAGACGCGCTGGCGCGCCCCCTGGAAGCCGAAGCCCGTCGCGATCACCGTCACCCAGACCTGGCCGGTGAGACGCTCGTCGACGGTCGCGCCGAAGATGATGTTCGTCTCGTCGGTCGATGCCGACCGGATCACCTCGGCCGCCTCGTTGACCTCGTAGAGCGAGAGATCGTCGCCACCGGCGATCGACAGCAGGATGCCCTTCGCGCCGAGGATCTGCTGATCGATCAGCGGTGAACGGAGCGCCCGCTCTGCTGCCTCACGAGCACGGTTCTCGCTCGTCGAGAAGCCGATTCCCATCAGGGCCGTGCCGGCGTCCTTCATGATCGTGCGCACGTCGGCGAAGTCGAGGTTGATCAGGCCCGGCAGAGTGATCAGGTCGCAGATCCCCTGGACGCCCTGGCGGAGCACGTCATCGGCGATCCTGAAGGCATCGAGCATCGAGGTCGTCTTGTCGAGCACCTCGAGGAGCCGCTCGTTCGGGATCACGATCACGGTGTCGCAGTTGCGGCGGAGCTCCTCGACGCCCTGCTCAGCGGTACCGCGCCGGCGCGTGCCTTCGAAGCGGAACGGCGTCGTCACGATCCCGACCGTCAGCGCGCCGAGCTCGCGTGCGATCCGCGCGACGACCGGCGCGGCGCCGGAGCCGGTGCCGCCGCCCTCGCCCGCGGTGACGAACACCATGTCGGAGCCGCGGAGCGCATTCTTGAGCTGGTCGTAGGCCTCTTCAGCAGCGCTGCGTCCGAGATCCGGGTCGGCGCCGGAGCCCAGGCCCTCGGTCAGCTCGCGGCCGATGTGGATCTTGACCGGTGCGTCGCTCATACGCAGCTGTTGGATGTCGGTGTTGACGGCGATGAACTCGACCTGCGCCAGCCCGGCGTCGATCATCCGGTCGACGGCGTTCAGGCCGGCGCCGCCGACGCCGACTACCTTGATCACCGCGAGGTAGGCCGCGGTCTCGCCGCGAGGGACGCGGTGAAGCCGCGGCGCCTGCTCCGGCAGCGGCTGCAGCATCGGGGGCGGCTCGGGAACGGGCTCGAGGCGCACCGGCTCGGGAGCCGGCTCAGGCTCAGGCTCCGGCACCGCCGCGACGGCAGCTTCCTCCTGCTCCAGAGCAAACTCGGGTACGTGCTCGACCGTCTCTTCCTGGGGCTCGATCGCCTCGGGCGGCGGCGTTGCCTCGGGCTCAGCCTCGGCCTTGCCCGCCTGCTTCTGCGCGGCCTCGGTTGCGCGGAAGAGCTCCGCGAGGGGGCCTTCACGCATGCTCGCGCGGCGCCGCGCCATTGAGAACCTCCTTCGCCAGTTTGCGGTAGGCCTCGGCGGCACTACCTGTCGGGTCGTACTTGAGGACCGAGCTGCCCTTCACGGGCGCCTCGGCATAGCGGATCGTCTTGCGAATCTTCGTGCCGAAAACGAGATCGCCGAAGTTCTCCTCCAGGATCTCGACCGCCTCGCGCGAGTGCAGCGTCCGCTTGTCGTACATCGTCGGCAGGATCCCCTCGATCCCGACCTCGGGATTGAGGTTCTCGCGGATCATCGAAAGCGTGTTCTCGAGCTGAACGAGGCCGCGCAGCGACAGGTACTCGCACTGCACCGGCACAATCACGCCGTTGCTGGCGACGAGCGCGTTGATTGTCAGCAGCCCCAGCGACGGCGGCGTGTCGATCAGGATGTAGTTGTAGTTGTCCTTCACCGGCGCGAGCGCCTTTTCGAGCGCCCGCTCGCGGCCGATCATGCTCGAGAGAGCGAGCTCCGCTCCGGCGAGATCGATCGAAGAAACGGCGAGGTCGACTTCCTGTTGATGGATCACTTCCGTGATCGGAACCCGGTGCACGAGCACGTCGAACATCGACCGCTCGATCGCGTCCGGATTCAGCCCCTGACTCATGGTCAGGTTGCCCTGCGGATCGAGGTCGACGAGCAGCACCTTCATGCCCTGCTCGGCGAACGCGACCCCCAGGTTGAGCGCCGTCGTCGTCTTGGCGACGCCGCCCTTCTGGTTGGCGAAGGCGATGACCCTCCCCAGCGTGGCTCCTTTCGAGATGTCGTCCCGGGTTCCCGGTCGCGGAAGCAGGCGTGCCAGCCCCATCAGACCC
>Ga0207693_10001701_pt1 | contig 19388 bp, 16 predicted proteins | sample LARL81metaG_FD_184347 | JGI IMG/M metagenome (GOLD analysis project Ga0207693, IMG submission 184347) | Corn, switchgrass and miscanthus rhizosphere microbial communities from Kellogg Biological Station, Michigan, USA - LAR L8-1 metaG... | ecosystem: Host-associated > Plants > Roots >...
CGCGCCTCGCGATGACGATGGTCAGTAGCTGCCGAACGCGACCGGCCGGAACGCCTGCAGCAATTGCTGGTCGAGCTTGTCGCCCATCTTTTCCATGATCGAGAACGCGCGGGCATGCGTGTAGGGCAGCCGGTAGGCGCGCTCCTCGATCAGCGCCGAATAGATATCGACGATGGTCGTCAGCCGCACGATATCGCTGATCTGGTTGCCGGAGAGACTGTGCGGATAGCCGCAGCCGTCGAGCAGCTCGTGATGATGCAGGATCACGTCAAGCATCTCCGGCGGAAAGCCGCCCTGCGCGGCGAGCGCCTCATAACCGCGGCGCGGATGCTCGCGCATCACGGCCATTTCTTCGTCGGTCAGCTTGCCGGGCTTGTCGAGGATGGCGACCGGAATGAAGGCCTTGCCCACGTCATGCAGCAGCGCGGCGCGCGTCAGGCGCCGCTGATCCTGCTCGCGCATGCCGAGATGCTGCGCGAACGCCACCGCGAAGCCGGTGACGAACAGGCAGTGACGATACGTATCGGTGTGGTGGCAGCCGACGGCGGTCAGCCACTCCCGCAACGAGGAATGCTTGATCGCTTTCAGAATCTTGTTTTCGGCCTCCACCACATCGTCGAACTTCAGCGGCATGCCTGCCGGAAGATGCTCGAACATCTTTATGATGACCGCGTGCGCCGCGGCCACGCCGCGGTTCAAGACCTTGCCGTTATCGGTGGCGTCATAGCCGGCGCTATCGGGAAATGCGGCGTGAATACGTTGCAGGAGCGCCTTGGCATCGAACGGCCGGGAAATCGTGTCGGTGGCGCCCAGCGCCCAGGCCTGCATCGAAGCATGGTGAAGCGCGTCCGCAAGCACAAACAATCGCGGCATGGCGCTGTAGGCATCGGCTCGCAGCCTGTTGCGAACGATCTGCACGCTCTCCGGCGATCGAAGATTGATATCCACCACGACGCCCGCGAAGTCTTTGCCCGGGGCCAGTGGAATTTCCGCGGTGGTGACGGTGTCCACATCACTGACCGATCGAAGGATCGTGGCAAGCTCGCCGCTGCGATCGATACGATCCGACGCAAGCAGCAAACGGCGCTTGGATGAAGCCTGTTTGGTCGAGGTGGCCATGAGACCCTTTGCCGATACGCGGGTGGCGATACACACAAGGCTACCGAAAACGCGTTCCACGCGGCTTAAGAGGCATAGTCAACATCGACCTGCCGCGAACCGTAAATATTGAGCGAATGACGCCACGGAACCTGAATTTGCCGGCGATTCAAGCCAAGAAAAATCCGCCGGAGGTGCGCTCCGGCGGATTCTGTCGTCACTCCGATAAAGTACGGAATCAGGCTTTCATCGCCGCCTTGACCGCCTCCGCCGTGATCGGCAGCGCCCGGACACGGGCGCCGCAGGCGTTGAAGATCGCATTCCCAAGCGCGGGTGCGATCACGGTCACCGCAGGCTCACCGACACCTGTTGCCGGTTCGCCATTCGCGATCACAGAGATCGCGACTTCAGGCACCTGGCTCATCCTGAGCGGGGTGTAGCTGTCGAAGTTGGTCTGCTCGATGCCGCCATCCTTCAATGTCGCCTTCTCATACATGGCAAGCGACAAGCCCCACAGCGCCGCGCCTTCGACCTGGGCGCGGATGTTGTCGGGATGCACCTGAGTGCCGACATCGGTCGCGACCGTCAGCTTCTTCACCTTGACCTCGCCCGACGGCGCCACCGCGACATGGGCTACGCAAGCAGTCCAGCTCGCGGTCTTCCTCTCTTGTGAGGACACGCAGGCCACACCCATGCCCTCGCCTTTCGGCAACTGCCTGGTGCCGTAGCCGGCGAGCCCCATCGCCGCGAGCAGCGTGTTGCGCAGCCGCTGCGCGCCGCCGGCATTGTCGCCCTTGCCGTCGAGCAGATCGACGCGGAACTGCGCGGGGTCCTTGCCGGCTGCATACGCCAGCTCGTCGATCATGCTTTCGACCGCCCAGAAGGTCCAGCCGGGCGCCACCGAGCGCAACTGGCCCGATGGTGTTGCGTTGTGCGCGAGCTCGTTCTTGATCGCGCGCACATGATGATTGGGCACCGTGTAGAAGAAATCGGCCCCGTTCACCGTGAAGGAGTCGAGCGGCCCCTTCTTGTCGACCGAAGGCGTCAGGAAATCGGGGATTCCCCAGCGGGCGGTCGGCCACGCCGATACAACATCGTGGCTCATCGCGACCAGCTTGCCATCGCCATCGAGGCCCGCCTTGACCTTCTGGTAGGTCAGCGGCCGCGAGAAATCCATGGTCATGTCATTCTCGCGCGAATAGATCACCTTGACGGGCTTGCCGACCGCTTTCGCCGCCTGCACCGCGGGCACCATCATGTCGGCATCGAGCCGCCGGCCGAAGCCGCCGCCGAGCCACATCTGATGCATCACGACGTATTTCGGATCGATCCCGGCCGCGCCAGCGGCGATCGCGCCGGATCGGGTCGCGAACTGGTTGCCGGAATAGATGTGCAGAATGTCGCCCTTGAACTCCGCCGTGGCGTTCATCGGCTCCATTGGCGCGTGGATGTTGATGTTGGTGGTGTATTCCGCCTCCATCACCTTCGCGGCCGTGCCGAAAGCTGCGGCCGGGTCCCCGTTCTTGACGAAGAACTGGCCGGAGTCATCGAGGCCTTGCAGGCGCTTGGCCTCGTCCAGCAGCGATTGGCTCGATGCCTTGGCATTGGGACCATCGTCGTAGGTAATTTTCAAGGCGTCCGCCGCCTTGCGCGCATTGCCGTAAGTGTTGGCGACTGCGACCACCCAGCCGGTCGTGGTGCCGGTCTTGTCGTCGAGCGTGATCGCCTTGATGAAGCCCGGCACCTTCTTCGCCGCACTGTCGTCAAGCGACTTGACAGTAGCACCGTAGCGCACCGGAGGGGTCACGACCTTGCCGTAGACCATGCCCGGCAGCATCACGTCGATGCCGTATTTCGCCGTGCCGTTGGTCTTCGAGGGAATGTCGAGCTGCGGCACCGAGACGCCGATCAGCCTGTACTGATCGGGCGTCTTCAGCGTGATCGCCTTGAGCTCGTCGGACGAGAAGCTCTTGGTAGCCTTGCCGCTCTTGACGATTTCGGCAAACGTCATCGACTTCTTCGATTTCGAATGCGAAATCAGGGAATCGCGGACAACGAGTTCACCAGACGGCACGCCCATCGATGCGGCCGCCGCCTCCGTTAGCGCGATCCGTCCCGCCGCGCCCGCGCGGCTCATGGCGTCGAAGTTCATCATCGTGCTCCAGCTGCCGCCGGTGATCTGCGCGCCGAGCACGGGGTCGTTGAACTTCGGATCGTTGGAAGCGAGTTGGACCCGCATGTTCCGCCAGTCCGCGCCGAGCTCTTCGCAGATGATCTGCGCCATGGTGGAAGCGATGTGCTGCCCCATGTCGGCCTTGCCGCAGGTGATGGTGACGAGACCGTCCGGCGCAATCGAATACCAGACGCTCGGCTCGAAATTGGCGCTCGTCGCGGCGAACGCGCGATCGGCCCCCAGCATGTCGGGAAGAGCGGAATACCCGAATGCCAGGCCGGCGGTCGCAGCACCGACCAGGAACGAACGGCGGCTCAGATCGGGCGTCTCAACCTGATTGATCTTGACGTGCGTATTCATGTGGCCCTCCGATCGCTCGAGGTGTTGGAGGCCGTCCGCATCTCGGACGCGGCACGCATGATCGCCTTCTGAATGCGCGAATAGGTCATGCAGCGGCAGAGATTGCCGTCCATGTGCTCGACGACCTCCTCCTTGGTCGGATTGTTGTTCTTGGCGAGCAGCGAGGCGGCCTGCATGATCTGGCCGGACTGGCAATAGCCGCACTGCGGCACCTGCTCGGTAATCCAGGCCTTCTGCAGCGGGTGATCGCCCTTGGCGCTCAGGCCTTCGATGGTGGTGATCTTCTTGCCGGCAACATCGCCGACCATGGTCTGGCACGACCTGACGGCTTCGCCGTTCACGTGAACGGTGCAAGCGCCGCACAGGCCTGCGCCGCAGCCGAACTTGGTACCGGTCATCTGCAATTGCTCGCGGATGGCCCAGAGTAGCGGCGTATCACTCGCCGCTTCGACGGACATATTCCGTCCGTTGATATTCAACGTCGCCATTATTTCTTCCCCTGCCGGTGCATGATGCCGCTTACGGCGGACAACTCACTTTTGGGTGGCTGGCACCCACCGGATCGATGCCAGCCTTGGATGCGAGAATGATCGGGTTCCGGTGCCGGTGCAAATCCAATTTGAAATTGCGGAGGGGAAAATAACTTTCTCGACATTCTCCTTGTGCGCTGCGGCAGCGATCACGACACGGGCCTATGCAATGCATGACGGCATGGGAGCCAAGCGGGGCGCAATCCGTTCTGCTTGACGGTTCACACGCGCGAAGCGTTCGCGGTAGAGTGAGACCAGCAAGCGAGAATGTGGGACAACAGGATAATGCCGACAATCGATCGAAGCGGGGTCAAGATCCATTACGAGGTCCATGGCGATGGCCCGGTCCTGATCCTGACACACGGCTATTCGTCGACATCGGCGATGTGGCAGGGACAAATCGCGGCGCTGTCGAAGCAGCACAAGCTCGTGCTGTGGGATATGCGCGGCCACGGCCAATCCGATTATCCGGAGGATCCTGCGGCCTACAGCGAAGCTCTGACGGTTGGCGACATCGCAGCCCTGCTCGACGCGGTCGGCGCGAAGACCGCGATCGTCGGCGGCCTGTCGCTCGGCGGCTACATGTCGCTCGCCTTCTATCGCGCCCACCCGGAGCGCGTGTCGGCGCTGCTGATCATCGATACCGGCCCGGGCTTCAAGAAGGATGATGCGCGCGAAGCCTGGAACAAGCGCGCGCTGGACACGGCGAAGCGTTTCGATCGGGAGGGGCTTGCCGTACTGAACTCAGCCACCCGCGAGCGCGCCATCGCCAGCCACCGCGACGCCACGGGCCTGGCCCGTGCTGCGCGCGGCATGCTGACCCAGCGCGATGCCCGCGTCATCGAAGTGCTACCCGAGATCAAGGTGCCGTCGCTGGTCGTGGTCGGTGCCGACGATACGCCCTTCCTCGCCGCATCCGACTACATGGCGGCGAAAATCCCCGGCGCGAAGAAGGTCGTGATTCCATCGGCCGGCCATGCCGTGAATATCGACCAGCCGCAGGCTTTCATCGACGCCGTGCTGCCGTTCCTCGACAGCCTTCCGCGCGGCACGACCGCGAAAGGCTGACGCGATGACGCCGCACTTTGTCCATCCCGTCATGCTGGCCGCAATCCTGTTCGCAGGATGCGGTCAGGCCCGCGCTCAACAAGTTGCGCCTTTTGCCGGTCCGCGGCAGTCCTTTACAGCCACCCTCTCGAACAACACGCCGCTGGCGTTCGGGATGGATGTCGAGCAGACGTCGCGGGCGCTTGGGCAGCCCCTGCAATATGTCAGCGGTCGTCCGGGTCAGGAAGTCTACCTGGCGCTGCGGAATCTCGGCGGCAGCGGATTGATCAATCATCACGATCGATTGTTTCTGCAATTTCGCCGCGGCAGGCTAGCAGGCTGGAAAGAGGACTATGGCCGCAACTGGATGTGGCAGTGAGGTCCCAAGAATGAGGTCCCAAGAATCTGCGCAGAAGACTCTGCGCAAAAGGGCTCTCGGCAAGAACCGCGTCAATCAAGATCAACCCCTCGAACCGAATGGATGACCCGTGGGACAAGACATCAAGCTGACCGCTTCGGACAATTTTCAACTGGGCGCCTATCGGGCCGATCCTGCGGGAGCCCCGAAGGGCGCGATCGTGGTGATCCAGGAGATCTTCGGCGTCAACCACCACATTCGCAATGTCTGCGACCGGCTCGCCGCTGAAGGTTATGTCGCGATCGCGCCGGCGATCTTCGATCGCGTCGAACCGAATTTCACGTCCGGCTATTCGCCCGATGAAATCGCCGTGGCGCGCAAATTCGTCGCCAATCCCGATTGGGCCGCGATGCTGCGCGACACCCAGGCCGCGATCGATGCCGCGAAGAGTGCCGGTCCGGTCGGCATCATCGGCTTCTGTCTCGGCGGCAGCATCGCCTATGCGGCGGCAACCAAGCTGTCGGGGCTCAAGGCCGCGGTCGGCTATTACGGCGGCGTCATCGTGCGCTTCGCCGACGACAAGCCGACGGCGCCGACGCAACTGCATTTCGGCGAAAAGGACACCGGCATTCCGCTGACCGATGTCGAGACCATCAAGGCCAAGCGGCCCGACGTCGAGGTCTTCGTCTATCCCGGCGCGCAGCACGGCTTCCATTGCGACGAGCGCGCAAGTTACGACAAGGCAAGCGCCGACATCGCGTGGCCGCGCAGCATGGAATTCTTCGCCAAGCATTTGAAGAAGTAGGGCGACGTCATTCCGGGGGCGATGCGAGAGCATCGAGCCCGGAGTCTCCAGGTTCTCAGGTACGCAATTTGCGCATCGTGGTTCGTCGCTGTCGCGACGCCCCGGAACGACGCGGTTGAAACATCAGAACCAGCGCTCGCCGACGAGCACCGTATCGCCCGGACCGAGCGAGGTGCCGAGCGGCACTTCATAGCGTGCCGCGCCGCCGGCACCGGTATGCGTCAGCGTCACCGTGTCGCGCTTGGCGCGCGGCGAAAATCCGCCGGCGATCGCGATCGCGCTTTCGACTGTCATGCTGGGCACGTAGGGATACTGACCCGGTGCGGCCACCTCGCCGAGGATGAAGAACGGCCGATAGGTTTCAATCTCGACCGCGACCGAGGGTTCACGGATATAGCCATGACGTAGTCTGGCAGCGATGTCGCCGGCGAGCGCAGCAGGCGTCCGGCCACGCGCCGGCACCTGGCCGATCAGCGGCATGGTAATGGCACCGCCGGCATCGATGGCGTAAGTGTTGGTCAGGCCTTCCTGGCCATAGACGACGACCCTCAGCTTGTCGCCGGCGTCGAGCCTGTAACCCGCATCATGACGCACGGGCACCGGCGTGGCGGCGTAGACAACGGGCGCTGGCGGTGGCCTGTCGCTTTGCGGAGCCGCCGCAAAGGCGTTGCGCACAGCGCCGATCGCACGTCCGCCGCCTGCATCGGCAACTGCCGGCTGCGATGCTGCAATAGTTCCATAAGCAAACGAGTCGAGATCGCCCGCCGATTGTGCCATCACGACGGGGCCGTCCGCGTGCATGCACCCTGACAGGACGAGCGCGACCGCGGCGGCAATAACCGACAATTGAAACGCGCGCACGCGCACAGGAAAGCCATCCCTTCAAGCGAGATCGCTTCTTTATGAACCCGTTAAGGTTAACATATCGTTCGCGGGTACCACGTCGAACGGCTTAGGCCGTCCATACTCCACCGAACGCATCAGGCGCCAAAGCGCATGAGATCAGGTTGAACCATCATCGCGCGTTGGGACTTTGATTTGAGCATGACCTCCGCGCAACGCGTTCTGCGTTTGTCGCGAGGGAGAACTGCCACGCACTCTTCCGTATCACGTTCCGACGCCAACCCCGATCGGACACGCGACGCCGGTGCCGCGAAGCCCACAATAGCCGGCGGGATTCTTGGCGAGATACTGCTGATGATAGTCCTCAGCGAAATAGAACGCATCCGCCGCTGCGATCTCGGTGGTGATGGCCGAGAGCCCCTTTGCCGACAGGGCCTTCTGGTAGGCGGTCTTCGAACCTTCCGCAGCGCTGCGTTGCGCGTCATCGAAGGTGTAGATCGCGCTTCGATATTGGGTGCCGACGTCGTTGCCCTGACGCATGCCCTGTGTCGGGTTGTGGCTTTCCCAGAACGTCTTCAACAGCCGCTCAAAGGAGATCTTCTTCGGATCGAACACGACCAAAACGACTTCGGTGTGAGCGGTACGACCCGAGCAGACTTCCTCATAAGTCGGATTCGGCGTGTGACCACCGGCATAGCCGACCGCGGTGACGAAGACGCCCTCGCCCAGCTCCCAGAACTTGCGCTCTGCGCCCCAGAAGCAGCCGAGCCCGAATACGACTCTCGCGAGACCTTCGGGATAAGGCGGCAACAGCTTTCGTCCGTTGACGAAGTGAACAGAGGCGGTCGGGATCGGTGTCGCGCGGCCCGGCAATGCCTCGGCGGCAGTGGGCAGAGCGGTGGTCTTGCGCATGAACAGCATGAATGTCCTCCAAAATGAAGGCAGCCCGCGACGCAAAGGGCTTGGCCGAGACAGGCAGAGCCCGCGTCGGAGCCAGACTCTAACATAGTGACCTGCGCGCGCCATCGTTACGCATATTACGCGCCGGACCAGGAAGCGGGCGTCAGTCGCGCGAATAGCCAATCAAGGGCTTTCGCGGCCGGAACAGCAGCATCAGAAGAATGCCGAGCAGACCGAGCACGGCGAATACCGGCTGATCGAGGATCACCCTGGCGACATTGGTCCAGAGCCAGGGAGCGACACCCTCGACCCAGGTCCGAAACATCGCCTGGCTCGACTGATTGATGTCGTTCCAGAACTGGCCGAACCGCGTGAAACTCAGGCTCTGATCGGCGACCCAGCGGGCGCCATCATAGACCATGAAAATAAATCCGCAGGCCAGCAGCAAAAGCCCCACAAGTCGGAAAAAACCGCGGATCATGCTTCACCCCTATGTCCATTGCGCCCCCGCAACACCGTCAGCCAATACCGGGCCGGCGTGGGAAATTCAACCTCATCAGTACCTTATGGGAGGTCCGGGACGCCTCGAAGCGCCCCCGGCGGGGCCATAAGGCGTTGACGCTGCGAAACCCTCCCTCTATAAGGGGCGCAACTGGCGGCGGGCGCAATCCCGCCGCCGCTGTTCTTTGGATGACGCTGGTTTTGTGCGTGGACCTGAGTCCCGCCAGCGCCTTTCTCAAAGACAATTTTCGAGACAACCAGCGGCGTCGATCACGTGCTTGAAGCGGCCGGCGCGCTATCTGTGAGCCAACGAGCGAGCGGTCAACGCGAAGGATATTTGAGACCATGGCCAACACGACTTCCGCCAAGAAGGCGACGCGCAAGATTGCTCGCCGCACCCTGATCAACAAGTCGCGCCGAACGCAGATGCGTGGCGCGGTGCGCAACGTCGAGGAAGCGATCAAGCGCGGCGATCGCGACGCTGCGTTGAAAGCGATGGCGCACGCGGAGCCCGAATTGATGCGAGCTGCGCAACGCAACATCGTTCACAAGAACAATGCGAGCCGCAAAGTGTCGCGTCTTACGCATCAGATCGCGAAGCTCGCGAAGTAACCATTCGATAAAATATATTCGATGATCAGCCCGGCCTTCGCCGGGCTTTTTCTTTGCTGCGCACGCGCTGCTTTTCTTCGGCACACTCGTCCGCTGCGTGCAGCAAGTGCAATCTTTGCGCGCCCGTTTTAGTACCTTGATGCAATTTTATCTCACCTGAAACATCTCGCGCATCACGCCAAAGCGCGCATCAAGCGCTTCAGATCGAGCGTTGCTGACTTTGTTGCTGAGCAACACGAGAGGGAGTTACCCTGAAAAACAATCGCAAAAAACACCGTCTCGATAATTACTTATCCCCATAGCGGCTCCGAGCGCTTGGAAAAGCGGCTCTCGCGCATGCAAACATAAATATTTTATGAAAATTTTTTGCGACTGCGATGAGATTTGTGACACCAACGATTCTACGCGGTGATTCAAAAACTTGCTTTCGTGACGGGCAGTCACACTGCCATGACCGTGGCGAGGACTCGCCCGACTACCCGCATCGGAGCATTGCGGGAAATCTCGCATCGTGTATTTCTAAAACCCGCTCGCGGCGCCCACGATCTTGAGACCAGCGCGGTTTTAGAAACGGGGGTGGACGTGCAAATCGGCGGCGGTGTGCGCGTTGGCGACGCTTTCCAAGCGAATGTCGAATCGCGACCCATAGCGATATGGGTAACGATAGAGCTGTGTCGGAATTTCTCAAGCAGGACTTTGCGGTCTTGCGCGCTTTGAACAAGAGAAATCCGTGTCAGTCGATCGGCAGGCGTTCCGGAAGTGAACGACGGGGCAAGTAAGTTTGTATGGGCTGAAATCCAGCGTAGCTGAGCTTTTGTTCGGACGCGGCTGATTTTGGGATGCAGGTAGAACGACAACTTGCCGTGAGCGATCACGGTGAGATGGGGAGGTTGTTGCATGTTATACGGAACCATCGCGGTATTTAATCAATCATCACTTTCGGGCCACGCCGCTTGGGGAGCGGCCAATCCCCAAAACGACATCCGGCCTCAGACGCGCGCTCTGGCAAGTCCATCGAGTATGGGCTGACCTCGCGGAACCTTCCGCTCCTACCATCGCTAATCTGATCGCGGCATCTTCGCCGAGCGGATGAGCTTTGCCCGGAGCAGACAGCCCGCTTGAGGTCACGCCGTGGCAAGAAACATGCAACGGCGCTTTCTGGAGCCAACATCACTCGTTTTGGAAGTTTTCAAGCAATGACAAATTCGGAACAGGATCGCTGGTCACGCGTCAAGGGTCGGCTGCGTTCGACCGTCGGTGAAGATGTGTATACGAGCTGGTTCGCACGCATGGACCTCGAGGACGTGCAGCACGAGAGCGTGCGTCTCTCGGTTCCGACGCGTTTTCTCAAGAGCTGGATCCAGGCCCATTATGCCGAGCGCGTCCTGTCCTGCTGGCAGGCCGAGATGCCGGAAGTCCATCGTGTCGATCTCACCGTGCGATCGGCAATGCGCAACGCGATGCCCATCAAGGAATCCGCGCCGGTGGTCGAAACCCGCCGGCCCGAGCGGACCGACGGCCGTCCCGCGCTCGAGCTGCGCGCCACCGCCACCATGCCGGTGTCCGCCAATCATGACGCGCTCGGCGGCTCGCCGCTCGATCCGCGCCTGACATTTGCGAGCTTCGTCGTCGGCCGGTCAAACACGCTGGCGCACGCGGCGGCTCGCCAGGTGGCGGAAGGACGGCGCGGCGATCCAGTGATGTTCAATCCACTTTATATCCACGCTGGCGTTGGGCTGGGCAAAACCCACCTGCTGCAGGCCGTCACCTGGGCCGGCAACGCTGCCGGTGAGCGCAAGGTGCTTTACTTGACGGCTGAGAAATTCATGTACGGCTTCGTGGCGGCCCTGAAGACGCAGACCGCACTGGCATTCAAGGAGGCGCTGCGCGGCATCGACGTGCTCGTGATCGACGATCTGCAGTTCCTGCAGGGCAAATCGACGCAGGCCGAATTCTGCCACACGCTGAACGCGCTGATCGACGCCGGCCGTCAGGTGGTGATCGCGGCCGATCGGCCGCCGTCCGATCTCGAAAGCCTCGACGATCGCGTCCGCTCGCGACTTGCCGGCGGCCTGGTGGTCGAGATGGGGACGCTCGGCGAGGAACTGCGGCTTGGCATTCTCAAGTCGCGCGTCGCGGCGGCGCGGGCGCACCATGCGAGCTTTGAGGTGCCGGAGCCGGTGCTGGACTATCTTGCCCGCAGCATCACCCATAACGGCCGCGACCTCGAAGGCGCCATCAACCGCCTGCTCGCCCACTCCAAGCTGAATGCCCAGCCGGTGACGCTGGACATGGCCGAACGCGAGGTGCGCGACCTGATCCGGCCGCAGGAACCGAAGCGGATCAAGATCGAGGACATCCAGCGCGTGGTCGCGCGTCAATATAATGTCAGCCGCTCCGACCTGCTGTCGTCGCGCCGGACTGCGAATGTCGTCCGGCCGCGCCAGGTCGCAATGTATCTCGCCAAGACGCTAACCCTGCGCTCGCTTCCCGAGATCGGCCGCAGGTTCGGCGGGCGCGACCACACCACGGTCTTGCACGCGGTGCGCAAGATCGAGGCGCTGGTGTCGAAGGACACCGCACTGTCCGAAGAAGTGGAATCACTGAAACGGCAGCTGCAGGAGTGACGCGAGAGCGCTGCCCCCTTACCTCTCTCGAGGGGGCATGCTTGCGCCGGCGAAGCCGAGACCGCCCCGAACCGCCGATAGGGCGCTAGGCCGTCCGGACTTCTCTCGACCTCCTGAACAGCCGCCGGGCCGCCCGCTCCCCTTAACGCGATTCCTCGCCAAAAGGGGGGCGGGCGCTATTGCCAAAAGCTGGGAAACGGCGCCCCGGTCCCTTGAACTTGCGCCCCATCCGCGCCACTTTACGGCCCCCGAAGGCCCTCAAGCATCAGGCTACCGGGTGTCATCAGCCGTGGCGCTCCTTACTGCAGCCCGGCGTTCCCACGACATGCTCTGTTGAATCGGGCGGAAATTGCACATGAAGGTCACCGTCGAACGCGCGCAACTCCTGAAGTCGCTGGGCCACGTCCATCGCGTGGTCGAGCGTCGCAACACCATCCCGATCCTGGGCAATGTGCTGCTGCGCGCCGAAAATGCGCAATTGTCATTGAAGGCGACCGACCTCGATCTCGAGGTCACGGAAACACTCGCCGCAGAGACGGGAACCGGCGGCTCGACGACGGTGCCGGCGCACATGTTTTATGACATCGTGCGCAAGCTGCCCGACGGCTCGCAGATCGTGCTGGAGGCCGACGGCGATCGTTCGGTGCTGGCGATCCGCGCCGGCCGCTCGCGCTTCACGCTGCAGACCTTGCCGGAAAGTGATTTTCCCGATCTCGCCGCGAGCGAGATGACGCATCGCTTTTCGCTGCCGGCCTCCGACGTCAAGCGCCTGATCGACCGCACGCAATTTGCGATCTCCACCGAAGAGACCCGCTATTATCTCAACGGCATCTACCTGCACTCCGCCGGCAGCGCCAAGGCCGCCACCTTGCGCGCGGTCGCAACCGACGGGCACCGGCTCGCTCAAGTCGACATGGGCTTGCCGAAGGGCGCCGACGGCATGCCGGGCGTCATCGTGCCGCGCAAGACAGTCGGCGAGGTGCTGCGCCTGATCGAGGACAACGATGCCGAGATCTCGATCGAACTGTCGCAGGGCAAGATCCGCTTCACCATCGGCAATGTCGTGCTGACGTCGAAGCTGATCGACGGCACCTTCCCCGATTATGGCCGTGTCATCCCGCAGAACAACGACAAGGAACTGATCGTCGACAAGGCGGACTTCGCTTCCGCGGTCGACCGCGTTTCGACGATTTCCAGCGAGCGCGGACGCGCCGTGAAACTCGCGCTGTCGGCCGGCAAGCTCGTGCTGTCAGTGACGAATCCGGATTCCGGCAGCGCGACCGAGGAACTTGAAGTCGATTACGCCTCCGACGCGCTCGATATCGGCTTCAACTCGCGCTATCTGCTCGACATCGCCGCGCAGATCGAGGGCGAAGTCGCGGTGCTGAAGCTCGCCGACCCCGGCTCGCCGACGCTGGTGCAGGACAAGGACAACAAGAACGCGCTCTATGTGTTGATGCCGATGCGGGTGTAGTCCCATCTTGTCGTTGCCGGGCTTGACCCGGCAACCCGTCATCTTCGAAGATGAGCTATTGGGCACACGTTCTCGCCAACAAGCCCGGTGGAACGCTTTATGTCGGCATGACCAATGATCTGATACGGCGCGTCTACGAACATCGCGAGGGTTGGGCACAAGGTTTCACCAAACGATCCAGCGTCAAAACACTGGTCTATTTTGAGCCGCATGACACAATCGCTGCAGCACTCCAGCGCGAAAAAAATATCAAGCATTGGTCTCATGAATGGAAAATCGATCTGATCGTCGCAAGCAATCCCGATTGGCGCGATTTATATGACGACATTGTCCGCTGAAGCGGACGATGGATTGCCGGGTCAAGCCCGGCAATGACGACCGAGATTGACTTTCCACCATGACCCCTTCCCGCATTCATCGCCTGACGCTGACGCATTTCCGCAATTATCGCGTGGCGGGGCTCGAGACGGTCGCCGACATGGTGGCGCTTGTCGGCCCCAACGGTGCGGGAAAGACCAATTGCCTGGAAGCGATCTCCTTCCTGTCGCCAGGCCGCGGCCTGCGCCGCGCAACGCTGGAAGACGTCGCGGACAATCAGGGCGACGGCTCCTGGGCCGTCTCGGCGGAGGTTGAGGGCGCGCTGGGGCTTTCGACACTCGGCACCGGCATCGAGGCGCCCCGCGGCGACGCGGCCGGCACCGGCCGGCGCTGCCGTATCGATCGCGAGAGCGTGGGTTCTGCGACGGCCTTCGGCGATCATCTGCGCATGGTCTGGCTGACGCCCGCGATGGACGGCCTGTTCATGGGGGCCGCATCGGAGCGGCGGCGCTTCTTCGATCGCCTTGTGCTCGCCGTCGACAGCCAGCATTCCGGCCGGGTCTCGGCGCTGGATCGCTCGTTGCGCTCGCGCAACCGCCTGCTGGAGGTCCGCAATTTCGACGATCATTGGTGCGACGCGATCGAGCGCGAGACCGCGGAACTCGCGGTCGCGGTCGCGGCGATGCGCGGCCAGACCGCAGTGAAACTGGCGGCGATGCTGCGCGAACGCGGGCGGACATCGGCGTTTCCCTCCGCCTCGATCGCGCTCGATGGCTGGATGGAGAATGCGCTGCTGTCGGAACCCGCCACCGCGGTCGAAGATCGTTATCGGCAGATTCTGCGCGAGGGCCGCGTACGCGACGCCGCGGCGGGCCGCACCCTCGATGGACCGCATCTCACCGACCTGCAGGTGATCTATGCGCCCAAAAACATGCCGGCGCGCGACGCCTCGACCGGCGAGCAGAAGGCACTCCTGATCGGGTTGATCCTGGCCCATGCCGCGCTCGTCGCGGAGACGACGGGGATCATCCCGCTCCTGCTGCTTGACGAAGTCGTCGCCCATCTCGACCCCGGCCGGCGCAGCGCGCTGTTCGGCGAACTCGGCAAGCTCGGCGCGCAGGTTTGGCTGACCGGCGCGGATCCCGCGGCATTTGCCGAGATCGACGCCTCCGGCGAGGTCTTCGACGTTGAGAGCGGCCGGATTGCGCGACGGCCTTAACTCGCGCCAACCGTGTCTCGGAATCCGGGGTTTTGCGGTACCGGAAAGCTCTTCGAATCACGCTTTTTTCGCCCCCTCAAAAGGGTCATCTCAGGGCTTGCAAAACCATCGAAAAAACCCATTTATTCAATATCTTACCAATCCAGACTTTGCGCTAGGCGCGCATCTGCTTTCATGGCAGAAATAAGCCAATCAGCGCCTTCTGCTGCGCAGCTGATTCGGGACATCCTCGAAGGCCTCACATGACTGAACCTGCCCGGCAACCGATCGCCGACACTGAGCATTCCATCGCGAGCGAATACGGCGCTGAATCGATCCGGGTCCTTAAGGGGCTCGACGCCGTGCGCAAGCGGCCGGGCATGTATATTGGCGATACCGACGACGGGTCCGGCCTGCACCACATGGTCTACGAGGTCGTCGACAATGCGATCGACGAAGCGCTCGCCGGCTACGCCAGCGCCGTCGAGGTGGTCCTCAATCCCGACAACTCCGTCACCGTGCGCGACGACGGCCGCGGCATTCCCGTCGACATCCACAAAGGCGAAGGCGTCTCGGCGGCCGAGGTCATCATGACCCAGCTTCACGCCGGCGGTAAGTTCGACCAGAACTCCTACAAGGTGTCCGGCGGCTTGCACGGCGTCGGCGTCTCCGTCGTCAACGCGCTGTCGAGCAAGCTGCAGCTTCGGATCTGGCGCGAGGACAAGGAGCACTTGATCGAGTTCGCCCATGGCGACGCGGTTGCGCCGCTGAAGGTGGTCGGCGAAGGCAAGGGCAAGCGTGGCACCGAGGTGACCTTCCTCGCCTCCACTGAGACCTTCAAGATGGTCGAATACGATTTCGCGACGCTGGAGCACCGGCTGCGCGAGCTCGCCTTCCTCAATTCCGGCGTCAACATCGTGCTGTCCGACATGCGCCATGCGGTCGAGAAGCGCGAGGAGATGCATTATTCGGGCGGCGTCGAGGAGTTCGTCAAATATCTCGACCGCAACAAGAAGGCGATCGTTCCTGCGCCGATTATGGTGCATTCGGAAGCCAACGGCATCACGGTGGAAGCCGCATTGTGGTGGAACGACAGCTACCACGAGAACGTGCTGTGCTTCACCAACAACATCCCGCAGCGTGACGGCGGCACGCATCTCGCCGGCTTCCGCGGCGCGCTGACGCGCCAGGTCAACGGCTATGCCGAGGCGAATGCGAAGAAGGAAAAGATCGCGCTCACCGGCGATGATTGCCGCGAGGGTTTGACCGCGGTGCTGTCGGTGAAGGTGCCCGATCCGAAGTTCTCCTCGCAGACCAAGGACAAGCTGGTGTCCTCGGAAGTCCGCCCCGTGGTCGAGAACGTCCTCAACGAGGCACTCGCCGCCTGGTTCGAGGAGCATCCGACCGAGGCCAGGGTGATCGTCGGCAAGGTGATCCAGGCCGCGGCGGCGCGCGAAGCCGCCCGGAAGGCCCGCGAGCTCACGCGCAAGAGTCCGCTCAGCGTTTCTTCACTGCCAGGCAAGCTCGCCGACTGCCAGGAAAAGGACCCTGCGAAGTCCGAACTGTTCATCGTCGAGGGCGACTCGGCCGGCGGCAGCGCCAAGCAGGGTCGCAACCGCGAATTCCAGGCCGTGCTGCCGCTGCGCGGCAAGATCCTCAATGTCGAGCGTGTGCGCCCCGACAAGATGCTCTCGAGCGAGCAGATCGGCACGCTGATCACCGCGCTCGGCACCGGCATCAGCGACGACTTCTCCGCCGACAAGCTGCGCTATCACAAGATCATCGTGATGACGGACGCCGACGTCGACGGCGCCCATATTCGCACGCTGCTGCTCACCTTCTTCTACCGGCAGATGCGCGAGCTCATCGATCGCGGCCATCTCTATATCGCGCAGCCGCCGCTCTATAAGGTCACGCGCGGCAAGTCCGAACAATATCTGAAGGACGAGCGTGCGCTGGAGGATTATCTGATCGAGACCGGTCTCGATGATTGCATCTTCAAGTCTGCGGCCGGCGACGACCGCAAGGGCCGAGACCTCCTGGCGCTGGTTGAGGACGCGCGCATCATTCGCGCCGTGCTGCGCAACCTGCACAGCCGCTACGACCGCAAGGTGGTCGAGCAGGCGGCGATCGCAGGCGTGCTGCGGCAGGAAATCACCCGTGATCCGGAAACAGCCGCGGCCGCCGCTGACTACATCGCCAAGCGCCTCGACGCGCTGGCCGACGAGGTCGAGCGCGGCTGGGTCGGACGGTTCAGCGAAGGCGAAGGCTTCCTGTTCGAGCGCACCGTGCGCGGCGTCAAGGATGCCGCCATCATCGACGACGCCCTGCTCGGCTCTGCCGACGCACGCAAGCTCGACGATCACGCGGCGGCACTGCAACAAGCCTATGCGCGGCCCGGCCTGTTGCGCCGCAAGGACTCCGAAACGCCGATCTACGGTCCTGTCGACCTGTTCGAGGCCGTCACCGATTCCGGTCGCAAGGGCGTCGCACTGCAACGCTACAAAGGCCTCGGCGAGATGAACCCGAGCCAGCTCTGGGAGACCACGCTGGATACCGACGCGCGTTCGCTGCTGCAGGTGAAGGTCAAGGAGGTCGACGAGGCCGACGACATCTTCACCAAGCTGATGGGCGACGTGGTCGAGCCGCGCCGCGAGTTCATTCAGGATAACTCGCTCAGCGCCAACGTCGACGTGTAGGGTTTTGGTCGACGTGTAGGACTTTGATGTCGCAGTTTGCGATTTTCGGCGTCGGTTGCCGCAAGTTCGGACTAGGACTTCCCCCTAAAAAGCGCTACTAGCAAAGTCAGCAATCGCCCCTCTGTTTTCGAACCTTCGCGGCGGAGGGGTTGCGATGGATCACGAACTTCAAGAGACGGGGCATCGCGCACTTGCCGCCCATTCAATACATCGTTGAGGGCGGCCACCGGCTGAAGGGCGCCATTGAGCCGTCCGGCAACAAGAATGCCGCGCTGCCGATCATCGCCGCCGCGCTGCTCACCGAGCACCCGGTCACGCTCGACAACGTTCCGCGCATACGCGACACCGAGACGCTGGTGGAGTTGATCCGATCGGTCGGTGCCTCGGCCGAATGGCGCGGTCGCAACCGGCTCGCGATCCACGCCAAGGACATTCGCGCAGCCGACCTTGATCCCGTGCTCTGCGCCCGGATTCGGGCCTCCATCCTTTTGGCCGGCCCTCTGCTCGCCCGCTGCGGCGAGGTGGCGCTGCCACCGCCGGGCGGCGATGTGATCGGACGCCGGCGGCTCGACACGCACTTTCTGGCCTTCGAACAGCTTGGCGCGACCGTTGCGTCGACCGATCGGCTGGAGTTCCGCGCGTCGCAGCTCAAGGGCGCCGACGTCTTCCTCGACGAGCCGAGCGTCACGGCGACGGAGAATGCGCTGGTCGCGGCGGTCGCCGCACATGGCACGACCTATTTGCGCAACGCAGCGTCCGAGCCGCATGTGCAGGACCTCGCGCATTTCCTGGTCGCGCTCGGCGCAAATATCGAGGGCATCGGCACCAACACGATGGTGGTGCACGGCGCCTCCTCGCTCGGCCAAGCGAGCTATTCAATCCAGCCCGACCATATCGAGGTCGGCTCACTGATTGGCCTCGCCGCGGTGACGCGCTCCTCCCTCCGCATCCTACGCGCCGGAACCGAACATCTGCGCTCGATCCGAATGGGTTTCGAGCGGCTCGGCATCGTCTGCGAAGTCGCGGGCGACGACCTGATCGTGCCGTCAGAGCAGACACTGAAGATCAAGGATGATTTCGGCGGCCATGTGCCGAAGCTCGAGGATCAGCCGTGGCCGGCATTCCCCGCCGACCTGATGTCGATTGCGATCGTCACCGCGAGCCAGTGCGACGGCGTGATCCTGATGTTCGAGAAGATGTTCGAATCGCGGATGTTCTTCGTCGACAAGCTGATTTCGATGGGCGCACGCATCGTGCTGTGCGACCCGCACCGGGCGATCGTCGCCGGTCCGAGCCGGCTGCGCGGTGCATCGATGATCTCCCCCGACATTCGCGCCGGCATGGCGATGCTGCTCGCCGCGGTGTGCGCCGAGGGCACCTCAACCATCAACAATGCCGATCAGATCGAGCGCGGCTACGAGCGCATCGAGGAGCGGCTGAACGCGCTCGGCGCGAAGATCACGCGGGTGCCCGAGCGGGGACGCTGAGCGGGCCCCCAACTATGGGCCCCGTGCCCCGCGCATTCCAAGGGCCGCGATGCTAAGCTCGCGCCATGATGTCCATAAAAGAAGCCGAGCGAGCCAAGGCAGCGGCGCAACCGGCCAAGACCACTTCCGGCACCGATCTCGTCCATGAGCTGACCGAGACGCTCAAGCTCGCGGCGCCGATGGCGCTGACCCAACTCGGGCAGATCGCGATGACGACGACCGACCTCGCCTTCATCGGCTACACCGGCGATGAGGCCGTCGCTGCCGCAGGCCTCGCGGGCACGATCTACTTCGTCGGCTTCACACTCGGCATGGGACTGATGGCGGCGGTCGCGCCGCTCGCCGCGCAGGCCTACGG
>Ga0207693_10001702_pt1 | contig 19375 bp, 16 predicted proteins | sample LARL81metaG_FD_184347 | JGI IMG/M metagenome (GOLD analysis project Ga0207693, IMG submission 184347) | Corn, switchgrass and miscanthus rhizosphere microbial communities from Kellogg Biological Station, Michigan, USA - LAR L8-1 metaG... | ecosystem: Host-associated > Plants > Roots >...
CAGGCCTTAAGGTACGAGGTTGGAGGCCGGGCGACAGGCTCGCCGGCCGGCGCAAGAAGATCCAGGACGTGTTCGTCGACGCCAAAATCCCCCGCTCCGAGCGCGAGGCTTGGCCGCTCGTGGTGCGCGGCGACGATGTCGTCGCAGTCCCCGGAGTCGTCGAGCACCCCGAGGTGAAGGCGGTACGTGTCTCAGACTGAGCTCGAGTCGGCTGTAGGCGAAGTCCTGATCGAGAGGGACGCGCTGGGCGCCCGCATCGCCGAGCTTGGGGCAGAGATCTCAGCCGATTACCAGGGCCGCGACCTGCTCTTGATCGGCGTACTCAAGGGCGCTGTGTTCTTCATGGCAGACCTGATGCGCAAGCTCACAATCCCCTGCGAGGTCGACTTCATGGCGATCTCGAGCTACGGCGCCTCGACGGACTCGTCCGGTGTCGTCCGGATCTTGAAGGACCTCGACATCAACATCGAAGGGCGCGACGTGCTCGTCGTCGAGGACATCATCGACTCCGGTCTGACGCTCTCATACTTGATGCGCAACCTCGAGTCCCGCGAGCCGGCGACGCTGGAGGTCTGCGCGTTGCTGACGAAGCCGGATAGACGGGAGATCGAGGTGCCGGTCCGCTACGTCGGCTTCGAGATTCCGAATCGCTTCGTGATCGGCTACGGCCTCGACTTCGGGGAGAGGTACCGAAATCTCCCCTACGTCGCGGTGCTCAGCGACGACGCTCTGCCTGAAGGCATCTGAGCCTCAGTTAGCCCAGATGGGGCGATTGGTGAGGCTCATGCACCCTGGTACCCTGCCGATAGAGGTTTCGTGAACCGGTTCTTCCGCAGCGCACTCTTCCCCCTGTTCGTCATCGTGCTGCTCGTCTACCTGGCGAGTCAGACGCTGATCCCACACGGGAAGAGCGCTGCGAAGCTCACGTACTCGGATTTCCGGGCGGCCATTCCGCAGCAGAAGGTCGAAACCGCGGAGTTCAACCCCAGCAAGCGGCAGATCAGCGGCAAGCTGACCGACGGCAAGAAGTACTCGGTTCACTACCCGGCCGACCAGTCTGTGCCGGGGATTGAGAAGGCGCTCGACACCAGCCACGTCGAGTACGACTCGAAGGGCACGGGCAACTGGTCCTGGATCGGCTTCTTCACCTCGCTGCTGCCGTTCGTCCTGCTGTTCGCCTTCTGGATCTTCCTCATGAACCAGGTGCAGGGCGGCGGTTCGAAGGTGATGAGCTTCGGCAAGAGCCGTGCCAAGCGCATGGCGCCAGACTCGCCGAAGATCGGCTTCAAGGACGTCGCCGGCGTCGACGAGGCCGTCGAGGAACTGCACGAGATCAAGGAGTTCCTCGAGAACCCCAAGAAATTCCAGGCGCTCGGCGCGCGAATTCCCAAGGGCGTCCTGCTCTACGGCCCGCCCGGCACCGGTAAGACGCTGCTTGCTCGCGCGGTCGCAGGCGAAGCGGGCGTGCCGTTCTTCTCTATTTCCGGCTCCGACTTCGTCGAGATGTTCGTCGGCGTCGGCGCCTCTCGCGTCCGCGACTTGTTCGAGCAGGCCAAGCAGGCCGCTCCGTGCATCGTCTTCATGGACGAGATCGACGCCGTCGGCCGCCACCGCGGCGCCGGCCTGGGCGGCGGCCACGACGAGCGCGAGCAGACCCTCAACCAGCTCCTCGTCGAGATGGACGGGTTCGAGCTGAAGGACAACATCATTTTGATCGCGGCCACGAACCGGCCCGACATCCTCGACCCGGCGCTCCTGCGCCCGGGCCGCTTCGACCGCCAGATCGTCGTCGATCGCCCCGACCGCGTCGGCCGCCGGAAGATCCTCGAGGTTCACGCAAAGGGCAAGCCGATCGCGCCCGAGATCGACCTCGACACGCTTGCCGCCGGCACGCCCGGCTTCACCGGCGCCGACCTCGCGAACCTCGTCAACGAGGCCGCCCTGCTCGCCGCCCGCCGCGGCAAGAAGGTGATCCAGCAGGAGGAACTCGAGGAAGGGATCATGCGCGTGATCGCCGGTCCGGAGAAGAAGACGCGCCTGCTCTCCGAGGAGGAGCGGAAGATCACCGCTTACCACGAGCTCGGCCATGCCCTCGTCGGCCACTACCTCGAGCACACCGACGAGGTTCACAAGATCTCGGTCATCAGCCGCGGCCAGGCGCTCGGCTACACGATCTCGCTGCCGCGCGAAGACCGTTACCTGACGACGAAGACCGCACTCATGGAGCAGCTGGCGATGACCCTCGGCGGCCGCGCAGCGGAGGAGCTCGTCTTCCAAGAGGTGACCACCGGCGCCGCGAACGACCTCGAGAAAGTCACCTCGATCTCGAAGCAGATGATCATGCGTTACGGGATGAGCGACAAGCTCGGCCCGCGCGTCCTCGGCCGCAACCACGACATGCCGTTCCTGGGCCGCGAGATGGGCGCCGAGCCGGACTACTCCGAGGAGATCGCTCGCGAGATCGATGACGAGATCAAGCGCGTGATCGAGGAGGCGCACGAGCTCGCGGTCACGGTGCTCAAGGAGCACATGGCCGACCTGCACAAGATCTCGGCGATCTTGATCGAGCGCGAGACGATCGACAAGGATCAGTTCGAGCGGCTACTCGCCGGTGCGTCCGAGGAGGACGTCTTCGCCGAGGAGGAACAGGAGCAAGCCGAAGCTCCTACCGAAGAGCCGAAGCGCCTCCCCAAGCCCAAGCCACGCCCGTTCCCGCTCCCCGGCGCGACCATGCAGCCCCCGCCGCCCGAAGGCGCTAAGGGCTAAGACGCAGTGCCCGTGGCGGCCAAGCCGGCCTGCCACGAAGCCCACAGCTTCGCGTAGCGCTCGCCCTGCTCGACGAGCTCGTCGTGCGAGGCGACCTCGACGGCGCGGCCGTGCTCCATCACGACAACGCGGTCGGCCCGCTCCGCGGTCGAGAGGCGATGCGCGATCGTGACGACGGTCCGGCCGGCGGCAACTGCGGCGAGCGCGCGCTCGACCGCGGCCTCGGTCGCCGGGTCGAGGCTCGAGGTCGCCTCGTCGAGCACGATCACGGCCGGGTCGGCAAGAGCAACGCGGGCGATGCCGACGAGCTGCCGCTCACCGGCAGAGAGCCGGAGGCCTCGGGTCTGGACGTCCGTTTGCAGACCCTCGGGAAGCGACTCGAATCGGTCGAGGGCACCGATTCGATTCAACGCGCGGACCACCTGCTCGTCTGATGCCTTCGGGTCGGCAAGGCGCACGTTGTCGGCGATCGTGCCACTGAACAAATGGCCTTCCTGGGGCAGCATCACGATTCGCCGGTGCACCGAATCGAGCGTTGCCTCGCGCAGGTCGACGCCGCCGAACGTGATCTCGCCGTCCTGGGGGTCGTACTGCCGTGTCAGCAGCTTCGCCAGCGTCGACTTGCCGGCGCCGGTGGCGCCGACGAGCGCGACGTGCTCACCGACCTCGAACTCAACGCTGACGCCATGGACGACCGGCCGCTCGTCGTCGTAGCCGAAAGTCACGTTGTGCAGCGCAAGCGCTCCGCTCGGCGGGAGGTCAACCGCACCGACGCGCTCGACGATGGCGTTCGGCGTCCGTAGCAGGCCGACGATCTTTCCGAGCGCGGCGAGCCCTTGGCGAAACTCGCCGAGCCACTCGCTGAACCGCGCGATCGGGTCGAAGAGCTGGATCAGGTAGAGGACGTAGGCCGCGATGGTCCCCTTTGAGATCGAGCCGTGGCGGTACAGCGACGAGGCGACGAGCAAAACGGCCAGCAGGGCCGCCGTCTGCGCGAGCGGGATCATCGTGAAGAGCCGGATGTTCACGAACGAGGCCCGGCGCCAGGCATGGATCTGGGCCTGGCTCCGCGGGTTGTAGGCCTCGAGCGTCCGCCGCTCGCGCCGGAAGGCCTGGACGACGCGGACGCCCGCCAGGCCCTCCTGCAGGGCCGTCAGCGTCTCGGCAACGCGATCGCGAATCGCGTGGTAGACACGGCCCGCGCTGTGGTGGAACGTCCAGCTCGAGGCGATCAGAATCGGCAGCGCGACCAGCGACACCACCGCGAGCGTCGGCGAGAGAACGACCAGTACCACGACGGTCAGCGCGATCTGGAGCCCGCTGCCGACGACCTCGATCAGCGCCTCGCGGATGAACTCCGTCAGCGATTGGACGTCGGAGGTCAGGCGTGAGAGCAGCACGCCCGCACGCTCCCGTTCGAAGAAGCCGAGCGGAAGCGCCTGGAGTTTGTCGAAGGCCGCCGTCCGTAGCGAGCCGAGGAACCGCTCGCCGGCGCTCGCCGCCAGCAGCGTCTGGGCGCGGACGACGAAGGGCTTGGCCAGAGCGAGGACGAGGAATGCGATCGCGGCGGCATCGAGCGGTCCGCGATCGTGCTTCGAGATTCCGGCATCGATCGCGTAGCGGACGAGCGCTGGGCCGGCCAGCGTGATCAGCGTCGAGACGATCACGGCCGCCGCGGCGCCAAGGTAGCGACCCCGCACCGGCCGGATCAACCCGCGGGTCGCCTGCCAGATCTCACCTAAGGTCGCGCGCCGCTCCATCACGTGGCCTCCATGCGCTTCAAGCCGCCCGCGCCTTCCAAAGCGGGTCGAAACGGTCGGACGGGCAAAGCCCGCCCGGCCTCCAGGCGGCGTCGCCGAGTCGACGCCTTCATGCTGCTTCGCTCTCCAGCGCCAGCAACGCGCGGTAGCGGCCCGACCGGGACACGAGCTCGGCGTGCGTTCCCTCCTCCACGATCCGGCCGTTCTCGAGGACCGCGACGCGGTCGGCCAGCGCGATCGTCGCCGGCCGGTGAGCGATTACGAGTGTCGTACGGCCGTGCATCACCTTCGCCAGCGCGGCGCGGATCTCGTGCTCCTTCGTCGCATCGACGGCGGAGGTCGCATCGTCGAGGACGAGCACCGCGGGATCCGCCAGGATCGCCCGCGCAATCGCGATCCGCTGCCGCTGCCCGCCCGACAGCGAAAAGCCGCGCTCGCCGAGCACCGTCTCGTATCCGTCCGGGAGCCCGGCGATGAACTCCGCCGCGCCCGCGAGGGCGGCGGCGCGGGCGACCGACTCGTCGTCGGCGTCCGGACGGCCGAAGCGGATGTTCTCGCGCACGCTCTCGGTGAACAGGAACGTTTCCTCGAAGACCAGCGCGACCGCCTGCCGGACGTCGGCGAGCCGGAGCTCTCGCACGTCGTGTCCGTCCAGCAAGACGTGACCGCCGTCGGGGTCGTACAGCCGGGCGAGCAGGCCCGCAACGGTGCTTTTTCCCGAGCCCGTGGCGCCGACGAGCGCCACCGACTCGCCTGCGGGCAGCTCGAGCTCGAGCCCGTCGAGGACCGGCCGGTCGCCTTCGTGGCCGAAGCGCACCCCTTCGAGCCGCACGTCGCCGCGGACCGGCCGCGCGAGCTCTTGCGGATGCCGGGGCTCACGTAGCCGGGGCTCGGTCTCGAGCACCTCCGTGATCCGCGCGCTCGCGGCGAGCGCCTTCTGCAGCGTCGACACCCGCTGCCCGAGCACCCGAAGCGGCCAGACGAGCATGACGACGTAGGCGTTGAAGGCGACGAACAGGCCGAGACTGAGGCTCCCGGAGATCACCTGTCGGCCGCCCACCCAGAGGACGACCGCGATCCCGAGTAGGGGGAGCACCTCGAGAGCTGGATTGAAGACGGCGTCGAGCCGCGCCACGTCGAGCGCCCGCCCGACGATTTCGTCGCTACGGCTGCGGAAACGGCCGGAGAGGGCGCCGCCGGCGCCCAGGCCCTTGACGACGCGAACGCCGCTGACGGTCTCCTCGACCAGCGTCGCCGCGCTCGCCCAAGCCTCCTGCAGCCGGCGCGTGCGCGCGTCGTAGCGCCGGGAGTACTGCCAGGCGACAACGCTGACGAGCGGCAGCGGTAGCAACACGAGCAACGCCAGCTTCGCGTCGATCACCAGCATCACGACCGAGACAGCGACGACGGTCAACGCGTAGCCGATCGTGTGGCCGATCGCGTCCATCATCCGCGCGACATGCTCCGAATCCGAGGAGGCACGGCTCATCAACTCGCCCGGGCCGACACGGTCGTGGTATGAGGCGTCGAGGCGGAGTGCGTGCGCGAAGATCGCGTCGCGCACCCGCGCGTCGGACGCCGAGCGATTGCGGATCGCGTAGATGTGGCGCATGCCACCGGCTACCACCTCCAGCAGGCCGACCCCGAACAGGGCCAGCAGCCAGATCGTCAGGGCATGACCGTCGCGCGGAACGATTCCGTGGTCGATCGTGTAGCTGACGATCAGGGGCGCGGCGATCGCGCCCGTCTGCCAGAGCAGCCCGGACAGGACCGCACCGGTGACCCCGCCCGCTTGCGAGCGGACGACTGCGCGCACGAAACGCCACGCCGCACGGCGGCGTGCCTCGACTTCCCCCATACAGCCAATCTAGCCGGAGGCGTCTCCAACTACGCTCCTCTCATGGAGCTGCCCCTCGAGCTACGTTTTCCGCGCCCGTCCGTAATGGGCGTCGTCAATGTCACGCCCGACTCGTTCTCTGACGGCGGCGTCAACTTCGACCCCGGCGACGCGGCTGACTCTGCAACGCGGTTGCTGGCCGAGGGTGCGGCGATCGTCGACATCGGCGGCGAGTCGACGCGACCGGGCGCCGAGCCGGTTTCAGCCGACGATGAGCTGCGCCGCGTCGTGCCCGTGCTCGAGGCGCTCGCAGGTTCTCCGGTCTCGATCGACACCGCGAAATCGGAGGTCGCCGCTCGGGCCCTGGAGCTCGGAGCCGAGCTCGTGAACGACGTCACCGCACTACGCGGCGACCCCGAGCTCGCGGGCGTCGTCGCCGAGCACGACGCCTACCTCTGCCTGATGCACATGCAGGGCGAGCCGAGGACGATGCAGGCCGATCCGCGCTACGACGAGGTCGTCTCCGAGGTGGTTCGGTTTCTCGACGAACGCCTTACTTTTGCCGTCTCGCAAGGCATCCCCGAAGAGCTCATCTGTCTCGATCCGGGCATCGGCTTCGGCAAGACCGTCGAGCACAACTTCGAGCTTCTCCGCCGGCTCGACGAGCTGGCGGCGCTCGGGCGGCCGATTCTGGTCGGGATCTCCCGCAAGAGCTCGCTCGGGAGGATCATGGGCGATCCGGACGCAAAGACCGGAACGACGGCCGCGAGCGTCGGAGCCGCGGTGCTCGCCTACGAGCGAGGCGCCTCGATCTTTCGCGTGCACGACGTCCGCGAGCACGTCGAGGCGCTCACCGCCGCTCGTGCGATCGTCTCCTGATGGGCGTCACGGTCGAGCTCTACGGGCTCGAGGTTGTCGGCGCGCACGGGGTCGAGGAGGAAGAGCGCCGGCAGCCGCAGCCGTTCCTGTACGACCTCTGGCTCGACGTTCCCGACGAAGCGACGTCCGACCGCCTGGAGGCGACGGTGGACTACCGCGACGTCGTTCGGTGCGTCCAAGAGATCTCGGCTGCCCGGCAGTTTCAGCTGCTCGAAGCCATGGCGGGCGCCGTCGCCGACGCGCTGGTCGAGCGCTTCGAGCTCGAGGCCGCCCGGGTCCGCGTGCGCAAGCCGGCCGTCCGGCTCGAGGCGCCGATCGAGTGGACGGCCGCTAGCGTCGAGAGACGGAGACCCTGAGCGAGTACGAGGCCGCGTGGACCCGCTTGCCGAGGAACGCGTCCACGTAGTAGAAGGCCCCGGTGCGAGTGGTGTTGCGGCCGGTGACGGCGTCTGCGCGGCTGCCTTGACGCTCGCTGAACGCGACCAGGTCGCGTTTCAACGTCCTGCCTCGCTCGTAGACCGAGCGGGTCTTCGGCCCCCAGAGCGCCAGATCGACGTTGGCGGGGCTGTGCGTGCTGGCGGAGATCCGGTTATGGGCCGGGACCCAGATCCGGTAGACGTCCTCGGGATCCTCGGTCACGTTCAATCCCGCCAGCAGGCGAGCCGGGGTGGACAGGCGCGTTCCGCTCGCTGTGACGGCGTGCGGACGCACGAGGTTGATGTCGTCGTTCGGCTCCTGCGGATCCTTTGCCGGGGTCTTCGCAGAGAGCGCAGCCGGGATCGTGAGGATGCCGAAGCCGGTGTCGGCGTCCCAGCCCTTCGGACCGACGTCACGCGCCGAGTTTCTCATGACGTCCTCGAGCTGCGTCGGCTCGAGCTCCGGTCGTCTGGTCCAGACCCAGGCGGCCGCACCGGCGACCAGCGGGGACGAGAAGCTGGTGCCGTCGAAGGTCGCGTATCCGCTCGGGTCGTAGAACGTCGGCACGGCGACCGGGATCGCGACGCCTGGCGCGGCGAGGTCGAGCGCGCTCGAGTGGTTGGAGAAGAACGCGAAGTGGTCGCTCTGATCGGTCGCTCCGACGGTCAGGACGTGGGGCAGGGTGGCCGGCACGAAGCTGCGGTTACCGGATTGCCTGTCGTTGCCGACCGCGGCGACGACGATCGAGCCCCGGCGCAGGGCACGGTCGACTCCCTGTTCGAGCAGGGAGTCGAATCCGAGAAAGCCGCCGCTGATGTTGATCACGCTTCGCCCGCGTTTGGTCGCTGCATCGAGGCCGGCAAGGATCTCCGAGAGCGAGCCGCTGTCGAAGTCCCATTCCTGCAACGCCGCCTGCGGGTAGACGCCGACCAGCCCGATTCCGTTGGACGGCGCTCCGACGACCGAGCTCACGGCTGTTCCGTGAATGTCCTCGCTCGTAACGACGGACTGAGCGTTCAGGGTCGTCGTGTTCGGCCGTGACTTGAACTCGGGATGCGTGAGATCGAGGCCGGTGTCGATGACCGTCACCGGTACGCCGGCTGCGGGCGGCTCGACCTGGTCGTCGCCGATGTCGTGGATCCACCACTCGTTCGGAACCAGCGGGTCGCTCGAGCTGAGGCGCGAGAACGGAATCAATCTGCGGTCAGGCTCTACGCGCGTGAGCAGACTCTCCGCTCGCAGCGTCGAAACCACGCTTCGTGCATGAGCGCCTGGGACGCGCCAAACGTTCAATCCGGGGGAAACGAGCCGGGCACGTGCGGCCCGAAGCTCGGGCGAAAGCCCACCGCCGGGGTCGGACAGCTGAACGAGCACGGGCGCGCCCGCCCGAGTTGGCGCCATCGTGGCGGGCGCGGCGGCATGGGCGAACCCCGTCGCTGCCGCAACCGGCGCGATCGCGAGGGCGGCCAGAATGACCCCGATGGCCGGGAGAAAACCCTTCAAGCTCGAGAAGGAAAGCACAACCGCCGCTTATATCGGCCTTGGCGCCAATCTAGGTGACCGCGAGTTGACGATCCGGCGGGCCATCGAGGCGATCGACGACGAGGCGAGCCACTCGGCGCTCCTCGTCTCGACGCTTCGCGAGACCGACCCCGTCGGTTTCGAGGATCAACCGAGGTTTCTTAACGGCGTTGCCAAGATCGTCACGACTGCCGGTGCGAGGGATCTGCTCGACTACTTGCTGGATCTCGAGCTCATGCTCGGCCGCGACCGTGCCTCGGGGCCGCCCGGCGGCCCGCGAACGATCGATCTGGACCTGCTCCTCTACGGCAACGAGATCATCGACGAGCCTGGACTCCGCGTCCCGCACCCGCGGCTGCACGAACGGAAATTCGTGCTCGAGCCGCTGGCCGAGTTGGCACCAAGCCTGGAAATTCCCGGACGCGGCTCGGTTTCAGCCTTGCTCGCAGAGCTAGAATGACCGCCTCATGTCGCACATGGACGAGCTCGACGAGTTCGAGGCCGGCCTCGAGCTAACGCTCAAGAAGGAGTACTCGGCCGTCTTTGGACTGTTCCGCTATTGCGTGCTGACGCAGGACGCGACCTACCTCTGCAACAAGCTCGACCTCCAGTACGTCCCGCAGCCCAGCTACCCGTTCTTCCACCTGCGGATGGAGGACGTCTGGGTCTGGGACAAGAACCGGCCGACACGGATCATTCCGCGGGCCGAGGTCTATACCTCGAGCGACGTAACGGTCGAGGAGCTCCGGGGCGAGGGCGACGAGCCGACGCTCACCGCCGAGGATCTTGCCGAGCGTATAGGCGAACCTCTTCCCTCTGACGACGACTGAGCGAGCGCTCTCCGCGTCGCTCAACGGGGTTTAGCGGCCGCGCCGCATATGTCGGCGCGGCCCTTTAGGCTGGCATCGCAAGCGATGCCTGGTCCCTCCGACGACGAGTCGGCTTAAGACGCCTCGCGGGCGCGCTGGTTGAGGCGCTCCTCGAAGCGCTGGCGCAGCTCTTCGCCGGTGCGGAGGATCGTGAGGTAGCGGGGGCGCCGCGGCGGCAGCCTGACAACCTTGACGTCGTTGCCTCGTTCGCCGTGGCAGCGAGCGTACGCCTCCGCTTCCTTGAGCGGACGCGTCCGTGAAGTTCTGCGGCGCCTGCGCAGGAGGGCCATCTGCCCTTGCGACTCTAGTGGGATAGCCTCGCGTTTTCCATGGCCGGCCTGCTTGCAGTCGACGTCGGAAACACTCAAACCGCGCTTGGGCTCTTCGAGAACGGGGAGCTGACCCGGCGTTGGCGGCTCGCCACCGAACCGCAACGGACGGGTGACGAGCTGGGGCTTTTCCTCGGCGGCTTGCTCGACCTCGGCTCTGTCGAAGGAATCTCTCTCGCTTCGACAGTTCCGGCGCTGGTTCGCTCCTACGAGGAGCTCGCGGCCGGCGCTGGGGTCCGACTGCTCGTGCTCGGGCCAGGGACGAAGACCGGAATTCCGATCCGCTATGACGACCCTCGGGAGGTCGGCCCCGATCGGATCGCGAACGCGGTTGCCGCGCGCGAGCGCTACGGCGCGCCGTCGATCGTGGTCGACTTCGGCACCTCGACGAACTTCGACGTCGTCTCCCCGGCGGGCGAGTACGTCGGCGGAGTCCTCGCACCGGGGATCGAGATCTCGATGGACGCCCTGTTCGAGCGCGCAGCCCGGCTCGTCAAGGTCGACTTCGTCGCGCCGGAGACGGCGATCGGCAAGACGACCGAGTCCGCGCTGCGGTCGGGCCTCGTCTACGGCTTCGCGGGCCAGGTGGACGGGATCGTCGAGCGAATCCGAGCCGAGCTCGGCGATGAGTCCGCGCCTGTCATCGCCACAGGCGGACTTGCCGAGCTGATCGCCCCGCACGCGAAGACGATCGACCGGGTCGACCTGTTCCTGACGCTCGAAGGCCTACGCCTCGTGTGGGAGCTCAACCAGAACGATCAGAATCGCAGCTGAGGCGGGCTTTGCCCGACTCAGCTCACAGCGCTCGCGAGTTGCGCCGAAAAACGGTTCAAGTCGTCATGGCACCGGCGCGAGCCGGTGGAGGAGTTGAAGCGTTAACCGCCGCCGTAAATGGAGATCGGCAGGTCCAGCAGGACCTCGTCGCCCTCCGGGAGGGTCTCCTCGAGCCGTGCCAGAACGAAGCGGGCACCCGGCGCGGCCGCCAGGAGGCGAGCCTCGACCTCGGGGAGCGTCGGCAGCTGCGTCAGCTCGGCCTTGAAAGCGCGGGGAAACCGCCCGCGGCCGAGATACCAGCCGTAGAACTTCCTCAGGAACCCGGTGGCGCGGTGCTCTCCGAGCTCGCGGACCGTCTCGCGCATGAACAGGATCAGTTCGGCAACGACCTCCTCGCGCGAGGGCTCGGCTGCGTCCCCCCCGAGGATCTCCCGCAACGCCCATGGGTTCCCCTGGGCGGCGCGGCCGACCATGACGGCAGCGGCACCCGTCGTGGCCAGAACAGACTCGGCGCGCGTGCGCGACGTGATGTCGCCGGAAGCGACGACGGGAACCTCCACGAGGGAGACGAGCTCAGCGGTCAGAGAGTGGTCGGCGGAGCCCGTGTACATCTGCTTGGCCGAGCGCGGATGCAACGTCAGCGACGCCGCACCGGCCTCGACCAGCCGCGGACCGAGTGAAAGGCACGCGCGCGACCCGTTCTCGAGCCCTCGCCGCAGCTTGACTGTGACGGGCACCGAGACGGACGAGGCGACGGCTTCGACGACCCGGCAGGCCCGCTCGGGCTCGTCGAGCAGCGTCGCGCCGGCCCCCGTCTTCGTGACCTTCTTGACCGGGCAGCCGAAGTTGATGTCGACGATGTCCGCGCCGGCCTCCTCGACCATCGCCGCGGCCTGGGCCATCACGGCTGGATCGGAGCCGAATATCTGAACCGCCAGCGGGCGCTCGTCCGCCGCAATCCGCAAATAGCCCAGCGTGCGCTCGTTTCCGTGCTGCAGGCCGGCGCACGAAACCATCTCGGAACAGACGAGCCCGGCGCCGAATCGCCGTCCCTGCCGTCGAAACGCCTGCACGCTCACGCCTGCCATCGGGGCGAGAACGAGGCGGCTAGGGATCTCGATCGGCCCGATGTACCAGGTGTCGTGAAGATTTACCTGCATAGAGCGGGAATCGTAAATGGCGCGGATGTTGCGACCGTCTGACTGTATAGCTACTATTCGCGCCCGCGACGGCGCGATAGCGCCGCGCTTTTCTTTCGGAAAGGGCAAGTTGTGAAGGAAGTCATCCTCACTCCAGAGGGATACAAGAAGCTCCAAGCGGAGATCGAGTACCTCTCGAACGAGAAACGGCGCGAGGTTGCGGACCGGATCCGCATCGCGCGCGAATTCGGCGACATTGCGGAGAACGCCGAGTACGACGATGCCAAGAACGAGCAGGCGCTGCTCGAGCACCGAATCGCGACGCTCGAAGAGCGGCTTCGAGACGCGAAGGTGATCAACAAGAAGGACGTCGCCAAGGACGTGGTCTCCGTCGGCTCGAAGGTCAAGCTACGCGACGTCACGGCGAAGCAGACGGTCGAGTACCACATCGTCGGCTCGGCCGAGGCGAACCCGGCGCAGAACAAGCTCTCGAACGAGTCGCCGGTCGGCAAGGCGATCATCGGCCACAAGAAGGGCGAGACGGTCGAGGTGAGCGCGCCCCGCGGCTCGATGAAGTACAAGATCCTGGAAATCAAGGCCGCCTAGACGTCGCTTGCGATGCCGCTTGAAGGCTGTGGCGGCTTTGCCGCCGCAGCCGCGTTCTAACCCCGGCTAAAAACGGCGCTCGGTTGCAGCTAGGAGCCTCTTGGTTCTAAGCGGCCCAGGTTTCACCGAGGACGCGGAGCCAGTTGCCGTGGGCGAGCTTCGCGACGGCCTCCTCGGCGTAGCCACGGTCGCGTAGCGCTGCGGCGACGCGCTGCAGGCCGGCAGCGTCGCCGAGCTCGGCCGGCATCGTGGCGCCGTCGAAATCTGAGCCGAAGCCGACGTGGTCGATGCCGATCCGGGCCACGACGTAGTCGACGTGGTCGACCACCCGCGCGAGCGGCACTTCCGGCTCGATGCCTCCGGCCTCCGTCAGCATGCCGGCGTGATAGGTGAGGCCCAGAATGCCGCCCGAGCGTCCAATCGCATCGATCTGTGGGTCGGTGAGGTTGCGCGAGTTCGCCGAAAGCGCGTGAGCGTTCGAGTGGCTCGCAACCAGAGGCGCCTCGGAGAGTTCCGCGACGTCCCAGAAGCCGCGTTCGTTCAGATGCGCGAGGTCGATCATGATCCCGAGGTTGTTGCACTCGGCAACGAGCCGGCGTCCGGCCGACGTCAATCCTTCGCCGGTGTCCGGCGTTGAGGGGAAGCCGAAGGCGACGCCCGTGGCAAAGGTGTTCGGCCGGCTCCAGACGAGGCCGATCGAGCGCAGCCCGCGGTCGTAGAGCTCGACGAGGTTTCCGAGCCCGGGCTCGATCGGCTCGGCGCCCTCGAAGTGCAATATCGCCGCAAGGGGGCCGCCGTCTACCGCGGCTTCGACGTCGGCAACGCTGCGCGCTACGCGTACGTCCCCGCCTGCCGCGACCTCGTCGAGCAGATCGACCATCGCGCCGGCCTGACGCACGGCGTATTGGGTCGGAATCGGGCCCGCAAGCGGCAATGCGTACGGCGGCTTGCGATCCGGGATCCGCGTGGCGGCGCGTTCCTCCCCGCTCTCCGGCAGCACGAAGATCGCGAAGAAGCCGGCCGCGAAGCCGCCCTCCCGTGCGCGTTCGAGGTCGAGGTGGCCTTCCGAGCGTCTCGCGAGGAACGGCCCGGCCCCGTCGCCTGCGAGGTAGAGAGTGAGGAGGACGTCGTTGTGGCCGTCGATGAACGGAATCGGCGTCGAGGCCATCAACGCTGACGCTAAACGTTCACGCGCGAGAACCAGGGTTCCCACCGCGCCCACCCACGGTCGATCCTAGTTCGGAAACGACGGCGCGTGTGGCACGGGTTCATGCCGAAACCGTGACGGCGGCAGGCTCGTTAGGCTCGCGCGGCGATGAGCCTGCCGAAGCGCTTCCCCGACAGGGACGAGATCGCGTCGGTCCGCGCCCAGGCGGAGCAGTTGGAGCCAGGCGGCGAGGCCGACGTCAAGCGCCGCATCGCCGGCCGGGTGATCGCTCGCCGGGAGATGGGGAAGCTCGTCTTCCTCGATCTCGTCGACCGTTCCGGCCGGATCCAGCTCCTTTGTGACACGAGCCGCACCGGTCCGATCGACGTCGATCTCGGCGACATCGTGGGTGTCATCGGCTCGCCGGCCCGGGCGAAGCGTGGCGAGCCATCGGTGGCTGTCGACGAGCTCGAGCTGCTGGCGAAGATCAAGCGGCCCCTGCCGGACACGTTCCATGGCCTCACCGACGTCGAGACGCGGTACCGCCAGCGCTACCTCGACCTGCTGATGAACGAGGAGACTCGGGCGGACTTCGAGCTGCGAACGCGCATCGTCGCCGCCGTCCGCAGCTACCTCGACGAGCAAGGCTTCCTCGAGGTCGAGACGCCGGTCTTGCAGCCTCGTTACGGCGGCGGCTTCGCGGAGCCCTTCGTGACTCACTACAACGCTCTCGACGCCGACTACTACCTGCGGATCGCGACCGAGCTCTACCTGAAGCGGCTAATCGTCGGCGGGCTCGAGAAGGTCTACGAGCTCGGCAAGGATTTTCGGAACGAGGGTCTTTCCTACAAGCACGTGCCCGAGTTCACGATGCTCGAGTGGTACGAGGCCTACACCGACTATCGCGACCAGATGGAGCGGGTCGAACGGCTGATCGAGAGCGTGGCTCGGGAGACGACGGGCGGCACGACCACGAGGTACCGCGGTCACGAGGTCGACTTGAAGGCCCCGTGGCGGCGGATCAAGCTCGTCGACGCGCTCGAGGAGCAGGGGCTGTGGACGCGCGACCCCAACGACCTGCGCGGCCGCTTGAATGGCCGTGGCGTCGACACGTCGCACGACGCGAGCTGGGCCCAACTCCTCGACCACGCGCTCAGTCACTATGTCGAGCCGGCGTTGATCGAGCCGACGATCCTCTTCGACTACCCGGTTGAGCTCTCGCCGTTTGCCCGGGCGACCGACGAGGATCCGGAAATCGTCGAGCGATTCGAATACTTCGTCGGCGGCACCGAGCTGGGCAACGCCTTCTCCGAGCTCAACGACCCCGACGAGCAGGCCGCCCGCTTCGAGCAGCAGGCCGCCGAAGTAGGCGGTGAGCCGGGCGATCCCGATTACGTCGAAGCGCTTGCCTACGGAATGCCGCCGACAGGTGGCGTCGGGCTTGGCATCGACCGGCTGACGATGGTTCTGGCGGGCCGCGACAACATTCGCGACGTCGTGCTCTTTCCCGCGCTTCGCGAGCGGGGCTAGCTCGAAGGAGCCGGCGCGGCGCGCCGGGAGGTCTCGATCACGTCGGCGAGGATGTCGTCGAGCAAGAGCGTCGGCGCCCAGCCGATCGCTGCGCCGACCTTGTCGATCGAAGGGATGCGGTGGAGCATCTCCTCGACGACGCCGTGGCGGTAGATCTCGTCGTACGGCACGAAGACGAGCTCGGAGCGACTCGCGGTCGCAGCCCGAATTCGATCCGCGAGGTCGCGGATGCGGATGCTCTCGGTCGAGCCGACGTTGAAGATCTCGCCGCTCGTCGAGGCGTCTTCGAGCAGCCCGTGCAGCGCGCGGGTCGCGTCGGCCACGTGGCAGAAGCAGCGCGTCTGCGTCCCGTCGCCGTGGATCTCGATCGGCTCGCCCGCGAGCGCGCGATCGACCATCCGTGGAATCACCATTCCGTACTGGCCGCTCTGCCTCGCGCCGACCGTGTTGAAGAGACGGACGATCACGCAGTCGAGGTCGCGTTCTTCGTGCAGCGCCAGCGCGAGGAACTCGTCCATCGCCTTCGAATCGGCATAAGCCCACCGGCGTGCGGTCGTCGGCCCGTAGATGCGCCGCGCATCTTCAGCGAGCGGCTTCTCCTCGCGGTGGTCGCCGTAGACCTCGGACGACGAAGCGATCAGGACGCGCCTGCCGAAACGCGCGCAGTACTCGAGCACGTTCTCGGTGCCCTGAACGTTGGTGAGCAGCGTATGCCCGGGCTGCTCGACGATCAGGCGCACGCCGACGGCGGCGGCGAGGTGGTAGACGACATCGCACTTGTGAACGAGCTCGCTGACCACCGACGGGGAGAGGATCGACTCGACGACCAGGTGGAAGTCGGGCCTTTCCTCGAGGTGGGCGATGTTCGAACGCGCGCCCGTCGAGAGGTCGTCGAGCACGAAGACCTCCGATCCGGCATCGAGCAGAAGCTCCGCAAGGTGCGAGCCGATGAAGCCGGCGCCGCCGGTGACGAGGACTTTCGGCTGGGCCGCGTCACGAGCGCGCAAAGCGCTTGGAAGCGTACATTTCGGGCGGTTTTCACAGCGCTTCGACCGCGACCAACGGGCAGTCGTAACGGATCGGTAAAGCCCCCTCATGTGTCATACGGTGCCCCCCGAACGGTTCGCTACAGTGGGCTGACGTTAAGGCGTAGGGTCCCAAGAGCCGAGAGAGGGAATACGTGTTCGAACGCTTCACCGAGAGAGCCCGCCAAGTAGTCGTTCTGGCCCAGGACGAGGCGCGCGCGCTCAAGCACAACTACATCGGCACCGAGCACATCCTGCTCGGGCTCCTGCGCGAGGAGGAGGGGCTCGCAGCCCGCGTCCTCGAGTCGCTCGACATCACGGTCGAGGAGGTCCGCGCGCAGGTCGCCCGGATCGTCGGCCAGGGGGACGAGGTCACGACCGGCCAGATCCCGTTCACCCCGCGTGCGAAGAAGGTCTTGGAGCTGGCCCTCCGCGAGGCGCTTTCGCTCGGCCACAACTACATCGGCACCGAGCACATCCTGCTCGGGCTCGTGCGCGAGAACGAAGGTGTCGCGGCACGGATCCTGCTCGACTTCGATGCCGACGCCGAGAAGATTCGGAACGAGATCATCCGCATGCTCTCCGGACCCGGTCGCCGTCAGCAGGGCGGCCCCGGCGGCGCCCCCGGCGAGAAGTCCAAGAGCTCCAAGCTCCTCGATCAGTTCGGCCGCAACCTGACGAAGCTCGCCGCCGAGGCGAAGCTCGACCCCGTCGTCGGCCGTCAGACCGAGATCGAGCGCGTGATGCAGATCCTCTCGCGCCGCACGAAGAACAACCCGGTCTTGATCGGCGAGCCGGGGGTCGGCAAGACCGCGGTCGTCGAGGGCCTGGCCGCGCGCATCTCCGGCAACGAGGTCCCCGAGCTGCTCAAGGGCAAGCAGATCTACACGCTCGATCTCGCAGCGCTGGTCGCCGGCTCGAAGTACCGCGGCGAGTTCGAGGAGCGCCTCAAGAAGGTGATGAAGGAGATCACCCAGCGCGGCGACATCATCTTGTTTATCGACGAGCTCCACAACCTCGTCGGCGCCGGCGCCGCCGAGGGCGCGATCGACGCCGCTTCGATCCTGAAGCCGGCGCTGGCGCGCGGAGAGCTCCAGACGATCGGTGCGACCACCCTGGACGAGTACCGCAAGTACCTGGAGCGTGACGCAGCGCTCGAGCGCCGCTTCCAGCAGATCCGTGTCGACGAGCCGTCGGTCGACGACACCGTTCAGATCCTGCGCGGGCTGCGCGACCGCTACGAGGCGCATCACCGCTGCAAGATCACCGATGACGCGCTGCGCGCCTCGGCAACCCTTGCCGACCGCTACATCCAGGACCGCCACTTGCCCGACAAGGCAATCGACCTGATCGACGAGGCCGCGTCCCGGATGCGGATCAAGACAATGAGCGCCCCGCCGCGCTACCGCGAGCTCGAGGACGAGATCGAGAAGGTGCGCAAGGAGAAAGAAGAAGCGATCGAGGCGCAAGAGTTCGAGAAGGCCGCGTCGTTGCGCGACAAGGAGCGCAAGCTGACGCAGAAGAAGCGTGAGCTCGAAGACGATTGGCGCAACTCGGAGGGGACCGAGGAGCAGCCGGAGATCGGCGAGGAGGAAATCGCCGACATCGTCTCGATGTGGACGGGCATCCCGGTCTTCAAGCTGACCGAGGCCGAGTCGCAGAAACTGATCCGGATGGAGGACGAGCTCCACAAGCGCGTGATCGGCCAGGAAGAGGCGATCATCGCTGTCTCCAAGTCGATCCGCCGCGCGCGCGCCGGGATCAAGGACCCGAAGCGCCCGACGGGGTCGTTCATCTTCCTTGGCCCGTCAGGTGTCGGGAAGACCGAGCTGGCCCGCACCCTCGCCGAATTCTTGTTCGGCGACGAGGACGCGATGATCCAGGTCGACATGTCCGAGTACATGGAGAAGCACTCCGTGTCCCGGCTCGTCGGCTCGCCCCCGGGCTACATCGGCTACGACGAAGGCGGCCAGCTCACCGAGGCCGTCCGCCGCAAGCCCTACTCGGTCGTGCTGCTCGACGAGATCGAAAAGGCGCACCCGGACGTCTTCAACATCCTGCTCCAGATCCTGGAGGACGGGCGGCTGACCGACGCCCAGGGCCGCAAGGTCGACTTTCGGAACACGATTGTGATCATGACCTCGAACATCGGCGCCGGCACGATCTCCAAGAACCAGACGCTCGGCTTCTCGATCGGCGACGAGAGCGGCCTCTCGTACGAGGACATGAAGGAGCGCGTCCTCGGCGAGCTCAAGAAGGTCTTCCGACCCGAGCTGCTCAACCGCATCGACGAGGTGATCGTCTTCCACAAGTTGACCAAGGAAGAGATCACGACCATCGTCGACCTGGTACTCCGCCGCCTGCGGGAGCAGATGGGCGAGCACGAGGTGGCGATCGAGCTCACCAACGAGGCCAAGGAGCTGCTCGTCGAAAAGGGCTACGACCCGGCGATGGGCGCCCGGCCGCTGCGCCGCGCGATCCAGCGCTACATCGAGGATCCGCTGGCGGACTTCGTGCTCGGCCGCTCCCTCGAGCCCGGCTCGACGATCCTCGTCGAGCGGAAGGACGAGGACGAGGTCGACATCACCGTGATCCCCGGCGAGATTACGCCCGAGAAGGTCACCGTCCCGCCCGAGGAGCCCAGCGACTCGGCGGACGACGAAGAAGACCATTCGGAGTAATCCCGTGCCAGGCTTCAGCCTGGCTCGGGCGATCACCGTAAGAACTAGCGAAACGGCGGCTCCAGGCCGCCGTTTCGCCTTCCCTGGGGAGAGGG
>Ga0207693_10001703_pt1 | contig 19360 bp, 14 predicted proteins | sample LARL81metaG_FD_184347 | JGI IMG/M metagenome (GOLD analysis project Ga0207693, IMG submission 184347) | Corn, switchgrass and miscanthus rhizosphere microbial communities from Kellogg Biological Station, Michigan, USA - LAR L8-1 metaG... | ecosystem: Host-associated > Plants > Roots >...
TCCTGCTCGATGCATGCCGGCACAACGACCTCATCGAGCTCCTCCCGGAGGCGATGGTCACCGCCTTCGAGGATCGCGGCGATCGGGTCGCGGTATCGACCGCGGATGGGCGGACCTTCACGGGTGCTGCCGTGGTGGCCTCGGACGGGGTCCGCTCGCTGTTTCGCGAGAAGCTCATCGGCGACGGCGAGCCGCGCCCGATCGGTTATGTGGCGAACCGCACCATCGTGCCGATTGCTGCGCTCACCACGGATGTTCCGCGCGATCAGGTGTTGCTGTGGGGCGGCCCTGGCTTCCACGTCGTGCATTACCCGCTGCGCCATAGCACGCTGTTCAATATCGTCGCCGTGTTCCGCACCTCGACCTACGCCGAGCGAGGCGACGCCGCGACTTATCAGGCCGAGCTCGAAGCGACCTACCGTGATGCACATCCAGCCGTGCGCGCCCTGATTGCCATGATCGACCTTGCCTGGCGCCGCCCCATCGGGGACCGCGATCCGGTGCGGCACTGGCACAAAGGCCGCATCGTGCTCATCGGTGATGCCGCGCATGCGCCGCTGCAATCGCTGGCGCAGGGGGCATGCATGGCGATCGAGGATGGCCTCTGCCTTGCCGAGCTGATCCACGCGATGGAGGGCGACTTTGCCGCCGCCTTCCGGCGTTTCACGGCGGCGCGGCTCATCCGCACCGCGCGCGTGCAGCTCGAATCCCGGGCGCTCTGGGAGTTCTATCACGCCGAAGGCATCGCCCGGGACGTGCGCAATGCGACAGTCGCCACGTGGGACGAGGCGCACATGTTCGACTGCCTGGCATGGCTTTACGACGGGTTCCCGATCCCGGAGGTGAATGGCCGCTAGGCTGCGCGAGTTCCGCACTCGTGAAATGGGACGCAAGATTACCGAAGCGCCGTAGCGCTTCAGCACAGATACTTGCAGACAAAATTCTTCACCGCGCTGATCGGATTCTCGACGGTCTCGACGCTCTCGTGCGGCCCCCCTTCCGCCGCAGCCCTGCGCTCTTTGCTTTTCGGCAGCTTTTCCGCGATCACCATCGCCCAGAACGTTTTGTAGCGGGTCTGTTCGTTGCGGGCGACGGCGACCCCGACGCTGTCGGCCCTCGCTTGCAAGAGGTTCGCATTGTGGCCCGGGGAAGCCTGCCACATCCGGAACGTCTCCGCCCAGGTCTTGGTGCCGGCTGCTATGTTTTCGGACGCCACGCCCATGCGCACGCCGGAAACCCGCGATGAGAACGACCCGGCTATGTCGTGATCCATGATGCCGGAGGCGGCCATCGCCTTGGCCTGCCGTTCCGCCATTGCCGTGAGCTGCGGGTCGGTCCTGACCGTCGAAAGGCCGTGCTCACGTCGGTAGCGCGAGATCATCTCCGCCATGTCTTCTGCGTGCGCCAGGGTTGCCGTGATGGCGATGGCGACGGCAAGCCACACCACCTTCATCGTTCCGCCTCCCCGTTTCGCCTGCGATGCAGCAAAACTCATCGGTGCGGGATAAGGCGGATATGAGGCATCGGACAGCCCGTCTCTATTGCGTGTACTATGGCCCCGCGGCGGGAGCTGTGCCGCGGCCAATCGTGAAAGGAGACGCCCATGGGTGCGGAAGCGCGACTGAAGGAACTGGGGCTGGTGCTGCCCGTCCTGGCCAAGCCGGCCGCCAATTATCTGCCCTACCGTCTCACAGGCAATCTCCTGTTTCTCGCCGGCCAGGGCCCGCGCGACGAGAAGGGAGCATCGCTGACCGGCAAGCTCGGCGCCGAGATCGGCGTCGAGGAAGGCTATCGGCGCGCCCGGCTGGTCGGACTCGGACTGCTTGCCGCCATGCGCGACGCACTTGGCTCACTTGACCGAGTCGACTTCATCGTCAAGCTGCTCGGGATGGTCAATGCTGTGCCGAATTTCAACGACTCGCCGAAGGTCATCAACGGCTGCTCGGACCTGCTCGTGGAAGTGTTTGGCGATGCCGGCCGGCATGCCCGCTCGGCGGTCGGCAACGTCATGTTGCCCAACCAGATCTCGGTCGAGATCGAGGGTATCGTCGCGGTCAAGGCGTAGACGGCGCGAAGGCGCTGCCTACTCGATTATCTCGTCGGCTTCGGCGGCGGCTTTGATGTGCGCTCATTCAATGTGCGCACTTCCGTGTTCATGCGCACATCCTTGCGCCGGCGCTTGCGCAACTGCTTGTCGGACTCGAGATAGTCACCCCGCGTCGCGCGCTCGGCGGCCTGGTCGAATTCGGGAGACCATTCGCCCAAGGAATAGCCAAACCAGGGTGACTCCGGCTTGAGCTTGGGGAGGCCCAGCTCCTCCCAGATCACCTTGGCGCGCTCCATATACTCGCGTTTGGGGAGCGAGATCGGAGGGAAGTTCTCCTTCAACGTCGCGTCGATCAGCACCGAACCGTCCTCCCCGCCATGGCGCTGGCTGCGCGGGCCATGGCCCTGGTCGCGGTGCGGCAGGATATGCAAGTCGAGATTGGGATTGGCGCGGTAGGACATGGCCCACAACAGCGCGTCCGCGTTTTCAGGATCGATGTCGTCGTTGATCGCGATCACGTATTTCCCCGCTGCACGGTGCAGCACGGCGGCACCGTAGAGCGCGCGCCAGATTTCGGTCCTCGGCATGTCGCGCTCGCAAACGAGAGCAATCACCTTGCGGATGTTCGTGAGTGGCTCATGCATCGCTACCCGTTTGATCCCCTTGATGCCGAGCGTGTCGCGCAGAAAGTTGAGGAAGAGCGGCTCCATCCCGATCCGCTTGATCAGGCTCGATTCGCTCGGTGTCACCTGGGAGATGATCGAGGTGAGAATAGCGTCACGCCGTCGCGTGATGGCGGTGACGTCCATGAAGGCGTTGAACTCCTGCAGGTTGACGTGGCCGTGCGATTCGCCGAATGGCGCCTCCGGCTCGAGATATTCGGTGTCGATGAAGCCTTCGATCACGATCTCGGCCTCGGCTGGCACCAGGAGCTCGACAGTCTTGGCCTTGGCGACGTTGATTGGCACCCCGACGAGGGCCCCGGCAACGTGCAGCTCATCCAGGTTTTCCGGCAGCTTCTGTACCGATGCAAAGGTGATGCAGGGCGGTGCGCCGAGAACAACCGCGCATGGCAGCTTCTTGAAGCCGCGCGCTCGCAGCTTCTCCCAGTGTTTGTAGATGCCTGGCCGCAGCTCCAGCGATGGATTCATGCCGAGCCGCCGCCGCGCCTTCACCTGCCCACGGTAATTGCCCATGTTCTGGACCCCGGTGTCGGGATCCTTGGTGATGTACTGCGACAAGGTCGCATAGGGTGCGATGTCCCAGCCCGGAGTAGAGATCGGCAGCGGAAGCCCATCGAGGCCGCGACCAGGCCTATCCAGGTCTTTGCCCGTGGTGACGATCTCATGGCAAGGCGCATGCTCGACGATACGTGGCGGGACCGGCGCTGCCACCGCCTTGATCCAGCGCTCCGCGATCGCATCGAACGGACAGCCCATGCCGATGCGATAGATTTCCCGGTTGGCAGCAAGCCCGCCGACCAGCACCGGAATGTCGTATTTTCGGCCCTTGCTGTCGGTGACATTGGTGAACAGGAAAGCCTTGCGGTCCTTTTCCTCGATGCCGCCGCGGAATTGCCAGCGCACCAGCGGGTGCATCTCGGTATCCTTGTTGATGGGTCGCGCCACCGTGATCAGGAGCCCTGCCGCGTCGAGCGCGCGCACATGATCGTGCAGATCGGGATACTTGCGTGCGGGTTGCGCGCCCTCTGTCGCTTTAGGGTTGGGCTGGGCAAGGGCGTCCATGGCGCATTCCGGTTGGATCGAGTGGAGAGCTTTGTGCGCGCGTTTCAGTGATACCGCAACTTATCAGCAGGTGGCGTTGTTTAGAGGACATGCTCCGGTAGGGTGGGCAAAACCGCCCGATGCGAGCGTTGCCGCACGTGCATACCCGAGCATCTCAGGCTTACGAGATCGGAGGACAAAATGGAAACAGCTTGGCGCTATGGTGTATTGGCCGGGCTCCTGACGGTCTCGGTCACAGCCGGGCTTGGCGCTTACGCGGGGAACTACCCCGAGAAGGTGGTCGAGATCCTTGCTGATTCGGCTGCCGGCAGCACGCCGGACGTTGCCCTTCGCTTTGTCGCCGAAGAGCTGAGCAAGTCATGGCGCCAGCAGGTCCTGGTGGTCAATCGTCCGGGCGCAGGCGGAAGCCTTGCCGCGCGAGCGGCTTCGGAGGCGGCGCCGGATGGATACACGCTCTACCAGCCGGTGTTGTCGACCTTCGTGGCGCTGCATCCGGCAGCGTCCAATCTTCCTTTGAAGGTGCCGCGCGATTTTCTGCCGATCGGCTTTGTCGCGGAAAACCCGATGTTCATCGCCGCGTCCCCGAGCCTGGGCATACACAACTTGCCGGAGCTGATCGCGCTTGCCCAGAAACGACCCGGCGAAGTCACCTACGCGACTACGGGGGTGGGGCGGTTGACCCATCTGACGGGAGAATTGTTGCAGCGCGAGGCCCACATCAAGCTGCAGCTGGTGCCCTACGTCGGCGGTCCTGCGCAGGCGATCAGCGATGTCGCAACCGGGCGGGTCGGGATGATCATCGAGGGATATTCCGGCATCGCCGGAGCGGCCCGCTCGCGGTCGATAAATTTGCTTGCGGTCGCGTCGGCCAAGCGCCTTGCCGACTTCCCGGACGTTCCCACCGTCGCGGAAACGGTCCCCGATTTCATAGCGACGGGGTGGGGCGTCCTGGTGGCACCTCTCAAGACCCCGGATGCCATCATTCAAAAAGTCAGTGCAGACCTGCAACAGGCCGCCTCTTTGGTTGATTTGCAGAAGAAGCTGGCGGAGCTCGGCAGCTATACCCGTCCCATGACTCCCGCCGAAGCGACGTCCTTTGTCCAAAAGCAGCAGAGCCTCTGGGATCCGGTGCTGGCCGATATCGCCCGGCAGGAGCAGAAGTGAGACTTGAGACTAGACGGAGGAGCGCGTTCCTCTCGAATAGACCTGCAGGGTAGGCAAAGGCGCGCTTCTCCAAATATTTCGAAGCATGCAAAATCTCGCGCGCCGTGCCCACGCTACGGCGCGGATGCAATTCTGCTCACTCCGCGGCCTGCTGGAAGGTGAGCATCTCATCTTCGCGGTCGAGATCGATGACTTTCCCGTCCTTGATCACCCGGGAAAGATGATCGCGGCGCTGCAGTACAGTTATGTCCGCGAGCGGATCCTTGTTGAGCACGATCACGTCGGCGAGCCGGCCGGCCGCGATTTCACCGACCTGACCTTCCAGGCCGACTGCCAAAGCATTATCGCGGGTGGCTGCGACAATCGCCTCCATGTGCGTGTAGCCGCCGTACTTGACGAAAATTTCCAGCTCCTTCGCATGCAGCTCGCCATGCGGCATGAAGGAGTTATTGCCGGTATCCGTCCCGATCAGAAGCTTGATGCCGAGCTTGCGTGCCTTCTGCATCAACTCGCAGAGAAGATCGAAGTGCCGTTTCATTCGGTTGATGTCGAGCTGCACCTGCTCGGCCCCAACTTTTCGCCCGAGCTCGACGACCATCGCAAGGAAGGTGCTGGTGGGAATGATCGGCATGCCGGCTTTGGCAACCGCCTCGAGATCGCGGTCCGTCGCGAGATCGGCGTGGATGATCCAGTCTACCCCCGCTTCGGCTGCAGCGCGGGTGGAGCCGGCGCCGCGCGAGTGGATGCCGACGCGCAGATTGCGCCGGTGGGCTTCTGCGACTACGGCCGCGATTTCCTCCTTCGCCAGCATCTGTGATTCGCCAGAGCGGCTGTCAGCCATCTTGATGAAATTGACCCCGTGCTTGCTCTGTCGCCGCACCTCCGTAACCATCTCGTCCGCGGTATTGCAGAGCTTCCCGATGGAGTGATCGGGCGTTCCTTCCCAGGAAGGCTCGTCATCCTCGATGCAGCCGTAGGTCACGATCATGCGACCTGCGACGTACATGCGCGGTCCTACCATCAGTCCGAGCTTGATCGCGTCGCGTACTCCCACATCGGTGAACCAGGTTCCGCCCGGGACCGAGATGCTGGTCACCCCTGCGCGCAACACCTTCTGGACGCTGCGTGCCGATTTGAGGGTGGAGAATTCGGGCCGGGTCGTGCCTTTGCCTTTCCCCTCTCCCTTGATAAGCGGGTAACCGTACGAGACATGGCAGTGTGCATCGATGAGACCGGGCATGATCCATTGCCCGCCGGCATCGATCAGTTGCACCGTGCGATGGTCTTCGATCTGCACGTCTGGCGGTAGCGCGCCAAGGCTTTTGATGCGATTGCCGCTGATCACGATGGCATCGTTGCGGACCGGCGGTTCACCTGACCCGTCGATTAACGTGCCGTTGCGAATGACAACTGTCTTTTCCGAGCTCATCGACCCCTCCCGTGCGCAGGGCTGCTGATGCGCGGTACGTCGCGGTCAGAACGAGTTTAGTGGCAGTGCCAAGGCCATGCAAAGTCAGCCGCGATGAATTGTCGGGAGATTCTTGATTGAGCGCACATCGACCGCGCTACGGCGCCAGCAGTACCTGCCTACAGGCTGCAGGCAGATCGGACATTTTAGGTCCCGGCCGCGGCTTTGAGGGTATCGAGTCCGGCTTTGATGGTGTCGGGTCCGGCTTGACGTGCGCTATCGTGTTGGCGAACCAATGATCGAGCTCCTTGCCGGTGCAGCCGTCGCCGCCCTCGCGCGGCGCCTGCGGCTTGCATTCCGGACTATCGGGCGGACAGGTGAGACGGACGTGGAAGTGCCAGTCATGTCCCCACCACGGCTGCACCTTGCGCAGCCACGCGCGGTCATTGCCCGCATCCCGGCAAAGCGCCTTCTTGATCGCGGCATTCACGAATATGCGCTGGACGTGCGGGTCTTCCGCCGCGGCCTTGATCAGTGCAACGTGCGCCGGCGTCCACACCTTCGGGTCGACGTCCTTGCGGTTTTCGGCGACGACCATGGTCGCCATCATCTCTTCCCGTTCTTCGCGCGTGAGTTCATGGTCAGGCATCGGGGTGAGCCAGATATCGGCGTCGAGACCGACTTGATGGCTGGCATGCCCCGTGAGCATCGGGCCGCCCCGCGGCTGCGACATGTCGCCGAGGAGTAGCCCGGGCCAGCCGGTCTTGGCCGCGCGCTCGGACAATCGTTCCAGGAATTCCACCAGGCGGGGATGTCCCCAATTACGATTGCGCGAAACGCGCATCACTTGCCAGGTCTTGACATTGACCGGCAATGCGACCGCGCCCGCGAGACAGCCTTTGGCATAGAACCCGATGGTGCGCGTCCCTATCGGCGCCGGCGTCGTCTTGCGGCCGAACAGCTCCTTGGCCGGCGTGCCGGGAGCGTCGGGCTTGGCAAGTGGCGGCAAGGGTTGGGGATCGAGAGTGCCCTTGTCCTGCGCGCATGCCGGATAGGCCGCAAAATATGCAACGGCGCACAATGCAAGAGTGGCGGGCGAGCCGAAGCCGCGGCGGAATCCAGTTGTGCCCGCCCTGATGCTCATTGACACGCTCCCCTTCCAGCTCTCGATGATCTTCTTCCATCGAAAGGAGGCATGCAACCATATCGCCTGCAATCGCCCGCGCTCACGCTTTGTAGCGCGGCATGAGCTCAGCCGCATTTCCTCTCTCGATCTACTGCAGCGCGGCGGTATCCGCGAATCGCACCCATCGCCTCCCCAGTCCTGCTGCAATTTTGATCAAATCCCTCAGCATAGTGTCCCAGTGGATCGTACTGACCAGCACGACCAGGGACCGTGAAAATGACCATGACGAGCTCTGAGATCCAGTGGGTTGCCCGCGTGATGCACACCATCAGCTACGTGGCGTTCATTGAGTCATGCGACACTGTAGCCGGGACGCTGCAAAAAGGCGCGGGAGAAGAAGTCATACGCGCCGCCCGAACCCTCCTCGAAAGCTTGGAACGGGGGCATGCTGATAGCGTAACGACCAGATCGCTCGATGCGTCCAACGACATGTCCAAGAGAAATGCCACTGCCTAGCTCAGATCGCCTTTGGCAGTTGGCATCAGCACACGCCGAGTCACGTTGCTGGCAGATGGATGCGCTCAGGCCCCCGCTCATCGCAACTTCTGGCGGCTGTCCACGTCGATGTCGCTGCGCTTCAAGAGATAATCGAGGCCGCCCACGCGGAACCAGCGGTAGCCGTAGGCCTCGATCAGGAGATGATGCTTCCCATCCTCGCCCGCGCGGCTGTGAGCATCGCTGAGCAGATTGACCAGAAGCTGCGAGCCGCCTTCGTCCCGTCCAAGCGATACGCTTACCTCATGGGGCTTGTCATCAAGGTTGTGCACGAACAGCACGGAATTGTTGCGCCAGTCATAGCGTAAAACCAGCACCGCACGGTCGGCTATGTCGATTGCCTCGAAATCCCCCCAGCCCACTTCCGGAACTTCCTTGCGCATCCGAATGATGCGCTCGGTCCAGTTGAGCATCGAGTTCGGGTCGCGCCGCTGCGCCGCGGCATTGATATGCTGGTATCCGAACGCGCCATTGTCGATGACGGGAACAACGGGCTTGTCGCTCCTGGTAAAGCCGGCGTGTGGCTCGGTTGACCACTGCATCGGCGTGCGCGCGCAAGCCCGCTCCGGCAGCTCGAGATTGTCTCCCATGCCGAGCTCGTCTCCATAGCGGATGACCGGAGTCCCCGGCAGGGTGAACATCAGGCTGTACGCAAGCTCGAGGCGCCGCCGGTCACCGTTGAGCATCGTCGCAAGACGCCGGCGGATGCCGCGATCATAGAGCTGCATCTCCTTCGTTGGGCCGAACGCGTCGAATACCTTCTGGCGCTGCTGTTGGGTAAGGCGGCCGAGATCGAGCTCATCATGATTGCGCAAGAACATTCCCCACTGCGCGGTGGCCGGCCGCGGCCGCGTGGCATAAAGGGCCTTGATCAGAAGCTGGCAATCGGCAGAAGCCACTGCGTAGAACAAAGCTTGATTGACCTGAAAGTTGAACATCATATGCATGCGATCGCCTGCATCGCCGAAATACTCCATGTCGGTTTTTGGCAGCACGTTGGCTTCCGCCAGAATAATCGCATCGCCTTCCCGCCACTGCAGAAACTCGCGAAACAGGCGCAACATGTCATATTGCTCGACGGGCCTTCTCACGTTTACCCCCTTTTTGGAGATAACAAACGGAACCGCGTCCATCCGAAAGCCAGACACGCCAAGCTGGAGCCAAAAGCCCATAATTTTAAGGATTTCGGCCTGCACCTTGGGATGCCACGTGTTGAGGTCGGGCTGGAAATCGTAAAATCGATGAAAATACCAGGCTTTCGCTTCCCGGTCGTAGCTCCAGGTTGATTTCTGCACGCCGGGAAACACCGTGCCCTTTGCCGCATCGGGTGGCTTTCGCTCCGACCAGACATACCAGTCGCGAAATGGGGAATTCGGATCGGAGCGCGCAGCGCGAAACCAGGGATGCTGATCGGATGTGTGGTTCACGACCAGGTCGATCAGCACGCGAATGCCGCGCTGTTTCGCGGCATGGGTGAATTCAACAAAATCGCCCAAGGTGCCGTAGGCGGAGTTGACGCCGTAGTAATCGGCGATGTCGTACCCGTCGTCTCTACCCGGGGATGGCTGGAACGGCATCAGCCACACCGCGGTCACACCGAGCCCGTGCAGATAGTCGAGCCGCCGCATCAGCCCTTGAAAGTCACCCACGCCGTCGGCGTTCGCGTCCATATAGGTCGCGACCGAGAGGCAATAGACGATTGCGTTCTTATACCAGAGATCGTTGATCATCGGCCCCGTCAGTACGGAGCTGGAATCAAGAGCATGTCATTGACGACAAGGCCGCCGGATCATGGTCCGGCAGCCTGTATGAGCTCCAACTGATCAGATGCTCAAGGCGTGTTTCTCAGCCAGGTATCGATCTCGCGCTCGGCTTGATCCTTCGCATAGCCGTACCGCTGCTGAAGCCGGCCGGAGAGCTCGGTGCGCTTGCCCTTGACGACCTCCAGATCGTCGTTCGTAAGCTTGCCCCACTGCTGCTGCACCTTGCCTTTGAATTCCTTCCAGTTACCTTCAACGCGATCCCAATTCATCGCTTCACTCCTGTAGGCTTGAGTAGGCTAAAGGGAAACCCAAGTAGCCCCTCCCTGGTTCCTCGAAAATATTGGAACGCCGGCACGACGGGATCACGAGCAATTCGTCCGGTGCGGCGCGGAACGCAGGAATCTTCTCAGGTGAACTATCGCGTTGAAGAGGGGCGGGTCTGAATCGAAGCGTAGCCAGAAGAGTTCCAGTCTTTTGGCCGCGAGCCTGGCGCCAGATTGCTGTCACGCAGGCCTGGTCGGTAGCGAAGCCAGTCCCGCACTACCAAAAAGAGCCTTTTTGTGACGGCCGGCACATACAAATCCTTCCGGTTCGCTACCCTTGCATCAGCCAAGAGCGATGGTTCGCTCAGTGCCAACGAGCGGGTGATGACATGAGCGCAATGATCCACATCGACGGGCCGAAGGACGGTAATTTCATCGCGCGATTTGTCACGGCTGACGGACGGTCGATCGCAATCCTTGTCCCCGAGAAAAACGCCGCGGTGCTTCGCGATTTGCAGGAGCACATGCCCTACGGGCTGGCGGTGCGCGATATCAATGACGCGGACTGCCAGGCTGGCGAAGGAGAAGCGCTCGGCCCGTACTGCGCTGGGTCGCGCTAAGCCGCAGTTATCTGGACGAAGAGGGAGTACCGCAGTTCGCTACCTCGCCCTCGCTCCGGAGGCGGGCCTGGGCTCGCCGTTGTGAAAGCCGATTCGGTGTCCGTGCCTGCCTCAAGTCGTGCATGGGGTCATCTCAACCTCGCGGAAAACAGTCTTCAGCAACAAGGCATCGGGTTTTCGATCAAGTCATAGACATTGTCGAAGGTGATCTCGTTGATCGGTCGCTGGATCTTGAAGTGGCGCGGTGGCTCGTTCCGCAGGATCGCCATAATGGCCGTTTCGATGGGGGGGCAGGTCGGTTTTACGCAGGGAACCTCCTTCACGACTATGGGGACCTCTCTCGCAAAGCCGAAGTTCTGTCGCATCCAATAGCGGATTTGCTCGAGGGTGTAGGGTGAGATCTCCAACAGCTGCCGCCCGAAAGGATCAGGCTTCTGCGAAGGGTCGCACTCTGCGGTGCAGAGGCAATTTCTAAAACCTCGCGTGATCGCGTCCTGATCGAGGTTGCGGCCGATGAAGACGAGCCGGTTGAGCCGTTTTTCGTCCGCACTCCAGGCGCGTCCAGGCCGCCCTTCGAACTCCATGCGCACCCCCTGGAACAGGAATTGGTCCGGATCGCCACGCAAATTGAGGAGGCCTTTCATGCGCAGGAGATTGGCGCCGAATTCGGCAATCTGCGAGCGAAACCAGATGCTCAGCTTCATGCCGTCCAGTTCGCCGGGCTCGACGATGCACACGGTCTCGATGTTCTGGAGGTGATTGTGATGGCGGTGATGACCACGCTTGTGATCATCATGCCCGTTATGCCGCCCGCCGTCATGCGCATGCCCGTCGTGAGCATCGACCGCGGCATCGATTCGCTGTTCCAGATCGGCACCTTCAACCCCGAAAACGATATCGAGATCGAGCTCTGAATTTTTTGTCCGATGTATTTTCGCAACCCGGTTGAGCGATCCGATCTTCTGCTCGATTAAATCCAGCTCCTCGGGAGCGGCAAGATCGGTCTTGTTGAAAACGATCAGGTCGGCAAAAGCAATTTGCTCACATGCTTCGGCGGATTCTTCGAGCTGTGCCGTCACGTGCTTCGCGTCTACGACGGTGATCACGCCTTCCAGCGCGAACTCGCTGCGAATTCGCTCGTCCGCATACAGCGTCTGTGCCACGGGAGCGGGCTCCGCAAGCCCGGTGGTCTCGATGATCACGGTATCGAACTTTGCACGATGCGCGGTGAGCTCGAAGAGGCTGCGAAACAAATCGCCACGCACGCTGCAGCAAATGCAGCCGTTGTTCATCTGGATGACTTCCTGATCCGAGGCGATCAAGAGGTGATGATCGATTCCGACCTCGCCGAACTCGTTGACGATGACAGCGATGCGGCGGCCGTGATCCCCGGTCAATATGCGGTTGACGAGCGTGGTTTTGCCCGCGCCCAGAAACCCCGTCACGATGATGACGGACGCTCTCTTTGGGCGAACCATGTCGTGCATCGTGAGAATCCGACGTCCTCTCAGTTCCGAGTGTGGTTCTCAAACCCTTTATATATAGGCATCTGCATATATAGGCATCTGCGCGCGGGGCCGCAGCCGGTTCCCGACGACGGCGTGTCCCGGGCGCAGTGCAGCATGAGCGGCGCACTGCGCTGCTCATGATGCGCTGCAGAACCGGGACCGCACAAGGCTCTGCGTCTTCTCCAGCCTGTGGCGGTCCCGGATCAGCGGCGCACCACTTCGCGCTTCCTGCGACCGCAGATCATGGACGGGCTGGTGTATGCGCTCGCGCTGCACCGCATCCGGGACACGGGCCTCGCGCATGCGCGCAGCCCATGGGCTCAGTGGCGGATGGGGGTCTGCATCTGGCCGATGACGTTGCCGACCGGCTCGCCATTCTTCATTTGCACGTGGCCGCGAACGATCGTGTAGATCGGGACCCCCTTCACCTTCCAGCCGCCCCAAGGGGTCGGCTTGTTCTTGCTGTGGAGCTTGTTCGGGTCGATCGTCATTTCCTTTTCCATGTCGACTACGGTCACGTCGCCGTCGGAACCGACACGGATGGCGCCCTTCTTCGGATACATCTGCCACACCTTGGCCGGGTTCTCGCTGGCGAGCTTGACGTAATGGTTCAAGCTCAGACGCCCCTTGTTCACTTGCGTCAGCAACAGCGGCACCGCAGTCTCGACGCCGCAGAAGCCTGAGATACAGTCCCAGATCGCCGGTTTGCTCATCTTCCCGTTGATATCGCAGCCCTTCTCCTCGAGGGTGTGCGGCGAGTGGTCAGTCGCCAGCATATCGATCGCGCCATCCAGCAGCCCTTCCCAGAGCGCGTCCTGATGTTCCTTGGAGCGCACAGGAGGATTCATCTTCAACAGCGGGCCGACCTGGGCCAAGTCGCTCGCGGTTCGCAGGAGATAATGCGGCTGTGTTTCCGCCGTAAAGCGCAGCCCCCGCGCCTTGGCGTTCCTCACCATTTCCACCGCCTGTTTGGTGCTGGCGTGCACGATGTGCAGCATCGTTCCGAAATTCTCCGCCATGAACATGATGTGAGCGATCGATTCCGCCTCGCATAGGGCCGGCCGCGACTCCTCCCAGTAGATCGGGTCGTTTTTTCCCGCGGCTTTCAGCTTGTTGGTCCAGTAATGCTGGATCTGGCGGTTCTCGGCGTGAACGCAGAGAGGAACTTTGGATTGCGTGATGTTCGAGAAGACCTCGATGCACATCCCGTCGTCGGGGAAGGGCAGGTTGCCGATCGTCTCTCCGAAAAAAATCTTGTAACCGATGGCGCCGGCCTTCGCCATCGGCAGGATATCGTCGGCATTGGTTTGGTGCACCACGCCCAGGACAGCAAAATCACACAGCGACTTCGTTTCGCCGATCCGCTTCTTGACCCCCACCTGTTCCGCATTCTCGGTCGGCGGGATCTGGTTCGGCATGTCGATGATGGTGGTGATTCCGCCGCAGACCGCCGCCGTTGACCCGGTGCCGAAGTCCTCCTTGTGGGTCACCCCCGGGTCGCGGAAATGCACGTGCGCATCGATGAGGCCGGGGAGAATATGCTTTCCCGCCAAGTCTATCACCGCCTTGCCCGCCGGCAGGGACTCATCGGTTCCGATGGCGACGAATTTGCCGTTGGAGATCGCAACGCCGCCGCGCACGGTTTCCTCCGGGGTGACCACCCAGCCGTTCTTCAGAACCAGATCCGCCGTCATGAAAACCTCCGCGCTGTGTTGCCGTTATTGATCTGCTCTTTTTTTTTGCAGGTCAGTAGGTGTCGAACATCTGCTGGATCTTCGGGGCGTCATTGGTCTTGGCCAGCGCCAAGGAAAGCAGGATGCGTGCTTTCCAAGGCTGCAGGTTATCCGCGGCCACAAATCCGCGCTTCGCCAAACCCGGGCTGCGAACCACGCGGCCGGAGCCGACGCGGCTGGAAAGGCACATCAGCACGCCTTTCTCCGCATAAGCCTTGTCGAACGCCGCGTCCTCGAGGGGAGTGGGCCTGCCAGCGCCGGTCGCTGAGCTGACGATCCCTTTTGCTCCGGCATTGGCGGCGGCTTCGATCATGGTGCCATCGGCGCCCACGTACGAGAGGACAACATCGACGCGCGGCAGCGATTGCGCCGAGCGCACATCGAACTCCGTATGTGCCGTATGCTTTCGCGTGGGTTGATGATAGTAGATCACCTTGCCGTCGGCATCTGCAAAACCCAGCGGTCCCATATCGCGCGATTTGAATGCCTGCACGCGATAGGTCGAAGTCTTGGTGACGTCCCGCCCGTTGAAGATCGTATCGTTCATGACGACCAGACAGCCGCGACCGCGCGAACTCGGATCGGCTGCCACCCGCACGGCGTTGATGACGTTGAGATAACCATCGGCGCTGATCGCGGACGATGGCCGCATCGAGCCGACCATTACGACCGGCTTCTCCGTCTTCAGCGTGAGATTGAGGAAATAAGCGGTCTCTTCCAGGGTGTTGGTCCCGTGCGTGACGACGATGCCGTCGGCCTGATCCTGATCCAAGATGGCGTGAATCCTGCGCACCAGTTCAAGCCAGTCCTTGTCGATCAAAGCATGGCTGGGCAAACGGCGGAACGGAATTTCCTGAACTGACGCGATTTTTGCGAGCTCGGGAATTTGCGCCAGCAACTCGCCGTCGCCGAGCCGTTTTCCGGCCTCCATGTACCAGGCAAGATCCAGCCGGTCCGTTCCCACGGAATCGATCGTCCCACCCGTGAGGATCAATCCAATTTTTGGCAACCTAGCCATGGTCATCCTGGCGTTCGCTTTTTGCTCCCGCTCACCTCAGCCTTCCTTGAGCGGCTTGCCGGCCTTGGCCCGCAGCGCGCGATAGACGGTTTCGGGATCAAGCGGCAGTCGGGTCAATCGGATGCCAGCCGCATCCTCGATCGCGTTTGCGATCGCCGGCGACACGCAGAACATGGAGCTTTCTCCGACGCCTTTGGCACCAAATGGCCCGTTTGACTGCTCGTGCTCGACGTGCAGATTTTCCATGCGCTCCGGAAGATCGCGAAAGCCCGGGATCTTGTAGTCGGCGAGCGAGGCATTGACCACCTGTCCGGCGTCGAGATGCATCTTCTCGAAGAGCGTAAAGCCAAGCTGCATGACTGCCCCGCCCGAGATCTGCGTCGCAACGATCGCCGGGTTGATCGCCTTGCCGGCGTCCACCACGTTCACCAGCTTCGCGATGTTGATGTGCCCGGTTTGCGTATCGACCTCCACCTCGGCACCCGCCCCCGCAACGATCCAGAACGGCGTCACGGCCGTGCTCTGCCCGGTCTCGCGCGAGGGCGACACGTAGTCCGGCCGAAACGTACCGCTGCCGATGATATTACCGGCCTGCATCCCATAGCGCTTGCGGAACAGCTCGGAGATCGGCGTATTCGAGCCCTCGATCTCGCCGACATCTCTCCGCAGTGCAGCAATCTTGTTGCGCACATCCTCGGCCGCGCGCTGGATCGCGTGCCCCATATGAAACAGCGAACGCGAGCCGAGCGTCCCCATGTCGTATGGGGTCGCATCGGTGTCAGGGTGCACGATCTTGACCGATTCAGCCGGAACGTTGAGCGCCTCACCAACCATCTGGGCGAGCGCGGTGTCGGAGCCCTGGCCCATGTCGACGGTGCCGCAATAGAGCGTGACCGAGCCGTCGGCCGCAACGTTGATGATCGCAACCGACGTCGTAGGCGACGTTATGGCCTTGATCGCAACCCCAAAGCCGCGTCCGCGCCGCAGCGTGCCGCTGCCGCGGTCGAACGGACTGCTCCATCCGATCCTGTCGAGGATCGTGCTCAACACCTTATCGAGCGGCGCATCGACGATCGCTTGCCCGGTCGCATGCACCCCGCCTTCGCGCAGGAGATTTCTGCGACGGAACTCGGCCGGATCGCGCTTGAGCGCCCGCGCCATGATGTCCATCTGGCTCTCGTAGGCCCATGCGATTTGCGGGAGCCCGAATCCGCGCAGCGAGCCGGCTGGGGTCATGTTGGTATAGAGGGCGTAGGAATCGATCCACACATTGTCGATGTTGTAGGGACCGGAAGCAGTCAACCCGGCCTTCTGCGTCACCCGCGGTCCGATGTCGGCATAGGCACCGCCGTTCCAGAACACCTCGCATTTGCGTGCGACGATCCTGCCGTCATTGTCGACCCCGCTCTTGATGCGGAACGTGCTCGGGTGCTTGGTGATCTGATAGAACATCTCCTCCATGGTAGCGGCGACCTTCACCGGCTTGCGCGCGATCATGGACAGTGCGACCGCGAGTGCCTCGAGCTTGATGTAGAGCTTCGCGCCATAGCCGCTGCCGAGATAGGGTACTTTGACCCGCACCTTGTTTTCCGGCCAGCCGAGCAGCCGTGCGATCTCGATGCGCACGAATGAAGGACCCTGCGAGGCCGTGTGAATGGTGACACCATCAGCTCGCCAGTCGGCAATGGTGACGAACGGCTCGAACGGGAGGTGCAGCGCTTTTTGCGTCTTGAACTCGTGCTCGAACTTGTGCGCGGCGGCGGCATAGGCCTTTTCGAAATCGCCGCGGCGCAGCCGGTAACCGAGCGCGACGTTAGTGTCGCTGACGCCTTTCAGGTGCTTGAGGTCGGGGAAGGTTGCGGCTGGCTTGAGCTCGTCATGGACAAAAGTGCGCGCAGTGAATGCCTCCACCTCGTCATAGATCGCAGGCAGCTCTTCGTACTCCGCACTGATGAGTTGCACTGCCTGCTCCGCAACGTGCGGGTCGCGCGCCAGGACCACGGCGACCGGCTCGCCCACGAAACGTACCCGGCCATCCGCCAGGATGGGCTGGTCGTGAAATGCCGGGCCGTAATACGGATCCGGAATGACTTGCTTGATATCGTCGATGGTAACGATATGGAGCACTCCCGGCAGCTGTCTTGCCGCGCTGGTGTCGACGGAGTTGATGCGCCCGTGCGCGACCGTGCTGCGGAACAGCTTGGCATGCAGCATCCCCGGCAGCCGCATGACGTGAGTATATTCGGCCCGGCCGGTGACCTTGTCGCGACCTTCGAGACGAGGGATCGATCGTCCGATCTGCGAGCCGGCTTTGCCGGCGGCGTGAGTGAGCGTCGTCACCATCGGGAAGTGGCCATTCCTCCATTGTCGCGGCGATATGCATCCGCTGCAGGAAAGTGTACGTCAAGGGACATGGGGATGAATGAACAAGCGGGAGCGGACGGCGGCTGGATCGGCGCAAGCCTCTTGCGTAAGGAGGATGCCCGCCATCTTTACGGTCACGGCATGTTCATCGCGGACGTACAGGTGCCCGGGGTTCAGGATGTTGCCTTCGTGCGCAGTCCACTGGCACACGCCCGCGTCCGGCAGGTGAGCAAGCCTCCGCACGCTGCCACGCGGATTTTCACGCTTGACGAGATTGGGCCCATCAAGATTCTCGAGGCCGGTCCCGAGCTCTCAGCGCACCGCCACAGTCCTTATCCTCCGCTCGCGGACGATTGCGTGCGCTACGTGGGGCAGACGATTGCCGCCTGCGTGATGCCGACGCGGGCGCAGGCCGAGGATCTGGCCGATAAGGTCGATGTCGAGCTCGAGGAATTGCCCGCCGTGGTCGATGTCGTCGCCGCCATGCGGCCCGAGAGCCCGCGCGTGTTCGAGGAGTGGCCCAGCAACGCCTATATCAGCACGACCGTGATCGAAGGCAATCCGGAGACGCTTGCCTCGGCGCCCATTCGTCTCCGCCGCCGCCTAAGGCTCAACCGACAGGCCACAGTCTCGCTGGAAGGGCGAGGCGTGCTCGCCTACTGGGACCATCGCCTGGATGAGCTGGTCGTCTATCTCTCCACCCAGGGTGGCCAGGTGAAGCGGCTGGCGCTCTCCCGCATGCTGGGGATTGCGGAACACAAGGTGCGTGTCATAGCGCCCGATGTCGGAGGCGGCTTCGGCGGGAAGAACCGGATCATGCCGGAGGACGTTGCTGTCGCCGCGATCGCGATGAAGGTCGGGCATCCCGTGCGATGGATCGAGGATCGACGCGAGCATCTCCTCGCTTCGCCGCATGCTCGGGACCATACCTACGATCTGGTGATTTGTGCCGAGCGGGACGGCACGCTCCTGGGCATCGAGGGGGACATCTATATCGACGCGGGGGCCTACGCTTTGTGGCCCACGGGCGCCTTTCAGGAAGCGAGCATGGCGTCCCGCAACCTGACCGGGCCCTATCGCATGCGGCATTTGAAGCTCAACGCGCATACGGTCGCTACCAACAAGACGCCGATGGGCCCGTATCGCGGCGTTGCGCGGCCAGGGGCCACGTTTGCACTGGAACGGCTGGTAGATGAAGTGGCACGCGAGCTTGGCCGCGAGCCGTTCGATCTGCGCCGACAGAACATCGTGACCGCCACGGAGCTTCCCTACCGGACGGCGGCCGGGATGAAGCTCGACACCGGTGATTATGTTTCCTGCCTCGACATAGCGCGCGAGAAGATCGAGCTCACGGCCGTCCGCGAGCGCCAAGCTGCGGGCGAGCCTGACGGGCGCAGGATCGGCGTCGGCTTTGCCTTCTATACGGAGCAAAGCGGTCACGGCATCGTGGAATTCGCCAAACGCAAGTTCCGTGTCATACCCGGATACGAATCCGCCAATGCGCGCATGCTCCCGGACGGCAGCGTGCTCCTCTTTGTGGGTGTGCAGAACCACGGGCAAGGGCACGAAACATCGCTGGCGCAGATCGCGGCGCATGAGCTCGGCATCGACCCCGAACAAATCTCCGTCCGCTACGGCGATACGTCGGTGGGCCCCTACGGATTTGGCACCTTCGCGTCGCGCTCCATCGTCTTTGCTGGCGGCGCGGTGGGCAAGGCGACCCGCGCGCTCGCCGAGAAGATCCGGCGCATCGGCGCGCATCTCCTACAGACCGAATTTGACGCGACACGGATCAAGGCAGGGATGGTGCATGGGGCCTCCGCAAGTGTCAGTTTTGCCGAGATTGCCTTTGCCGCAAACGCGCGGCCGGACCAGTTGCCGACTGGCATGGCTCCTTTGCTGGAAACCGTCGCCACGTATGAGCCGACGGATTCGGGAGGCGTGTTCGCCTATGGCGCCCATGCCGTGGTCGTCGCGGTCGAGCCTGAGAGCGGCGTGACCGAGCTCCTCGACTATGTGGTAGCCGAGGACTGCGGCACAATGATC
>Ga0207693_10001704_pt1 | contig 19347 bp, 14 predicted proteins | sample LARL81metaG_FD_184347 | JGI IMG/M metagenome (GOLD analysis project Ga0207693, IMG submission 184347) | Corn, switchgrass and miscanthus rhizosphere microbial communities from Kellogg Biological Station, Michigan, USA - LAR L8-1 metaG... | ecosystem: Host-associated > Plants > Roots >...
AATAACTTCTTGTACTTTCATGGCCCGCTCCATTGCGGCCTTCGAGTAAGAGTCCATGCTCTGCATGGTCTCCTACTCTCACCGCCTGAAAAGCGGACAGATCACGTGCTATCTCGACCGGACATTTGATGTGCTACCGACAAATACGCACGACTTACTTGACAACTATCGCGACAGATGATATAGCGAGCTCTGCTCGGGGCATAGATTAGAGACCAAAGAACCGAACCAAATAGAAGCCGTAGGATGCTGATCGCGCTGAAATCCGTATGGCCCCGCTTCATGTGCCAACGGGACCCGTTTTGAGGACTCGAGGTGGCTGGCTGTCTCGCCTCCAACTACCTATTCCAAGAATAAGTATTAACTGGAAGCTGGTAAGTCTCGTCCTGGTACTGACTGCGGGATATTTGCTGCCGCAGCCGTCCGCCGCAGTACACGTGAAGAATTTTCGGCGCTTCCTCTTTCTTAATATGATGGGGTCGCTTTCGTCGCCCGGCGTGGCCCTGATCGAGGAGGCGAAAGTGGCGGATCCGCCAAAAGCGCCTTTTCAGACTGAGCTGTGCAGCGAGGATCTCGAAGCAACACTGTTTTCCGATGAAGCTGTTCAGCGGCAATTGTGGGACCTGGATGGACGATACATCGTCGGCATTGTTTTGCTTTTGTTCCAAACGCTGCTTATTTTCGGACTGGTACGGCATCGGGCGAGGCGTAGAACGACAGAAACTGAAATGAGGTTGTCCAACGACCGGCTTCGTCGGGCTGTGGAAGCTGGGAGATGTGTGGGATGGGACTGGGATGTAAAGACGGGAAACGACTGTTGGTTCGGCGATCTGGAAGGCCTGTTCGGTATTCGATCGTTCAGTTATTACGGACATCTCGAGGACTTTATTCAGCGCATACACCCGGAGGATCGAGAACTCGCCTGGAAAGCCGTTGCGGATGCCAGGGACGGGCGGAAATCCTTCGACGCGGAATTCCGGGTCTTGCGCCTTGATGGGACAGTGCGCTGGATTACGCAGAGGGGACAGTTCTACTACGCAGCCGATGGTGAGGCCGAGCGCATGATCGGAATGGCAGTGGACATTACGGAACGCAAGCTGGCGGAAGAGGCGCTGAAGAAGTCGGAGGAGAAGTTTTCCAAGGCCTTTCGGCAAAGCCCTTTGACCCTCACCGTGACTACCTTGAAAGACCATCGCTACCTCGATGTCAACGAATCTTTCGAACAAATCAGTGGTTGGCGACGTGACGAGGTAATCGGGCGGACGCCATTCGATCTCAATCTCTGGGTAGATCCTGCCCAAGAGGCGAGGATGGTGAAAGAGCTTCAAGCTAACCGCACGGTTCGCAACCTGGAAATTGCCTTTCGTAGCAAGAGTGGCGAGATGCGCATGGGCCTGGGCTCGGCGGAATTGATCGAAATCGCAGCAGAACCCTGTGTCTTTTCCGTACTCGCAGACATTACCGAGCACAAACAGATCCAAGAGCAACTGCAAATCAGTCAGACAAGACTAGCTGGTATGGTTGGGTCGGCTATGGACGCCATCATCGCTACCGACGCGGAACGCAATATCGTCCTTTTCAATGCCGCAGCAGAGAAGGTGTTCGGGTGTCCCGCCGAAGAAGCCATTGGAACTACCATAGACCGGTTTACCCCTGAGCGTTTCCGCCTGGCACGCAAAGAGCAGATGCTCCTTTTCGGGGTAGAAAAAGTTGCCAAGCGAGACGTAAATCAACGTGGCATCTTGTTCGGCCTACGGACAAATGGAGAAGAATTTCCGATGGAGGCTTCCATCTCACATCTGGAGGCGAATGGCCAGCACTTGTTTACCGTAGTTGCTCGTGACGTCACCGAGCGTTATAGGTCAGATGAAGCATTGCGCAAGAGCGAGCAGAGATTGCGCCTGGCAGTTCAGGCTGGAAGAATGTATGCGGATGAGTGGGACGTTGCGACCAATACAATTGTCCGGTCCCCAGAGTACGTGGATATTCTCGGCCCAGATCAACCTCTTCAGACCAGCCGTCTGGAGGAACTCGACCGGATGTACCCGCACGACCGTGAGCTGGTTACAGGCGAACTTGCCAGAATTACTCCTGCGAAACCCTCGTTGACAATTTGCTACCGGTTCACGCGCTTCGACGGAAATACGATTTGGCTGGAGAAAAGCGTCAAGGGGTTCTTTGACGATCAGGGTAAATTGCTACGCCTGGTAGGTGTTGTTGCAGATATTAGCGACCGAAAAAAAACCGAGCAGGCACATCGCGAGAGTGAAGAACGCTTTCGCCTCGTGGCGAACACGGTGCCGGTACTGATCTGGATGTCTGGCGCCGACAAGCAAAGCACCTACTTCAATCACCCCTGGCTGGAGTTTACTGGACGGCCGCTCGAGGCAGAGCTGGGTAGAGGCTGGATAGAAGGGGTGCACCCTGAAGATTTGAACGCATGCCTGGATGCTTGTACACGGGCGTTCGACCGTTGGGAGCGTTTTGAAATACAGTATCGTCTGCGCCGGCATGATGGAAAATATCGCTGGGTGTCCGACATTGGCGTGCCAAGATTCAATGCGGATGGTTCCTTTGCTGGCTTTATAGGGTCTTGCATAGACATCACGGATCGCAAGATCGCGGAAGAAGAGCTAACCAACATGGGACGCAAGTTGATCGAAGCCCACGAAGAGGAGCGTACGTGGATCGGGAGAGAACTTCACGACGACATCAATCAACGGATTGCATTGTTGACGATCGAATTGGATCGATGGAACCAGACTGCTGGATCGAGTTCGGACATTCATGGTCACATCCGAAAAATTAGCCAGCGTCTAGTAGAAATCGGAGAGGACATTCAGGCGCTGTCGCACCGGCTCCACTCCTCGAAGCTCGAGTACCTGGGTATTACGATTGCGGCCCAGAGCTTCTGCAGGGAATTATCCGAGCGGTATAAGGTACAGATTTCCTTCAGCCATTTCGAGATTCCCCGCAACTTGCCAAAGGAAATCGCGCTTTGCTTGTTCCGAGTCCTGCAGGAAGCGTTGCAAAACGCCGTGAAGCACAGCGGCGTTCAGGATTTCAAGGTGGAACTCCGTGGCAAAACAGGGGAGATTCACCTATCTGTAATTGATGCGGGAAGTGGGTTTGACTCGCGGGATTCGCTGAACCGTCTGGGAGTCGGGCTCATCAGCATGCGACAGCGACTGCAATTGGTGAATGGCGAACTTTCAATCGTATCGGAACCCGGTCGGGGCACTGCGATCTACGCTCGAGTACCTGTGAGTCGGGAAGAGGGGCATCGTCTAAAGGCAGGATGAACTGAGGAAGGGAGTTGTGACACCAACACGAAGTCTGACCAAACCAAATCCCAATGAACGTGCAAATTGCTGTTGTCTTTAGTGACAAGTAGTTAAATTCCCTGAGAGAACTGACAGTTATGGCTTTGGCAGGCCGTGGCTAGCATGCATGACGTGTTCGGTCCAAATCGAGGGTGGTGCAGATGGCAGTAACGCTAGCTGTTCTGCCCGGAAACTCGCATGAGCAATCGTCACAGAACAACACTGCTGATTGCGGATGACCATACATTGGTGGCTGAAGCCTGTAAGAACCTCCTTGAGCCGGAATTCGAGGTTGTGGGAATCGTCGATAACGGACGCGCTCTTCTTCAACAGGTTCGCGAGTTGAAACCTGAAGTAGTGATCCTCGACATCGCCATGCCCCAACTCAACGGACTTGATGCAGGCGATCAGATCAAGCGTTTGCTTCCCGCTACAAAGCTGGTGTACTTGACCATGAACGTGTCACCAGAAGTCGCGGCCGAAGCGTTTCGCCGGGGCGCATCCGCCTACGTCGTAAAGCACGCGGCTGCGTCAGAGCTGATAACGGCTGTTCGACGAGCTATCAGATCGGAATCGTATCTGTCCCCTAACATTACGAAAGAGACTGTTGACTACCTTTTGAGAACCGGAATCCCCTACGCGAAGGAGAAGAAGATTACGCACCGTCAGAGCGAGATTCTCCAACTACTTGCCGAGGGGATGTCAATGAAGGAAATTGCCAATATCTTGAACCTAAAACCTGGGACCGTCGCCTTCCACAAGTACCGAATCATGGAGACTTTGGGTTTGAAAAGCAACGCGGAACTACTTCAGTACGCCATCAAACATCACTTGGTTGCCTGAGGCCGCCGAATTTCCATACTAAACGGTTTTAGTTTGGAGCTAGTTGCGGGCTCATCAGTACCACAAGCTGGCAATTCTGCCAGTCGTGCGTTGCAGCCAAGACCGTTACAAACTGACAAGGAATCAGACACGAACCTCGGGTTTACCTACGATTGCTTGAAGAGCGAACGATGGTGATCTGAGCGGGCTCTGCGTCTGATGACAAGAAATGACAATTACTCTGGTGATGGAGCAGTAGCGATGGTTCTCGCGCTGGGACACACCGTGTATCTGGTCCATATTGAGACAGCATCCGTTCTGGTCCGAAGCCATCCAACTCCCTATCCCGATAACAGCGCCCCAGGAACGTTTCGTTCAGGACGCTCAGATCTCCACTATGCGGGGTGTGACCGAGAGCGGGAGAGCACCTCCGAGGGCTTGCCGAATGGACCGGCGCTGCCTGTCCAATCAAAACCAACAGCGTCCACCATGACGATGGAGACTAAAAGTGGTACGCCATGAAGACTTCCACCTTAATATCGGGCTTTTTCCCACCTCGTCTCCTGCGACCGGCCGCCGGTGAACACGTTGTCGGGTGGTTATCCGCTGTGAGACGCTTCGTCGCGATTTGCGGCTTGGCAGGAATTTTTGGCGCAGGGGCTCTGGCACAAACCAGCAGTCAGCACGCCTCCGACTCTCCGCAAGACAGTCGTTCCATCACCAGCGAAAATTCTGGCGTTCCGGTGGAGATAGACGGCAGGCCGATCCTGATGATTTATGCCCAGATCGCCGGTTTCACCCCTCAAGATCGCGCCGCAGCGATACAGCAGCGCATCATTGCTCTAGCCAAGAGAAGGGACATCGCGCCTGAGGCGATTCGTGCGGAAGAGCGCGGTACGTGGACTGAGATCATGGCGGGCGACGAACGCATCATGGGCGTCACCGAAGCCGATGCCATAGCTGCAGAGCGAAGGCGAGCAGACCTTGCTTCAGAGCACGCAGAAATCATTCGCCTGGTGGTGAAGCAATATCGTTTGGACCACACCTGGCAGCGCTTTTTCTGGGCGGTGCTTTACAGTGTCCTGGCAACGGTAGCAGTCGTTGGGTCGATTATCATTCTGTTCTGGATCAGGCGCCGCATGCGCGCCAGGGTAGAGCATTGGCTGAGCGCCGCGGAAATCGCACGTCCAGCCCCATCAACCAGAGTATGGCTTAGACGCTATCTCGGCCAGCCATTGGTTTCCGTGGGTCATGTAGGTTTCTGGATTTTGGTTCTAGCTTTCATTCAAGCCTATGGAACCGTCCTGCTAAGTTTCTTTCCTGCCACCAAGTACACTTCAGACCAGATTACAAACTGGCTGTTTTATGAACTGGCAGTCTTTGCGAAAATGCTGATCGGTTACACCCCAAATTTGATCTTGATTTTGATTATTTGCCTGGGCACATCCTATCTTTTGAAGGTGAATCATTACCTTTTTAACGAGGTTCGCGACGGCCATCTCACAGTTCGCGGCTTTTATTCAGATTGGGCAGAACCAACGGCCAAGTTGGTAAAGTGTTTGATTATTGTCGCGGCTGCCATTGTCGCCTTCCCCTTTTTGCCGGGGTCGGACAGCCCTGCGTTTAAGGGAATCTCGGTATTCCTGGGCGTGCTGCTGTCGCTCGGTTCCACATCGGCGGTTGCACATGGGGTTGCGGGAACTATTCTTACCTATATGCGGGCATTTCAAGTGGGGGATTTCGTGAGGATTGGGAACGACGTAGGAGAGGTAGTGGAGAAGACATTGCTGGTGACGCGCATCTGCACACAAAAAAGAGAGGTCGTCACCATTCCCAACGGCACCGTATTGGGTGGGGTGGTCGTCAACTACAGTGCCGAGGCCAAACAAAAGGGCGTCATCTTCCACACCACAGTGACGATTGGATACAACGCTCCATGGCGTAAGGTTCATGAACTGCTCTTGGCAGCTGCTTTGGTTACAGATGATGTATTACACGACCCACCGCCATTTGTCCTGCAAACAGCACTGAACGATTTCTACGTTGCTTACGAGCTAAATGCTTACACCGCTAAACCGAGCGAGATGCTACACACTTACTCGGTGTTGCACCAGAACATTCAGGACAGGTTCAACGAAGCTGGAGTAGAAATAAATTCACCGCATTACCGATGTCTGCGCGACGGCAATCAGGCCACTATCCCAGAGAGCTACTTGCCCCGCGATTACAAGACTCCAGTATTTGAGATCCGAGAAGTGAATAGCCCTTTGCCAAAGCGAGCAGAAAGTCCAACCTCCGTGGGAAGAAACATAGGATAGCCCACGCCTTGGAGCTCGACTGATATTCCGTTCGTGGAGAGGTACCAAACGCCTGACCCTGATTGAGTGGACGGCGCAAGTGCCTTTTCCCTCCGGGTATCGTCCGAAGGAGTGAGGCAAGCCAGGTGCTAAATCTTGAAGGCCTTCCTATCGAAAAACTGCTAGCGGTCAGCTGGTAAAAATGCTAGTGGCCAAAAATGTCACCGCGACTGTACCATTCGCCATCGCATCAGGCTGGAGCAAGACGAACGGTGCACAGGTCAAGGGTGAATGAGACTAGCTCCCGCCCGTCAACTTGGCACTACCGAGTTTGTTAGCCAAGGAGCACAAAGATGAGTGTGAACGTGCGACGAAATCTTCCCAGGGTTATGATCGCAGATGATCACGTTCTTGTGGCGGAGGCATGCCGGAAGCTACTCGAATCGGAATACGAAGTAATTGCCACTGTTAGTGATGGTCGAGCCCTGGTTCGAGCCGCCACCGAACTGAGGCCACAACTCATCATCGTGGACGTTGCGATGCCGATATTGAACGGCCTGGATGCGGGGCAGCAGGTGAAGGAATTCTTACCCGCAGTGAAGTTGGTGTACCTGACGATGAATCATGATGCCGACCTTGCGGCCGAAGCGTTCCGTCGAGGAGCGTCGGGATATCTGCTCAAGACCTGTGCGGCCTCTGAACTGACGACTGCGGTCCGGGAGGTCCTCAGAGGCAAGTCCTACCTCTCGCCCACGATCGCAAGAGACACGGTCGACTTCTTGCTGCGCCAAGGCACGAAGTTGATTGAGGAGGGAGAGCGGCTGACGGAAAGGCAACGGGAAGTGCTACAACTTCTGGCCGAAGGAAAATGCATGAAGGAAGTGGCCGATGTACTGAACATTACGCCCCGAACGGTTGCCTTTCACAAGTACCGCATTATGGAAGTCTTGAACGCCAAGAGCAGTGCCGAGCTGGTTCAGTACGCAATCCGGAATCACTTGATCGCCGCCTGAGGCCGTCAGCCATTCCCAACTGAGTTAGTGACCTCGACAACATTTCTCCTGAACGCTTCCCATTGTTTCTTCGCCTGGTAAACCACCAATCGAAGCACTTCAACCTCTTTATCTCCACAAATGTTGCGGCCAAATGATCATAGTTCGAAATGAAGACGGGCTCGAGTGATGGCTGGAACACCCGGTTTCTCGAACCCGCTATGGATTAAAAGGTGCTGCGAATTGCTTTCAGGCCGAACGAAAGCAAAAGAGCAAGAGTGCCAAGCAATCCGATGAGGGGCAGAGGGCTTGCAGTCTTGGGTAGTTCTGCCGGAGCGGCCGGCGCAGGCGCGGGTGCGGCCTCAGCGATCAGAATCGGAACATCGGCAGGTGGTGCTGGGGGCGGCGGGGGCATTGTGCCGGTCAATTTCCGCTGGTGTTCAATTTCAGTTATCGGTTCCTCCACCACCTTGGTGGCTGAGACGATCATTCCTTTCTTCAAGCCAAAAGCGTCGGTTTCTTGACCATCCACCGTGAACTTTTGGCCCTTGGGGATCTTGAATTCCTGGTTGGTCCCGTCTTCCAAAGTCAAAATTACACTATTGGGCGGAGAGATGTGCCACACCTTTCCGGTGACACTCTTTACTGTCGTGATGGTTTTGGGAGTTGTGGTTACGATCGTCGTACGTTCCAGCTTCATGCCCGGCTTGAGAGAGTGAATCCCGAGTTCTTGGCCGTCCACGGTGACCCGAGCGCTCTCCGGTACGTTGGCAAAGTGGCGGATCGTACCGTCTTCCATCTTTACCACCAAATCATTTCCAGAAACGTGTACGACTTCGCCGCGTTCGATCGTCACGTCGTGTGAGGGCTGCGCGGCGGTGGTGTTGGTTTCTGTTTTTACTTGTGCGTTTATGCTCAAGGCAAAGGCCACACACACCGTCCCCGCCAAAAGCACCTGCACTCGTTTCCATACCGTTATTGAGTTCATCGCTTCTTCTCCTTGTTAGCTTTCGCAGCCATGAATTTGAGTCCTGTTTTCAGATGAAGTTCATTTGTGCCCAGTCGTTGTTGTGTACGCCCGTTCAGATTTTGCTTGCAGAGTGAGCCAATCTCGATCAGCCCTCGAGGCCTCAACGATGTAGCGTTCGGGTGCGCTGCCCACGAAATAAAACGGGTAACACGTCACCAGAGTGAGTGACGAAAGTGAGCGTGGTTGCAGGACCGAAACATCGTCTGGGTGCACAACTAGGGTCTGGTCCACAATGTATGTATCTGTGCGGCTCGAGGTCGACACCTCGATGGTGTCTCCCTGACGGACATCTTTCAGCACCCTAAAAAAACCATCTCGATGGCCGGCAATTCCGATGTTACCGTCTTCCCCCGGGTGGACAGTGCCGAGGATATGCCCCACTCCCCGGTTCAGAATGAGATCGTCAGTTCCTTCCAACACCGGTACTTCAAGATGCACCTTAGAAATGCGTAACACAGCCAAGGGCGGATCAATGTGCTCCCCGAGGCTCTGTTCATACGCCCAGATCCGTTTCTCCGACCAGGTGCCAAAATCGGAGTTGGCTTCGGCGGCTGGACTCGAATCGGTGGCTAGTCCGCCGGGTTGGCGGCTTTGACTGTCCTGGAAACATCTCAACGCGGCACCGGAAAAGATCGTTCGATGGATGGATGCTGCGACGTATGTCACGATCAGCAACACTGCAGTGATTAGCAGCAGACGCTCTGTGTTCTTCCAAAATCGCATCCGAAAACGCCTTGTGGGTGAATAACTACGCATCCTGACGCAACACTACTCTGAAGCAGGTTCGTGCTGCTAGATCTTCGACACCACCCTCACGAGTCTAGAGAAGAACACTGGGTGGTTGTAACTGTCAGTAGTGACAGTCGGTTCCCGGCCGGTCCTGTCGATGGCACGGGATGTTTTCTTCCGCAGCTGCGAGGGTTCAGCGGAGATGAGGCTGGCATCGGGTGCACATGACAAATCACCACCTTCTTGCATAGATCATTCTCGCTCGTCGCCGAGCCGCAGCGTTCCTGTCAACACTGCCAGTTGTTAGGCTCTTCTGTGCTCGAATATAAGAGGAGCAGTATGCAACCAGCAACCGGTCAATGTCTTATGGCCGAACCCGCAGAGCACAAGCGAATGGGCGGAGAAGTAATTCACATTGGTGATTGTCAGGTGTGGGTGGAGATCCACTATCTGGATTCGCAGACGAACTACCGTGAGTGCCTCCCGCAAAAGAGGAAACCCTTCCGTTCCAATGAATTCCTTCTGTTGTGTCCTTCGAGATCTTCACCAAGATTAGATCCCCGGAGCGTATTGGCCTGGGGGAAGCTCCTACTCTTTTTCGGAATATCGTGGTTATTCATGTATTTTATTTGGGACTCCTGGTAAGAAGCCCGAATGATTCGTTCGCGATCAGTGCTCCCCGATGCAAGAAAGAACAGAATCATCCACCCTCAAGAAAACGTTTCTGCTGCCGATGAAGGGAACGGAACAACAGGATAGTCTGGCATTAGCAGGTCATAAGCTTTTATCGCGAGCCGAGCATTGCGGCGAGCGTATGGAAGGGGAGATGAAAGTGCTACCTTCCATGGCCTTCCGAATGGCTGGACCCAAATCTGTTGCCATGCACGGCTTGATAACGTAGCCAGCCGCGCCGACAGCGATCGCATTTTCCACAAAGTCGGGATCTTCGTGGACAGTTAGGAAAATTATCTTTGCGCGTGAACCTTCTTCTTGCAGCCGTAGAGCAGCTTCGATTCCAGTCACGACTGGCATGGAAATGTCGAGCACGAAGACATCTGGAGAAAGGTTGGGAGGTAGATTCAGTACTCCTGCCCCAGTTTCAGCGGTGCCAACGATCTGAAAGTCCTCGACGAGAATCTGGATGATAGTTTGGCGCATTTCTTCCTGGTCCTCCGCCAGGAAGATGCGAACAATCGGCTTTTCATCCTGGACCGCTGAATGCTCGGGAACGATCTGAGAGGCACATGACATTATCGAACCCTAGCAGACCCCGACGCCCGTGTCTTCTACCAAGATAAGCAGTGTTTTGGTTTCTTATGCCTAGGGCTATCTCTAGCAAACACGTAGCCTGAAGAACCGGTCACAGGATATGCGCCGACGCCGGATTCCACCATTCTGTCCGTCTTTAGCTGGCTTGCCGACACAAACCCGCCCCGCGCCCCCAGAGCTCTTCTCATCGAGGTTGTGGTAGAGCTTCCTCTGGCTTAGTAGCGGCCGCGCTCACTGTAACTTCTGCCAGTTTTCCGCACACCACGCGACTTCTACTCTTCGCTTGATTCTCGTCGAACTTATGACTACTCGTGGCTTCCATGAACATGAGTGGCAAGAATGCTTCCCGTGAACACGTTATCAAACGGTCGCCGGGCAGCTCTTTGTGATGCAACTGAAGCCCATTGTTCCGGAATGAGCCTCATGGTTCTACTAGTTCCGGCCCGAGGAGTTTGCCATGCGAATTGAACCTGAGCTGCGTCGTTTCGAACGACATGTCGAAAGTGCAACCTCCTGGCAAGCATCAAGGCTGCGCTATCGCTGCGCTCGCAAATGCATGGTCAGTACGGCCTTGTTCCTCCTCGCAGTTTCGCTGACCGGATGCCCAGAGAAAGCGGTGCCTGCGGCGACGGCCCCACCGGAAGTGGTGGTTGCGTCGGCCATGCAGCAGGACGTTCCCGTCCACGAAGAGTGGGTGGCACAACTGAACGGTCCCGTGAACGCCGACATTACACCCAAAGTGCAGGGGTACCTGCTCAGCCAGAACTATGTAAATGGATCGTTAGTGAAGAAGGGGCAACTGCTCTTTCAGATTGATCCGCGGCCGTTCCAAGCAGCGCTGGATCAAGCGAAGGCAGAAGTGGAGAGGACCGTGTCATCGCTGTCGAAGGCAACAAACGATGTGCAGCGCGACACCCCACTGGCGGCGCAGAACGCGATACCACAAAAGCAGCTTGATGATGACATCGCTAATCAGGCCGCGGCTCATTCGGAATTGACAGCAAAGAAAGCGGCGCAAGAGCAGGATGAGCTGAATCTCGGATGGACCAACGTCTATTCACCGGTGGATGGCATCGCCGGCGTCGCGAACTCTCAGGTCGGTGATCTGGTCGGAACGACCACCAAAATGACCACAGTGTCGCAGATTGATCCCATTTGGGCGTATTTCAACATTAGCGAGACCTTATATCTCGGCTTCGCACCGCAGATCTCAAGAGTCTTACAAAGGTCCGCGATCAGGAGCGCTGTTCCGGTTGAGTACATTCAGGCCAACGACGTTCCCTACCCTTTCAAGGGGAACCTCATCTTCGTAAACCGCGAGATTACCGCCGGCACAGGTACCATTCAGTTGGCCGCTGCATTCCCGAACAAAGATGCAATCCTCCGCCCCGGGGGATTTGGGCGCGTGCGTGTACAGACCAGCACCACCAAGAATGCCTTGCTGGTTCCGCAGGCAGCCGTTATCGAAGTGCAGTCGCAGTACCAGCTCTTCGTTGTCGGGTCTGACAACAGGGCCTCGGTTCGGCCGGTCAGAGTGGGAGATCGCGTGGGTCCGAACTGGATCATTACTGAAGGATTGAAACCGGGCGAGCGGGTGGTAGTCGAAGGCATCCAGAAAATGCAGACGTTTGCAGCGCAGATGCCGGCGTCAGAGAAAAAAGGTATCCCGGTCAGTCCCAAAGAGTACGCGGCTCCTGCCGGTGGGGTCGATTGACCATGGCGAAATTCTTTATCAATCGACCCATCGTCGCGATCGTCATTGCCATACTGATGGTGCTGGTCGGCGTGGTCTCGATGCTCAGCTTGCCCACGGCCCAGTTTCCCAATATCGCCGACCCGATGATCCAGGTGAAAGCCACCTACCCTGGTGCGGACGCGCAAACGATTGCCGAGTCAGTGGCGACTCCGATTGAGCAACAGATGTCCGGCGTCAGCGGTATGAACTACATGTATTCGTTGAGTGCCAGCTCGGGCGGAGGGGGTACGCTCTACATTGATTTCCAGCTCGGGACTGATGTCAACACGGATCAGATTCTGGCGCAGATGCGGAGCGGACAGGCTAACTCGCAATTGCCGAGTGAAGTTGTCCAGCAGGGGGTGCTCGTGCAGCCGGGTACGACAGCGCCCTTCATGCTGCTTGACCTTTACTCACCCGGTGGGGTATACGACAACATTTTCCTGGCGAACTACGCCATCATTAATCTGCAGTACGCACTGACACGCATTTCCGGTGTCTCACAGGTTCAGATTTTCGGCGCTGGGCCTTATGCGATGCGCATTTGGGTGAATCCTGATCGCCTTGCGAGACTTGGGGTCACGGTTTCCGACATCACCAACGCGGTCAAAGCCCAAAACAAGGTCAATCCCGGAGGGCAGGTCGGAGGGGAGCCCGTTCCCTCGGGTCAGCAATTCACCTATAACGTGCGGGCTCCCGGACGACTGCCCACGGTCGAGGAGTTTAATGACATCGTCGTCCGTGCCCAGGCCGACGGTTCAATCCTTCGGCTGAAGGACGTAGCGCGCGTGGAATTGGGTTCGCAATACTATTCCTATCTGGCGCGGTTGGGAACGTCAGGAGCCGGCAAACCCGCTCAGCCCGCAGCCCTCATCGCGCTGTACCTCACTCCGGGCAGCAACGCCCTGCAGACGAGAGACTCCGTCCTCAAGATGATGGAGGAGGCGAAAGCGAGGTTTCCCGAGGGACTGGCATACATTGTGGCACTTGATACCACGCTCGCGGTCAGTGAGGGCATCCACGAAATCTACAAGACACTGGGCGAGGCTTTGATCCTGGTCATCTTAGTGGTCTACATTTTCCTTCAGGGTTTTAGGGCGACTCTAATTCCACTGCTTGCCGTTCCTGTCTCTCTGATCGGAACCTTCGCCGTTTTTCCGATGCTAGGATTCTCCATCAACACCCTTTCGCTTTTTGGGCTCGTATTGGCGATTGGACTCGTCGTCGATGATGCCATTGTTGTCGTGGAGGCGGTGGAACATCATATTGAGCACGGGATGACACCTCATGACGCGACCGTCAGAGCGATGGAGGAAGTCTCCGGACCGGTCATTGCTATTGCACTGATTCTTGCTGCCGTGTTCGTTCCCACGGCATTCGTTCCCGGTATCACCGGCCAGCTCTACAAGCAGTTTGCGGTTACGATTGCAGTTTCGGTGCTCTTCTCGGCTTTCAATGCACTCACCCTCAGTCCTGCGCTTTCCGCCTTGATGCTGCGCCCAAGGAAGCCGGCACGGGGACCCCTGGGAGCTTTCTTCCGCTGGTTCAATCGTGTCTTCGGGCGCGCCACCGACGGGTATGTGAGTTGGTGCGGACTCCTCATCCGCAAGGCCGGCGTTGCCTTCATCTTGCTCGCCGCCCTAACCGTAGGTGCGGGTTTATTCGGGAAGGGCGTTGCCAAGAGCTTTCTCCCAGATGAAGACCAGGGATATATCTATGCCGGCTTGCAGTTGCCGAATGCCTCGTCGCTCCAACGATCCTCTGAAGCTGCCCGGGAAGTCGAGAAGGCCATCTTGGAGACTCCCGGCGTCGAGTATGTCAGTTCGGTGATGGGTTTCAGCATGCTGAGCGGCGTCAATGCGACTTATAGCTCATTCTTTTTCATTTCTCTGAAGCCTTGGGAAGAACGCAAGACTCCCGAAACAAGCTACGAAGGAATCAAGGCCCACCTGCAAAAGGCGCTCTCAAAGGTTCCTTCGGGAATTGCATTCTCATTTTCACCACCCGCGATTCCGGGCGTAGGGACTTCAGGAGGAGCCACTTTCATTCTGGAAGACCGGTCGGGTGGAGGCGTTGATTTTCTTGCGAAGAACGCGCAACTGTTTGTGGCCGAGGCCCGCAAGCGACCGGAGTTAGCAGGGGTGATGACAACGGCTCTGTTCGGCGTCCCCCAGGTCGGGGTAAAAGTGGACAACGCCAAGGCGATGACCCAGCAGATCCAACTGAGCAGCCTGTATGAGACCGTGCAGACGTTTATGGGGGGATCGCTGGTTAACTATTTCAATCGCTTCGGCCTGCAATGGCAGGTATATGTCCAGGCCGATGGTGACTTCCGGAATAGGGCCGAAAATGTCGGCAAGTTCTTCGTCAGGAACGCCGCGGGCGGAATGGTTCCGTTGAGTACCCTGACTACCACCTATCCGCGCAATGGCGCCGAGTTCATGATGCGCTACAACCTGTTCAATTGTGTGCAGATTAATGCCGCCGCCGCGCCGGGCTACAGCTCAGCGCAAGCAATGGCGGCGCTTGAAGATGTCTTTCACAGGTCGATGCCGAGCCAGATGGGCTTCGACTACATGGGCATGTCGTACCAGGAGCAAAAAGCTGCGCAGGGCGTTTCAGCCGGAACCATCTTTGGGCTGGCCTTCTTCGTGGTTTTCCTCATCATGGCAGCGCAGTATGAGAGCTGGACGCTACCGTTCAGCGTCCTTTTGGGAGTTCCCATTGCTGTTTTCGGCGCCTTCGCGACATTGTACGTTCGTCGGCTCGACAACGATGTGTATGCCCAGATTGGCCTGGTCATGCTGATTGGATTGTCGGCAAAGAATGCCATTCTGATCGTCGAATTTGCCAAGGCAGAGTACGAGAAAGGCAAATCCCCGATGGACGCCGCATTGATTGGAGCCAAACTGCGATTGCGACCCATTCTAATGACGGCATTCGCTTTCATCCTCGGGTGCGTACCACTGTGGACGGCTTCCGGCGCAGGCGCCATCTCACGTCAGGTTCTGGGAACCGTGGTCATCGGCGGAATGATGGCAGCCTCGGTGCTGGCCATCTTCTTCATCCCCGTCAGCTACGACGTCGTAGAGCGGTTCGGAATATGGGCATCCGGAGAGAAGAAACCTCCACAAGAAACGGTAGCCAGACCACTTCAAGGAGCCGCCGATGACTAATAAGGTGGTCCTTCGCGGCTTTGTCACCCGATGTAGTGGACCAGATAGCCCACCGGGGAAAGAAGGGGTCTCCGCATTGCCAGCACCAACCATTCTGTCAACGGAAGGGGACTGGCCATGATCCGCCTGCATTGGCCCACTGCACTCGCGTTGCTTCTGCTGACTGGATGCGCTGTAGGCCCCAAGTACAAGCGTCCGCCGGTGACGGTTCCTGATGGCTACCGGGGTCTTGCCCCAGATGCTGGTCAGCAGACTCCTGCCTCGCTCGGAGATGAAGAATGGTGGATGGTCTTTCAGGACCAGCAATTGCAGAAACTGATCCGAGAGGCACTCATCCAGAGTTATGACGTGCGCATCGCCGCAGCGCGCGTGCTTCAAGCACAGGCGGTGGTGGGCATCGTTCGCGCCGACCAGTTCCCAACCATCTCCGGAGGAGTATCGGCCAACAACCAGCGCTTTCCAAGGACGCCAGCGACAGCTGCGTTCGAGACAAGTCCCCTCGCAGTCAACCTTTCGCTGCTCTGGGAATTGGATTTCTGGGGAAAATTCCGCAGAGCGACTGAAGCGGCGCGAGCCAGCCTGCTGGCCACGGAGTGGGGCCAGAAAGCTGTGATATCGAGCCTCGTCAGCAATGTGGCTTCGGCGTACTTTCAGCTGTTGGAACTGGATTTGGAAATGGACATCTCCAGGAACGCACTTGCCTCTCGAAAAGAGTCATTACGCTTGGTTGAGATACGTGCGAAGGGAGGTACGACGTCTTTGTTAGACGTTCGCCAATCTGAACAATTGGTTTACACCGCTGCCGCGTCAATTCCCGATCTGGAACGGCGGATTGAGCAACAGGAGAATTTGATAAGCATTCTGCTGGGCAAGAATCCGGCGCCTGTAGTCCGGGGAAAGCCATTGGTGGAGAATGTGGTGTTGCCGACAGTGCCCCCTGGGTTGCCATCGTCTTTGCTGGACCGGCGTCCCGATATTCAGTCAGTGGAGCAACAATTAGTCGCCGCTAATGCCCAGATCGGTGTGGCAAAGGCAGCCTATTTTCCCCAGATCACACTCACCGGCCTGGCTGGCTACCAGAGTAGCGCTCTCACGGACCTGTTCACTGGGCCAGCGGGATTGTGGAGTTTTGGTGGTCAGTTGACTCAACCGATTTTCACGGCGGGAAAGATCCGCTCCAACGTAAGGCTGACGGAAGCACAGAAGGAGGAAGCTGTTCTCATCTACCAGCAATCTATCCAGCAGGCCTTCCGCGAAGTTTCGGACTCGTTGGTCGCATACCGCAAGAATCAGGAGTTCCGGCAGCAGCAGGAATTGCTCAGTGCAGCGGCCGAGGATGCCACGCGACTCGCGACTGTTCGTTACCAGGGTGGGGTCACGAGTTACCTCGAAGTCTTGGACAGCGATACGCGGCATTTCGATGCCCAACTGGGCTTGGCGCAAGCAGAACTTAACGAACGATTGGCTCTCGTCCAACTCTACAATGCGCTGGGTGGTGGGTGGCAGCAGTAGGGAAGTGCGTGACCACCATGCCCGAGGTCCCGGCGTAATCGTCTGGACGTCGCCTAGAACCGATGGAAAGGATCTCGAGGTTCTGTTCGGGTTGATCATGGTTCTCACTTACACCTGCTCATTCCAGTGTCGCCGGAACCGGTCGTGCTTGTTGGTTGAACATCTGCCGGGCGATTTTCACCCTACTCGTGGCTGTCAGACTCTCCTCGCAAGACAATGCCTGTGCAAAGTGCAGGCCTTTCCGTGATTCAACGCACGCTCGCCTGCTGTAACCGCGGAGTTTCAGCGGAGAACTGTCACTTCTGTCAGTACCAGCTGCACTGTCCTGCACCTAACCTGTTTGGTGCGGGAAGATGAGCCTAGCGTCTTCCAAAAACCGGCGCACCTACTCGGGTCTTGCTCAACGCATTAATGCTGGCCGTAAGTCTTTTTAGGCAGCGTCGAGCTGTGGAGACCCGAGCGGGGCGCACAAGTCGCCCGGAGCTTAGGGAAGCGGCTGTAAGGGGGGACGTTTACCAAAGTGTATACCAGTCGCCTGCATCGCGCACGCCGCACTTCCGAGCTGGCTGGCTTCGGGGACATGGCGGAGATTGATCCAGACTTGGTCGAATGGAATTACGGTGAGTACGAAGGTCGTCAAACCGAGCACATCCGCGCCGAGCGCCCAGACTGGCAATTGTTCCGCGATGGGTGCCCGAGTGTCGAAACACCACAGCAGGTAGTGGCACGCGCTGATTGCATCATCGGCGGCGTGCGCTCGGTCAACGCAGATGTCTTGGTTTTTTCCAGTGGTCACTTCATCCGCATGTTCGTCAGCCGCTGGCTTGGCCTTGAGCCGTCCCGAATGCTAGGTGTTTCATGCTAAGACAGCAAGTTTGAGTGCAGTGGGTTACGAATAACGATGTGTCGCGGCCTGTGATTCGACTATGGAATGACACTCATCACGCGGCAGCGTAGAAGAAAGCCAACTAACAACAAAAGAGACAGAGGCTCGTAACAAGGTCCAATTCGATGAGCACAAGAAGTGTGACGAAACCGAAGAGTCCCCAGCGCGCACGAACAGCGACCGTGGTGCCAATCCCAACCATGGCGGAGAATATTTCGAAACTCCTTCAACAATATGGCTGTGGTCCGATTCAGTTTTCTGGAACAGATAGCTCCCTGTATGAACGCCACCTTGTTTTTGACAACGTTATGGATCTCGCCGCAGCCGACGCTCGAACACGGTTTGAAGCGTTTGCCCACTCGGTTCGCGACATCCTTTCGCAACGCTGGATACATACCGAAAGCACCTACGAACGTGAAAACCCGAAGCGGGTCTACTATCTCTCGATGGAATTTCTTATTGGGCGTTCGCTAGCGAACAACGTCACCAATTTGTTGCTCGATCCGGTCGCGAAGCATGCGATTCAGCAGAAACAGATCGATTGGCTCGGTCTGTTGGAAGAGGAGCCCGATGCAGGCTTGGGGAACGGAGGGCTTGGACGACTGGCCGCCTGTTTCCTCGACTCATTGGCGACCATGCAGTTGCCAGCCATGGGCTACGGTTTGCGCTATGAATACGGCATCTTCAAGCAAACTATCAAGGACGGATGGCAACACGAAGACGCCGACAACTGGCTCCGTCGCCCCGATCCGTGGGAAGTGGCTCGCCCGCAAGAAAAGGTTCAGATCAACCTGAACTGCTCATTTGAGATACACAGTGGGAGCTTACGTGGAATTCCGAATAGGCCCTCGAGTTTGATTGGTATTCCTTTTGATCGGCCAGTCGTTGGTTACGGCGGCAAAACCATCAACACCCTACGGCTCTGGGGTGTCGCTGCTCCTGATTACTTTGACTTTCAGGAATTCAGTAGCGGCGATTTTGTCGCCGCGCTGGCTGAAACACTGGCCGCCGAATCCATTACCCGGGTACTGTATCCCGACGACTCTAGCAGCAGAGGGCGGGCACTTCGCTTCGTGCAGCAGTATTTTCTGGTCGCCGCTTCGCTGGCTGACCTAGTTAGACGCTTCCGGCGCGCCAACAGCGATTGGCGCGTGCTCCCCGAGAAGGTTGCCATTCAACTCAATGACACACACCCAGCACTGGCTGTTCCCGAGTTGATGCGAGTTCTGCTCGATGAAGCGCATCTTGGTTGGGAGGAGGCGTGGGATCTCACGCAAAGAACCTTGGCCTATACCAACCATACTCTTTTGCCCGAAGCTTTGGAGAAGTGGCCGCTAACCTGGTTTGAAACCATGTTACCGAGACACTTGGAAATCATTTTGGAGATTAATCGACGCCTTCTCGATGAAGCGCGTAGCCGTTTTTCGGGACAGGAGGAGCGAGTTAGAAGAATAAGTCTGGTAGAGGAAGGAGAGCAACGCCAAATCCGGATGGCAAACCTTGCAATCGTTGCCTCGCACAGCACCAATGGGGTCGCCGCGATCCACTCTAAGTTATTGCGTACGACCACGGTGAG
>Ga0207693_10001707_pt1 | contig 19335 bp, 23 predicted proteins | sample LARL81metaG_FD_184347 | JGI IMG/M metagenome (GOLD analysis project Ga0207693, IMG submission 184347) | Corn, switchgrass and miscanthus rhizosphere microbial communities from Kellogg Biological Station, Michigan, USA - LAR L8-1 metaG... | ecosystem: Host-associated > Plants > Roots >...
AGCTGGCCCTCGCGCTTGCCGCGTTGACGATCGCGTGCGCGGCGGCGTCGGTTCCCCCGGCCGCCGCCGCGGTGACCGCGGGACAACCGCCGAGAGCCCTCTTCCAGCCTGGTTACGACCTCTGCCACGCTGCGTCGCTGGCCGCAATCAGACGGGCCGGCGGCCAGCACTACAAGCCCGGCGCGTTCGTCCACGGCCAGTGCACCTGGGAACGAAGCGACCTCACCGCCGGCATCGTCCTCTCGACACATCCGACTCGTGTCGGGAAGGCGCTCATGCGGATGTTCAAGGCTCAGAGCGGGAAGCAACACATCGTCGCCCGCACCATCGAGGTCCCCCGGGCGACCAAGGCCCTTCTCGTCACCCTGCCCGCAGGGGCGTCGACTCAGCGCTCCAAATACCTGTTCGCCGCGTATCGCCGCGGCGTGATCCAGGTCAACATGACCGCGCCGAACTCCCTCTCCCCGAAGCGGCTCAAAGCGGTGCTCAGCGTGGTCGCGCGCACACGCTAGGCCGGTCGGGCTACTCGTCTGCGAGGGCTGCGTCGGCGTCTGCCCGCCACTCGGGCTCCGCCTTCGCTTCGGCCTCGTCGGCGTCGGCTTCTGCGGTCTCGTTCGCCTCGGCCTCGTCCGCTTCGGCCTCCGCGGCCTCGGCGGCGTCGACCTCGGCGAGGATCTCCTCGAGCTCGACGGACTCCTCGGGGGCCTCGGCTTCCTGCTCGGCGCGCTCGGCCGCCTCGAGCTCCGCGAGCTCCTCGTCGGACGGCAGCGCGCCGCCTTCGGGGATCACCTCGGTCTTGACCTCGACGCGCACGTCCTCGAACAGCCCGATCGGGATCTCGTAGCGGCCGATGCGCTTGATCGGATCGCTCTCGATCTTGCGCCGGTCGACGCGGATCTTCTTCGTGCTCCAGATCTCGTCCGCGATGTCGGTCGGGGTGACGGAGCCGAAGAGGGAGCCGGTCGGACCGGCCTTGACCTCGAACCGGAGCACCGTGCCCGCGAGCGCCTCGGCGATCTCCTGTGCCTGGTCGGCCGTCTTCGCCTCGTGGCGCGCGCGTAGAGCGTCACGCTTCTGCAGCTCCGCGACCCGCGCCGGCGTGGCCTCCTCGGCGAGCCGCCTGGGAAGGAGGTAGTTGCGGGCGTAGCCGCGCGCGACCGAGACGACGTCGCCGCGGAGCCCGACATGATCGACGTCCGAGAGGAGGATGACCTCCATCAGCGGTCTCCCCGGTCGCCGCGATCACCGCGATCCCGCCGCCCGCCGCCGCGCTCGCGATCCTCGGCGCCCTCGGCGACGTACGGCAGCAGCGCCATCTCTCGCGCGCGCTTGACGGCGGTCGCGATCTGCACCTGGTGCCGGCGGCAGGCGCCGGTGATGCGGCGGCTGCGGATCTTGCCCTTCTCGGAGACGTAGCGGCGGAGCTGCGTGACGTTCTTGTAGTCGATCTCCGCGATGTGCTCCTTGCAGAAGAAGCAGTTGCGGCGCTTGATCTGCCCCGCCGGGCCGCCTGGCCGCCTCCGCTGCTGCTGCTGATTCTTCTCTCTGGCCATGCTTCTCCTAGAAGGGGATGTCGTCGTCGGCCGCAGCCGGGAAGTCGGCGCTCTCCTGCGCCGCGCCCGCGGGCACGAACTGGTTGCCGCCGCCGTCGCCGTCGCCGCGGGAGCCGAGGAACTGGACGCTCTCGGCGATGATCTGCACGGCCTGCCGCTTGCCCGAGCCGTCGGTTGCGTCCCACTCGCGCCAGTCGAGCCGGCCGTCGATGCCGACCGGGCGGCCCTTCGAGAGGTACTGCGTGCAACTCTCGGCCTGGTTGCCGAAGACGGAGACGTCGAAATAGTTGGGCTTGTCGACCCACTGCCCCGACTCGTCGCGCCGGCGGCTGTTCACTGCCACCCGCATGCTGCAAACCGGCGTACCGCCGGGCGTGTGCCGCAACTCCGGGTCCTTCGTCAGGTTGCCTACGAGAACGACGCGGTTGATGTTCGCCATGTCTTACTCCTCTTCCTCGCCGGCCTGCCCTTCCGGGGCAGGCTCCTCTTCCGCGGCAGCGTACTCCGGCTCGGCTTCATCCGAAACCGTCGTTTCAGGTGCCGCCGCTTCTGGCGCCGCCGCTTCGGGCGCCGGCGTCTCGGCGGGCACCGCGACGGGCGTGGCAGCGTCGTCGCGCGGCGCGCTGGTGCGCGAGCCCACGATGTGGCGCGTGGCCAGGTGGCGCAGCACGGCGTCGTCGATCTTGAGCACGCGGGAGATCTCATCGAGCGTCGCCGCCTCCGCGTCGAAGACGACGAGGTGGTAGACGCCCTCCTCCTTGTGCGCGATCGGATATGCGAGGCGCCGCCGGCCCCATGCATCGTGGCTGTGCCACGCGCCCCCGTTCTTCTCGACGAGGTCGCGCGCGCGGGCGACGATGTCGTCCTGGCGGGCCTCGGCCTGCTCGGGGTCCAGCAGCAGCAGAATTTCGTAAGTCGTCACGCCCCGACGTCCTCCCTTCCCATGGTCTCGATGTCGGCCCCGACTGCCGGCGCCGCTCGGGACGGAACGGCGCGATGACGGGGCAGGAAGCGCGGCCACTGTAGCATCGGTCCGATGCGTCGCCTGACCGCCTGGATCGGGGGAGTGGCCGGGGGAGTCGTCGCCTACCGGTTCTGGCGCCGGCGTCCGCAGGCCGCCGCCGAACCGTCGCCGGAGCCTACGCCCGAGCAGCAGGACGATCGGGCCGACGAGCTGCGCGCGAAGCTCGCCGAGACCCGCGCGGCAGACGAGCCGGCGCCTGCCGAGCCCGAGGAGCCCCCGGAGGCGGTCGAGGAGCGCCGCCGGCTCGTGCACGAGGAGGGTCGGGCCACGCTCGACGAGATGAAGTCGGACGAGTCGGCGTAGCCGGACACGGTCAGTAGTTACCGCCGCAGCCTGCGGCGACGAGTGCGACGAAGACGAAGAGGAGCAGCACGGGCAGCGTGAACCTCAGCGCGGGCGCGTGTGACCTGCGGAGCATCGAACTCACCTCCCTGGTGCGGGCAGCTCTTTCAGGTAACCCACAGAGGTTCCTACGCGGCGCACCCGAGCCTGGATTCCCAGAGGCGCGGGTCGCGGCCGCAATCGAGACTCTCGACGGAGGCACCTCGTAAGCCGTCTCGCCCAAGGCCGCGACCCGCGCCGGTCTCTACTTACACCTCGGTTCCGAGCCCGGCCACCTCTTGGGCGCTCGACCTTCGCAGCGCCCCGGCGGCCGACGACGGAGCAGCGCCGCAAGACCCGCTGATGTTCTGTCGAGAAAGCGCACCGTTGAGCGAAAACTTTCGTCGGAGGCGGCATAATCTCGCTCGACCATCCAACCAAGGAGGCTCTGATGTACGCCGTCGTCGTGCGCGTCACGATCAGCGATCCCGAGGGCAGCGTGCCCGCCCTCCGCGAGCAGGTCGTCCCCCGCGTCTCACAGGCGCCCGGTTTCGTCGCCGGTTACTGGACCCGGAAGGACAATGGGGGACTATCCATGACGGTCTGGGAGTCCGAAGACGCCGCCAAGGCCGCAAGCGAGATCGCCGCGTCGTTGGCGCCCGAAGGGGTGACGGTCGACGGCGTCGAGGTGCGCGAGGTCGTGGCCAGCGCCTGAGCCTGAGCATCCCGAAGAGGAGGTTCCAGCCCGAATTGGGTGGCCGCGCCCCAGGGTTCCCGGGCATGGGCCGACCGCGTGTGGCGCTTGACTTCGGAAAAGGCTCCTTCTAGCGTCGCACGTCATGACTTGTAGCGTGGTGTGTGTCTCGCATGCGACCGGCTCGGGCGGTGAGGAGATCGGGAAGCAGGTCGCAAAGCGGCTTGGCTACTCCTATGTGGACGAAGGGATCGTGGCCAGAGCGGCTGCCCAGGGCGGACTCGAGCCCCGGGACATCGCAGACGAAGAGCGCCGGCGGTCGTTCGCGAATCGCGTCCTCGAGGTGCTTGCCGAGGGAGGCGGAGATGCGTGGACGCTCGGCGCAGGCGTTGCAGTGAGCATGGAAGGGCTGCGCCCCGCAGACATCAGGGCGTTGATCCGCGAGACGGTCGTGCAGACGGCTGCGCGCGGGAACGTGGTCATCGTTGCGCACGCAGCGTCGTACGCCGTCGAGCCGGGTCCGGCGAGATTGCGCGTTCTGGTCACGGCGTCCCCGAAGACGCGGGTGCAGCGCGTCGCCGCAGCGGACGAACTTGATGAAGCGAAGGCGGCGAAGGTGGTCAAAGACTCCGACTCGGGCCGCCGCGACTACCTCAAACGCTTCTATGCGATCGATCGCGAAGCTCCCACCGACTACGACATCGTGATCAACACCGATCTCCTCTCGGGGGAGCAAGCAGCAGAACTGATCAGTTACGCAGCCGGCCGCGGTTCCTGACGCCTGCCGGGGATACGCTCGGACGTACCCGGACGGCGCCCCATGGTCGAACGGGCTGACGGAGCGGCGTAGGAGTCGAACCTACCTACCGTTGGGTTACAACGGCGTACGGATTTTGAAGACCCGCTGGGCCACCGGGCCCGGCCGCTCCGCTCCGAGGCTATCGAGCTACGAGTCGCCTTCGAGGTACTGCGTGTCCCAGCCTGCGGGCGCGTATGCCTCGCCCGCCGGCGCGGCGCCGATCGCCAGTACGAGCGTCCCGTCCGCCTTCGCGGTCGCGGCGCGCTTCGCCTCCGCGTCCGTCACCCAGACGCACGTGCCTGCGGGCGCGTCGATCTCGTTGCCCGCGACCGTGAAGGTCGCGTGCCCGTTCGCGACGTAGAAGAGCTCGGGCGCGCCGGTGGACGACTCGTCGTGCTCCGGGACCGCCGACTCACCCGCGTTGCGGCGGTAGGCGTTCATCCCGAAGCTCTCGATCCCGAAGTGGTGGCGGATCGGGATCCAGTGGGGCCACTGCTGCGCGGCCATGTCATCGATGTGTGCGGTTTCGTATGCAGCCATGTGCCGACCCTATTCCTCCTCGAGCCGCGTGAACAAGGTCTCGGGGGGCAGTTCGGCGAGCGAGTCGAGGACGATGTCGGCGCCGGCCTCGGCGAGCCCGAGCTCCCGCGTGACCTCGTTCGGGACGGCGACGCAGAACACTCCGGCGGCCTTGGCGGCGAGCACACCGTTCGGCGAGTCCTCGAACGCGACGGCTTCGTCGGCGTTCACGGCGAGCAGTTCGAGGGCTTCGAGGTAGAGCACCGGCGCCGGCTTCGCTCGGGCCGGATCGCGGTCGGCGGTGCAGATCGCGTCCCAGCCGGTCGACTCTTCGAGCCGCTCGAGGTGCATGTGGACCCAGTGCCGGGTCGAGCTGGAGACGATCGCGCGCTTCAGCCCGTGTCGCCGGGTCGCGGCGAGGTACTCCGCGATCCCCGGCCGCAGCTCCTCGGCCTCGATCAGCGCGATCTCGTGCGCGAAGCGCCGTTCGTTCAGCGCGTCTCGTTCGAGCGGCTCGCCGACGAGCTCCTCGAGGTGCGTCATCGGATCCCACGGCGCGTGGGTGGTGCCGACGAGGGTCGCCCAGAGGTCGGCGGGCAGCTCGTGGCCGTGCTCGCGATACAGACGCTCCCAGCCCGCCCGTGCAGCGAGCTCCGTATCCAGGATGAGGCCGTCGAAGTCGAAGAGGAAGGCGCGAACGCGCATGCCGGTGCAGAGTACGGACGTGGCGATCCTGGGCGTCGACGTCGGCGGCACCTTCACCGACGCCGTGCTCGTCGAGGAGGGACGGATCCGGACGGCCAAGGTGCCGACTGCGGCGAGGCAGGAGGAATCCGTACTCGCCGCGGCGCGCGCGGTGGGCAGTGCGGATGCGGGGCTGACGCGTTTTGCGCACGGGACGACCGTCGCCACGAACGCCCTCCTCGAGCGGCGCGGTGCCCGCGTCGCGTACGTCGGCAACGCCGGCTTCGAGCATCTCCTCCACCTGCGACGTCAGACGCGCGCCCATCTCTACCGCCTCTGCGCCGAGCACCCCGAGCCGCTCGTGCCCCTCGAACGCTGCCACGGCGTACGCGGACGGCTCGGGCCGGAGGGCGAGCTCGAGCCACTGGAGCTAGCCTCGCTTCCCGAAGTCGGCGACGCCGAGGCGGTCGCCGTGTGCCTGCTGTTCGCGTTCCGCGACCCCGCGCACGAGAAGACCGTCGCGGCGGAGCTACGGCGGCGTAATCCCGGAGTCCACGTCGTCGCCTCGCACGAGGTTGCGCCCGAGTTCCGGGAGTACGAGCGTGCCTCGACGACCGCCGCCGATGCCTATCTCGCGCCGGTTGCGGCCCGCTACCTGCGCGCACTCGCGGGGGCGGCGGCCGATGCGGGGCTGCCGGAGCCGGTCGTGATGCTCTCCTCCGGGGGTGTGCTCCCGGCCGAGGAGGCTGCGGCGCATCCGGCACGGCTGCTCGTCTCGGGCCCGGCCGGCGGCGTCGTCGGGGCGGGCCTTGTCGCGCGCCGCGCCGGGTTCGCGCACGCGATCGCGTTCGACATGGGAGGAACCTCGACGGACGTGTGTCTCCTTCCGGGCGGCCGGGCCGTGCGGGTGCCGGAGCGCGAGGTTGGCGGCTTGCCCGTCAGGCTGCCGACGGTCGACGTGCACACGGTGGGCGCCGGCGGCGGCTCCCTCGTGCGGCGCGACGCGGGCGGCGCGCTGCGGGTCGGGCCGGAGTCGGCCGGCGCGGATCCGGGCCCCGCGTGCTACGGGCGGGGCGGCGGCGCGACCGTGACGGACGCGAACCTCCTGCTCGGGCGGTTGCCGGAAGAGCTACCGGGCGGGCTCGTCCTCGATCGCGGCGCGGCCGAGGCCGCGCTCGCCGGGATCGAGCCGGCTGCGGTCGTCGACGTCGTGAATGCGGAGATGCTCCGCGCCTTGCGCGTCGTCTCGGTCGAGCGTGGGCACGACCCCCGCGAGTTCGCGCTCGTCGCGTACGGCGGCGCCGGGCCGCTCCATGCTTGCGCGCTCGCCGAGGAGCTGGGGATCGAGGCCGTGCTCGTGCCGGCCGCAGCAGGCGTGCTCTCGGCGCTCGGCCTGGCCGCCGGCGACGAGCGGCGCGACCGCGTCGTCTCCCACGTCAGGCCGCTCGGCGAGGTCGGAGACCTGCCGCGGGACGGCGAGGCCGACCTGCGCTACCGGGGCCAGTCCTTCGAGTTGACCGTCCCGCTCGGGGAGGAGCTCACCGATCGTTTCCACCGCGCGCACGAGGAGCGGTACGGCTACGCCGACCGCGAACGAGAGGTCGAGCTCGTGGCCGTCCGCACCGCCGAGGTCGTGCCCGGGCCGACGCTGGAGCTGGAGTCGGCGACGGGAGAACCAGAGCGCATGTCCGGTCCGGCCCTGGTCGAACTGGACGGATCGACCCTGTGGATTCCCCCCGGGTGGGAGGGGGCTAGGGATGGTTTCAGCTGGGTCGTGACGCGTGAGTGACGTGATCGCGCCAATTGAGCTGCAAGTCATCGGCGCGTCACTGCGGTCGATCGCCGAGGAGATGGGCGCCGTCCTGATCCGCTCCTCCTTCTCCGCGAACATCAAGGAACGCCGCGACTGCTCGACCGCGCTGTTCGACGAGCGCGGGCGGATGATCGCCCAGGCCGAGCACATTCCCGTGCACCTCGGCGCGATGCCCGATGCCGTCGCAGCGGTCATGCGGCTGGGGATCGAGCCCGGGCGGGTCGCGATCCTCAACGACCCGTACACGGGCGGCACGCACCTGCCCGATGTGACGCTCGTCTCCCGCACGGCTCTCGGCTTCGCAGTCTCGCGCGCCCACCACGCGGACGTCGGCGGGATCGAGCCCGCGAGCCTGCCCGCCTTCTCGCACACGCTCGAGGAGGAGGGCGTGATCCTTCCGCCGCAGGTTCTCACCGACGAGGTGCTCGAGCGGTTCGTGCAGGCGACGCGGCAGCCGGAGGAGCGGCGAGGCGATCTCCGCGCCCAGCTCGCCGCGCACCGTCTCGCCGAGCGGCGGCTCGAGGAACTGTGTGAGCGGCGCGGCCGCGCCCGCGTCGCCGCGGCCATGGACGAGCTCTACGCGTACTCGGAGCGGATGGTGCGGGCGGCACTCACAAAGCTTCCGGACGGCCGCGGCGAGGCCGAGGACGTCGTCGAGGCGGTCGACGGCGACCTGCCGATCCACTGCACCGTCGAGCTCGCCGGCGACGCGATTCGGATCGACTTCACGGGGACGGCACCGCAGTACGACGGGAACCTCAACTGCCCGCTCGCGGTGACGAAGTCGGCCTGCTACTTCGTCGTCCGCTGCCTCACCGAACCTGACCTGCCGGCCTCCGGCGGCGCCTTCGCCCCCGTCACGGTCACCGCGCCGGAGAGTTGCCTCGTCAACGCTCGCCGACCGGCCGCCGTCGTCGCCGGCAACACCGAGACCTCGTCCCGCATCGTCGACGTCGTGTTCGCGGCGTTCGGCCGGCTCGTGCCGGTGCCTGCCGCCGGGCAGGGGACGATGAACAACGTCGCCCTCGGCAACGACGACTTCACCTATTACGAGACCATCGGCGGCGGCCAGGGCGCCTGCCCGGACGCCGACGGCCCGAGCGCCGTCCACGTCGCGATGTCGAACACGCTGGCGACGCCCGCCGAGGCGATCGAGCTCGAGTATCCGCTGCGGGTCGAACGCTGGGAGCTGCGGCGAGGCTCCGGCGGTGCGGGAGCCCGCCGCGGTGGCGACGGCGTAGCGCGCGAGTTGCGCGTCCTGGAGGAATGCCGGCTTTCGGTGCTCGCCGAGCGGCGACGCAACGCGCCGCCCGGGCGGGCCGGCGGAGAAGACGGTGAGCGCGGCCGGACCCTCGTCAACGGCGAGGAGCAGCCGCCGAAGCTGACGCGTCAGCTTCACGCCGGCGACGTCGTCCGGGTCGAGACGCCCGGCGGCGGTGGCCACGGCGCGCGGGAGTAGGCTCCGGGCATGGAGCGGGCGGTCAAGGTCGCGTGCGTTCAGGTTCAGCCCGTGGTGCTCGACCGCGAGGCGACGCTCGACAAGCTCGAGACGGTGGCCGCCGAGGCTGCGCGGGAGGGCGCCGAGCTCGTCGTCTTCCCCGAGACGTTCGTCCCGGTCTATCCGTCGTCGCGCTGGGCCAAGGCCTTCGCCGGCTGGGAGGGGGAGGGCGCGAAGGAGACGTTCGCGCGGCTCGCGCAGGAGTCGGTCGCGGTCGGCTCGCCCGCCGAGCGGCGCATCGGCGCGGCGGCGCAGGAGCTCGGCATCTGGATCGTCACCGGCGTCAACGAGGTCGAGCCCGAGCGGCCGGGGACGATCTACAACTCGCTGCTCTACCACTCGCCGTCCGGCGAGCTCGCTCTTCACCACCGCAAGCTCGTCCCGACCAATCACGAGCGTCTCGTCTGGGGGCAGGGCGACGGCCGCGGTCTCGAGGCGGTCGAGACCGGCTTCGGCCGGATCGGCGGACTGATCTGCTGGGAGAACTACATGCCGCTCGCTCGCGTCGCCCTCTACGAATCCGGCGTCGAGATCTACGTCGCCTCGACCGCCGACGACGGTGCCGCCTGGCAGCAGACGCTCGTCCACATCGCACGGGAGAGCCGCGCCTACGTCATCGCGCCGGCGCACTTCCAGCTCGAGTCGGCATACCCGGACGACTTCCCACTCGCGGCCGAGATCGAGGGAGCCGGGACGATCGGCCGCGGGGGCAGCGCGGTCCTCGCCCCCGACGGCTCGTACCTCGCCGGGCCCCTGTACGACGAGGAGGCGATCCTCTACGCCGATCTCGAGCCGGCCGGGCTGCTCGCCGAGCGGCAGCGCTTCGACCCGGTCGGCCACTACAGCCGGCCGGACGTCCTCCAGCTCACAGTTCGCGTGGACGGTGCGACGAGGAGTACACGTCCTTCCGCAGAATCCGCCCGTCCCTGAGCGGGAAGACGTCGACGCCGTCCCACTCCTTCGAGCCGGTCGACGCGGTCCACTCGCAGACGGCGAAGTCCTCGCCGGCGCGCAGCGAACGGGTCGTGAAGCGCAGCGTGGGGTTGCTGCTGAAGATCCGCGCGATGTGCTCCCGGACCGAAGCGGCACCTTCCGCTCGCTCGTCGGCGGTGTGGTTGTGGAAGACGATGGCCGGATCGTGGAGCTCGTCGATCGCATCGACGTCCTGCGCGTTCCAGGCGGCGTTGTAGCGCTCGATCAGCTCGCTGACTGTGGCTGCGTCCATCGTCCCAGGGGAGACTAGAGGGGTAGCATCGGCGGCGTGGTGACCGAGGGTCGCAAGTACGACCTCTACAGCCAGGACTTCTTCGCCGACGCGTACGCGACCTTCGCGCAGATGCGGGAGCACGACCCCGTCTTCTGCCAGCCCGGGCTCGACGGCGAGACGCCGATCTGGTGGGTCACGCGTTACGACGACGCCGAGGCGGTGCTGCTCGACGACGAGCGCTTCGTGCGAGACCCCCGCCTCGCGCTGCCGCCGGAGCAGCTCGCCGAGTACACGGCAAGCCTGCCGGAGGCGATCGCGTTCGTCGACAGCCACATGCTCAACCGCGACGGCGACGACCACCGTCGGCTGCGCAAGCTCGTCTCCAAGGCATTCACGCCGCGGATGATCGAGCAGTTGCGGCCCCGGATCCAGGCGATCGCGGACGAGTTGCTGGACCCCGTCGTCGCCGGCGGCGAGATGGAGCTGGTGTCGACGTTCGCCTTTCCGCTCCCGATCACGGTGATCGCTGAGCTGCTCGGCGTCCCGCCGGCAGATCGCGACCAGTTTCGCGAGTGGTCGGATGCGTTCGTGCGGCCCGCCGTCGACGCCGCCGAGCTGGAGCGCTTCGGTGGCCAGATGATGGCGTTCGTGGCGTATCTGCACGCGCTCTTCGAGGAGCGGCGCCGCGAGCCCGGCGACGATCTGATCAGCGCGCTCGTGGCGGTCGAGGACGGCGGCGACACGTTGTCCGAGCAGGAGCTGTCCAGCATGGTCGCGCTCCTGATCGTCGCTGGCCACGAGACGACGGTGAGCCTGATCGGCAACGCGACGCTTGCGCTCCTCACGCACCCCGAGCAGCGGGCCGCCGTCGAAGGCGATCCATCCTTGCTGCCGCGGGCAGTCGAAGAGCTGATCCGGTACGACGGGCCGGTCGAGCGGACGCTGAACCGCTGGGCGGCAGTGGACGTCGAGCTCCGCGGGCAGACGATCCGCCGGGGCGAGTCGGTGATCGTCATTCTCGGCTCGGCCGACCGCGATCCCGAGCGGTTCGAGGAGCCGGACGCGCTCGATCTCGCCTCGAAGCGTGAGAGCCGCCATCTCGGGTTCGGCCGCGGCAGCCACTTCTGCCTCGGCGCGCCGCTGGCGCGGCTCGAGACCGAGATCGCGCTCGGGACGCTGCTACGCCGGCTGCCCGGGCTGCGTCTCGGCATCTCGCCGGACGAGTTGCGCTGGCGCCCGGTGCCGCTCTTCCGCAGCCTCGTCGAGCTGCCGGTCGCCTGGGACGTCTAGCGCCGGCGCAGCACTCGGGCATCTCCGACGCGCCGCGTCACCCCGTCGGCGTCGAAGCGCTCGAGGTAGAGCTGCGCGGTCTTCCTGCCGACTCCGAGCGTGTCGCGGAACTGCGCGAGCGTGATGCCGTCGCTGAGGATGGCCCGCGCCCGCTCGTACGCCTCGGGGGAGATCGCGAAGCCGTCGCCGACTCGCACGAGACGGCCCTGCTCCTCGAGGAAGCGGGCGAGCTGGGCGTCCTCGATGCGAATCGGCTCGAGCCCGAGGCCGGCTTCCAGGGCTGCCGCCTCCTGCTCGCGTCCGCTCAGCTCGGCGACCGCGCCGGGCCGGTAGAGCTTCGCGCCGCGCAGCTCGAGCCCGAGGTGCGGGACGACCGCCTTCGCCCACGCGGCGGCCGGCACCGGCACCCCCGGATCGAGCGGATCGGCGCCGTCGATGGCGCGGTCGAGGTCGGCACGAAGCTCGTCGAGCCACTCCTGCGACCACTGCCACACACCGTCGACGCGTGCAGGGGCATGGACGAGCGTTTCGCCACGCTCGAGCGCGTCGAAGCGGGCAAGGTCGGCGTGCCGCGCCGGGTTCGGGTCGAGAACGACACCGCCGCCGACGGTGGTGCCGGCGCGCAGCACGATTCGGTCGCCCCGCACGGCGACGACCGGCCGCGAGAGGCGGAGCTGGGCGAAGCGGTCGCCGGCGCGCGCGACGCGCGCCGTGGTCTCCGCGGTGCCGTGGTGGAGCATGACGCGAGGCGGAATCTCCCCGAGCGGCTCGAGCGTCACGTCGAGCCGGAAGCTCGGCCTGACCGATCCCGGTGTGACGAGGACGTCGCCGCGCCGCAGCTCCTGCCGCTCGACGCCGGGGAGGGATACGGCGACGCGCTGACCAGCCTCCGCACGCTCGACCGGCCGGTCGTGCACCTGCACGCTCCGCACCCGCACGGTGCGGCCGCGCGGCTCGAGCCGCAGCTCGTCGCCCTCGCCGACGGTTCCCGACCAGAGCGTCCCGGTCGCGACCGTCCCGATTCCGCGCAGGGTGAAGGAGCGGTCGACGTGGAGCCGGGCCGGCCCGTCGGCGTCGTGTAGCGCCGGGCCGGCCGCGACCTCCGCCAGTGCCGCTCGCAGCTCGTCGAGGCCGGCGCCGGTACGCGCACTCGTCGTCACCACGGGAGCGCCCGGGACCAGCTCCTCCGCCTCGACGCGTGCGAGCTCGAGCATCTCCTCCTCGACCGCGTCGGCCTTCGTGAGCGCGACGACGCCGTGGTCGATCCCGAGCAGCCGCAGGATCGCGAGATGCTCGTGCGTCTGTGGCCGCGCTCCCTCGCCGGCATCGATCACGAGCAGGAAGAGGTCGATGCCGCTGGCGCCCGCGACCATCGTGCGGACGAAGCGCTCGTGGCCGGGGACGTCGACGACCGAGAGGCGCGTGCCGTCGGGCAGCTCGAGCGGCGCGTAGCCGAGGTCGATCGAGATCCCGCGCTCGTGCTCCTCGGGCAGCCGGTCGGTGTTCTTGCCCGTCAGCGCCTCGACGAGCGCGGTCTTGCCGTGGTCGATGTGACCCGCGGTGCCGACGGTCAGCGCCACTTACCGGTACGCCGCCTCGATCAGTTCCCGGTCGCAGTCGCTCATAGCGGTCGCGCCTCGATCGGACCGGCGTCGGGGAAGCGCACAGCCTCCCAGCCTCCGCCTTCGAGCAAGTCACGCCATTGCTTCTCGTCCCGCTCGCGGCCGCCGGCGAGGACGAGCATCAGCAGGTCGAGCCACTTCGCGCCGTCGGCGTCGTTGCCGGGCCGGATCACGGACTCGTTGATCAGCAATCGCGCGTGCGGGGGCGCGGCGGCGCGCATGGTGCGAAGGATCCGTGCCGCGTCCTCGTCGGGCCAGTCGTGGAGGATTCCCGAGAGGACGTAGGCGTCGCCCTCCGGTACCGAGTCGAAGAAGCTCCCCTCCACGAACTCGATCCGGCCGCCGAGCTTCGACTCGTCACGCACCGTCTCGGGCAGGTCGAGGACGATGCCGCGCAGCTCCGGGCGCCGCCGGATCAGCTCCATGAGCAGCGCGCCGTTGCCGCCGCCGACGTCGACGACGACCTCGCCGTCGCGCCACTCGAGAGCCGCGAGCCGCTCGGCGGGGCCTGTGCGTTCTCCGGCCATCGCGGCGTCGAACGCGGCACGCTCGGCGGGATTCTCCGCGAGCCACTCCCAGAAGCCGGTCCCGAAGCGGTCTGGGAACGGCGCCTCGGACGTCGACGCCTCGAGATCCGTCGCCGCCGCGAAGAAGACGCCGCCGAAGAGGTGCGCGAACTCTCTCCAGCCGGGCTCGAGCAGGAGTCGCGAGTGCTCGGTGTGCTCGAACACGCCCGGCTCCGTCTCGCGGAAGACGCCGTCGCTCGCGAGCGCGCGCAGCAGCCGGTGCAGCGTGTCCGGGTCGCCGCCGAGCTCCGCGACCGGTCGCGGCCCGTCCGCGAGCGCCTCCGGAACGCCCGCGTCGACGACGGCCGCGAGCGCCTTGCTCATCAGCGAGCCGCGCAGAAAGTCCCAGAGGACGGCCTGGGGCGGGCGCTCGCTCACGCGCGGGCGCGCCCGACCGCGGCCGCTGCTGCCTCGGCCTCCTCATCGGTCAGCGTCAGGCAGTCGAGCAGGAGGCGGCCGTCGCGGACGACCCCGATGACGGGCGGCTCGCCGTCGCGCAGCGGGCCGGCGAGCGACTCCTCGAGCGCGCACGCGAAGCTCGGCAGCTCGGCCAGCGGCAGCGCGCCGCCGCCCACCCGGCCCACCGTCTCCTCGACCTCGCCGCGGGTCGCGGCGGCCAGTCGTTCCGCGCGATCTCGCACCGTGTCGGTGTTCTGCGCGAGCGTGCGCAGGACGGGGATCCGCTCCGGCGCCTCGAGCTGGAGGAGGAGCGTCCCCTCGAGCGCCGCGAGCGAGAGCTTGTCGATGCGCAGCGCGCGCTGCAGCGGGTGGCGCCGGAGCCGCTCGACCAGGTCCGCGCGGCCGAGCACGATCCCGGCCTGAGGGCCTCCCAGCAGCTTGTCGCCCGAGAAGCAGACGAGGTCGGCGCCGGCCTCGAGCGACTCGCGCGCCGTCGGCTCCTCCTGACCGAGTAACAGCCTGTTCCCGGCGGAGACATGTCCCGAGCCCAGGTCGTCGACGAGCGGAAGCCCGTGGCTGCGCGCGACGGCGGCGACCTCCTCGAGCCGCGGACGCTCCTCGAAGCCGACCACGCGGAAGTTCGACTGGTGGACGCGGAGCAGGACGGCCGTCTCGGGGCCGATCGCGCGCTCGTAGTCGGCGGCGCGCGTGCGGTTCGTCGTCCCGACCTCCACGAGTCGCGCGCCGGACCGCGCGAGCACGTCCGGGATGCGAAAGCCGTCGCCGATCTCGATCAGCTCGCCGCGCGAGACGACGACGTCCCGGCCCTCCGCCAGCGCGGCCAGGGCGAGGAGCACGGCGGCAGCGTTGTTGTTGACGACGAGAGCGGCTTCTGCGCCCGTCAGCCGGCGCAGGGCCGCCGCCACATGATCCTGCCGCGAGCCGCGGGCGCCCTCCGCGAGGTCGTACTCGAGGTTCGAGTAGCCGCGCGCGACCTCGGCTACCCGCTGCACCGCCTCCTCGGCGAGCGGCGCGCGCCCGAGGTTCGTGTGCACGACGATCCCCGTCGCGTTGAGCACGCCCCGCAGCCGCGGCTGCCGCGTCTCGGCGAGCTCCGCCCGCACGCGCGCTGTGAGATCGCCCGGATCCACGCCCCCCTGGATCTCCTCCCGCGCCTTGTCGATCACCGTCCGCGCGGCGTCCACCGCGAGCGGGCCGCCGGCCTCGCGCGCGAGCTCGTCCACCGAAGGCAGATCGCGGAGCTCCACGAGCGAAACGCTACTGCGCGTCGGCCTTTCCCGGCGCGTGCGGGCTCGGTGTCCCGCCGCCGCTGCGGTAGGCGTCGAGCACCGTCTCGAGCGCGACCTGGGGATCGTCCGTCAGGGTCAGAAGCGCCAGATCGTCGGGCGAGACCATCCCGTCGGCGAGCGCGCTGCGACGCACCCATTCCAGCAGCGGCGTCCAGTACGCCTCGCCCATCAGCACGACGGGGAAGTGCATCACCTTGCCCGTCTGGATCAGCACGAGCGACTCGAACAGCTCGTCCGCCGTGCCGAAGCCGCCGGGGAAGACGCAGAACCCCTCGGCCGCCTTCACGAACATCGTCTTGCGGGCGTAGAAGTGGTCGAAGACCAGGCCGAGGTCGATGTAGTCGTTCATCTTCTGCTCGTGCGGCAGCTCGATCCCGAAGCCGACCGAGAGCCCGCCCCCTTCGCGACAGCCGCGGTTCGCCGCCTCCATCACGCCCGGCCCGCCGCCGGTGACGACGGCCCACCCCGCTTCCGCGAAGAGCCGGGCCGTCTCGCGGGCCACGTCGTAGGGTCGCGACCCTTCCGGGGACCGCGCCGACCCGAAGCACGAGACTGCCGGACGGTCGATCCGCTCCACCTCCTCGAAGCCGGCGAGGAACTCGAGGCCGATCTCCCGCGAGCGTTCCCGCAGGTACTCGAGCGAGTGGTGCGTCTGGAGGAGCTCGCGATCCCGCATCGCCTCAGAGCATCCCGCTGTGCCGGGTGGCGAGCATCCCGGCCACGAGCGCCACGCCGAGCGCCACGTAGAGGAACGTGACGAGGTTCGCGTGCTCCCTGTCGGGAGGGACCGCCTCCACAGGGACGCCGTTCTCGTACCGGATCCAGCCGCGCCGGGACAGCGAGATCGACCGGACGACGGTTCCGCCGTCGAGGAAGCCGATCGGGAGCAGGTTGAACGCGTTGAGCAGGAAGCCGATGTTGGCGAGCACGACCAGCCACGTCGTGTCGTGGGCCGAGCCCACGGCCCAGACCGCCGCCGCACCGAGGCCGCCGACGAACGGGCCCGCGAGGGCGATGAGCGCGCTCCGCCAGGGCGCGACTCCCTCCTGGCGCGTCGTGACGAAGGCGCCGAAGCCCGGGATGAACGTCGGCAGCGTCACCGGAACTCCCTGGCGCCGCGCCTCGAAGACGTGGCCGAGCTCGTGGACGAGGATCAGCAGCACGAAGCCCAGCCCGAACGGCCAGCTCCTGAACCACAGCGAGTAGGCCGCGAAGGAGACGAAGAAGGCGAAGAACTTCGCAAAGAAGCCGAGCGTGACGACCACGCCGATGAGCCGGTCGACCAAGCTGCGGGCGCCTTCCCGCTGATCCTGGGCCTCGGTGCTCACGATCCTCGGCCTATCCATTCCTCGCCGCCCGCGTAGACCTCCTTCTTCCAGAGAGGGATCGTCGTCTTGAGCGTCTCGATCGCCTCGCGGCAGGCGTCGAGCGCCGCCGAACGGTGTGCGGCGGAGACCGCGATGACGACACTCGCCTCGCCGACCTCGACCCGCCCGAGCCGGTGGTGGACGGCCACCGCGCACAGGCCGTGGCGCGCGGTCAGCTCCTCGCCGAGCCGGGCGAGCATCGGCTCGGCCATCTCCTCGAACGCCTCGTATTCGAGGTGGACGACGTCGCGTTCGCGGGAGCGGCGGCGCACGGTGCCTACGAAGCTCGCGACCGCGCCCGCCTCGGGATCCTCGACTTCGTGCAGCACGGCGGCGACGTCGAGCGGGCCGTCGACCAGGCGGAATGAGCCCCCGCTCACGGGCGGGATGAGCGCCACCTCGTCGCCGTCGGCGAGCTCGTGTCCGGGCTCGACGTAGCTCCGGTTCACGGCGTAGAGGAGGCCGGGCGGCTCGTCGCCGAGGCCGAGCGCGGGCCAGACGTCCTCCACACGCGCGACGTCCTCGAGCTCGAGACGCGCACGGCCGGCCCGTTCCCGCAGGCCGGCGAAGAGGCGGACGGTGACACGCACGCTCTGATCTTGCCTATGTCCTTAGATGACCAGCGCTCAGGTGCCGAGGTACTGCGTTAGCAGCGCGCCAGGCTCCGGCCGCATGTCGGCGCGGAGCTTGTAGGTGTCGTCGCCCTCCCGAATCAGGACGAAGCCGGCCTGGCGCAGGAGCGCCAGGTGGTGATGGGTCGTCGACTTCGCAAGGCCGATCTCCTGTGCAGCCTCTGTGAGCGAGATCGGCCCGTCCTGCAGCCGCTTCAGCAGCTTGAGGCGGCTCGCGTCGCCGAGCGCCTTGTAGATCCGAACGAGCTCGGCCGGATCGCCCGGCGTTCGCTCGCGGTCTGCGGTGATCGGCGGGCAGAAGATCTTCGCCCGCTTGTACTCGCTCATGTAGACCCACGGCCGCGGCGAGTAGACGGGGAAGAGCACGACGCGGTCGATCTCGGGCCCCGGCACCCACTGGATGCCCTCGGCCAGCCGCTCGACGACCTGCTCCGGAGGAATGGACCGCACGAGCTCACGTTTGGCCTCCACGTCGCGCTCGGCGAGTGACGCGTAGTCCGCCGGCACGATCGCGGGCAGGACGTGTTCGGACCAGCCCGAGAGCAGGTCGAGGAGCTCGCGCTTGCCGACGGCCGGGTCCGCGTGGAGCACCCGTTGCAGATTTGCGCACTTTTCGGGATCGACGTACTCGCTGTATGCGGCCACCAGCTCACCGATCGCTCCGGCGTCTCCCTCCGCTGCCTGCCGGATCGTCTCGGGCCCGGTCACGTGGTGACCGCGCGTGTAGTAGCCGAGCAGGTGCAGACGGATCTCGACCGGATCAGTCGCGGCGAAGTGGTCGAGAAACGCCGCTGTCGTGCGTGGCTTCGGCGTCGTGTAGACCAGGCCGAGCAGCTGCGCCGCCGCCTTGAAGGGGAGGAGCTCGTCCGCCTCGCGCACGAGCTCGGGCGGCGCGTTGGCACGGAGCTCCTCGATCCGCGGTGCCCCGAGCTCGTACGAGTCGTGCTCCTCGTCGACGAGCAACGTCGCGACGCTCAACAGCAGCTCTGCGGCCTCGGAGGCGTCGATCTCGACCGTGAGTCCCGCGCCGCCGGGCCGTGAGACGTCTACGACTCGCGGCTGCTGGGCCGGGCGGGGCGGCTTGGGGCTTTCGATTGTCATCGAACTGTTACCAGCACGATAGCGCGTTCTCGCATTTTTTGCTTGACAAGCCCGAGCGGCGTTCGATAAGTTTCGAACCAGCGAGATTCATCGAACACAAGGAGTCCGCACCATGATGCCCCAGCCGCCCGAGTTCTTCCCCTTCTTCTCGACGGATCGCCGCCGGCTCGAAGCCGTTGCCGCGGCCGAGAGGCTGCGCGGCCCCGGCAGTCTCCGCACGCGAGCCGCGTCCCTACTGCGCGGGCTCGCCGACAGTCTCTCCCCCTTGCCCGCTCCTCCGCGGGCGGCGAGCGTGCCGGTCGCACGGAGCGTGCGGCCGGTGCGCTCGCGGTGCCACCCCGCCGCGTAAGAACCTACGATCTATGCGTGGCTCAGAGCGGCGACCGGCGCACCGAGTCCGGCATCGAGATAAAGCCGGTCTACGGCGCCGACGACGCGCCGCGCGAGCTCGAGCCGCCGGGCGAGTACCCCTACACGCGCGGCCCGTACCCGGACATGTACCGCGGCCGGCCGTGGACGATCCGCCAGTACGCGGGCTTCGCCTCGGCCGAGGAGTCGAACGCCCGCTACCGCTACCTGCTCGAGCGCGGCCAGACCGGCCTCTCGATCGCCTTCGACCTGCCGACGCAGCTCGGGTACGACTCCGACGACCAGCGGGCGCTGGGCGAGGTCGGCCGGACGGGCGTGGCGATCGACTCGGTCGCCGACATGGAGATCCTGCTCGCCGGCATCCCGCTCGGCGAGGTCTCGACCTCGATGACGATCAATGCGCCGGCTTCGCTCCTGCTGCTGCTCTACGAGCTCGTCGCGGAAGGGCAGGGCGTCGCGCCCGACGCGCTCCGGGGAACCGTCCAGAACGACATCCTCAAGGAGTACATCGCGCGCGGGAACTACATCTTCCCGCCGCGGCCGTCGATGCGGCTGACGACCGACCTG
>Ga0207693_10001709_pt1 | contig 19320 bp, 19 predicted proteins | sample LARL81metaG_FD_184347 | JGI IMG/M metagenome (GOLD analysis project Ga0207693, IMG submission 184347) | Corn, switchgrass and miscanthus rhizosphere microbial communities from Kellogg Biological Station, Michigan, USA - LAR L8-1 metaG... | ecosystem: Host-associated > Plants > Roots >...
CCCGGCTCCATGGGCGGCCGTTCGCGCACAGATCGGGGGGGAATGGCAAGCTTGCTGCACGCAGGCGTCATATGCCGCGACGCGCGATCAGTGAAAGAGCGAGATTTGTTTGCTAACGATGGTCTAGCTGCAGCGGCGTCGTACCAGCCCCGTCCCGCGGGCGCATGACCATGTCCGCAGTCGACGAGCCCAGCTGGCCAATCTACCGGCGATCAAACGACACGCGCTCTGACTGCACAGATGAACGCCCTGCAGGTGGCGCCTCGTTGCGGGAATCGCACATCGAGGTTGCTATTTCGTGCCGAAGGTTGTTGCTGGCGGTGGCTTTCCAGCGGCATCGAATTGTTCAGGTCGCGCTTGTCGCGGTCATCCTGAGCTTTCTCGTCACCACGGTGCCCGGAGTGCGCGCATACCAGGGCTACTCGTGGTGGATGGACGGGATCCTGCAAAACCTGGCCTACGCAGCGGCCGCTGCGCTTTGCCTGGTGCGAACACCGACAGCATCTCCCGACCGGACGGGCTGGCTTTTCCTAGCTCTTGGCCTGCTGTCCTTCGGGCTGTCAAACACTGTGTACGTATGGTTCGCGCGGGCGTTGGATCCGGTGGCCGTTCCGAAGCTATGTCACCTGGTGTGGGGAACCGCCTACGTGTGTGTCGCTATTGCCTTGGTACTGCTGGTGCGGTCACGCGTAAACCGGGTGCCGTTGAGCCTGTGGCTCGACGGAATGGTGGTCGGGCTGGGCGCGGCCACGGTGGTGGCGGTGGTGCGGGCGCCCGAACTGGTGCCGGTGTTGGGGGCAGTCTTTGCCCAGACCCCGATCAATCTGGCCTACCTGGTGGCGGACCTGCTGCTGCTCGCTCTGGTCGTTGGTGCGATGTCATTGTTTCGGTGGCGGCCGCCGCCGTCACTGTGGTGGCTTGCCGGCGGCCTGCTGGTGTTTGGGTTCGTCGATTGCACTTACGTGACCCAGGTCGCGCAAGGCACCTATCAGCCGGGCGGCTTGGTGGATGGTGCCTGGATGATCGCGGTCACTGTGATCGCGCTCGCGCCGGGACGGCATCAGCGCCAACAGGTCGCCCGTGTCCCGGCGACCTGGCTGCCACTGGCAGCGCCCCTGGTGGTGGCATTAGCGGCGATCAGCGTGCTGGTCGCCACCCGTTACGTGCACCTCACGCTGGTGGCCAACTGTCTGGCGGTGGCGACCCTGTTGGCCGCGCTGGGCCGTCTGGCCGCTGCGTTCTTCGAGGCACGTCACGCCGGCGAGCAGGCCCACTTGGCGCAGACCGACGACCTGACCGGCCTGCTGAACCGTCGCGGCTTCTACAACCAGGCCGCAGCGATCCTCTCGGACAGAGGTTCCAACGATGCCGGGGAGCCGACTTTTGCGCTGTTGCTACTGGATCTGGACCACTTCAAGGACGTCAACGATTCACTCGGGCACGCCGCCGGCGATGAATTGCTGCGTCGGGTCGCCGCCCGACTGAGCGCTTCGCTGCGCGACGAAGACATCCTGGCCCGACTGGGCGGCGACGAATTCGCTCTCCTCTTGCCCCGAGTCGGTGCCGGTCGCGCGGTGGAGGCCGCGGTCGCAGTGATCAGGGCCCTGGAGCAGACCGTGCTACTCGACGGGCTGCACGTGCAGACCGACGCCAGCATTGGAATCGCCCTGGGGCCGGAGCACGGCCGGGAACTGGGAACCGTGTTGCGCCATGCGGACATCGCGATGTACCGAGCCAAACACGCCCATGCGCGCTACATGGTCTACACGCCGGACGAAGACCGGCGTGTCACCACCCGTGCCGGAATGGAGCTGCTCGCCCAGCTGCGCCACGCCATCGAGCACGGCGATCTGGCGGTACATTACCAACCGAAGCTGAGCCTGCGCAGCGGCGCGATCGTCGGTGTGGAGGCGTTGGTGCGCTGGCACCACCCCGAACGCGGACTGCTCTACCCCGACCAGTTCCTACCCCTGGCCCGACACAACTCGCTCATGCACGCAATGACTGAACTGGTCGTCGAGCGCGCCCTCGACGACGCCGCCGTCTGGCATGCCCGCGGGCATCGGCTACCGGTGGCGATCAACCTGTTTCCACCGACCCTGGCCGATCTCGATCTGCCGGCCCGCCTCGACCGCGCGCTTGAAGGCCATGGATTGTCCTCGTCCGCGTTGACGGCCGAAATCACCGAGGATTTCATGCTGGGCAACCTCGATCGGGCCCGCATCGTGCTGACCGGACTACGCCGCCTCGGCATCGGTATCGCCATCGACGATTTCGGCAGCGGCTACTCCTCGCTGTACTACCTCCACGAACTGCCCATCGACGAAGTCAAACTAGACCGCTCGTTCATCGCCTCCATCACCGAAGATCCCCGTGCCGCAGCGCTCGTGCGTTCTGTCATAGACCTCTCCCACACCCTTGGCCTGACGACGGTCGCCGAAGGCGTCGAAACCCCCGGCGCCGCCGCCGTGCTCACCGGCTATGGATGCGACATCGCACAGGGCCACTACTTCAGCCATCCCATCACCGCCCCGGAACTCCTCAACCTAGTTACCCAACCCACTCACAATACCGACCTCCGCTTGCCGAATTGCGTTGGCGTATTGCGGTTATCGAGCCAATGCGGGGCCAATAGCAGCCAACCGGATTAACCCGTCGCGACGCTGAAGACGTTGCAGCCAGTCTGTGGCGGCCGAAGTCGCGGATTCCGATGTGGCCATCAGTGGCGCGACTCTGACCGAAGATGCACAGAATTGCGTTCGCCCGTTGCCGATATTGACGGCAAACCCAGGCGCCCCCCGGAGTCGGATTTTGCTAGGGCGGAGCGAGAGAGGGAATTAAGCCGGCACCAGTTCCACACCCGCGAGTGCGACCGCGTCGTCACGCTCGGGCGCGGTGACCACCGCTTGGAAGCCGTCGTGCTCCTTCCAGATGCTCGCCTTCAGCGTCTCGCCGGGGAACACCACGCCGGCGAACCGGGCGCCGTAGCTGCCGACCCGTGCGGTATCACCGTCGAACAGGTTGTCCACCATGGCCTTGCAGGTCATGCCGTACGTGCACAGCCCGTGCAGGATCGGACGCGGAAATCCTGCTGCCGCAGCGAATTCCGGATCTGAGTGCAGCGGATTGCGGTCTCCGCACATCCGGTACAGCAGTGCCTGCTGCGGTGACACTGGAATCGACAACTCTAGGTCGGGTGCCCGCTCGGGCGGTCCCGATGAGGTCGACGGTCCACGCTCGCCGCCGAAGCCACCCTCGCCGCGGGCGAAAATCGAACGCTTCTGGATCCACAACGGCGTGCCGTCCGGCGTGGTGACCGTGGTCTCCGACCAGATCACCGCGGCCTTGCCCTTGTCCCAGATGTCGGTGAACTTGGTGACCGCGCGGCCAGTGCCCGACGGCGGGACCGGGCCGGGCACGGAGACCGCCTCGCTGGCATGCAGCACCCGGGAGAGCTCGATGTCGATGCCTGGGAACTTGACCGACGGCGGCTCGGTCATGTGGAAACTCGCCGCGACATTGCCGAACGTCGGCAGCACCTGGGGGGTGTTGTCGACGAGGTAGCGCAGCTCCCGCGGGTCCACCGGGTGGCAACCCGCGCCAAGTCCGAGATGGTAGAGCTGGATATCGCTACTGGTCCACGAGAATTCGATAGGGTCCAGTTCGGCGCCCAGCGCCTCGTCCAGATTGATCGGCATTAGCTCTTTCCCGCGATGTGTAGCGCCGCCAGGTACCCGAAAGTCATCGCCGGACCGATTGTCCCGCCCGGTCCCGGGTACGTGTGACCCATCACCGTGGCGCTGACGTTGCCCGCAGCGTACAGCCCGTCGATCACCGACCCGTCGTCACGCAGCGCGCGGCCGTGCACGTCGGTGCGGATGCCGCCCTTGGTGCCGAGGTCGCCAGGGACCATCTTGGCCGCGTAGTACGGCGCATGGCTGATCTCGCCGAGGTTGGGGTTGGGCTTGTTGGTCGGGTCACCGTAGTACCGGTCGTAGGCGCTCTCGCCGCGGTGGAAGTCCTCGTCGGTTCCCGATCGGGCGAAGCCGTTGAACCTCTTCACCGTCACCTTCAGCGCATCGCCGGGCAGTCCGGCCGTGGCCGCCAGTTCGTCCAGCGTGTCGGCCTTGACGATGACGCCGGACTCCAGCCATTTGTTCGGAATGCGTTGTCCCGGTTGCAGTCCCGCAAATATGTAGCGGTCGCGGTACTGCTGGTCGAACACCAGCCATGCCGGGATGTTCTCACCGGGGCCGGGCCCCTGCCCGTATTGGCCGCCGTACATGTGGTGGCACGCCTCGACGTATGGCATCGACTCGTTCATGAATCGCTTGCCCGCCATGTTCACGATGATCGAGCCGGGAGAATTGCGCTCGGACAGGGCGAACCACGGCGCGTCGACCAGTGGCACCGTCGGGCCCCACCATGCGTCTTCCATGAAGTCCAGCGCAGCGCCCAGTTTCTCAGCGGCGATGATGCCGTCGCCGGTGTTGGCCTTGGCGCCGACGGTCCACTCTGTCGTTATCGGCGCGCGCTGGTACTTCACCCGCATCTGCTCGTTGTGCTCGAATCCCCCGGCGCCCAGGATGACGCCCCGGCGCGCCCGGATCAGTTCGGGCTCCGCCACTTCCGGCGCATTCGTGTCGCGGACGTAGATCCCGCGGACGCCGCCGTCCTCGACGTAGAGGTCGGTGAACGCGGTGTTCAGCCGAACCGGTACCCCCGCCTTCTGCAGGCCGATCCGAAGCGGCGCGATCAACGCACGCCCCATGCCGACGAGGTTCTGGCCCGTCGCCCTCGCCCACATGGTGCGGGCGCCGACCTTGAGGCTGCGCAGGGCGCCGCGCGGATGGCGCTTGAGCTGGTTGAGCCGCACGTAATCCTGTTGCATCACAACGACATTGAGCGGTACCTTGCCGTACGGCGGCTCCAGGCCGGGCAGATCCGCGCCGAGTTTGCGGGCGTTGAACGGCTTCGGTTCGATCGACCGGCCCGCAGGGCGGCCGCCCGGGGTCTCCGGGTAGTAGTCGGAGTAGCCCCGCACCCAGCACATCTTCAGCGGCGAGTTCTTCAGCACGAAGGACAGCATCTCGGGGCCGCGGTCGAGGTAGGTGTCGATGCGCTCGGGTTCGACCACGTCGCCGACGATCGTGTGGAGGTACTTGCGGGCGGCCCCGGGAGTGTCGGTGACGCCGTCGCGCTTGAGGACCTCGTTGTTCGGAATCCATACGCCACCGCCTGACCGCGCAGTGGAACCACCGTAGTGCGGGGCCTTCTCGACGACTACTGTGGATAGTCCCTGGTGGGCCGCGGCCAGCGCGGCGACCATGCCGGCGGCGCCACTGCCCACCACGACGACGTCGTACTCCTGAACCGTCATGTAGAACACGTTATAGAATTGCCCAGCTGCAGAACAACTGTGCCGGTCGACGAAACGAGCGGACTAAGAGAGGCCCTAGCATCAATGCTCAGTGTCCAGGTGCGTGAACAGCTGGCTGCCGACCTCGCTCAAGCCGAGCGCAGCCGCGTCCCGATCCCCCCGTTGACCGACGGAAATCCCGACCTCGACGTGGTTGATGCCTACGAGATCCAGCTGATTAACATCCGTCAGCGGGTCGCGGAGGGCGCCCGCGTGGTGGGGCACAAGGTCGGTTTGTCGTCCGAGGCCATGCAAAAGATGATGAACGTGGACGAACCCGACTACGGCCATCTACTCGATGAGATGCAGGTGTCTGAGGACCGCCCGGTCAAGTCGGCGAATTACCTGTACCCGCGCGTCGAAGTCGAGGTGGGCTTCATCCTGGCCGACGACTTGCCCGGCGCGGGCTGCACGGAAGACGACGTGCTCGCCGCGACGGCCGCATTCGCTCCTTCCATCGAGCTGATCGACACCCGCATCACGGACTGGAAGATCAAGCTGTGCGACACCATCGCCGACAACGCGTCCTCGGCCGGCTGGGTGTTGGGTGAGGCGCGGGTGTCGCCGAAGGACATCGACATCAAGACGATCGACGCGGTGTTGACCAACAACGGTGAAGCCGTGGCGGAGGGCCGCAGCGACGCGGTGCTCGGCAATCCGGTGACGGCGGTGGCCTGGCTGGCCCGCAAGATCGACGGATTTGGGGTGCGTCTCAAGGCTGGTGACATCGTGTTGCCGGGCTCCTGCACGCGTGCGATAGATGCACCTCCCGGTAGCAATTTCGTTGCCGACTTCGCCGGGTTGGGGTCAGTACGACTGACTTTCGAATAACGACTAGGAGTACGTATGCCTCAAAAGGCCTCGGTCGCGATTGTTGGATCGGGCAACATCAGCACCGACCTGCTGTACAAGCTGCTGCGCTCGGAGTGGCTGGAGCCGCGCTGGATGGTCGGCATCGATCCGGATTCGGAAGGTCTGGCCCGCGCACGGAAGCTCGGCCTGGAGACCAGTCACGAAGGCGTCGACTGGCTGCTCGGTCTGGACGAGAAACCCGACCTGCTGTTGGAGGCCACCAGCGCTTACGTCCACAGGGACGCGGCGCCGCGCTATGCCGAGGCCGGCATCCGCGCCATCGACCTCACGCCCGCAGCGGTTGGTCCCGCTGTGATTCCACCGGCCAACCTTCGTGAGCATCTCGACGCCCCGAACGTCAACATGATCACGTGCGGCGGCCAGGCCACCATCCCGATCGTCTACGCCGTGTCCCGCGTCGTTGACGTGCCCTACGCGGAAATCGTGGCATCGGTTGCTTCAGTTTCTGCGGGGCCTGGCACCCGCGCCAACATCGACGAGTTCACCAAGACCACCAGCAAGGGTGTAGAGACGATCGGCGGCGCCAAGCGCGGCAAGGCGATCATCATCCTCAACCCCGCCGATCCGCCAATGATCATGCGCGACACCATCTTCTGCGCGATCCCGGAGGATGCCGACCGCGACGCGATCGCCCAGTCGATCCGCGACGTCGTCGCGGAAGTGCAGACGTATGTGCCCGGCTACCGGCTGCTCAACGAGCCACAGTTCGACGATCCGTCGATCAACTCCGGCGGTCACGCACTCGTGACGACGTTCGTTGAAGTCGAGGGTGCCGGGGACTACCTGCCGCCATATTCGGGAAACCTCGACATCATGACAGCGGCGGCCACCAAGGTCGGCGAGGAAATCGCCAGGGAAAAAATCGGAGCATCTCTGTCCGCATCGACAGGAGGCCAGGCATGAGCACCGACGTCTTCTTCAATCCGGTGTGGGACATCCGCATCACCGACACGTCGTTGCGCGACGGGTCCCACCACAAGCGTCACCAGTTCAGCAAAGAGGAAGTACACGCGATCGTCGCGGCCCTCGACACGGCCGGCGTGCCGGTCATCGAGGTCACCCACGGCGACGGGCTCGGCGGGTCGAGCTTCAACTACGGGTTCTCGAAGACCCCCGAACAGGAACTGATAAGGCTGGCCGCCGAGACGGCCAAAGAAGCCAAAATTGCGTTCCTGATGCTGCCCGGCCTCGGCACGAAGGAGGACATCAAGGAGGCGCAGAACAATGGCGGTTCGATCTGCCGGATCGCAACCCACTGCACCGAGGCGGACGTGTCCATCCAGCACTTCGGGCTGGCCCGTGAGCTCGGCCTCGAGACCGTCGGGTTCCTGATGATGAGCCACACGATTCCGCCGGAGAAGCTCGCGGAACAGGCGCGCATCATGGCCGACGCCGGATGCCAGTGTGTGTACGTCGTCGACTCGGCCGGTGCGCTGGTGCTGGAGGGCGTGGCCGACCGGGTGGCCGCGCTGGTCGCCGAGCTCGGTGGCGACGCACAGGTCGGCTTTCATGGTCACGAGAACCTCGGACTCGGCGTCGCCAACAGCGTCGAGGCGGTCCGCGCGGGCGCCAAGCAGATCGACGGCAGCTGCCGCCGGTTCGGCGCTGGCGCAGGCAACGCGCCGGTGGAGGCGCTGATCGGGGTCTTCGACAAGATCGGCGTCAAGACCGGCATCGACTTCTTCGACATCGCCGACGCCGCCGAGGAGGTCGTCGCGCCTGCGATGCCTGCCGAGTGCCTGCTCGACCGCAATGCGCTGATCATGGGCTACTCCGGGGTGTACTCGAGCTTCCTCAAGCACGCCATCCGCCAGTCCGAGCGCTACGGCGTGCCGGCCCATCAACTGCTGCACCGGGCGGGTCAGCGCAAGCTCATCGGCGGCCAGGAGGACCAGCTCATCGACATCGCGCTGGAGATCAAGCGCGAGCAGGAGAGCGCGGCAGCGAAGTAACGCTCGTCGGGCATCTGCGAATACCAGAGGGAACGCTGTGACGCGTGTTACCGGCGCGTCGACCCTGATTCGCAAACGCGAAGGTGCCCTCGTGATCCGTACGACCGTTCGCCGAAGCCTGTTCGGCGCATTCGCGACCATCGGCATCGCTTCGTTCGCTGCCTTGATGATCCCGTTGGCCAGCGCCGACCCCGAACCTGCCCCGGCGGACGAATGCAACGCGAGCACGCTGGCCACGACGGCCAGATCGGTCAATGCCGCGCTGTCGGATTACTTCGCGGCGCACCCGGACGCGAGCCAGGCCCTGATCGAGATCACCCGGCAACCGGCGTTCGTGGCGGTCGGACATTTCGACGGCTACTTCGGCGAGCACCCGCAGGAGGCCGACGAACTGCGGGCCATCCAGCAGCCCCTGGTGGACTAAAAGAACCGGTGCGGTCTGCAGGTGTCGCCGACCGACGCGCTGACCGTGCTTGCCGAGGTCTGACCCGGTCGCTGAGCTGACCTAAGCAAAAAATCTGGGCGACCGATTCGTGCGCTCTGCGCTGCAGCGACGCCGGTCGCGCGGTAGCGGGGCCGGATGGCCGGTGTTTAGACCTCCCCGGCCTCGGGTTAGGCCTCGGGATGCGAGTAATCGCAATCCGAAGGGAGGGTTCCATGAACCCGACAAAAACAATGTCCCCGACGACCGTGCGACGCGGCCTTTGCGGGATGTTCGCCGGGGGTCTGCTGGCCTTTGGGTCGGCGGCCATCGTCATGCCGGTCGCCAATGCCGCCCCCGACTCCTGCAGCCAAAGCGGGATCGCCACCACGGCGAGCTCCGTGTCTGCGTCAACAGCGGCTTATCTGGCCGCGCATCCACAGACCAACCAGGAACTGACGGACATAGCGAAGCAGGGCTCAGATCAGGCCCCGCAGGCATACCGGGCGTATTTCGATCGGAACCCGCAGGTCGAGAACGAGCTGCAGGCGATCAACCAGCCGGCCATTGATCTCTCGACTCAGTGCGGCATCGCGGTGACGCCGACGCCGATCTCGGAGGTCCTGCAGACGCTGTAATCAGGTAACGCGTGCAGGATGGGGCGGTGACCGCCGCCCCCACCGAGCGCCGCAGGCGTATCGGGTCGATGGAGGTCCTGCTCGCTTCGCTCATCGCGCTGGCCTTGTCGGCCGGCGCGATGAGTGCTTTTGTGGCGGGCAACGCGGACGTGAGCGTGGCCGCGACGGTGTTCTGCGGCGTATTCGTCCAAGCGCTGCCCTTTCTCGTGCTGGGTGTGGTGATCAGCGGTCTGATCGCGGCTTTCGTTTCGGCCGACCGGCTCGCGCGCTGGCTGCCCCGCCGTCCCGCGTTGGCTATCGGGGTCGCGGGTCTGGGCGGCGCGGCGCTGCCAGGCTGCGAATGCGGCTCCGTCCCGGTGGCACGGCGGCTGTTCGGCGAGGGCGTCACGGGCGCGGCCGCGCTGACGTTCATGCTGTCCGCGCCGGCCATCAACCCGGTGGTGCTCGTGGCAACTGCGGTTGCCTTCCCCGGCCAGCCGGCAATGGTGCTGGCCCGTTGTGTGGCCTCGCTGGTCACCGCGGTCACGATGGGGTTGCTGTGGCTGCGCTGGGGCCGCGCCGAATGGGTGACCCGGCGGCTGCCGACGCCGCACGACACCAACGCGTCCCGCTGGACGGTCTTCACCGAGGCGGCCCGCCACGACTTCCTGCAGGCCGCCTCCTATCTCGTGCTTGGCGCCGCTGCCGCCGCCGTGTTGAGGGTCGCCGTGCCGGCCAGGGTCTTCGAGCACCTCGCCGGACACCTCGTGCTCGGCGTGCTGACCATGGCCCTGTTCGCAGTCGTGCTGGCGCTGTGCTCGGAGGCGGACGCGTTCGTCGCGGCGAGCCTGACGATGTTGCCGTTGCTGCCACGGCTGGTGTTTCTGGTCGTAGGCCCCGCTGTCGACGTCAAGCTGTCGGCGATGCACGCCGGGCTCTTCGGCCGACCGTTCGCGCTGCGGTTCGGCCCAGCCACGTTCGTGGTCGCCACCGTCGTCGCCACCGTCGTCGGTTTGGTGGTCCTTGGCGGTGCGCGATGAGCCGGGGCACTCAGAACACGTTGCTGCTGCTCGTTGGGCTGAGCGCCGTGGTGATGGTGATCAAGGGCACCTATCTGCACTTCGTGAAGCCGTCGCTGCTGCCGTGGCTGATCGCCGCCGCCGTGGTGTTGATCGCACTAGCGGTGGCGTCAATCGTTCGCGACCTGCGCCATGCGCCAGCCGAGGACGACGCGCATTCCGGGGAGGGTCATCGACACCGGCCATGGCTGGTGTGGCTGCTTCTGGTGCCGATCGCGCTGACGACCTTCGTAGTGCCGCCTCCGCTCGGCGCGCACGGCGCCACGCCCGAGGCCGTCGCGGCGACAGAACCGCAACGACGTTCGTTCCCGCCGCTACCAGCAGGCCGCGCACCGACCGTGTCGATCCCCGACGTTGTTATGCGGTCAGCGGCCGATTCCGCCAACAGCCTCGACCGCCGGCTGATCACGATCACCGGCTTCACGTTGCGCTACCCCGAGGGCACCGATCTGGGCCGCGTCGTCATCGTCTGCTGCGCCGCCGACGCGCAACTGGCCCGCGTCCATCTGTCCGGTAATGCGGTAGTAGAGGCGGCCGGCTACCCGGAAGACACCTGGCTGCAGGTGGAAGGCACCGTGGTGGCGGGGACGGCCGTGGCGTCGACGAACTTCATCCCTACGATGGCGGTGTCAAGGGTGACACGCATCGACAAACCCGCCAACACATACGCGTATTAGCGTGCCGGTTTGACGCCCCCCAGCTGTTTGGTGACCGCGTCGGCCGTTGCCACCAATGCACGCGCTCGTTCGGCGATCTCGTTGTCCGTCAACGACTTTCCGATATGCATCGACGCGACCATGACCTGACGTTGGTAATGGTCAAAGACGGGCGCGGAGATCACGCTGATGTCATGGCGCGTGCGGCCGCGCGAGTTCTCGTCGCGGAGATACACCCGCTCACCGATGTCAGACACCAACTCGCCAAGCAGCGCGCGCAACTCGTCGGGCAGGTTGCTCGACATGCCCGCCATCAACGAATACAGCCGCCGCCCGCCGGTGGTCAGGCGTTCGACGAGGTAACCGTCGGCGCGGCACACCGCGATCACCCGGTTGAGCCGGTCGCTGTTCGTGCGCAGCGGAATCGTCGGCTCTTTGGCGAGCCAATCGCGCTCGGCTTCGTCGTCCCACAGCACGAACATCAATCCGACGGGTGGGGCGAACGGGTAACTCTGGCCTACCTCGACACCGGGCCGCGCACCGGTGGGCGCGACCAGGTCCAGCAGTGTGATCCGGTCGTCGATCACTCCTGACAGGGCCGCCGTGACTCCGAAGCGCGCCGACAGCCGGCGCAGCTCCTCGCGGGCCGCGGGGCTGACCCGCATCGATTCCTGCGCCCTGTGTCCGAGCGTGATCAGCGACGGACCCAGTCGGTAGGTCTTGTCGCCGGCGTCGCGGACCAGGTAGCCGGCGTCGGTCAGCGACGTGACGATGCCAAGGCAGGTCGGCTTGCTCAGCTCCAGCCGGCGGGCCAGCTCGGAAAGCCCGAAGCGCTGCTCCGGACGGCCCGCGAGAAAGTCCAGGATGCGGACCACCCGGTCGGTGGGCGGCGACGCACGGCCTGCGGACACTGCGGTTGACACTTGAGGAGGGTACCTCGGCATTCCATATATGTACCGCATCGGTCGATATATTGACTATCACTAGAACGCGTTCTAGTTTCAAGGGCGTGTACTCGCAGCCCCTGATCGACGCGATCGCCGAGGCAGAGAAACTGGTCGCCGAAGCACCCTTCATCGAATCCGAAGCCGACCTCTTGGAAGGCCTGCAGTACCTCGCAGGCTGCATCGCGGCATGTACGCACGTGGCGTTCGACTACGAGCGGGACCACCCGTTCCTGCACAGCGGCACGGGGCCGTTCACGAAGATGGGCCTCGACAACCCGGACACGTTGTACTTCGGAACCCGGGTGCTGCCCGAGCATGACTATGTCGTGACGGGCAAGCGTGGCACCACGACCGACGTGAGCTTCCAGCTGCTCGGCGGTGAGTACACCGACAAAGTTGTGCCCGACAGCGAGACCGCGTTCGACGATCGAAAACTCGACATCACGGCCGACGGCAGCTTCGAATGGCGTTTCCGGCCCGAAACACCCTCCCAGCTGGTGATCAGGGAGGTCTACAACGACTGGTCGGCACAGCGTGGCTCATTCGCCATCGAGCGCATCGACACCGCCGGCACCGCGCCGCCGCCGCTGACCCGGCAGCTTATTGAAAAGCGTTATGCCACAGCGGGAAAGCAGCTGGTGCAGCGGGTCAAGACGTGGCTGCAGTTCCCGCAATGGTTCTACAACAACCTCCCCGTCAACACATTGGTGGCGCCTCGGCTCACGCCGGGTGGGCTGGCCACGCAATACTCGTCCGTGGGGCACTTCGACCTGACGCCGGGGCAGGCGCTGGTGATCACACTGCCCGTGACCGACGCTCCCTACGTGGGCTTTCAGCTGGGCAGCCTCTGGTACATCTCGCTGGACTACATCAACCACCAGACGTCCTTGAACGGCACTCAGGCGCAAGCGGATCCGGACGGCAAGATCCGCATTGTGGTCGCGGACCGCAACCCCGGCGTCACCAACTGGGTGGAGACGCTCGGGCACGCCAAGGGTTATCTGCAGTTCCGGTGGCAACGGGTGTCGCGTGAGCTCACCGGGGCCGACGGCCCCACCGCGGAACTGGTCGACTTCGACAAGTTCGCGGCGGCGCTGCCGTATTACGAGCGGAATAAGATTTCCGAAGGAGACTGGCGCACGCGAATTGCCGAGCGCCAGCAACAAATTGGACACAGGATGGTGGGGTAGCGCATGGCCGGCTTGCTGGACAACAAGATCGCGGTGATCAGCGGTGTGGGTCCTGCCCTTGGCACCACGCTCGCGCGGCGATGTGCCGAGGCGGGTGCGGACCTGGTGCTAGCGGCCCGCACCGTCGAACGCCTCGACGATGTGGCCAAGCAGATCACCGACACAGGCAGGCGCGCAGTGGCGGTCGGCACCGACATCACCGACGAGGAGCAGGTCAACGATCTCGTCCAGGCTTCGCTGGCGGCATACGGCAGGGTCGATGTGCTGATCAACAACGCGTTCCGGGTGCCTTCGATGAAACCGTTGGCCAACACCACCTTTCAACATATTCGTGATGCGATCGAGCTCACTGTGCTCGGCGCGCTGCGGCTCACCCAGGCTTTCACCCCGGCGCTGGCGGAGTCGAACGGCTCGGTAGTCAACGTGAACTCGATGGTGGTTCGGCACTCCCAGGCCAAGTATGGCGCCTACAAGATGGCGAAGTCGGCGCTGCTGGCGATGTCGCAGTCACTGGCGACCGAGCTTGGCGAGCAGGGTATCCGGGTCAACTCCGTCGTCCCTGGGTACATCTGGGGCGACACGCTGAAGAGCTACTTCAACCACCAGGCCGGTAAGTATGGCACCACGGTGGAGGAGATCTACAAGGCCACCGCGGCGAACTCCGACCTCAAGCGGCTGCCCACGGAGGAGGAAGTCGCGTCGGCGATCCTGTTCATGGCCAGCGATCTGTCCAGCGGCATCACTGGGCAGACCCTGGACGTCAACTGCGGGGAGTACAAGGCCTGACATGAGTGGACGCACCGCCCGGACCAATGTGGGCACCGTCGACGAGCTACACGCCTCGGCAACGAAGGCTTGCGGACTCGACGACTTCGGCGTCGAAGACGACAACTACCGCGAGGCGCTCGGCGTTCTGCTCGACTCGTATGCGCGCGAGGCGGGCTTCACCGAGTTGGGCAGCAAGATGTCGCGGTTCTTCGTGCGCAATGCGCTGGTTGCTCGGCTGCTGTCGGAGGCGGCGTGGAAGCAGTATCCACAGCACGCCGACGTCGCGATCGAGCGGCCCATCTTCGTCACCGGCCTGCCGCGCACCGGCACCACTGCGCTGCACCGGCTGCTGAGCGCCGACCCTCGGCATCAGGGCCTGGAGCTGTGGTTGGCCGAGTTTCCGCAGCCGCGGCCGCCGCGCGAAACCTGGTCGGAGAACCCTGCTTTCCAGCAGCTCGACGCGCAGTTCTCCAAGGCGCACAACGAGAACCCGGACTACACCGGGCTGCACTACATGACCGCCGACGACGTCGAGGAGTGCTGGCAGCTGCTGCGCCAGTCGCTGCACTCGGTGTCCTACGAGACGCTGTCGCACATCCCGACGTACGCGCGGTGGCTGGCCAAGCAGGACTGGACGAGGCCGTATCAGCGGCACCGCAAGAACCTCCAGCTGATCGGGCTGAACGACGCAGAGAAGCGGTGGGTGCTGAAGAACCCCAGCCACCTGTTCGCGCTCGACGCGTTGTTCGCGACGTATCCCGACGCGCTGGTGATCCAGTGCCACCGGCCCGCGGAGACCCTCATGGCGTCGATGTGCTCGCTGGCGCAGCACACCACCGAGGGCTGGTCGACCACGTTCGTCGGCGCGACGATCGGGCACGACTCACTGGAGACGTGGTCGCGCGGGCTGGAGCTGTTCAATGCCGAACGCTCCAAACATGATTCGCCCCAGTTCTACGACATGGACTACTTCGACTTCATCGCCGACCCGGTTCGCGAGGTCGAGGCGATCTACCGCCATTTCGGCATCGACTTCACCGACGCGACACGCGCCGCCATGGAGGAGACCCACGCGGAGAGCAAGAAGGGTCCGCGGGCGCCCAAGCACAACTACTTGCTGGCCGACTACGGCCTGACCGACGAGCAGGTCAAGGACCGCTTCAAGGGGCTGTAGCTTTCTCCGGCCTCAGGCCGTCGTATTGGCCAGTTTCTCAATCCGTTTCAACGCGTCGCGAGCCAGCGACAGCACGTCGTAGCCATTGACCTTCGCACACGTCGAGATTCTCACGGCGGCATTGTGCGCAGCAACGAACGCGTTGTCGCAGGCCCAGGCGGCGGCTGTGAATGACCACAGCACGATGTCCGGCGAACCGGAACTCACATGAGGCAGCAGCCTGAAGTGGTACTCGGTGCCCCGCATGTCGGTGACTGTGAACGGAGTTTCCCGGCACGCCTCGATCGTGCGCTCTGCTTCCGCAAGCGCGCGCTTCGCGTTGAAATCGGCGTGATAGACGCCGGCTGCCTCGTCGATGATCACCTGCCGCCCCTCGTCGGATACCCAATGCCCACCGTCGGTTGCCGCGGGATCGAGGTCGAAGATGAGTGGTGGATCCACCTCGCGCGCCATGCCGCTGCAGTCTTCTGGTTCAACGGTAATGAACAGGTTCCCGTCCTTATCTTGGACGCTTGCGCTCAACAGGTCGCCAACCTGCAGTGCGGTAATGGGTGCCACCGGGTGCTCTGGCCGCGGCTGCGGCCTGTGAATGTCTTGAGTGCAACCTCCGAGAACGAAGCCGAGCAAAAGCGCCGCGAGCGTCGAGATCGACGTTTTGGAGGGTTTCACTCGCACTTTCGCGCCCAATCGTCCGTTTGGGCGAAAGCTAGCCGTCGCCGGGGGAGGGCGCGGAGGAGACCTCGTCCAAACACCCTTCGGCCACAGCGTGTTTGATGCTGTCGGCGAGCTTCGGGCACGACCGGGCACGGGCGGACTCGCCGCCCGACTCCCGGATCTCGCTGAAGTACGCGCAGCGCTGTGAAGCTTCGGCGTTCCACTGCACGGACGTGTGGCCCGGGCCGAGCTTCTTGACCTGAACCACGACGTGACAGAACCGGCAGTCGACGGACACCAGTCCCGAGGTCAAGTATCGCTCGCGGTCACGCTTCGTGGCTTCCCGCACCGCGGCCGCACGGTCGGGATCCGACGCGAAATTCGGTGCCTTAGAACGAATCCCAACGTCACCGTGGTGATCGTCGTCGTCGTGGTCGTGTGGGCTGTAGAGCCTCAGCATCGACCGGGCCAGCTGGTCGACGTCTGGGGCATCGTCGCGTGGTGTCATTTACGAGCCCAGTTGTCTGCTCTTCGCGCAAGCGCTCATCGTTGTTGTCTGCTCTTCGCGCAAGCGCTCATCGTTGTTGTCTGCTCTTCGCGCAAGCGCTCATCGTTGTTGTCTGCTCTTCGCGCAAGCGCTCATCGTTGCTCGGCCGTTTCCTTCTCCTCGGCCCGGCGCTTGAGGTTCTCCTCGACCTCGACGTGCCACTTCTCGTTGGCCGCCGTGGTGTCGATCTCGATCTCGAAGCGGTCGGTCATGTCCGCGGTGACGTCGGCCGCATCCACATAAAACTGCTGATACCACCGCCGCATCTGATAGACCGCGCCGTCCTCCTCGACCAGCAGCGGATTGTCGATGCGGGTCTTGTGCTTCCAGATCTCGACGTCCTGCAGGAATCCCTTGCTGACGCCCTCGGTGAACACCCGGGCAAGCTTGTCGGTGGTTTCCTCGTCCAGCCCCTTCGGCTTCTCGACGATGACGCCCCACTGCAGCATGAACGAGTTCTGGGTGACGGGGTAGTGGCAGTTGATCAGGATCGACTCGGCCTTGAAGCCGCCGTAGCTGTTGTGCAGCCAGTTGATCATGAATGACGGGCCGAAGTACGATGCCTCCGAATCCAGATGCGCCTCACCGTAAGTCGTGCCCATGTCGTTGATATCGGGGCGGCCGACGTTGTGTAGGTATTGCGAGGCGATGTGGCCCTCGAACACGTTCTTGAAGTACGTCGGGAGACCGAAATGGATGTAGAAGAAATGCGCCATGTCTGTGACGTTGTCGATGATGTCGCGGCAGTTGGAGCCCTCGATGAGGATCGAGTTCCACCGCCAGTCGGTCCAGTCGTTGCTGTCGAACTCCGGAATATCGGGGATCTGAACCTCGGGGGGCGGTGATTTGCCCTCGTGGTCGTGCCAGACGAACAGCAGACCGCTGCGGACATCGGTCGTCCACGAACGCGTGCGCGCCAATCGCGGTGTGCGCTTGGCGTAGGGCACCAACTTGCACTTGCCGTCGCCGCCCCAGCGCCAGTCGTGAAAGGGGCAGGCGACTTCGTCGCCCTTGATGGTGCCCTGGGCGAGGTTGCCGCCCATGTGTCTGCAGTAGCCGTCCAGGACCTTGATGTCGCCATGGGAGTCGGCAAAGACCACCAGCATGGTGCCGAAAATCTCGACGCCGTGCGGCTTACCGTCCAGGTAGTCCTGCACCGGGCCAAGGCAGTGCCAGCCGCGTGCGTACCTGTCCGGCAGCACCCCGGTGTCGATCTCGCGAATGCCCGCGGTTTCCGTGGTCACCTCGGCCTCCCAATCTGTGCTCTCTAACTAGAACACGTTACAGTTTTTGCGGCCCCGCGCGCAATCTAAACGCGTTTTACCTGCGGTATATCTAGACGATGCCGTTGTACTCATTTGAGGGCCGATCACCGACGATCGATCCAGGCGCGTTCATCGCCCCAACCGCCACGCTGATCGGCGACGTCCACGTCGAGGCGGGTGCATCGGTGTGGTTCAACGCGGTCATTCGTGCTGACTTCGCGCCGATCATCGTCCGTGAGGGTGCCAACGTGCAGGACTGCTGCGTGCTGCACGCGCCGCCCGGCATCCCCGTCGATGTCGGTCCGGGCGCGACGGTCGCGCACGGGTGTGTGGTGCACGGGGTGCACATCGGGGCGCAGGCCGTGCTCGCCAACCACTGCACCGTCCTCGACGGCGCGGTCATCGGCGCGCGCAGCCTCATCGCCGCGCATTCGCTGGTGGTCGGAGGCACGAAGATCCCCGACGAAGTGCTGGTGACCGGCTCGCCGGCGAAGGTGCGGGGACCGATCGCGGGTACCGGCGCGCAGATGTGGGTGGACACCAACCCGGGCGCGTATCAGGACCTGGCCCGCCGCTACGTCGAAGGTTTGCGCCTGATCACATAGCGTGCGCCGTACCGTATCGGAATGACGATCGGCCGAGTCGCTCAGCTGTGGCGCTATCCGGTCAAGTCTCTGGGCGGTGAGCAGGTCGAGCAAACCGAGTTCGGCCCTCGCGGGGTGCTGGGCGATCGACTGTGGGCGATTCGCGACCTGGAACGCGACGTCACGGCTTCGGCCCGACAACTACCGGTGCTGCTGACCGCGACTGCCCGGTACGTCGGACCGCTCCTACCGGATACCGGCCCGGGCAATGTCCCCGAGGTCGAGATCGCCTTCCCCGACGGCGCGGTCTGGTCCAGCAGTGACGGTGGCGTGCACGCCAAGCTCTCCGAACTGGCGGACCGCGAAGTCAGATTGACCGCATTGCCGCCGGCCGATGACACCAGCCTGCACCGGATGAACCGCGAACGGCGCGCCGACGCGATGTCGCCGGCCACCCTTCGCGCCGGCTTCGGCGTCACCGATGGGGAGAAACTGCCCGATGTCTCGATGATGCGGGTATCCGATCTGGTCGCGCTCACCCAGTACTCGACTCCGCCGGGCACGTTCGTCGATCTGGCTCCTGTCCATGTGCTGAGCCAGACCAGCATGGAGACCATTGGCGCAGAGATCGGCGGCGATGTAGATGTGCGCCGAATCCGCCCGAATGTGCTACTGGCGCTGGATCATTCAGAAGAAGACTTTCCGGAGGCTCGTTGGACGGGGGCGCACCTCACGCTCGGCGAAGTGGTTCTAGATGTCACCATGCCGACCGTCCGCTGTGTTGTGCCCAGTCGTGCTCAACCCGGGTTCGAGGTCAATCGCCAGGTGACTCGGGCGGTGGCCGCCCGAGCGGAGCGGTGCCTCGGGGTCTATTGCTGGGTCAAAAGCGGCGGCAGCGTCCGGATTGGCGATCAGGTTGCCGTCCGGCCTGCCACGGTCCGACGGCGATATCTTGGCGACGCCGCCCGGCGCGCGAAGCGATTGGCATTCGGATTGGCGACTGGGACGGCGGATCGTCTGTCGCGGTGAACGCGCGTAGGGTCAGGCGATCCCGAACTCCTTGATCTTGCGGTAAATCGTCGCGCGCGACATGCCGAGCGCTTCTGCCGCGTCGGCCTTGCTGCCGCCGTTCTCTTGAAGACTGCGGACGATGGCGTCCCGCTCCAGCGCCTCT
>Ga0207693_10001713_pt1 | contig 19303 bp, 9 predicted proteins | sample LARL81metaG_FD_184347 | JGI IMG/M metagenome (GOLD analysis project Ga0207693, IMG submission 184347) | Corn, switchgrass and miscanthus rhizosphere microbial communities from Kellogg Biological Station, Michigan, USA - LAR L8-1 metaG... | ecosystem: Host-associated > Plants > Roots >...
GGCGCGACAGCACATGCTCACGAATGACCTGGATGCGGCAAGTGCAGCGTTCGAGGTCGGCTACGAAAGCGCAAGCCAGTTCAATCGCGAGTACCGGCGCTTCTTTGGCCAGCCACCCATTCGCGATATCAAGGCCCTGCGAAACGGCAAACCCGTAGCGATCACTGCCGCTTAACACTGAATTGTCGGGTCGTCCAAGGGCGGTTTGTTGTCGCCTGCTCCGTACACCCCAATGCGCCCATTGAGTCTAAGTTCCCATCAACCTGTCGGCTCTAAATTTGTCGCATAACCGCCCAGGGTGTCTACCAATCTTATCCAACTGCCCGTTATCGGCCGTACGGAAGGTATTGCCAACACCTCCTGGCCCTGCGAGGAGGAGCGTTGCCGCCGCAAAGCAATTCACTCGGGCAGTCTCTCGGGATCTCGTTTTTGCATCCTCTGCGTCAGAATTCCTCCGCATCGCAACTGCGATGCAGGAGGCAGGAATGCAACAAGGGAGTCTGATCAGGAGTGGTCGCAAGCGCGGTCCAGATGTTTGGCAATTCCGTTGGGCCGACAAAGGGCCTTTTGGGAAACGAATCTATCGCAGAAGGGTGATCGGCACAGTCTGCCAATACGCCGACGCGGAGGCTGCCCGCAAATCGGTCGCGGGATTGCTGCGCGAACTCAATGCGAATGCTCTCCAGCGATGCCATCTGCCAATGACTATTGCAGAAATGTGCGATCACTTTATTCAGCGCGAACTCAATAAGGAGAACAGCTGGCGCAGCCATTCCACAAAGAAAGCATACAAAGCGTACTTGAACAGATGGGTCATCCCACATTGGGGCAGCGTGCGTCTTTCGGAGGTGAGAACCACGGAAGTAGAGTCATGGTTGCGCAGTTTGCCAGTGGCGAAGAGCACTTGTGCGAAAATCCGAGGCATTCTCTCGGTCCTTTTTAATCATGCTTGCCGTCATGAACTTTTCGACCGCAATCCGATTCGTTTAGTTCGTCAGGGTGCAAAGCGGCGAACCGCGCCAAGTGTGCTCACACCCGCTGAAATAAAGGCGCTGATAGGTGGTCTGGGCTTGCGTGAGCGGACACTCGTACTCGTTGCCGCCTCGACGGGACTGCGCCAGAGCGAGTTGTTCGGATTGAAGTGGGGAGACATCAACTTTGCTCAAGGCACAATGAGCGTCACGCGCTCTGTCGTGTACGGCGTGGTAGGTCCTTGCAAAACTGAATCATCGCAAAAGCCTGTGCCGGTTCATCCGACAGTCTCGGAGGCGCTCGCGAAATGGAGAGAAGGCTCCAGATTCACCAACTGCGACGATTGGGTTTTTGCCAGTAGACGACACCGTGGCAGGAAGCCGATTTGGGGACAAGCGATCTTGCGCAAGTATATTCGTCCGGTCGCGCGGCGTCTCGGAATTGAGAAGCGATTTGGGTGGCACACGTTCCGGCATACGTACTCGACTCTGCTGCGAAGTGTCGGGACAGAATTCAAAGTGATGCAGGAGCTGTTGCGTCATTCTTCCTTACGATCCACGTTGGATGTCTACACGCAGGCTATTTCGCCGGCAAAACATGCGGCTCAAGCAGCGGTCCTCGCCCTAGTCTTCGCTTCTGAGACGAAGTCCGCCGCACTCGCGTAAAACGCAGTCAATTGGTGAAAGCCGCTGCTCGTGAAAACGGCTCTAATCACCGAAAAGGGGTGCAAAATGGGTGCGAAAATGCACCTTTTTGCACCCCGTTGGTCGCAGCGAAAGTGTCCTAACTCTTTTGGAATGAATGGCGGGGACGACGGGACTCGAACCCGCGGCCTCTGCCGTGACAGGGCAGCGTTCTAACCAACTGAACTACGTCCCCACTCGCCAAATCAACCACGAGATGTAGAGCGATCGTGTGTTGAGAAGGCTTTGCGCCAAAATCTTCGGGTTGATGATGGCATGGTACCGCCAACCCCGACACGAGACAGATTCATCTCACGCCCAACCATCTTAACAGTTTCTCGCAGAACCGGAAAGGCTGCTTCTCAAAGATCGGCACCGGCAGATATTTGACCGCGCTTCGTCTGCCGAAATTCCGCTTCGATTCTCTACGCCCAACTCACTTGAACTCCGGCATATCAATCTGGGGTGAACGGAAGGCCACCTAGAGTGATCGACTGACGAATAGTCTGGGCGCGAGCGGGAATGAATGCCAAGCAAGATTCAGCGCTTTGTCTGTCGAACGCCCTTCCCCAAAAACTACAATCGGGCGATGTGGATACGTACATTCCCGGTGATTGCTTTTTCGAGCCTCAGCACTCCGGCGCTATTTGTTTCAACGCGTAAATGGTGTGTCTCAACACCCGGCGGCGCTGCTGTTGGAGATGACGAGACATTCGGTCCGTAGAAACGCACCTCGTAGACAGTGTTGGGCTGCAGTCGTGAGGCCATCAATGACGTGCAGCGGATGTCTGGAAGAGACACTTCCCCTGCCAGGCGCGCTGATTCTGATGTGCTGAATAAAATGCATGGCCCCTGCTCCATTGCCGCCCCTGCGAAGTTGCTGCCGTCGATGCGCACGCTGCGTTTCTTTCCTGTTGACCCCAGATCTCCGATTTCAAGCACGTGCAAGAAGAAATCCTCTTTTGCAAGCACGGAGGGAGACACTTCAATCCGCCATTCTCCCGGGACCACATTCTTGCGGTTCGAAGGCGAGATCTTGGAAAAATCTTCACCCCAGAATGTTTTCCACATGCGCACCAGCCTTGGGTCCTCGGGCAAAGGGCCACCCTCTGCGGGTTCAAGGGGCCAATTTTCACCGCTCCCCCACGGACCTCCCTTGTCATCACCGGGCGTGTAGAAATCCTGATCCGGCCCGCCTCTCCGCGTGATGACGCGTTCGCGAGGTAGCAACGAATGGACCATCAGTTCACCTTTGCCTTCCTGGAAGCGGAAGGTGGTCGCGTTCTCAAATGACTTCGACTGAACGGTTACGTTATCCGCCTCCTGGTCGACGGAGGGGCAGTTCACTCCGTGCAGCAGCCAGGCTTTGCGAAAGGACGCGTCGGTGCTAACCACATCGTCAAACACAAAAAGAAGATTCTCAGATGGAGTAAACACAATCTCCCGGGTAAATTTCTGCATCTTCTCGCGAGAATACGCATTCGTCGCATCGCCGAGAGCGTAGTGATACTGGCCCGCCACATGATCAATGATGCGCATAGAACCCAAATCCCAAACGTCACGAGTGCGTTGCCAGTCTTTCGGACTGCGGATCGTGTTCCAGAAGCGGGACGAGTCCATCCGCTGGCCACCGTCGTTCGCGGCGGGCAGCAGGTTTTCCGACCAGAAGAACTTCTCCGACGGGTCGTAAACCAGCACGGAATTGTGCGCAATAGTGCGCCGATAGTAGTTCAGATAGTGCGGACTCTCGCTGTCCGTATAGTCGGCGCCGCTGTCGATCGCGAGATAGCCTCCACGATAGATGTTGATCTGGTTCTGATCGAGATGCTGGTGTTTCGCCAGATAGGGGCCGCAGTCGAATTCGATCCAGCTGGAGCTTGGCTTCCAACCAGTACGAATAACAAGGTGGCCGACTCCAGAGAAATACCGTTGTCTCGGAAGTTGCCCTTCATCGGCGAGAGCGGGATCGACAGGCGTTACTTGCGGATCGTTCCAAAGAAACTCGAGCACGGGCAAAGTCCATTGCTTGACGAAAAAGCCGCTTTCGCGCAGCAACCACGCACTATAGGGATCTTTGAAACGGTTGACTGCATAGCCGATCACTGAGGTGTCCCGCGAATCGAGAACAGGATATTCATTGTCGCCCTCCCGAGACGGAGTTCCATCCGGGAGCAACTTGTAGAGATATGTATTGCTTATGTTGCGAAACACCGAATAGTGATGTGCCGGGTCGATTCCAGTGGTTGTACGCTGCAATTCGGCAAGCAGAGTCAATGACGCCCACGTGATGCGCATGTAGTCCATCGACTCGTGATAGCTTCCGTCGGGAGTAGCAAACTCTGTGGTTTCGAGGATGTTGGTGAAACAGCTGGCAACTTTATCGCGAAAACTCTCACACCGATTTCCGCAACCTGAGTACCCGACGAGAGCAGCTGACACAAACGCAGGCAGGCAAAGGTAGCGAAGAGCGTAGTTGTGATAGGAGTATGAGCTTGGATCTGCAAAATCCGCGGTCGCGAGCATTGCAGCGGCCCCATCCATCAACTCCGCGGCGATGCGATCGCGTAACGCGCCGCCAAAGCCGGGATAATCAAAGAGCCAATCAAACGCCAAGGACCAGCGAGCATAGTCTACCCACGATCTACTGGGCTTTCCTTTTCCTGGAAGGTGTGCCGTAATCATCGCGCTGAGGGCTTTCTCAGCAAAATGCCTTTCTCCAGTCAATTGCCAGGAGAGTGCCCAGCCCTCGGCATCATCGGAAGGTCTCATCCCCTTCGCATATCGCGTCCTCAGCAGTGCGAGCCCGGTAAATGGGTCTGTGCCGGACGTCAGCAAGCGCGGACGGCGCTCCAACGTCTCCGAATCAGCCCTGACAATTGCAAGCCCGATGGCGGATCCAACAGCTACCAGGAAGTCTCTTCGTTTCATGCTTTATCCCGTCGCAGTTTGTGACAAGTAAAAACAAGTATACGCAAGTAATGGCAAAACCTAGTATTCTTATTTCTTGGACCTTCCTCTAGCCAAGTGACTGACAGTGAATAGCTTCCATGTAAATTGGCGCTTGCAAGGATTCGCTCTTTCTTAACTTTCGTTTGTTTTGCTCTGCTTCTCCATATAAAATGAGAGTCACAGGCGACGGTTCCAGCCTGCAAGGAAATACTTATGGCTTCCCGGGATTCGCGTCTCTTATCTGAGCAGCGTAGGCGGAAGATACTCGAACTCATCGAGCAAAAGGGACAGATCACTGTTCGCGAAGTGGCTAGCAGGTTTTCCGTCTCCGCCGTTACGGCGCGCGGTGATCTGGACGCTCTCTGCTCCGAGGGACTTGCCATTCGATCGCATGGCGGTGCAGTTCGCAAACTGGAAGAGAGTCGGAATGCTAACTCTTCATCAAGAGAGTCACAGCGATACGCTGAAGTGGCGCGGCTCGCGAAGGTGAGCCTGAGCGCTGTATCCCGGATCGCCCATGGCAATCAGAAAGTTGCGCCTTCGGTGCAGGCTTCAGTTCTGGCAGCCGCACGTGATCTGGGCGTGAACTTGGCCCCAGGCGTTGGGAGCCGCACCATCACATTTATTCTAGGAAATAGGGATACCGTAAACGAATTTCAGTCCAAGGTATTGCTCGGAGCGGAAGGATATTGTACCGGTAAGGACTGGGCACTTCATTTTGTATCCTTCCGTTCCGACCTGAATGCCCCCCTTAGCAGCCTGAGCCTTCCGGAGATTCTGACCTCTTCGAACCGTCCGAGCGGGGTCATTTTGAGCGGAACCCATTCTGCCAACATTCTCGCGGCGCTTTCTGAGAAGAAAATCCCCTTCTCTCTTGTCGGCAATAATATTGTGGGCGACTGGCAGCCGGAACAATTCGATTGCGTGTTCACCGACGACGTGCGGGGGTCCGCAGACATTACCCGCTATCTCATCGCACAAGGACATCGCAACATTTGGTACATCGGGAACCAGCGCCTGCCATGGTTCGCGCGGTGCGCTCGGGGTTATCGTCAGGCGATGAAAGAGGCTGATCTCGAACCTCGTTTCAGCGAGATCGGCTCCGAAGACCGCGAGCTCGGGTACTTGGCCGTAAAAGCACTGCTGGCCAGCGGAGAGCGGCCGACTGCACTGTTTGTGGGCACCGATCAAGCCGCTTCTGGCGTGTATCAGGCACTCCAGGAATCTGGAATTCGAATACCGGATGACATCAGCGTCGCGGGTTTTAATGACACGATCGGCGAAGTCCTGCATCCGGGTCTGACAACAGTGCGCGAATTTCCCAAAGAGTTGGGAGTTCATCTCGCCGAATTCACTTTGCGCCGAATCCAGGAGCCGGATCTGCCGCCGCAGCAACTCATTATGCCAACAGAACTCATCCGTCGAGAAAGCGTGCGGCAGGTGGCGGCGGGACACTCGTATGTATCTTCCCTGGCTTTGCAAGAGCACACCTTGTGACGCATCAGATCGTCCCTATGACGAGAATGCACGCTTCTCTGCAATGCGCATTTCTGGTTCTCATTCTGTTCACATCTTTGTCTCAGTCGGTGCTCGCACAGTCTGCTCCGCCCGACGAGGCTTTTAAAGTATTGCCCACACTGACAAGCGGTCCGCAGATCACACCCTTTCTGCAATATCAGGTTGATATGGCGTGGCGACAGGATGCAGCTCGGATTGAGGAGTGGCGCAAGGTACATGACGAATCCGATCTAATTCGGCTGCAAAACGAATTGCGAAAGAAGCTGTTATCAATGATCGGCGGACTTCCCACCGCTAGAACTCCCCTGCACGCCCGCATTACAGGCAGCGTCAAGATGCAGGGATTCCACATTGAGAAGCTGACCTTCGAAAGCGTTCCGGGCGTTTACGTCAGCGCATTGCTGTATGTGCCGGACGACAGCAACGAAAGCAACCAGTTGAGACGCCCAGCGATTCTCGTTCCCGCGGGACATGCCGCAGACGGTAAAGCGCACTACCAGGCGTTGTGCCAGCGATTAGTTCAACGCGGATATGTCGTACTCGCCTGGGACCCGGTGGGGCAAGGCGAGCGCAGCCAATTCTGGGATTCGAAATCACAAAAAAGTCGCTACAACTTGATCTGCGCAGAACATGCGGTGTTAGGCAATCTGGCTTATCTGGCCGGCACGAATCTGGCGCGTTGGGAAATATGGGACGGTTTGCGCGCCTTCGACTATTTGCTCACACGTGCTGAGGTCGATCCCGCTCGCATCAGTATTACTGGCACGAGCGGAGGTGGCTTTCAGGCAATGCATATCGCTGCTCTGGAACCGCGCATCAAAGTCGCCGCAATCTCCTGCTACATCACCGCCCTTCCGATGCGAATTCACAATCGGCTCTTCAAGGATCCGGACAGCGATCCCGAACAGGATTTGTACGGCATGATTTCACAAGGAATAGATCATGCAGGATTGTTGCTGCTGATGTATCCACGTCCAATATTCGTCGCCGCGGCGGTGCTCGACTTTTTCCCGATTGAGGGTACAGAAAAAACGTTCCACGAAGTAGAGGCCGTCTATTCCCGCTTTGGCCATGCCGATCGCGTATCCATCATCGAGGGCTATCATGGGCACGAGTATTCTCAGGGCAACCAGCAGGCTGCGTTCGAGTTTCTGGACCACTTCAACCAGTTACCCTCGACTCGTACTCTCGCACCGGTCAAGGAGTTGGATGGAAAGACCGTGCAGTGCACGCGAACCGGCCAAGTCATGCTGGATTTTGAGGACGCAAAACCCCTCACCGATTTGATTCGGGACTACTACATCGAACACAAAGCACAACACGGACCTTCAATTCGTCAACTCTACTTCGGACAGGACTACCCTCGGATCAGTTCATGGAAGCTAGTTCCCTACGACAACATCCCCCAAGCGGAGGGCGTTATCGCCTGGGAGAAGCGCGGCGGCTCGACGTTCGATAACGTTGTGATCGATCGTTATGCCCTACATCACAGTCACGGGTTAGTCCTTCCGTTGCTTCACATCTACGAATCGGCGAATCAAGGCAAGCGTTGGCTGATGTGGTTCACTAAGAATGGCAAAGTCGGACGCACGGACTGGCCGGAAATCCGGAAACAAGTCGCTGAGGGCTACGATATCCTCACGTTCGACTTCCGCGGATTGGGCGAGACCCGCATGCCGTACAAAGCGGTCTCCGAAGATGATCCATCCTTGGCGTTACTTAACGACGAAGAGGCCTATGTCAATCCCCTCTCCAGCGTACTGGCGAACTACGTCTACAACTCGATCTTAGTCGGCAGGCCTTATTTTTTGCAGATGATTGAAGATGCCGAAATCTCTCTCCGATTTTCGCAAGAAGTGCTGCACGCTAGCGCCGTCTCAATTGCAAGCGATCCTCAGAGCACAGTCCTGGCTGATGCCATCTCCAAGACGCTTCCCGGATTGCATGTTCCTTTGCAACCCGCAACCGACCTTATGAACTGGTCCGATATCGTAATGCATAGTCGAGAGCAATGGCCGATTCAGTATTTGCTACCGGGCGGAGCATACCTTCAATAGCGCAGCCTGACTTAAATCGGCCGCACAATTCCCTTCTCCGTCGCACTCGTGTTACGAACTAGCCACAATACGAGGAGCATCCCGACGAAAGGCACCAGGCCAGCGACGATGATGATGGAATCGAAGGAATGCGTTGCCAGACTCTGGTTCGCGTCTGAGAAATACCCGATCAACTTGAACGCGATAATCGTGCCGATGCCGGCGCCGGTGCCTCCCATCCCACTCACTGAAGCCACAGCATCGCTCTTGAAAAGATCCGAAGGAAGCACATTCGCAATGGTTGTGAACGTGCCATAACAAAAGGTCGCGAGCGCGAATAGTACGATAATCGCCCAAAGGTTTACTGTCGCGATCGTCGGGATCAGCAGCAGCATTCCACAGGCGCCGAAGATGACTATCGCCTTTCGCGCCGCGCCCAATGACCAACCGTGCTTGATCAGATATCCAGACGCCGCACCGCCACTGAGATTCCCCAAGTCAGCCGCAATGAATGGAATCCAGATGGCGATTAATGCGCTACTCGATGAGACTCCCTTCGCCTTTAGGTAGATCGGCAACCATTCAACGATGAAGAACCACACCGGATCGGTAAACGTTCTTGCGATAATCGACCCCCAAGTTTGCGGAAACTTCAACAGGCTCATCCAGTGATGTCCGGACTCAAAAGACTCACTTTTGGGATCCGCAGCATCCGCTACGATGTGTTCCCTCTCGGCAGAACTCAAACGCGGATGATCCAACGGCAGATGGTAAACCTTTCGCCAAATCAAGAGCCAAATCAATCCAAGTACTCCCGGAATCACGAAAACGGCACGCCATCCCCAGCGGAAATAGATCGGCAGGATAAGGAACGGAGCGACCGCCCCGCCGATGGAGGAACCGCTATCAAAGAAAGCAGTGGCGAATGCTCTCTCTTGCTTCGGAAACCATTCGGAAACAGCCTTGGTTGCGCCGGGCCAGTTGGCCGATTCGCCCGCGCCTAGCAGAAAGCGAAACGCCGCAAAACTGTAAAAACCTCTTGCAAGCGAGGTGGATATGGACACAATCGAATAAAACAAGACTGACAGTGTCAGCCCTCGCCGAGTGCCAACCCGGTCCATCAATCTTCCGCACACCGTTTGCCCAACCGTGTAGGTGATACGAAATCCAATCAGCAGGTTTGCGTAGTCGCTGTTCGTCCAGTGATAAATCTCCTTGAGATACGGCGAAAGTACGGCAAGCGTCTGGCGATCGATGTAGTTGATGACCGTCGAAGCGAACAGCAGGCCGGCGATCCACCAGCGCAGGTTGCGGATGGGCCGCAGGTTCGGCTGGGCGTTGGGCGCAGGATTCTCCATGTGTGGCGGGCTATGTCGCGGTGGGAACTGATGACGTTAGCAGAGCGGCAGAATCCTTGTCGAGATAAATGGTGACATTCGGATGGGTTCGCAAAATCGATGCGGGAACAATTGGGGAAACATCTCCCTCCAGCGAGTTCTTGACGGCCTGCGCTTTTCGTTCATCCGGGACCACTACGATGATCTCCTTGGACCGCAGGATCTGCCTCACCGACATAGAAATCGCCTGCTTCGGAACATCGGCCACTTTGGCGAACCAGCCTTCGTTCACCTGCTGCTGACGACAGGTTCGATCGAGATCGACAATAAGATAAGGATCCTCAATTTCAAAATCGGCAGGCGGATCGTTGAACGCCAGGTGAGCATTTTCGCCGATCCCAACAAAGGCGAGATCTACCGGTGATCTTCGAAGCTCATCGCCGATTCTCTGTATGGAGGCTTTAGCATCGCCGTCGCCGTCCAAAAAATGGTATTTGGTAACTCCCGTTTTGTCGATGAATCGCTCGAAGAGATACTTTCGAAAGCTTGCGGGATGTGTAATAGGAAGGCCAATGTATTCGTCCAGGTGAAACACTTCTACGCGCTGCCAATCGATGGCAGGCGAAGATGTGAACGCATCGAGGAATTCAAACTGAGACGCGCCTGTGGCAGCGATAATTCGCGCCACGCCATGGTCGAAAATCGCCTGGCGCACAGACGTCGCCGCATGATCGGCTGCCGCACGCCCCAATGAATCCTTGCCTGCGAGAACTTTGATTTGCAATTGAGACACCCTGTTGCCTACTTTCCTGGCTCCAAATACCGGGACTCAGCTCTGATTAATCGCGTGCAGTGATAGCTGAGCATGCGGTCGGGAAGCAGAAGGGCTTTTTGGAACTTCATGTCCGCCTCTTTTCTGTTCCCCAGCGCCGCGTTAAGTACTCCCGCCGTGTAATACCACCATCCCGCGAAACTGCTGGTCGTGGCGCGCCGATCAGCCTCAGCCATAGCTGACCTAAGCCTTTCGTCCCATTGCTTCGCATCGAATCCAGGCAGCCCCTTTTCGGCTTGCCATGCCCAGAAGACCTCATCCGGCGCAGAGGCACTGGCAGCGAGGTGAAAGTCTTTCGCTGCCTCTTCAGGCTTCCCGCAACTGGCTAATGCTGCTCCGATCAGGTAGCGCGACCGCGCAGATCTGACAAACGGATCGAGCCCGTCGTGCGTGAACGTCAGATCTGGGATCTCGCCGCTTAGATGTTCGACCGTGCTGAGAACCTCAACGCATCGATTCTGTTTCGAAAGGCTGGTGATCTTTTGTAGTTGAACTTCAATCCAAACCTGTCGGACGTTGGTGCCTCCCTCCTCACGTGGAAAGAAGCGATTGTGAAAGAGGCTTTCAGCTCTCTGAAAGTCGCCCTGTTCAGCAAGGTTCAGAATCAACTCAAAGATCAGGCCTGATGGTGCGTTCGCCAGATCGGGGTATTTCTCTAAGACCTGCACCCGATCGCTCGCAGGGCGGCTTAGCAGGCTGAGAGCCTGATCCGCTCCAACGTAGTTCGTCTCATTGCGTGGATCGCTCTTGAGTCCCTCGAGAAAAGCAGAAAGAGCATTCTCCGCGTCGTGCTTCTCATTTAAGAGGGCACGGCCCAAGCTGGCGTGGAGCACCGGAATCGTCGTAGCCAGTTTCTGAGCCATCGACCATTCCGCGAGCGCAGAATCCGTGATTCCCTTGGAGAAATAGAGCGTCCCCAACAGATAATGAGCCGTCCCGTCGTTCGAATTGGCTCGGAGAGCAGCCTTCAAAACCGAGAGTTCCTCAGTCGTGCTGGGGAACACGTACACCGTTAGTTGCTTCGAAGCTGTATCGTAGTCGGCGAGGGGCGACTGTCGGAGTTGCTCCCTGCAATAGCCCCGATGATAAGAAACCATCGGATGCTTGTCAGGCGGGAGTGCTCCGGGCTCTGTCTGGTCAGTCTGAGCAGGTGGGTAGTTGCGCGAGAGGACTTCCAGGGCTCGCTGATAAAGCCCCAGACGCATGTATTGAGCGGCAACATTGAGAACCCGGTTTGTATCGTTGCCCAGCTGCTGTAGGTTTGGCTCGCTCAGTACCTCATTTAGAAGAGCACTTAGGGGCGAGATTTTCAGTCCTTGCTGAGCTAGAGCTTTTGCGCCACTGGCATTTCCTGCCGCCATCTCGATGGCCGCCCGCTCCTCAATCGAGCGCACGTCCTCGGGTTCAATCTGGTGGGCTTCTTCGAAATGACGCTCTGCATCCTTAAGGTTCCCTTCTCGCGCATCCATCTCACCCAGCCGCAAGCTCGCAGCTCCCCGATACGATCCGACTCGGCTTGCCTCCTCATATACCGTGCGCGCCCTCCGCGAATCACCCAGTCCGTCATACGCGATTCCAAGGTAATAAGAGATCTCCGGATCCGACGTATCTCGGGCATGAACCTGCTCGAGCGCCGTCTTGGCCTCGTCGAACCGCAGAAGAGCCGCGTAGAGACGTCCAGCCGACTTCATCACGTCGAAGTCTCCCGAAAACCTGCGCAGCGCCTCCTGGTACGTTTTCATTGCTTCTAGATTATTTCCGTTGAGTTCGAGTTCCTTTCCCTGTTGCAACCAATCACCGGACGTCCGACGGTCAGGATCGGGAATGTGTTGCAGAGGCTGCGGGCCAATTCGGATTTCCGATTCAGGAGTCCAGTCGTATACGCCCTCGGTATGGCGCATTAGCAAATTGCTGTTCGCGTCGAGGATTTCAACGCTGTATTTTTCTTGGGAGTTCGCGATCGGCAGTTCGTGTGTCCAAGCCTTTTGAGGACCGAGGTCGGCCTTTTCCTCAAGCACTTTCTTGTTGCCCGTGACAATCGAAATCGTGGAGTGAGGAAAAAAACGGTTCGCATTGAAACCCGCTACAAGATTGTTTCCCTGACGCGTCAGACTCACTACCCCTGCAAGATTGGCGCGCGAAATACCTTCCAGATTTCGTGTCGGCATCCAATACTCCGAGAATCGGATTGATTGCCGTGGCTCAAGAAAGGCGTATGTCTCCTGGTTCCGAAACAAGCCCGCCTGAATCTCGATGTATCCGCTGTTGTCGTCGGAGAGAGCCTTCCGCCAATCAAGGCCTTCCTCATCCACTCCCCAAGACCAGATTTTTTTGGCCGGCAACTCCTCATAACGCGCAAAGTGCACCGTTCCGGTCTTCGTGGAAGGATGCCAGACTCCCATGAACTCTTCGCGGCTGCCGTGCACAAACTCGGAGACCGGACCGTGAACATGGTTGCGAATCACGCTCAGGTCATGGCCGTCTGAATCGATCGGCCATGGGCGCACTTCCGTGAAGCCATGACTGGCCACAAAGCGCATGGGGTATACGATGCGCGAATCGTCCGTAATTCGTGCCGCTGCGTTGTTCCACCAGTAGAAGCGGCGCCGAACATCGCTGCGATTGCTGAGGCGCACGCGCTGTTCCAGAACCGTCGAACCGGGCTGCAGTAGTAGTTCGACCTGCCACTCCATGCCGTAGACGCGGTCCACATTTCCTACGAACACCGAAGCGCTTCCGTCCGCATTTTGGCGAAACGCATAATCGACCGGCGACATGCTGACCCAGTTATGTGATACAGGAAAGTTAAACTCGATGCCGAACGCCGCCCATGCTCCGCGATATCCAACCGCTGCTTTCTTAATGGAAGAATTGTCGTAGAACATCGACTGGCCTGATAGTTTGTCGATGCACGTGTAGAGATGGCCACCAATGTCAGGCAGAACGGAGCACTTCAAATACTCGTTCTCCAGATAAACCGTGCGCCACTCATGATTCATGCGATGGCTGGTCAAATTTTCGCGGAGCACGTATGGATAGTTGAACCGACTGGTAGCGAACTGGTCAAAAGGCGGATTCGGATCAGGCGCTCCTTCCTCGTAGCTCGGAAGAGCCATCGTCCCTTCCCAGACTCGAACCTGGGCGCACACGCTTGCCTCCATGAGGATCGCAAAACTAAGGAACGCCACGATATCGAGGACAATTCTCATTTAGATCCGCAATACCCGCGCCGCGTTCTCGTAGTAGACCTTGCTCAAGATCGATTCCGGCAGATTGATACCGTAGATTTTCCACCGTCCTTGCGGCGGTATCTTCGCCGGAGCGTAGTCGAAATATTCATCGTCCGTTTCAAGAAAACGGAAATAGATTTCGTACAGTTTGTTATTGAATACCTGCTGTGGATAGTCGTCGCCGTGCGGCGTCGCATCCGTACCGAACAGAATGCGGTCCTGATATTTTTCGAAGAACTTGCGAGCCGTCCTCGGCTGCCTTCCGAGCTCGCCGATCCGTGCGGCAATATCAACGAACATGTTCGGATAGCGGTCCAGGTTGTCCGATACGTTCTGCAAATCCTCGGCAAAGTTTCCTACATGCAAGACGATGAATTGCGTCTTGGGATGCCTGCCGATCACGCGGTTCCGTGCTGCCAGCAACTCGTCATTGCTGGGAAAATCTCCTCCATAAAATGACCAATCGGGATGATTGTTTAGCTCCTCGTAGCGCTCATTGAAACGATCCGTAGGAGTGAAAAATGCAATCGGATCCGAAATGTGAATCGCGACGGGCATGTTGAGTTGCCCGCACGCATCCCACATGGGATCGAATCGCGGATCATCGACCTTTACGAGAGTTCCCGTAGTAATGTTCTCGCGTAGATAAAGACCAAGCGTCTTCAGGATTTTGAGTCCGCGCGCTCCATCCCGGTGAGCCTGCTCAATCGCCTGAGCTTGTACTTTCGGATATTCCGGCTCTTTGAAACGCGAATACGAAGGTTCCGCGAAGGTATAGAACCGGCCCGGATGTGCGCGGTCATATTTCATTACGGTCTCCGCGAGTCCCTTTTCATATCCTCCAGTGAGGTTCACCATGGCGCGAATATTCTTGCGCTCCATCACCGCCAGCAGTTCTTGAGGAGTCCCCAAATATTCGCGTTCAGGAGCAAGCTCGACGCCCGCATCCGACTTCGTCGAAGCGGAAATATGTGTGTGGATATCAATCAGAGGGAACTTCGCGCGCTCAACGTGCCACTCCCGCACGCGCAGCATGCTCTTGGGTTCATACTGTGAGAGGTCCAGAGGCTTCGGCGACGGCGGATTCTCTTTTTGAGCTGCCACAGCAGGTAGCGCCAATTGCGAAGCCCCCGCAATCAATCCTGCGCCATAAAGCCACTGACGGCGGTTCATCGCGGCCCGCTTGTCTTCTCCCATCATCATTGGCCCGGTTGGAGCACAGGCGTGGCAATGTCAATAGGTTCGTTCTTCCCATCTACGGCTCCGTGCCACACACTGCCTCCAAAAGTCGTCACATAGATCTGTTGATGATCCTGCGGATCGGGAATTACGCGATGCGCCCACTTGAAATTGAAGCCGGGAACCCGCGCCCAGTGCAGCCCTCGATCGGTGGATCTCCACACCGAAGACTCAAAACCTGCAGCATACAAGACCTTGGGATCAGCAGGATCGATCGTCACGTCATACACATGCTGGTCTTGATCAAGCACCGGTTGCCAATCCTTGCCGCCGTTCTCGGAAAGGTAGATTCCTCCGCCTTCGCCGTGTTGCCCAACAGCGCGCGCCCAAGCCGCCAGATATAAGCGGTCTGGATATTGCGAATCGACTGCCAGACCATTCGGAGCATTCACTCCAGTAGGCAGGGCCACCCGTTCCCAATGCTCGGCCCCGTCGGTCGAGCGATAGAGGGCGCCATCTCCAGCATTGCCGATGCTTCCGTCTTCCGAACGGCGCGCCAATAGTACGTAGAGCGTTCCCTTTGAACTGCGGCTCAATCGCCATGCGAATGGTTCTGACTGCGTGATGCCCTGATTCTTCAGTTTCCAAGTGCGTCCACCGTCGACACTTTTGTAAACGCCGCGGCCAAATCCGGAAACATACAGGACTCGAGCATCAACCGGACTCTCGAGATCGAGCAAAATATGCGTGGCTGCTGTCTCGTCCATCCCGGTGTTCGACTTGACCCACGTCTTGCCGCCATCATCGCTGCGGCAGACACCTCCTTTGTATGTTGAAACTGCCCTATGCCGCCACATCTTGGGTCGGGGCAGGTCATGCGTCCAGCTGTTGACACTCCAGGCGCGCCCCTTCACTTTCGGATCGAACACCATCCAGTAAGTTGTATTGGTCCACTCCGACGGAACGCCCATCGTGGCACTCGTCCAGGACGCTCCTCCGTCTTCACTTCGAAATAGTCCGATATCCGTATAAGTGATGAAGATGCGCTTGGGATCGAATGGGTCGAAATGCACTCCATACGTGGTAGTGACATCCAGGCCGACGGTTGTCCAGTTCTTCTCGTTCACTTCTCGCGAATACATGGCATTCCAGTTGGCACCGCCATCGGTCGTTCGCATGGTGCGTCCAAGATCGGTGCCGTAGGCAAGATTCGGATCCTGATCAGCCACGGTCATGTTTAGCGGATTCTCTCCCCACGTGATCCCGAAGCGTGCCGTAATCCAATCGTCATGTACGTTGTTCGCAGGCGCTGTGGATTCCTTCCACGCCAATTTCCAGTCCGCGCCTGAGTTCTCGGTCTTGGCTACGCCCAGCCATGTTTTTCCATCAAGGACGAGATCGCTATAAGAAAGGTAGGCGGTTTCCGGATGGTGCAGGCTAGTGGCGATCGCCCGAACTTTGGCGCCGCCGCCGGGAAGTTCACATTGATGCCAATTTGCACCGCCGTCCGTTGAGACAAACGTTCCCTTCTCCGATGTCATATAAACCACAGGCTGTGCAGTCGAACCAAAACCCAACGAAAGATCTGTCGCAGCTGCCGGCAAAGGCAAATTCTTCACATCAGACCCTGCCACGACAGTCAGCGCTTTCGCTCCGCCGACAAATACCCGGCGCGCGCCATTCGGCGAATGCGGATCGATCCATATGCGGCGCACTCTCGAAGCCAAGTCTCCTTGTTTTTGCCAGGTCTTTCCTGCATCCCGCGAAACAAAGAGGCCCGGCTTCTCTCGCTCGCCCGCAGCAATGTAGAGAACATCCGAGTCGGCGGGATCGATTGCCATCGCATAAATCCCGCCCACGTGATCCGAAGACGTAAGAATTGTCTCGTCCGCGTGATCGGAGTTCATCTTCACACCGCGCACGCTCGAAGGTGCTGGAGACACGAGGTTCCAGGTCTCTCCCCCGTCCGTGCTGCGCCACAGTCCGGTGGCATGTGCATACATGGTCTTCTGATCCTGCGGATCGAACACAAAGAAATTCACAACTCCGCGAAGATTAAACATGCGCCACGTCCGGCCCCCGTCGTGGGTTATGTAGGAACCAGTCATGTCGCACGAGATCAGCACAGTATTGGGATCATGCGGGCTGATGGTGGGATTGAACATGGCCCCCCCGCCACCTGGCCCAATGACGTGGAAACCGCCTGGCCTTTCGGCCAGAGCACTGGCCAACGACACTACGACCGCAATACCGAGAAAAATAAGATTACGGAGTCTCATTGGCGCCTGCCTGATATGCCGCAATGGTTCTGATCCATGGTGAGATCGGGAATCGGCCGCTCGGCAGTTCAGTTCGCGCGACCGACCGAACTAACCGAGCGGATTGCGTCTAGAACGTGATCCTAAGCCGCAACCGCACCGTGCGGCGACTGTCAACGCCTTCCTGTGAGAACGTGGAGAATGCTCTTCCGAAATCAGGATTCGCGTTCGCGGCAGTTTCAGCCGTATCAAACGGTAACAACGGATACGCTACGGAGTTTGTACCGTTGGAAACTGGGTTGTTTGGATCAACATGAACCGTGAGGTCGCCCAGCCAAGCGAAGGTACCTCCGCCGCCGCCGAAATCTGCGTTGGGCATTCGCAAGGGATGGTTGAAAATGTTGTTAATGTCAGCCCCAAGACTGGCGGTCACCCGCTCCCCTATTTTGAAGTTTTTGTGCAGACCAAAATTGACTCCCCAGGCTCCGGGTCCCCGCAAAATGTTGCGTTTCGCCACCTGTGGATTGTCAAAGAAATCGGCGCCCACGGGCGGAGGAGCAAATGCATCGGGATTGAACATTTGGTCCGGTGCTTGATTGGGACCGCGTTTTTTGAAGTCGCCTACGACGAGAGGCCGGCAGCAGGAACCGCTGAAGTCCCCAACGGCATCAAGCGATCCTACGGCCGTGTTTCCTGGGAACACTGCGTTGTTACTATTGAAGCAGTCGGTGTTGCATGTGTAGAACGGTGTAAACGCGGTCCCGCTCTTGGCGAACATCTGAAAGCTCGTCTGCCAGCCCCCAAGGATCGCGTCGGCAACACGAGAAAACGAACTTCCGAATTTCTTACCCCGTCCAACGGGCAAATCGTAAAGCCCATAAAAAACGAAGCGATGGTGCGATAGCCACGCATCTTCGCCGTAGTCAATATCAGGCTGGAATTGATTGTAGGTCGCGCCACCAAGACTGGAGTTGCCCTGATCCAAAGCCGTCGATTTTTGGTCGAGGTAAGTGTAAGACGCACTGAACATCAACCCATTGCCGTAGTGGCGATCGACCTGGGTCTGGAAGGCATTCGACTGGCTATGACCCAAGTTTCCAAAAGTCATCAAGAAGTCGCCCAGTTGGGAAAAGGGAATCTTTGCATAGTCCGCGAGCGATGCCCCACAGGTGCCGGCCTCAGGGTCGCAAGGGTTGATTCCATCTCCGATTCCCGTATCGGGGTCGGCTAGCGTAGTACCCCAGCCAACGTCGCTGGGAGCGATCTGGTTCAGGTCCTTACCTACAATAAGTCCATGGGCGGTCGATCCAAGGTAGGAAAAACGTACAGAAGTTTTCAGACCTAGATCGCGTTCAAAAGTGGCGTTGTATTGTTGAATGAGAGGTTGGTGAAGCCCAAAAGGTACCGCGTTGATCGATGGCTGGCCTCCAGCATGCGCTGCAAGTCCGCCGGTCATAGGAGTCGGCCATGGTTGCAATGGTGCGGTCGGATCGTTGTTCTTCCTGAGCGACTGATTGAACCCGTTGGTCTCAAGCGGATCGCGCATTCCCTGCGCAGCCGACGTTGGGAAGTACACCCCGTACCCGCCCCGTACCACGGATCTATCCCCTAATCGCAGGGCGACGCCCACCCGCGGAGCCACGTTGTTCTTGTCGCCTTGCACCAAACCTCGGCCGATGCCAAGTCCTGACTGGCCGGCCGTTACCACTGGCACGAAATTGGTCAATCGGGCATCGAGGAATGGGATCGTCTTGTCCGATGGAACAACAATTCGCCCCTTAAGGCCGGTAGTGGAATCAACGAAGGTGGGATCAAAGTTTATTAGCAGATCATTTTTGTCAACGAAGGGAGAGAGATATTCATAGCGCACTCCGAGATTGAGTGTCAGCCTGGAGTTGACCTTCCAATCGTCTTGGAAGAAATAGCCTTGCTCCCAGTTGTGCGCATCCATGTTTGGGCGCGACTCCGGGACATAAACCACGTTACTGGCCGGCAAGCCGAGCAGAAAAACAGTGAAGGGGTCGGTGGCAGCGCCCACACATGCTCCACCGTTGGCGCATGCCGTGGGGTTGGTGTAAGTCATTGTCCCTCGCGGAGCACCCCGTCCTTGTGTAAAGCCGTCTAGCCCTTGATTTCTCACGAAATCAGCGCCCATCTTCATAGCATGGTTTTTGATTACCCAGGTGAGCGTATCGCCAAAAGTCAGAAGGTACTGGCTCTGCTGGCGTTCTGTGTTTCTTCCACCGGTGGGAATACCCTGGAAAGTCCCACCATAATTAATCGAAGGGAATCCGTGGGTGGGGAGCACC
>Ga0207693_10001714_pt1 | contig 19288 bp, 16 predicted proteins | sample LARL81metaG_FD_184347 | JGI IMG/M metagenome (GOLD analysis project Ga0207693, IMG submission 184347) | Corn, switchgrass and miscanthus rhizosphere microbial communities from Kellogg Biological Station, Michigan, USA - LAR L8-1 metaG... | ecosystem: Host-associated > Plants > Roots >...
AAGCTCACTTTGACCTTGGACATGGGTTGCGCTCCTATCGCTCGATGTGACGCTCTGGAAGTCCTGCAAGTGGACATCGAGCGCGCGCTCGATGAAGCCATCGCCAGAGAGGATATTCCCCCACGGTCGTACCTTCCAAACTGTGTCGCTTTAGACTTCGCCGGCGCGCACGGACGTCGGTCAGTGACTCCTACGAGACGCAGTGTCAGGCCGACCTGGGCGCCTGTGTCGCCGTTGGCTAGTTTCGGAGGCGAACTGTTGATACCCCGCTTCGCGCTTCGCGCACTGAATTCGAATGCAAAAGCACAGCCAGGCGTACCCCACCTCCGACAGAACACACACCTCTTAGGGTCCGGAAGGGCTAGACTGGCGGCGTGAAATACCGCTTTGTCGCGTTCCTGATCATGCTCGCGATCGGACTTCAGGGTCCGAGCCTCGCTTACGCGGCGGCGGTGACAGCTAAAACCATGCCTGCTTCCTGCGCGGGCCAACTGCTGGGTCAGGGCAGCCAGGATGAATCTTCGTGCTGCCCGCAGGGCATAGCACCGGGCCTTTGCTGCCCCGGCGGCGTGGTTTTGTCGGGACCGCCCGGAGTCTTCGCTGCACGCCCTGCAATCCGGGCGCGTCTACTCCCTGCAGCGTCGGCATCCGCGGCATTCGCCACGGAACGTCCCGCCCCTCCTCTCCGACCTCCCATCCGCTGAGTCCATCGTCGATCGAGTGAGCTGAGGCGGCGCATGCGCCCCTGAGCGTCGCGCTGCGCGCGTCCGCGCATCGCAGTCTTGGTGGCCTTGGAGAGTCTCATGGGTCGTTGGTTTCTAGCGCTCGCAAGCGCAGTCGCGCTTGCCGCGTCCGCAGGGGTACTGGCCAAGCCCATTGCCTTCACGGGCGGCTCTACAGTGATGGCGGAATACGGAGCCGGGACAATGGAGGAGCTACAGTTCTTCTACGCCCCGCGCTATGACTTCTCCTACGGCGGCGGCCATCTCCGGCTCGATAGTGACGAGACCACCAAGACCCGCAACATTACCTACGCTCGACTGAACTACCTCGCTCACCGCTGGAATCTTGACGACGCCCAGGCAAACATCTTTGTCTGGGGTGGGATGGGCGGCGCAACCGGCAATACCTTCAGCGGCAGCGTCTTCACCGGAAACGCCGGAGCGCAGGCGGACTACGAAACCCGCCGGGTCTACGCCTCCCTCAAGACCGACTGGCAGGGAAGCTCCGAGTTTTCACATCGAATTGACACGCTGCAACTGGGATTTGCGCCCTACAGGCACGATTACGGTGGCCTTGCGACCTGGATTCTGCTCCAGGCTCGCGACTATACCGGCGGGATTCACAGCGGGACGGAAACCGCGCTGCTGCTGCGACTGTTCAAGGGCGGTGTCTGGGTCGAGGCCGGCGTCACGAACGGCGGCAAGGTGCAGGCCATGGCCATGTTCAACTTCTGAGGAGGGCGTTCATGAAGCTCCCAATCTTTGTTCTTACCTCATTCCTTGTCCTGGCAGATCAAGTGGCACGGGCCGAGACGATAGAGATGAACGTCAACGGTCTCGTCTGCGCGTTCTGCGCACAGGGTATCGAAAAGCAGCTGCGCAAGTTTCCGGCGACTGCCGACGTGGTGGTGAGCCTCGAACATAAGCTGGTCGTCGTCGCTTTGAAGGAGGGCCAGGACATCCCGGATACTGAACTTCGCCGGGCCCTGACAAACGCCGGCTACACGGTAAAGGGCATCCAGCGCACCGAAACACCTATCGCGGAGGTGCGCGATCGCCTCAAGCAGGCAAAACCATGAGCCGCGTCGACCCTACGCTGTCACGCAACGCAGGTCTTGCCGCGGGCGCGCTACTCGCCAGCTCGGCAACTCTGGTCTGCTGCGTACTGCCCACCGTCTTTGTTGCCCTCGGAGCCGGAGCCGCCCTTGCCGGGCTCATAACCGCTGTGCCGCAGCTCATCTGGCTGAGCGAGCACAAGCCGCTCGTCTTCGCAACCGCCGGCGCGTTACTCATCGCGAGCGGCGCTGCGCTGTGGCACGGGCGGAGCCTCCCCTGCCCGACCGACGCTGGCGCCGCGCAAGCCTGCCGGCGTCTGCGACGCCTCGGTGTGGTGCTATATGGACTTGCGCTCGTCTGCTTCGCTTTCGGAGTTGCGTTTGCTTTTGTACTCCCGGCGCCGTCACGGTAGGACAACGACCCCAACACAAGCGACCCTCTCGCGACCACTGCGCCACGTCCGGCTCTGCCCTTCTCGCCCGCTTAAAAAGCTCAAGCTGGGCGCAGCCCGCGTTTGACATAGCGCGAGCAAGGACGACTGCGGCACCCTAATACGCCATAATCCGGGTGCGCCAGCATCGATGGGGCAGAAGAACTGGGCTTACCCAGCTGGCTGGACGGACCGCTCAAGGGGTGTAGAGCAAATGAGAAACGCTTGGTGTTTGGTTCTCGCTGTCTTTCTTTTGTCTTCCTGCGGCGGTGGCGACAGCGCCTCAAACTCCACGCCACCCTCTCTCGCATCGAGTTCCGACGTTGTCGTTTCAGATGCCTCCGCGGGCGCGACGCCGTTCATTGCGCTCGCGCAGCTCACTGGCAATAGCGTGGCGTCCCTGAAATCGATCGCTTACACGATAGCGGCCAAGGCCGGGACCGTTTCCAAGCCGGTCCATGTCACCTATTCGATGGATGCACTGGCCCGGCTGGCGCCGACGGCACCGACCCCGACCTCCGCACAAGTGCCGATTTTCGGCCTATACGCGGGTTACACAAATAATGTGTCGCTCACGCTTACGTTCACGGACAATTCCACTGCTGCCCTGACATTACCGTTTGCCGCCGCTGCGTATACCGATCCAAACGGGATCTATGACAAGCCTACGGTGCTCAAGGCACGCGCCGCGGGCAGTTCCTTGGGTTTCGATTACTTCGCAATGAAGTCCATGATCGAATTGCCGGTGATCGTGGATACCGACGGCGAGCTTCGCTGGGTCGGCACGGGTGTCGCCTTCGGCAACATCTCGGTATTTGGCGACAACGGATTCTACGTCGGGGACCCGAATGGCACTACCGTCTACCGCGCCGAACTCAGTGGTGCGCTAAGCTCGAAGCTGCTTACCCCTCCGCCAGGCGGAAACGTGATATTCCATCACAACTTCGATCTCGGGAAGGTGGGCGTACTCTCCGAGCTGAACGTCGGCACCTACCTCGAGAGCACCATCAGCGAATTCACACTCGCTGACGGCTTCGTCAAGACCTGGGACATTGCGGCGATTCTGTCCAACTACATGAGCGCTCACGGGGACGATCCCACGTTGTTTGTGCGACCGGGATACGACTGGTTCCACAGCAATGCAGCGACATACGATCCGTCGGACAATTCAATCATTGTCTCGAGCCGCGAGGATTTTCTCATCAAGCTGGACTATGACACCGGCGACATCATCTGGATCCTCGGTGATCCAACCAAGTACTGGTACACGTTCCCGTCATTGCGTGCCAAGGCGCTGACACTTCAGGCCGGTGGCCTCTACCCCATTGGACAGCATGGCGTGTCCATCACCAGCAAGGGCCTGGTCATGGTGATGAACGACGGCTTCGGCAGTGCCAGCCAGCCCAGCGGCGCTCCGACCGGTGAGACGCGCACGTATTCGGCCGTGTCGGCCTATTCCATCGATGCCGCGGCGAACACTGCCACAGAAGTGTGGCACTTCGACTACGGGCAGACGATCTACTCGGACATCTGCGGGAGCGCCTACGAGGCGTCCGATCAGTCGGTGCTCGTCAATTACGCAGTGGCGGACACGCGAACTCACGCGCGCCTCGTCGGTCTGGATTCACAACGCAACGTGGTGTTCGACTTCCAGTACCCGACGAATGTGTGCAATACGAGCTGGAACGCCGAACCCATTCCCTTGGACAACATGCAGTTGTGAGACCTCCGGGGGCCCGCCCCGCTTGCGCCTTGGCGAGTAAGGGCTGAGCCGCGCATGACCGAGTCCCACCCGTCCGTCGGCAGAGACCCAGTGACGCCGGCCATGCCCATCGGGTCACGATGGAAGAGACTGCGCGTCGCACGCTGCAGGCCGTCGCTCGGCGAGGGGCGCGCCGCCCGAGAAAACTCCGACGATCCGCACATCTTGAGTTCCAGGTCGGGCCGAGCCGGTACTCCGGTTGACTGAGCGTTCTCGTAATACCTGACCTGACCCGCGGCACATGGATCACTGCCTAAGGCGACCGGGCGTCACGCCTGAATCTCAGAGCGGCAACCAGCAGGTGCACCCCCGAAATGCTCATCTCAAGGGCAGTACCTCAGTGCTCCGCGTTGCAGTTCGCCCTAGTGGTGTGCGAGTCACTTGAGACCAACCGCCCAGGATGCGCGGCCCTCCAGCTGGTCAGACAGGCGTCCACGCCTTCGCAGGAAATGCTCAGTACCTCTGCCACTTCCTGCCGCGAGTGACCCGAATACACAAGGTGGATGATGGCGCGCGCGGAAGGGATAAGTGCTTCAAACTCCTCAGATAGGAGTTGCGGCAGTGCAGGTCGGCTCGCGAGCCGGGCCTCGGCGCCCCGACCGCCGGAGAGCGCCTCCGGGGAGGCTCGCCGTGCCTCGCTGTTGGCGAGGCACCGGCTTGCGTGTCCCCAGGCGACGCGCATGATCGCAACGTGAACTGAAGAATCGCTCGCGAAGGTCGCGCACTGACGCCACACCTCGAACAACGTGTCCGCTATGAGGTCATCCACTACCTCCGGCGCTGATAACGGCATCAAATGCACGAAGAATCTAACCAGGCGCGAAAAATAGTGGGAATGCAGGCGAGCTAAGGCGGATCGGCTGCCGCTCGCCATGGCGGTAAGCAAGCGTCTGTCGGCAATATCTGCGCTCGGCGGCCTGACCGTGATTGCTGCATCGCAGCGGGCCCTTCCATTCTCAGGCTCCCGTAGTTCGCGCGTGACAGGGGGCGCATTGGCGTCGCTCGTTCGCTCGGTCTGGCAGTGCATGTCACATTCCTTTGAGCTGGTGGGAGCCCGCGCACTATTCCGAGCGGGCGCCGCCCGATCAATGGATCCGGGCTCCTCTTTGAAGTGTTCGCACGCTCCCCTGAGAATGCGCGCAGAATCAACAGCCTATTCCCCGAAGTCCCGTATAAGCCGAGCCGCGGGTGGAGAGTAGAATTGCTTGGGAACCCCCCGACCTCTCCGAGAGCTGAATCAGGGCTGCACACGTCAGTGGACCAACCCGCCGCAGCACCCCGATGCGTGAAATTCGGCCTCTTCGAAGCGGATCTGCGCAGCGGCGAACTCACCAAGCAAGGCAAGCGCATCCCGCTGCAGGAGCAGCCCTTCCAATTGCTCGCAATGCTGCTGGAGCGGCCGGGCGAGCTGGTCACGCGCGAGGAAGTACGTCAGAAGCTTTGGCCGCGCACGATCGTGGATTTCGACCACGGCCTCAACAAGGCAATCAGTAAAATCCGCGATGCATTGGGGGATTCCGCGGAGAACCCGCGCTTTGTCGAGACGGTTGCGCGGCGCGGGTACCGATTCCTCGCCGATGTCAGGGAAAGGCGTGATCCGGAACCTCCGATCGCGAGGCTGGGTCAACCCGCCGCTGTTGATGCAGGCGCCACCAGTGACGTGAACTCAGGCTCGGCCGGTGGCCTAAGGCGCTTGCCATCGAGGAGATCCCGCGCCCTGTGGATCGCATGCGGCGCGGCGCTGGTGCTGCTGCTGTCAGCAGCCTGGCTGCTCGATTATCGGCAGCGCGCGGCCGCCACCATTCACTCAGTGGCCGTGCTGCCGCTGGCCAACCTGTCCGGCGATCCATCCCAGGAATACTTGGCCGATGGGATGACCGAGGAACTGCTCACGCAGCTCGGGCAGATTCGTGCGCTGCGGGTGATCTCCCGCACCTCTGCAATGAGCTACAAGAACACGCTCAAGTCCCTGGCCGAGATTGCCCGCGAGCTCGATGTTCAAGCGGTAGTGGAGGGAAGCGTGCTGCATGTGGGGGATCGGGTACGGATCACTGCACAGCTAATCCGGGTACCGGCAGACGAGCATCTGTGGGCCCACGCCTACGAAGGCAATTTCAGCGACGCCTTCGAGCTGCAGAACGAGGTCTCACAGGCAGTCGCCACTCAGATTCAGGCGGCCGTCAGCGGGGCAGAGCAAACGGTATTGAGAAAGCCGAAGCCAGTAAGCTCGGAAGCTTACGAGGCCTACCTGAAGGGACGCTACTTCTGGAACAAGCGCGATGCCGCTGGCCTCAACAAGGCCATCGAGTACTTTCAGCGCGCGATCGCCCTCGACCCGGGTTACGCCGCAGCCTATTCCGGCCTTGCTGATGCCTACGCGTTGGCGGGTGGCTGGGAATACGGCGTGCTGCCACCGCAGGAGGCGGCGCCGCGGGCCAAGGAGGCCGCCACCAGAGCGGTGCTCTTGGACCCGGACCTCAGCGAAGCCCACACGTCACTTGCCTTTGCTCTCGAGATGTCCACATGGGATTGGGGCGGTGCCGAGAGTGAATATCGGCGTGCCCTCGATCTGAATCCGGGCTATGCCACCGCCCATCACTGGTATGGCTATCATCTGCTGACGGTCGGCCGCAATGATGAGGGCATAGCCGAGCTCAAGGCGGCAGAGAGACTAGATCCTCTGTCGCTGATTATCAGTGCCGGCGTAGCCGATGCTCTCTACATCGCCCACGTTGTGGATGGCGCCACGCGCCAGCTGCATAAGACCCTCGAAATGGACCCGAGTTTTTCGATGGCGCACTATCAGCTGGGGCAGGTGCTTACATACCGGGGTAACTTCGATGCCGCAATCGCTGAGTTTCAGCGAGCGATTGAGCTGTCTGGGCACAGTCCGGCCATTGATGCCAACTTAGCGAACGCCTACGCTGCTGCAGGGCGCTCAGCCGACGCCGAGCGGATAGCCAAGGACTTAGCGCAGCTGCAGCACCACAACGGATCCCTCGATGCCAACATTGCCCTGATCTATGTGGGTCTCGGGAGACATGACGAGGCAATGGACTGGCTCGAGAAGGCCTACCAGGCTCGCTTTGAGCCAGTCATGCTGGTCCGCCCGCAGTTTGATCCACTGCGGCGCGATCCGCGATTCATAGATCTTATGCGACGTCTCGGCCTCGGCAAGTAAGGAACGATTTATCGGCCAGTCGAAGCCGATTCGCATTTGTGGCCAACGGACTGCCTGTCCGTTGGTTGTAGTTTTCGCTTTCGACCGGGCTTTGACGAAGGTGTAGCATTCGCCGTTGCGGCCGCCGCTCACCCGCCAGGGCAATCGCCGCAGGTTCCGCATTCACCCTGAAGCGCAACGGTATTCTTTACCTCTAGCGAGGAGGTTCCGAAGATGGAAAGCACATTTGGCGCGACCTCGACCACGGACGACGTGCTGTCCGGCGTGAACCTCAAGGGCAAACGAATTTTCGTGACGGGTGTTTCCGCTGGCCTCGGTGTGGAAACTGCGCGCGCCCTCGCTGCGCACGGTGCGCGGGTGGTCGGTGCCGCCCGCGACCTCGGCAAAGCTGAAGTCGCGACCGCACGCGTGCGTGACGCCGCGGCAGCCGCTGGCGGCAGCTTCGATATGGTTGCTCTTGATCTCGCCAATCTCAAGAGCGTCCGCACGTGCGCAGACGCTTTGCTAGCGAGGGGCGAGCCCTTCGATGTGGTGATCGCCAACGCGGGTGTCATGGCGACGCCATTCGGACATACCGCAGATGGCTTCGAAACGCAATTCGGCACCAATCACTTAGGACACTTTGAACTGGTCAATCGGATCGCGCCATTGATCCGGGCGGGCGGGCGCTTGGTCAATCTGTCATCCGCGGGACATCGCTTTGCCAACGTCGATCTTGAGGACCCCAACTTCGAGCGCACGCCCTATGACCCCTTTGTCGCGTACGGTCGATCAAAGACGGCGAACATCCTTTTCGCAGTGGCTTTCGATCAGCGCCACCGCGCACGCGGCATACGCGCGGCGGCGGTCCATCCAGGCGGGATCCACACAGAGCTGGGCCGCCACATGGATCCCACCTTCGCACAGTCGATGGTCGAGCAGATCGACAAGCAGCTCGCCGCCGAGGGCAAGCCGCCCTACCAGTGGAAGACGATTCCTCAAGGAGCCGCCACCTCCGTATGGGCCGCCGTGGTCGCTTCGCCTGACGAAGTCGGCGGGCGCTATTGCGAGAATTGCCATGTCGGCCGCGTCGTTGCTGACACCACGGTCATCAGCGTCGTCAGCGAGGGAGTGCGCGGATATGCCTTGGATCCTCAGAATGCGGAGGCGCTCTGGAACAAAAGCGAGCAGATGGTGCGCGGGACGGGCTGATGGCGCGCGAAGCACGGTCGAACATGCATCCCGGGGGCCCATACCTAGCCCGAACGGGTCAACTTCGATGCTACCCATCTGAAATGCGCCTTCAGAAGCCGTAGCCGAATTTCAGATACACCCCCTGGTTGTCACCCTTGCCCTTGGCGTATTCCAGGTTCAATACCATGCCCTCTTTCTCTTTGAGGACGTATTGAACCCCGGCACCTACGTCCGGATAGACATTGGCATCGTCGCTACATTTGAGGTCACCACCGTAGAGGCAGGCGATGCCGGCAAACACCGTGGCCGTCCACCGCGCAGCAAGGTGCAGCCGCTCCTCGGCTTCGAAGGAGGACATGTATCTGGCGAGGTATTCCCCGAATTTGTACCCGCGCAGCACGATCGGCGCATACGCACTTGAAGGCGCGTCAGAGGTCCATTGATTGTTCTGACGCAGGGCGAGCACGTTACCGTTACCGTGTCCCCAGTAGTAACGCAGGTCCGCCCGGTAAGCGTCGTAGTTCTCATGGCCGGAGATCCAGTCGCGATAGGCAAGATTGTTGATGTTAACGAGCCATCCCTGATGTGGGCTGTACTCGCTGTCGCGGGAGTCCAAGTAGAGATTCACGCCTATCCCGCCGGCGCTGAGCTTGGTCAGCCCGAGCGTTTGTAAAATCTCGTCGTCGAGCGTCGTCTGTCCGAGCATCTCATAGTTCGTCGTGACCGCCTGGGCGCCCACGAACCAGTCGCCCCAGATGCGATACTGATAACGCAGCGCGAAGAATCGCAGGTGGTCCTCGCTCTTGAGCGGCATGCCGGTGCCCAGGAAATCCTCATAGTCATTCTTGATGTTGCCGCCGGCGGCGAGCGCGAGCAGCCGGTGGTGATCCGCGGCGAACGATGTCTTGGCGAACAGGCTCGCGACAATCGAACCGGTGGAAGTATATTGCGCGGCGGCGCCGAACAAGGACGCCCGCGATTGTGGGTCGAAGTAATGCATATAGGCGCCCATCCCGCCCAATGAGGTGCCCAGCTTCGGGTTCGAGGATACGGTCGGCACCAGCAGCCAGGGTGATGGGGAGTCCTTATTCTCCTCTTTGTCGTCCTGCTGCTTCGAGACGGGTTCTGACGCCGCCACGGGCGCCCCCGCATGTGCACGGGCGGTCGTGGCCAGGGCCAGCACCACGCCCGCCGCCACCATGAGTGGCCCCCAGAGGACTCCCGGGCGGCGCATTGGCCGACTCATGGTGAGAGTGCGTTCCGTCCCTGGCATCCAAGTCAGTCTTTGCCGAATGCAGCCAAGATGCCATGGGACCTTGGGGCTACTTTGTTACCAACCAGCGGGCAGCGGTCTCGGCGAGCGAGTCGCCATTCGCGCGCTGCTCGGATACCAACGGATTGCGCGACAGGCAGACAGCGCGCTGGCTACGGCCCAACCGGTCCGCGTCGTGCTGCTTCGATCGTGGCGATATCGATTTTTCTCATTGTCATCATCGCCTCGAACGCGCGCTTCGCGGCCGCACGATCAGAATCGGTCGTTGCTTCCATCAGCACGCGCGGCGTGATCTGCCAAGACAGGCCCCATTTGTCTTTGCACCATCCGCATGCGCTCTCGGCACCTCCATTTCCGACAATAGCGTTCCAGTAACGATCGGTCTCGGCCTGATTCTCGGTGAGGATCTGAAACGAAAACGCTTCACTATGCTTGAAAGCCGGGCCGCCATTCAGCCCGAGGCAGGGCACTCCTACCACCGTAAACTCGACAGTGAGCACTTGCCCCTGTTTGCCAGCCGGGTAGTCGCCGGGTGCGCGGTGAACCGCTGTTACGGCACTGTCCGGAAACGTTTTGGCGTAGAACCGCGCCGCCTCTTCTGCTGTCCCGTCATACCAAAGGCAAATCACATTCTTAGCCACTCTGTGTCTCCATCTCTTCGCCAGTTGGATGAGCCTACTATCGGCAGAGCCACGAAGGGAACATTTCCCTTTGCAGACGCCCCGCCCTAGCCACCGCCGCAGCTGCAGCGCGCCTCACACCGGTCACTTCTGACGGAGCGTAGGTCGTTGTGCTTCCGGCCCTATAAAAGGGGCACCACTCACCCGCAGCCCGTCCTCCGATGCACCGATTTACTTCGAACGTTCGGCTGACTACAGGCCCGGGCACTGGATTGCCACCAAGCCGCGCCTCAGCACGCGATGTCACTTCGACAGGTCTGTGAAGAGCGACAACATGTAGGTCACCGACGGCTGGACGTCTCCTACTGGAACGCGCTCGTTGAGCCCGTGGGCGAATCGATCGCTGTCCTTCATGAAGAGCGGACTCACTCCATAGCTGGGAATATGCTCATTGCGAAACCACATACTGTCGCTTGCACCGGCTGACATCGTCGGGAAGACCGGCACTTTCGGATAGCCGAGATGGATGGCTTTCGTGACGGCGTCAACCAGGTCGGTCCGAATCGGCGAAGCGTCGGTCGCAACGCTTCCCGTAGAGACATCTTTGAACTGAATTGCCGGGTCCGCTGCGACGCGCCGGAGCTCTTCCATGATCTCCGCACGCGGATGACCGGGGAAGATTCGGCAATTGATGTTCGCAGTAGCCCGCTGTGGCAGCGCGTTGAGGGCATGGCCCCCGTTGATCATTGTCACCACGCAGGTCGTGCCTATCTTGCCGATGGTCGCCGGATTCGCCTGCAAAGCGGCAACAGACTTCGCATCCGTCGGATCCGCCGCAAATGCACGCATGGCTGCCGCTATCTCGGGACGCTCGTAGTCGGCCGCCGACTTGAAATACGCGCGCGTCAAAGCGCTTAGTTCCGGCTTGAACTTGTATTGGCCGATGCGCACCAGCGCAGCAGAGAGCTGACTAATGGCATTGGGATCATACGGCCGCGAGCTGTGGCCCCCCGGGGAGGTGACCGTGAGCTCGAAATCCGCGTAAGTCTTTTCCGCGCCGGACCAGGAGAAGTATTGCGGCTCTCCTTGTGGGTCCAATTGCCCCCCGCTGCCATCTACATTCAGCACCATTTCGGCGTTTGAGAGCTCCCTCGCGAGCATCTGCGTCGTCTTCATGGCGGTCTCTTCATCGCCCGAAAGCGCGAGCACCAGAGTGCGCCGGGGCTGGTAACCCTCGCGCTTGAGCTCGATGAGCGTCGCCACTGCTAATGCGTCGTCCAGCTTCATGTCGCTGGACCCCCGGCCGTACAGCAGCCCGTTCTCGACCACCGGAGTAAAGGGATCGCGCTCCCAGTCCGCGGCCTTGGCCTCGACCACATCCATATGTCCCGAGATCACGAGCGGCTTGAGCTTCGGATCGCGGCCTTTCCAGCGAGCGATTAGAAATGCCGTGTCATCGACCGGCATGATCGCTACATCGGCGGCGTCGAAGCCGCCCGCCACCAAAGCTGACTTGAACAGTGCAGCCACTTGTGGAACCTGGTTGCCGTCCCCGCGCACTGAGCGCAGGGCGATGGCCTGCTTTGCCAGATCGAGCGCTTGCGCATCCGCTCGATCGTGACCCGCGGGCTTGGCATCTGCGCTCGATGCGCTCAGAAAAAACATACATGCCCATATCGCTGTTGTGGCTGGTCGCACGGCGTTACCCTTTGAAGTGATGCTTCTACTGTAGAACGACGCCGCTGCTTGCGGCAATGCCGTCCCTGACGAGCCCTTGACATAGGCGTCAAAAATGGGCGACCCGTCCCGCCCGGCGGCCCCTACGGCCCGCGAAAACGTGCTCGTTTTCCCGCTGGAAACTCGCTGGTCGCGTGGCAAGTGCAGTGAGCATCGGTACGGTTGAGCAGCGCAACCTAGCACCGCCCGTTGGTTGTGCGGCAACCGCCTGATGCCGAACTAGTCGGCCTGTGCGGTATCGCGTGACGGATAGCTCTCCCACTGAGCCGTGCGCGCGTTATAGATCCGGAATGAACCGTCCGGCTGCGCCTCGAGCTTGATCCAATAGGACTTCTCTTCGTCGAGGTTCGCTATGAAGGGCGCCGGGAAATTGTCTGTCCCGGCAGTGCTCGAGGCATGCAGCTGCCACACGCCCTTAAGACCTGCGACATGGTGCAGTGACTGAAACGTAGCTGCACCGCCGCCCTTGTTCACCCCGTTGTTGAGGATTGCTACCACTGGGCTGAACGCCGCAAAGATGGCTGGATCGGCAGCATCCGCCCCCCCATGGTGGGCAACCAGATACGCGTCCACCGGCCCGACCAGGGACCTCGGGCACGCCAGCCCAAAGAGCGGCTTACCGCTCAAGTCACCGAGGTCCAGGAAGCGGAAGCGTCCAAACTGGAGGACTACGCCGGTCGACCTCGGATTTTCGAAAGGATCGGCCGCCGCGATCCCCCGAGTGGCACACAGCGGACTTTGCCCACCGGCACCCGGCAGTGGCTTCGTGAGGATCGCGCCAGCGGAGCTGACCACAATAGCCTGGATGCCCGGGATGGGCAGTTGATCACCGGGCTTGGGCACGATGTGAATATGCCCTTGACGCGCGGACTTGTACGCATCAAAGGCCGGCTTGATGTCTGGGCCTGTGGCCACCGCCCACCGGCTCGGGCGCTCATGGTCGATGAAGGTGCCGATGGGCATCAGCTTCGCGAGCTCCGCGACCCCGCCGTCGTGATCGGGATGAAAATGCGTGATGAGCAGGAAGTCGATTCGCGCGATCCCGGCATCCTGAGCCGCGGCAACAATGCGGTTGGCGTCCCGTGCCTGATGCGGGTCGCCCGGGGCAAAGCCTGTGCCCTGCCCGGCCCACCCGGTGTCAATGAGCAACGAGTGCTTCTCGGGCGTCACGATCAGGGTCGACTGCCCCCCTTCCACGTCGATGAAGTAAATGTCCAGGGGATCCGGAGCGGCACCCCGAGCCACCCCAGTGCTCAGAATTAGTGTGGCCAGGGAGAGGACGACGCGGGACAGCTTTCTCATCGGAGTACGCGAAGCGGATGGGGTGAGGCAAAGAGCACAGTCGTCGTTCATGTTATCGCTCTCATGTATCGAATTTGTGATCTGTACATCAGGACTTCTGATCTGGGAGAACCCGTCTCGCACCACTGGCCCAATGCTGCGCAGCCACGGGCACTCTATGCGGCACAGACGGGCGCCGGCCAGCGTCCGCTGATCTCGCGCGAATGAATCGGTCTCGACAGCGGTTGCGCTTGGACCTTCACCCTCGGCTCGAGGTGCGCTCCGCGGTCGAGCCATCCGCGGACCGCGCTGCCTGTCCCATGAGCCACTGCACGAACACCTCCCGCAGCGGCGCGCTCGAGCGTTCCCGCGATTCCAGCAGAAAGTACTGGCCAAACGGCACCCGCGTATGACCGAGTTGCACCAGGCGTCCGGTGCGCAGCTCGTTCGCGATAAAGGCGGGCGTTCCCAGGGCAACACCCTGACTGCGCTCAGCCGCCGCGATGGCGAGGGAGTAATCGGTGAAATAGAGGTGCTGCGCGCGCTCGAACCCGTCCAGGCCTGCGGTCGCGAACCAGCTCTTCCAGGCGGTGCCATTGTCATCGTGCAGCAGGCGAAATGAACGCACCGCGTCGTCCCGACGCCACTTAGCAGGCCGCGGACGCACGCCCGCCGTCACCGGGACACCCTCCATTGAGAAAAGCCGTCGCGCGCCGCCACGCGGCAGCGCCGCACCGACGGAGATGTAGCGGATCGCCAGATCGGCGTCGCGCCCGAGCGTGCGAAACTCGTCGGAGGTCTCAACCTCGAGTTCGATCTGAGGATGCGAAAGTGAGAATCCTCCGAGGCGCGGCACCAGCCACCGCGAGGCAAATGCCGGCTCCGCAGTGATGCGCAGGCGCTGGGCGCGCACACCACGAACCGCCTCAACGGCGCGATTTATCTGCAGGAAAGCGCCGCTCAGCTCGGAGGCGAGCCGCCGACCTGCGTCGGTAAGCTCAACGGCACGGTGCAAGCGCCGAAAAAGCTCGCGTCCGACATCCTTTTCTAGAGCTCGAATGTGCCGACTTACAGCCGCCTGGGAGATATGCAATTCACGTGCGGCCTCGGTGAAACTCAGGCGGCGCGCCGCGGTCTCGAAGGCGCGCAACGCGAGAAGCGAGGGCGGGCGGCGCTGCATAGGGTCGCATGATTTTAAGTTATCTGAACGCGGGCAACAAATCGTTTGAGGCGGGACCCCTGTGAGAGTTGAATTGCACCCCACGGTCTCGCAGGAGTCCTAGGCATCGGAGGCGCACATGAACGTGTATGCATGGAGTTATGCAACGCTTTGGAACGCCGCCGTGCAGGCTGCGGCTGGTCGTGTGCCACACGAGTCCCTGGCGTCGAGGCCTCGGGTATCACCCCGCCGCCGGCGACCCTCCGTAGCCAAGGCCTGCGACGCAGACCCCAGATGCGACCCATCGATCGCCCTTCCCTCGGCAGGGAACCTCTACCCGTAACGGGCGAGCCACCCGGCTTTGTCATTCCGCTGTCACGGTGAGACAACTGCGTACGCGTCTACCCCAACGGTCCAGTTGCGCGTCCCGCATGCCCTCGCCTTGCGCGTCCCGCATGCCCTCGCCGCTGGGGTGTGTGCACCGGGCGCCGCCGACACACTGAATTTGCACTAGCGCCTGTTCCGCCGCCGGCGAGAGCGCCGGAATCACCAACGCCGGACTCGACGCCAAAGGATTGGGGGTGCCTCGCCGCAGGCTGACCCGCGGCTGATAATTCCCGCGCGATGCGCCGGACACGGTTGTCGCGGGCATTCGCACCCGAGCCAGCCGTTCGAGCGAATCCGCACAGCCCGGGGTCGCCCGCGGCTGCCGCTCAATCAGGACGCTCAGCGCCGATTCGAGGGCCGCGGCAGCTCTCTGCGGACGACCTCCAGGCGCACCGCTCGGTGACAGCCGCCCGAGAGGTATCGCATGCGTTAACATCCGCGCACGATGCGTCTGCTGCTCCTCACGCCGCCGATGACCCAGCTCAATACCCCGTACCCTGCTACGGCGTATCTGATGGGCTTCCTGAGGCTGCACGCTCAAGATCTGGGGCTCGAACTCGTCCAAGCGGACGCCTCGCTGGCCCTGTTCCTGCGGTTGTTCTCGGCGCCTCTGGTGACGCAAATGGCCCACGTCCTGCACCACCGGGCGCGCGGCCACGGCAGAAGTACCCCGGTGCCCCCAGCCATCGCTCAGTTCCTCCATAACGCCACGGAATATGCCGATACCGTCGAGCCGGCGGTGCGCTTCCTGCAGCGGCGGGACCCGAGCCTGGCCTTTCGTATCGTCGGGCGCGCCTTCCTTCCCGAAGGCCCGCGGTTCCAGCACCTGACACCTTCCTCGGCCGAGCAAGGCGCGTACCCTGACGAGCAACTGCTGAACGCATTTGGCGCACTCGGCACGACCGAACAGGCGCGCTATCTGGCAAGCCTCTTTATCGACGACCTCGCTGAGGTCTGGCGGCTCGGCATCGACCCTCGTTTCGAGCTTGCGCGCTACGGTGAACGGCTTGCGGCCAGTGCCACCTCCTTCGACCCGCTGTGCGAAGCACTGCACGGCGAGCCGACACTCGTCGACACCGCTCTGGACGACCTGACGCGCGAGCTGGTCGCGCAGGCACCTGACGTCGTTGCACTTACTGCGCCATTTCCGGGCAATGTCTACGGCGCATTTCGGATGGCACGCACGATCCGGGCGGCCGCTCCCGATACGACCCTGATTCTGGGTGGCGGCTGGGTGAATACCGAGCTCCGCTCGCTCCGGGACCCGCGCATTTTTGACTATTTCGACTATCTCACGCTCGACGATGGCGAACGACCGTTGCTGAATCTCCTAAAGCGGCTGCAGGGCCGTGATGCGCCACTCGTGCGCACATACGTGCGCGAACGTGGGGCTGTCGTGTTAAGGAACGACCCCACCCAGCACGATATTCCCCAACGCAGTACGGGTACTCCGACCTATGACGGCCTGCCGCTGCGGGAATACGTGTCGCTCATAGAAATGCTCAATCCGATGCATCGCTTCTGGTCGGACGGGCGCTGGAACAAGGTCACGCTGGCGCACGGCTGCTACTGGAAGAAGTGTTCGTTCTGTGACATCTCCCTTGACTACATCGGGCGGTACGATCGGCCCGGCGAGGACATCGTCATCCAGCGTATCCGCGCCCTGATCGCGGAGACGGACGAAACGGGCTTCCACCTGGTCGACGAAGCCGCCCCGCCGGCGGGCATGCGCGCCCTCGCGCAGCGCCTTCTCGATGAAAAACTCAGCATCACATGGTGGGGGAACATCCGCTTCGAAAAAACCTTCACGCCGAGCCTGTGCCGCCTGCTCGCCTCCTCCGGGTGCGTCGCCGTGAGCGGCGGCCTGGAGGTGGCCTCTGACCGTTTGCTCAAGCTCATGAAGAAGGGGGTCACCGTCGAACAGGTGGCGAAGGTAACTCGCGGCTTCAGCGACGCCGGCATCATGGTGCATGCCTACCTGATGTACGGCTTCCCGACGGAGACGGTGCAGGACACGATCGACGCGCTTGAGCGTGTGCGCCAGCTCTTTGCAGCCGGATGCATCCAGTCAGCGTACTGGCACCGCTTCGCCGCCACAGCCCATTCCCCCGTCGGACTGCATCCTGAGGAGTATGGGATCACCCTGCAGCCGCCGGAAAGCATCACCTTTGCCCACAACGACGTTGCGTTCCACGATCCCGTTGGCACGGATCACGACTTCCTGGGCACCGGCCTGCGCAAGGCCCTCTACAACTACATGCACGGCGTCGGCCTCGACGCCGACGTTCGCGAGTGGTTTGATCCACCCCGGAAAGGCCTGCGACGGGCCAGCCGGTCTCGCGGTCGTTCGCCTTCCCCCTCCTCCGTTCCGCCTGCAACGGTACCACCCGATCTGATCGAGCACTTCCTCGGCTGACTCGCGCGTGCTGCTTGCCTTCAACAAGCCGTTCGACGTGATCTGCAAGTTCAGCCCTGAACCCGGTCGCCGCACACTGGCCGAGTACATCGACGTCAAAGACGTCTATCCCGCCGGTCGGCTGGATACCGATAGCGAAGGCCTGCTCCTGCTTACCGACGACGGTGCGCTGCAGGCTCGGATTTCCAATCCGCGCTTCAAGCTAACAAAGGTCTATTGGGCGCAAGTTGAAGGCACGCCGACCGAGCAAGCTCTCGCCCGGCTGCGCAGTGGCGTAGACCTCGGAGACTTTACTAGCGCGCCTGCTGGCGCACGGCTCATTGAAGAGCCTGACACCCTTTGGCCGCGGGATCCGCCCATTCGCTGGCGCGCCAACATTCCGACGGCGTGGCTTGAGCTGACTCTGCGAGAGGGCAAGAACCGCCAGGTGCGCCGCATGACGGCGCGCGTCGGATTACCCACACTGCGACTGGTGCGGGCGAAAATCGGGCGGGTAAGCGTCGATGGCTTGGCTCCGGCTGTCTGGCGCGAGATAGACGCGGCAGCGCTCTGGCCTCGCAGGAAGCGTCTGACAGGTGTTTGACGCTTCTACTGAAACCCTGAAGATCGACACCAACAGATTGCGACACACTGTTGGAAGCTGAACCAAACCTTGTAGGGGAATTGCTTACGGCAGAGCAGTTGCTACAAGCGCGGGCGCGCGTGTAGGCCATGACTCACTAATTCTTACGCAAGTAGCGGACGGCGCGAGCGGCAGCGGAAGGATCTACTGACCCCATCAGTAACTGCCCGTGAGGTCGTCGATATGAAGATCCCAAGCCGTTTCTCCGTGCCCGCTACGCTTGTGCTGACCACCCTTGTGATGGGGTTGTCAGGCTGCGTAACACACGAACGCGAGGTAGTTCATGACGGGGGGAGCTCGGGCTCCTACGCTCAGGGATACAAGGAAGGCTACTACGATCGTGAGCACCATCGCTATTGGTCTGAGCAGGCGTGGCACGACTGCATAGAGCACGACGTCCACTGTTCCTGAAGTAGCAGGGCTTCTTGAGCGGGCGGGAGCGAGCTGTGGCTCGCTCCCTTCTCCCGCTGAATGAGCGCCCAAGGCATCCCACTAGATCAACTGCGCAGAGAGATCGACGCCCGGGCGATCAAGCCTCGAGCCGGTTTTGACCGAGAAACATGGATAGAGGGCCCGGCACCGGCGCGCAGCATGTCAGCTGCCCGGCGCTGCTTCAACGCTGCCCCGTCCGAGTTCTCGCGCTCGCGCCATGCCTTTGAATATGAAGAATGCAGCGAGACCATGGAATCCAACAGACATCCAGTCCTGAAAGTAGACATAAATTAGCGCGTCCAGAACGTAGACGGCCAGCCCGAGGTAAAAAGCCGAAAGCTTGTTACGTTGTGCATAGAGACCGACGACAACGTAGAAGGCGATCGTGAAACCTGCGAGCCCGATGGCTACGGCAAGGTTGCCTGCAAACGCGACGGTGACCAGCGCCGTCATGGCCAATCCGATCACGAAGTTGGTGTTGCTGCCGGAATAGAACATCACCACGTTCACGAGTGAGAGACCCGCTATCCACCAAAACCATCTCGCTCCGGATCGAACAATCGGATCTGCGGTGATAGTTGACGACATGATGAGCGCCTCCCGTGTGTGAATGAGTGCGAACGACACATTATCAGGGTGTCGGCGCATCGTGCTCCGAAATGACAAGGAGGCTCGAAGTGTCTTGTTTGACTTATGTTAGGAGGCCTAACTCGCGCAACGAGTCATCATCTTTTCGACGCTGGCCCTCCCCTCAAACATCGATTTACCGCTTAATTTCAACACCGCCTCAGACCAGGGTGCAGCCAATATTAGACTCTGTCCACGCTCCGGACCGCGGGTACGCTCCAACCGCGCCGTAAGGTTAAGGTGTCCTTGCGGCCGCGTTACCTAGAATCAGGTAGCGGCCGGAATGCTCGCAGCTGCGCGGGATTTGCCGTTTCTCATGAGTTGCGCCGCGATCTCAAACGAGCGCAGCCGCGCGCCGTGATCGTATATCTGCGAGGTGAGCATGATTTCATCCGGTCCGGTTCTTTGGA
>Ga0207693_10001716_pt1 | contig 19278 bp, 26 predicted proteins | sample LARL81metaG_FD_184347 | JGI IMG/M metagenome (GOLD analysis project Ga0207693, IMG submission 184347) | Corn, switchgrass and miscanthus rhizosphere microbial communities from Kellogg Biological Station, Michigan, USA - LAR L8-1 metaG... | ecosystem: Host-associated > Plants > Roots >...
AGACGGAGAGAAGCATCGCGCGACGGACCGATCCGCCGTCCAGGTCGTCGGGATCGCGCTGGAAGACGCCTTGGTCGGCCATCGCTTCCACGAGCTCGAAGCTGACGCCCGCTCGCTCAGCGACATCTTTCAACTCGAGAGATCCGCTCACCCTCCCATCATCCCGTCGTCGGCCGATCGCGACACGGGAACGTTCGGAAGGCTTGGTTCGCACGCCGACCGGCGGCCGACGCTATGGCGTCGTCATCTCGATGTCTGGCGCTCAGAGGTCAGCAACGATCGAAGTGCGGGGAGCGCCGCGCGGTCACGAGGACGGTCGGCGGCTTCCTTCGACCGCACGACATCGGCGAGCGATGCGACGGTCACGTCACCCGAGCGCAGATGCATCACCACGGCATCGCGGCGAAGATCCTCGAACCCACGCGTGCCGGCCGGCTCGAACGTGAGATCGACGTCGCCCAGATCTGTCTGGAGGTTCCACACACGAACCCGAGCGAGAGAATCCGCGGACGGGTCGAACGGAACGCCGGCCGGTTCGCCCGAGACCCGAACCTTGGCGTGGATCTCCTTCAGCACCTTCGAGAGGCGCTCGAGGTTTTCTCTCGCGTCCTGCGGCACGACGTCCACGTCGGTCGTGACGTGCGACGCGCCGTGCAGGATCGCCGCCATCCCGCCGATCAGGACGTAGCGCACACCGTGCCGGTCGAGCGCGTCGAAGATCGCCCTCGGATCGAACTCAGCCATCGCCGCTCTCCCGGATCTCCTGGCCCTCACGCATCAGGTCGACGGCCGCGACCGCCCGGTCGAGCCGCTCGTCCGGCGTCAAGGCGAGGCCACGACGCGCAACGGTCCATGCATCTTCATCGAGAGGAACGACACGGACGTCGAGATCAAGACCGCACGCCCGGACGAGTTCCAGCAATCGCTCGAACGTCGGCTGGATGAGTCCGCTCTCGATCCGGGCCACGGTGGGCTGCGTGACTCCGGCGAGCTCGGCCAGGCGTCGCTGACTGAGTCCGGAACGCAACCGGCTCTCCCGGAGGATCTGACCAGCATCCATGCCAGCGAGTATACGCTATACGTATCGGTCTGATGCGTGTTACGCATGACTTCGATACACTTAGCGCATCGGCACGACTGCGTCGAGCCGGCGGCCGAGTCCGGCCTCGTCCAGTCCCAGGTCGGCATCGATGTCCTGGGGTTCGCCATAGGCATGGATGAACGCACGGGGCACGCCGATGGAGACGTAGCGCATGGGCCGGTCGCCGAGCGCGGCGGTCATCACCGGAGCAGCGGTCCCCTCGTAGAAGGGCTCGACGGTGATCAAGACCGGCACATCGCCTGCGATCGCCGCCAGCGCTCCACCATCGAAGGGACGAAGGCTCGTCGCGTACGCGATCGTCACGTCCAGCCCCTCGCAGGCGGCGACGGTCCGGTCGAGCATCGGGCCGAACGCGAGCACGGTCGCGGCCGCGCCTCGGCGGATGACCTCGATCCGTCCCGGCTCCATCCGGTGCGGCTCGGCGTTCGTCGCGACGCTCGCGCGGATGTACGTCGGCCGGCCGTTCGCGTACGTCGACCGCAGCAGCGCATCCATCTCGTCGCCGTGGCCCGGGATGAGCACCTCCATGCCGGGGATGCCGAGCATCACACCGGCGTCCGCCGGTGCGTGGTGCGTTCCGCCCGACGAGGCGTAGTCGTAGGAGCCGCCGACGCCGACGAACGTGCCACCGAGGCCTTGATACCCGAAGTCCAGCTTGAGCTGCTCGTACGGGCGCTCGGCCATGAACGGTGAGAGCGAATGCGCGATCGGATGGAACCCTTCCATCGCGAATCCGGCGGCGACCCCCACCATCGTCTGCTCCATGATGCCGACGTTGATCACGCGATCGGGATGCGCGGCGATCGCACGCTCGAAGTAGGACGTGCTGATCTCGGCCAGCACCACGGCGACGCGATCGTCCTGATCGACCAGATCGGAAACGGTCGCGCCGAACGCCTGACGCATGTCCCGCATCACCACTCGCCCTCCGGCACATCGGCGACGACCGCCGTCGGCACGTCGTCATGCCGCACGCGGAACGCGCGCTCGAGCGCGCCGTGATCGTGGCCGTCGACCACCTGCACGTCCCACCCGAACGAGCCGATGCGCGCGGGCCACGGTTGCATGGTCAGCGACGAGCTGTGGTTATCGATCACCAGCAGCGTGAGCCCGCCCAGCTCGAGCTGCGGCGCGAGCAGGATCGCTTCCCAGTTCGAGCCCTCGTTGAGCTCGGCATCGCCGCACAGGACGATCGTCCGCTGGTCGCGGAAACCTTTGGCTCGCAGGGCGAGCGCGACACCCACCGCTATCGGCAAGCCGTGTCCGAGCGACCCGGTCGACGCCTCGATCCCCGGCACCTGCGTCCGGTCGGGATGGCTCCCGAGATGTCCGCCGTGTTCGAGGAAGTGATCGAGCCAGTCGGCAGGGAAGAAGCCCTTCGCGGCGAGGATCGCGTACAAGGCCGCCGGCCCGTGCCCTTTGCTCGCGATGAATCGGTCACGGTCCTCCGCGTCGGGCTCAGCGGGATCGATCCGGAGCACGCGGTCGTAGAGCACCCACAAGGCATCCATCGTCGAGGTGGTGCTTTCCTCGTGCTTCTCGTCGCCGGTCGCGCGCGCCATCAGCGCGCGCACGTCGTCGAGCGTCGCCATGCGGGTGTCCATCTCGATCCGACGCTACAAGTTAAAGTGAACTTGATGTCAAGCCCCGGTGCGACACGCGACGACCTCTTGCCGATCGGCGACGTCGCCGCTCGGAGCGGCCTCGCGCCATCCGCGATCCGCTTCTACGAGGCCGAGGGCCTGATCCGCGCAGAGCGAACCCAGAGCGGCCGCCGCGCGTTCCCTCGCCACGTCCTCAGGCGTCTCGCGTTCATCTCATCCGCGCAACGGGTCGGCCTCAGCCTCAAAGAGATCGCCGACGCGCTGGCGACGCTCCCGCCCGACCGTGCGCCGACGAAGGCCCAGTGGGCGAAGCTCTCCCGCGGGTGGCGCGGGCAGCTGGACGACAAGATCGCGGAACTCGAGCGCCTGCGCGACGACCTCACGACCTGCATCGGATGCGGCTGCCTGTCGCTGCAGACCTGCCGCCTCTTCAACCCCGACGACGAGGCGGCCGCGAAGGGCGCAGGCCCGCGATACCTCCTAGGGGATGACCGCGACGAGGTCGCGCGTCACCAGGTGTAGACCGCGGCGACCGCCGAGCCGCGCTGCGTGAGCTTCTCGATCTGGTTCCACGGAAAGAGCACGCGCACCGCATCGTCACCGTCGCGCTGCATCACCTCGATCCCGAACTGGGTCAGCTTGATCTCTGCGGTCTGGGGGAACGTCTCCACCCGGCCCCCGAGGAACGTGATCTCGGTCTCCATCGAACCTCCCACCGGCGAGAATCCGGCCGGTCGCACCAGTATGGACCCGGGCCGTTCGGTCCTGCTTCGGGCGAAGGTCCCGACCCACGCCGGGCGGCTCGGCTACGGTGCAAGGCATGGACGCGCGATACGAACGCGGGCGCGCACGGTTCCTCGAGATCCACGACGAGAAGGCGCTCCGGACCGTCGAAGGGTTGGGCGAGCTCGGCCACCAGATCGTGTCCTACGTCTACGGCGACCTGTACACACAGCCCGCGCTGTCGGACCGTGACCGCGAGCTCGGCGCGGTCGTCGCGCTCACGTCGCTCGGCCGATCGTCACAACTGCCGCAACACCTGCGAGCCGCGCTCAAGGCGGGCTTGACCGAAGCGGAGCTGCGCGAGGCGATCATGCTCACCGCGACGATCGCCGGGTTCCCGCCGGCGATGAACGCCACGGCGACGCTGAAGAGCGTGCTCGCCGAGCGAACGCGCGACACGGACGAGCCTGCCGGATGATCCGACTCGCCGACGAACGCGGCGGCGTGATCGCCAAGCTCCTCGGCATCCTGCTCGTGCTCGCGATCTGCGCGAGCGCGGTGGTCTTCGCCTACGGCAAGCATCAGCAGCCGCTCTCGATCGACGATGCGCACGTCGCGACGAGCGACGGCCAGCGGAACCCTGCGACCGTCGGCGTCGCGCCCGGCCGGTCGATCTACGTGGCGACGATCGTGCACAACAACGGGCGGCTGCCCGTCACGCTCGAAGGACTCGCGCCCGCCGCGACCGGCCCGACCGACGCGTACATCCCGGTCTCGATCGCGCTCGGCGACGGGAAGACCCCCAACCCGGCGAGTGGCGCGTTCACGCCGCCGTCGCTCAGCCCGGGCACCGGCATCGGCGTCGTCGTCACCTACGCCGTCAACCCGAACCTCGCGTGCGGTCACTTCGGCGATACACCGAGCGACCCGACACCGTTCCCACCGTTGCCACTGCGTCTGTCGAGCTACGGCGTCGTCACGGCGCAGACCGTGCCGTTCACGCACGGCACACCGACGGTGAGCGGGATCACCAAGACCAGCTGCGAGCGATCGCTGCGCTAGACGTCGCGTTGCCGCTCGAGCGACACCGCGCTCGCCCACACGCTGGCCACCCACACGACCGCGAGCGCCAGCGAGCCGGCCCAACCGAACAGCACCGCAGACTCACTCCCGTGCCCGAACGCGCCACCCACACCGGCGAACGGCATGAACTTCGCGAAGCGCGGCAGGAGCGCAACACCCAACGGCTCGACGATGAACAACCAGCCGAGCAGCCCGAGGATCGCGACGAGCTGACTCCGGAGCGCCGCACCGACGCCGACCGCGAGCGCGGCACCGTACGCACAGCGGAGCCCTTCCTGGCCGATCGCGGCGATCACCGACGCGCCGACCGGCACGGACCTCCCGACGATCGCGAGCCAGATCACCGCGATCACGACCGTCATCGTCGCGGCGGCCACGCCGTACAACAGGCCGACGATCGATGCGGCGATCGACTTCGCGCTGATCACGCGCACGCGCGACGGCACCGCGAGGTACGTGCCGCTCGCGGTGCCGTACCGGAACTCGGCGGTCGCCATCGTCGCGGCCAGCACCAACACGAACGCGAGCGTCCCGGACGCCTGGAACACGAGCGTCCGCAGATCCTCGGTCGTGAGGATCGGGCGCACCCCACTCGCCTGCGCGTTCGCCGAGTTCGACAGCGCGAGGAACAGCACGGTGCTGACGCCCGTGAGTCCGACGGCGCCGATCGCCATCCCCACCCACAAACGTGTGGTGCGCACCTTGAGCAGCTCGGCCTTGACGAAGTCGATCATCCCGGCATCTCCGGCGCGGTCAGCGCGAGGAACGCCTGCTCGAGCGTCGCGGTCTCGCGCCGAAGCTCGTGCAAGACGATCCCCGCGCTCGCGGCCAGTTCGCCGACACGCTCGATCGGGATGCCTCGGATGGACAGCGTTCCGTCGGCGCCGTCCTGCACCGTGCCGCCGGCGTTCCGGACCGCCAAGGTCAGCCCCGCCGCATCGGGCGTGCGCACGACCACGCTCTCGCCGCCCGCGTGGACCAACGCCTCGACCGAGTTCTCCGCGAGCAGCTTGCCGCGATCGATCACCACCACCCGGTCCGCGACCTCCGCGACCTCGGTCAGCAGGTGACTGGAGACCAGCACGGCCCCGCCGTCGTCAGCGAACCGGCGGAGGAACCCGCGGAGCCACGCGACGCCCGCGGGATCGAGCCCGTTCGCCGGCTCGTCGAGCACCAGCACCGACGGATCGCCGAGCAGGGCGGCCGCGAACGCGAGCCGCTGCCGCATGCCCAGCGAGTACTCGCCGACCTTGACCGTCGCGAACGCGGACATGCCCGTGCGCTCGAGCACCGGATCGACCCGGTCGGCGGGCACCCCGCCCTCGACGCACAGGACGCGCAGATGCGACCGCGCCGTGCGCCCCGGATGGAACCCGGTCGTCTCCAGGGCCGCGCCGACCGATGCCAGCGGCCGTTCGAGCTGCTCGTACCGGCGGCCGAGCACCGAGGCGGTGCCGCTCGTCGGGTGCGCGAGCCCGAGCAGCATCCGCATCGTCGTGGTCTTGCCGGCGCCGTTGGGCCCGAGGAACCCGGTGACGCTGCCGTGCGGCACAGAGAACGTCAGCCCGTCGACCGCGACGGTCGATCCGAAGCGTTTGGTGAGGGCGCTCGCCTCGATCGCGGGCGCGGCGTCGGCTGGCGACGACATCGACGCAGAGCCTAGCGGGGGACCCCCGATATGCTGCGAGCATGCCCCTGCTGCGGATCGAGTCGCTCCCCGACGACCTCGTCGCGCCAGTCCTTGTCGTCGCGTTCGACGGCTGGGTCGACGCGGCCGGGGCGTCGAGCGCCGCCACCGAGCACCTCGCGGCGGGCGGCACGGTCGTTGCGACGTTCGACGACGACACGCTGTTCGACTACCGCTCGCGCAGGCCGACGTTGGACATCATCGACGGCACGTTGCAGAAGCTGATCTGGCCGGCGATCACGATCCACCGCCGGTCGATCGACGGCCGCGATGTGCTCGTGCTCCACGGTCCGGAGCCCGACTTCCGCTGGAAGGAACTCGGCGGCGAGCTGAGTGCGTTCTGCCTGGAAGCCGGCGTGATGCAGTGGATCAGCCTGGGTGCGATCCCCGCCGCGGTGCCGCACACCCGGCCGGTGCCGGTGCTCGCGACGGCGTCACGCGACGGTCTGCTGAACGAGCACGACACGAAGGGACCGCCGGGATTGCTCCGCGTGCCGAGCGCCGCGCTGTCGTCGGTCGAGCTTCCGGTGAGCGAAGCCGGCGTGCCCGCGGTTGGGTTCTACGCACAGGTGCCGCATTACGTCGGCGGCCCGTACGCGGCGGCGAGCGTGTCGCTGCTCCGCCATCTCTCGCGCCACCTGGGGATCGAGATCCCGATGGCCGAGCTCGAGGACGAGGCCGATGCCCAGCGCGCCCGTTTAGACGCGGCGGTCGCCGCCGACGACGACGTGCGTGAGCTCCTGGAACGGATGGAGCAGAGCGACGACGAAGAGCTCCCGAGCGGGGACGACCTCGCCGCCGAGATCGAACGCTTCCTGCGCGATCAGAGCTGAGCGTCGGGGCGCGACGGCGTCTCGCGGTCGGTCTGCGCCACCGTTGCCGTCGTCCGCTCGTACTCCCGCACGGCATGCCAGGGCACCAAGATCCGCCGCTGACTCACGAGGCCGCGCTCGGCGTCCACCAGATCGTCCACCAAGAGCCCGGCGGCCCAGGGCGTGACGTCGAACCGCTCGGACGCGACGACGAGCTCCTCGCCGTCGATCGACCCGTCCTCGATGATGACGCGCACCACCGAATGCGGCTGGTCGATCTCCGCCTCGTGCGGGGGCAACGACCACGTGATCCGCTCCACCCGAGGCCACGGGACGACGAGTCTGCCGAACACGGCGCCGTGCTCGGACTGCTCGAACTCCGCCAGATAGTGCGGGGTGTCCGTCCACGCGCCGTCCGGCCCGATGGTGCTCACGACCACCGTGCCGACCTCGGTCGCAGGCCCGGTCTCGGTGTCCCCCATACGACCTCCTGACGAAAGGGTAGCCCGGTAGGCTGCACGGATGCCACGGCCGACCGACCGGACCCAGATCCACCGCCACTCCGAGCGCACGAAGGACGACCCGGCAGTCCTGTGGCGCATCCTGGACGACGCGCTCACGTGCACGGTCGCCTGGGTGGACCCCGACGGCCGTCCCCGGGCCTTACCCACCATCCACGCCCGTATCGGCGACACCCTCTATCTGCACGGCTCGCGCGCCGCACGGGCCTGGAAGACGGCAGCCGCCGGCGCCGAGCTGTGCGTGGTCGCGACCGTGGTCGACGAGCTCGTGCTCGCGCGGACCTCGCCGCACCACTCGATGAACTACCGGAGCGCGGTCGTGTTCGGACGAGCCCGAGAGGTGACGGACCGCGACGAGCTGTACGCGGTGGCGCGGGCGATCACCCGTCACGTGCTGCCGGGTCGGGAGGACGACGCCGTCGAGCCTGGCGAGAAGGATTGGCGGGAAACCCTGCTGCTCGCGATGCCGCTCGACGAGGCCAGCGCGAAGGTCCGCACCGGCCCGCCGGGTGACGATCCGGACGAGCTGGCCCTCGACGTGTGGGCCGGGACGCTTCCGCTCCACACGATCGCGGGCACGCCGACCCCCTCGCCGGACCTCAAACCCGGGATCGATCCGCCGTCCTACCTCGGCGAGTTCCGCCGCCCGTGACGGACGTTCGGCGCGCCGAACCAGCAGAACTCGACGACGTGGTCCGCGTGTTCGCCGACGCGTTCCTCGGCGACCCCATGATCACGTGGCCGCTCACGGACCCGTCGCCCGAGGCGATCGCGTCGATGTTCCGGGTCGTGATCGGAGAGGCCTATGGACCGATGGGCGTCGTGTGGATCGCAGGAGATGAACGGGTCGACGGTGCCGCGGTCTGGCTGCCGCCCGACCACACGGCACGGTTCGATGAGATCGAGGCGGCGACCCGGCCGAGGATCAACGCGCTCACGGACGATGACGGGGCACGGTACGCCCAGTTCTGGGACTGGATCGATGACCACATCCCTGACGAACCCTGCTGGTTCCTCGACATCCTCGCGGTGCGCGAGCAGGAGCGCGGGCGTGGGCTCGCGTCCGCGCTCGTGGGCCACGGTCTCGAGCAGGCGCGCGGCGCCGGGGTGCCGGCGATCCTCGAGACGGGGAACCCCGCTGCGGTTCCGATGTACGAGCACTTCGGGTTCCGGGTGATCGAGCAGAGCGACGCGCCGGACGGCGGCCCGACGATCTGGTTCCTCCGCGCCGACCCTTAAGAGAACTTCACGACCCGCGGCTGCGAGCCATTGCGGGTGTGGCACTTCCACGAGCCGTCGACCAGACGAAACACCGCGGTCACCCGATGCGGCATCTGCTTCACCTGCCCGGCGCCGTCGTCCCACGTCGCCGTCCCGGCGGCGTTCACCCAGGCGGCGGGGCCGTCCACCGTCACCCGGTGCTCCGTGTAGGCGATGGTGAACGTGCCGGCGAGGCCGGCCATCCAGGCCACGAACGCTCGGAGCTCGTCCGGACCCACGGCGTGCTCGGCCTCCGCGGATCGCCAGAGCGTCAGATCCGGATCCGAAGTGAACAGGGCGACGACACCTTCGACATCACCTGCGGCGAAGGCATCATCGAGATTCAGGAAGGCCGTCCAGACCGCCTCCGACGCCTCCATGTTGGCCAGGGTAGCCCACACCGGCCGCGCGGGTGTGCTATATATCTCTGGTCGCTATATCGGCCCGATATATCGAACCGCCACACCGGCGACGGACGAACGGGAACGGACATGATCGAACTGGCGATCCTGGGACTGCTGAAGGAGCAGCCCATGCACGGATACCAGCTCAACCGCGAGCTCTCAGAGCAGCTCGGCGGCCTCTGGCGCGTGTCCTACGGGTCCCTCTACCCGTCGCTTCGCCGCCTCGAGCGGCAAGGCGCGATCACCAGCGTGCAGGGCACCGGCGCCCGCCGCAAGACCGTGTACGCGATCACGCCGGAGGGGGAGCGGCTCTTCCTCGAGCTGCTGGAGGAGACCCCGCAAGAGAACCAGACCGAGGACGCGAGGTTCCGGGTGCGGCTCGCGTTCTTCCGGTACCTCCCGCCCGAGACGCGGGTGCGACTGCTCGAGCGACGCCGCCAGGCGCTCGAGACACGTTTGGCCGACGTGAAGGCGCATCTCCGCGACGACGCGGGGACCACCGACGACTACCAGCGCGCGCTGCTCGATCACGCGCGCGCCGGCACCGAGTCGGACATCGCCTGGCTCACCGAGCTGATCCGCACCGAACGACTGAAGTACGAGATCACCGCCCCTGTGGGGGAGCGGCGCCGCGCGAGCGCGACGCTGCGCAGGAAGGAGCGCACATCATGAGTGAGGTTCGCATCGCGATCGTGGGCCTGGGCAACTGCGCCTCGTCCCTGATCCAGGGTCTGGAGTACTACAAGGATGCCGACCCCAACGAGTCCGTCCCCGGCTTGATGCACGTCGAGCTCGGCGGCTACCACATCCGTGACATCGAGGTCGTCGCGGCCTTCGACGTCGACGCCAACAAGGTTGGCAAGGACGTCGCCGACGCCATCTTCACCGAGCCGAACAACACCATCAGGTTCTCCGACGTGCCACCAACCGGCGTGACGGTCCAGCGCGGCCACACGTTCGACGGGCTCGGCCTCTACTACCGCGACATGATCACGGAGTCGACATTGGAGCCGGTCGACGTCACCCAGGTCCTGCGCGACACGCACGCCGACGTGCTCATCTCCTACCTGCCCGTCGGGTCGGAGCAGGCCGACAAGTTCTACGCGCAGTGCGCGATCGACGCGGGCGTCGCGTTCGTGAACGCGCTGCCGGTGTTCATCGCGAGCGACCCCGCGTGGGCCAAGAAGTTCGCCGACGCGGGCGTCCCGATCGTCGGCGACGACATCAAGTCGCAGGTCGGCGCGACCATCACGCACCGCGTGCTCGCCAAGCTGTTCGAGGACCGCGGCGTGGAGCTCGACCGCACCTATCAGCTGAACTTCGGCGGCAACATGGACTTCATGAACATGCTCGAGCGCGAGCGCCTGACGTCGAAGAAGATCTCGAAGACCAACTCGGTGCAGTCGCAGCTCGACCAGCCGCTGCCCAAGGAGAACATCCACATCGGCCCGAGCGACCACGTGCCGTGGCTCGAGGACCGCAAGTGGGCCATGATCAGGCTCGAGGGCCGCAACTTCGGCGACGTGCCCCTGAACATCGAGATGAAGCTCGAGGTCTGGGACTCCCCGAACTCGGCGGGTGTGATCATCGACGCCCTGCGCTGCGCCAAGCTCGCGAAGGACCGCGGGGTCGGCGGCCCGATCATCGGACCGAGCGCGTATCTGATGAAGAGCCCGCCGGTGCAGTTCACCGACGAAGAGGCCCGTCAGATGGTCGAGGAGTTCGCGAACGGCGACGCCCCGCTCGAGGTCGTCGACCGCCCGCAGCGCGCCGACATACAGGCGTAGACGCCGTGGGTTCTGGGAAACCAGATCGGCCCGCCTGGGCCGAGAGCAGCGGGGACCAAGTGAAACCGAACGCTGCATGGGGCGGACAGGATCCACCGCGCCTCGGCATCGAGGTCGTCATCGGCGCGATCGCCGTCGTCGTGATCGTCGGTGCGATCGTCTGGGCAGTTCTGCACTGATGCCGTGAATCGGCCGGGCGCCCTTCGGGGCGCCCGTATGCTGCGTGGCGATGAGCGCGACCGTCCAGCCAGGTACGGCCGCGCGTGTTCGGTCGGCGATGCGCTCGGCCGACTTCCGGAAACTCCTGTGGATCCGCCTGTGCGGGCAGGGCGGCGACGGCATCTTCCAAGCCGCGCTCGTCGCGTCGGTCGTCTTCAACCCCGACCAGCAGAACACCGCCAAGGGTTTGCTCGCGGCGAGCGCGGTCACGATCTTGCCGTTCACCCTGCTCGGCCCGTTCGTCGGCGTGTTCATCGACCGGTGGCCGCGCCGAGCGATCCTGACGATCGCGCCGTTGCTCAAGGTCGCGTTCGTCCCCCTCGTGCTGTTCGACCCGCTCCAGTGGCCGGTCAAGATCTTCTTCTACGCAGGCGTGCTCGCCGTGCTGTCGATCAACCGATTCCAGCTGGCCGCGGCCTCGGCGGTCGTGCCCCGGCTCGTGCCTGCCGAGGATCTGCTGGTCGCGAACTCGATCGCGACCGTCGGGGGCACGCTGGCTCTCCTCGTTGGCGTGTTCATCGGCGGCAGGATCGACAACGCGGTCGGAACGGTGAGCGTGATCCTGATCGCCGTCGTCGCGTGGCTCGTCGCGTCGCTGATCGCCGGCCGGATCGGCTCGGACCTCGCGCCGATGACGCTGCAAGAGGCGCCAGAGCTGCTTCGCCGCGCGCTGAAACGGGTCGTGGTCGAGACCTGGGATGGCGCCTCGACCATGTTCCGCACGCCGCACGCGATCGGCCCGATCGCCTCGATCACCGTCGACCAGATCGGCCAGGGAGTGATGCTGACCCTCGCGCTCGTCGTGTTCCGCGAGCAGCTCGGCGAGGGCGTCGCCTCGTTCTCCAACGTGATCGGCGCCGGCGGGGTCGGCGTGTTGATCGGGATCGGCACAGCGGGCTTCCTCGAAGAGCGGCTGCCGAAGGAGCGGATCGTCGGGCTCGCGTTCCTGATCGGGGGGATCGTGCTGATCGGCGCCGCGGCCGCCATCGAGGGCCCGGTCATCCTGTTCGTCGCCGCGGTGCTCGGCCTGACGTTCGCCTGGAAGAAGGTGTCGGTCGACACGATGGTGCAGGAGTCGCTGCCCGATGGCTACCGCGGACGCGTCTTCTCCGTCTACGACTTCTTCTACAACATCGCCCGGCTCGTGGCGGCGATCGCCGCGGTTGCGTTGTTCCCCGTGCTGTCGCCCGCGTCAACCCTCATCGTGATCGGGTTGATCTTCATCGCCTGGACCCCGGTGCTGCCGTGGCTCGTCTCTCGGCGCGCACAGATCGACCTGCGGATGGACGACGCCGGCCTGCCGACGTCGCTGCAGTGGGGCGCCGCCAGCGAGCCCGTGACGGTCCTCGAGACGAGCGAGATCGGATACCGACTCTCCCTCGAGGACGGGAGCGTGATCGACGTGCGTCGCGCGATCGGCGCGCCGGGCTGGCGCGTGCTCCGCGAGCGCGAGGGTTAGCGAGCCGGGATCGCGGCGGCGCCGGGGGCCGGCTCGAGCTCGGCTTCGGGCTCGATCTTCACGGTCGAGCGACGCTTCCGCATCACCAGCACGACCACGCCGATCGCGCCGGCGAGCGCCCCCATCAGCGCGAACTCCGCGCGCGGCCCGAGCACCTGACCGATCCACCCCGCGATCGGGGCGCCGATCGGCGTCGAGCCGAGGAACACGATCCCGTACAGCGCCATCACGCGGCCGCGCGCCTGCGGCACCGCGTTGAGCTGCAACATCGTGTTGCCGTTGATCATGAAGACCATCGCCGCGTAGCCGAGCGGCACCATCGTGAGATAGGCAACGTCGAGCGTCGGCGCGAGCGCAACCAGCACCATCGAGCCGCCGACCAGCAGCGAGAACACGCCGAGCCGGCGCATCCCCGGATGCTTGTTGCCGTGGGCGGTGGTCACCGCGCCGATGAGCGAGCCGATCCCCGCCGCCGCAGACAACAGTCCGAACTCCCGTGGCCCGGCGTTGAACGAAACCTCCGCGAGCAGCGGCATCAGGACCTGCCACTCGAAGACGAACGTGAACATGATCGCGAGCACGATCAACGGCCGGCGGAGCTCATCGGTGCGCCACACGTACTTCAGGCCCGCGACCAGGTGCCCCTTCTCACGGGTCGAGCGCGGCTGCGCGTGAAACTCGGCCGGGCGCATCATGATCAGCGCACCGAGCACGAACAGGTAGGAGAAGGCGTCCAGGCCGAAACACCAGGCCATGCCGACGCCGGCGATCGCGAGCCCCGCGATCGCGGGTCCGATCACGCGCGCGCCGGTGAACGCGGCGCTGTTCAGGCTGACGGCGTTCGTGAGCGATTCCTCGCCGACCATCTCGACGTAGAAGCTCTGCCGTGACGGGTTGTCGATCGCGGTGATGCATCCGTAGACGACGGAGAGCGTGTAGACCATCCACAGCGTGATCACGTCGGTCGCGACCAGGAAGGCGAGGCCGACCGACACGACCGCGAACAAGCTCTGCGTCGTGATCAGGATCTTGCGCTTGTCGAAGCGGTCCGCGAGCACGCCACCCCACGCACCGATCACGAGCATCGGTCCGAACTGCAAGGCCGCGTTGATGCCCAGCGCGGAGCCGCTGCGCGTCAGCTGCCACACCAGCCATCCGGTCGCGGTGAACGTCATCCACGTGCCGATCGCCGACACGAACTGCCCCATCAGGAACAGCCGGAAGTTCCGCGAGGACCGCGCCGACGCGAAGGTCTGCTTCAGGGCGCCGATGGGGCTCACGCTTCACCCCCGTCCTGACCGAGACGGTCCAAGATCTCTGATGCCTTCCGCAAGGTCTCGCGCTCGTCCGGCTCGAGCGCCTTCAATCGTTGCGTCAGGTATGCGTCGGTCCGCCTGCGCGCCGCGTGCAGCAACGCCGTGCCGGCCGGCGTGGTCTGGAGCCACGTGACCCTGCCGTCGATGGGATCGGGCAGACGCTCGATCAGCCCGCGGTCCACGAGCTCGCGGATCGTGCGGGTGATGGACGGCTTCTGTACGTGCTCGAACCGCGCGAGCTGTCCGGCCGTCACCGGCCCGTGCCGCTCGACCGTCCGCAGAGCCGCGTGCAACGTCGGGGTGATCTCGACGTCGGAGACGTGGCGCATCCGGCGGGCGGCGCGCCACACCGCGACACGCAGTTGCGCCGCGAGCTCGGCGGGCCGGATGTCGGGACGGGTGCGCTCCATGCCGACCATGATAGTACGCATAGCTAACTAACGACTTCGGTGATCCCGTCGCCTCCCCGATCCGGCCCTGACCTGCGTCTATCGTGAGCCCGCCTCGACCCGAAAGGACCCCCCGCAGTGACGACGAACGGGCATCACGCGCCTGCCGATACGGGCCGCACGCGCCGCCCCCTGTTGATCGTCGGGCTGATCGCCCTGGCCCTGCTCGTCTTCGGCGGCGGGTACGCGCTCGGCCGGGGCAACGACACGCCGGAGGTGGCGGCGCCGTCAGTCGAACCAAGCGCGACCCCGACGCACACGCACCCGCCGAAGCCGACGCCCACCGAGACGGCCTCGGTCAGCGCGTCGCCGAGCGATCCGCCGAGTCCGGATCCGACCGCAGAGCCACAGACCGACACGCTCGCCGACGGGAAGTACTTCGTTCGCCTGAACGACCTCGAGGGCGGTGAGGCGGGACCGCCCGCCATCCGCTACGACCTCGCGTACTTCCTGACGGGCGCAGCCGCCGATCAGGCGGCGAAGGACCATGGGCAAGAGACCCCCGTGCCGGACGGCTACTTCATCGTGAACGACAGCCACCAGCTGCGTGCCGCGCCGCTCGCCGACCCGTTCTCAGTCAAGTACATCCCCGAAAGCAACTGTTGTCAGCCGGTGAAGGCGCACACCGCCGCGTTCCTCGGCTGGCTCGGCGAGACGCAGCAGTCCGACTTCCCGCCGAAGGACACGTCGTGGTGGTGGATCACGATCGACGGCGGGCAGATCACCAAGGTCGAGCAACAGTTCCTGCCCTGAGTCGTTGCATCGGCCCGGTCCCGGGCGCACGCTGCCGGCATGCCGCACGCCGATCACGAGCCCGGCACACGCGAAGACTGCGACGACTGCAGAGCGCTCGCCTATGAACCCGGCTGGTACAAGGCGCTCCGCGACGACCGCGTGCTGGGCAAGGATCCGAGCGTGGTCGCCGTGCCCGAGCCAGACGAGGAAGACGTCGAGATCGTCGTGAGCGAGACGCCGGCCGAAGACGCGCGCCGTCGCCGCTGAGCGACGCCGCCGTAGGCTGGGCGGCATCGTGCCGCACGACTGGGACGCCGCCACCTACGACCGGCTGCCGATCCCCATGACCAGCTGGGGGCTCGAGGTGCTCGATCGCCTGCGCCTGCGCGGGGACGAGACGGTGCTGGACGCCGGATGCGGGACGGGTCAGGTCACCGAAGCGCTCCGCGAGCGGCTCCCCCGCGGACACGTGATCGCGCTCGACGCGTCGCCGTCGATGATCGCGACTGCGGTCGAACGCCTCGGCGCCGACCGGATGACGTACCTCACCCACGACCTGATGGACCCCATCCCGATCGACCCGGTGGACGCGATCTTGTCGACGGCGACCTTCCATTGGGTGCCCGACCACGATCGGCTGTTCGCGAACCTCGCCGCGGTGCTCAGGCCGCGCGGGCAGTTCGCCGCTCAGTGCGGCGGGTGGGGCAACCTGGAACGGGTGAACGCAGCCGCGGAGAAGGCGGCCGGCATCGACCTGCCCGCCACCAAGGTCTACGCCACGCCCGAGGAGACGTGGACCCGCATGGAGGCCGAGGGGTTCGTCGACATCGAGACGTGGCTGACCGAGGCGCCGGTTGAGCTGCCGCCCGACGAGCTCGAGCCTTACCTGCGGACGGTGATCCTCAGCGGGGAGGTGGCGCGCCGCTCACCCGAACAAGCGGACGAGCTGGTGCACGCCGTCGCGGTCGAGCTCGGTGAGCCCGCGATCGACTACGTCCGGCTGAACATCCTCGCCCGCAAAGAGGCCTAACTCCGTCAGATGAACAGCGGGATCGCGGCCTCGCGCATCTCGCGGATCGCGGTCGCGGCGCCGATCGGCTCCTCCAACCCGTCGAGTAGGTCCTCCCGCTTCAGGCCGAGCAGATCCATCGTCATCTGGCACGGGATCAGCTTGACGCCGAGCTCTTGCGCCAATCCGATCAGCTCGTCGGGCTTCGCGACGTTCTGTTCGTCGGCGAGCTTCTTGAACATCGCCGGGCCGGCGCCCATGAACTGGTAGTGCGACAGCTTCGCCTTCTGCGCGGAACCGGGGTTCATCACCGACATCATCTTCTGCATCCAGTTGTCGCCGGTGATGCGCACGCCGGGCTTCACGATCGCGAACAGGCCCCAGAACGTGAAGAAGACGCTCGCCTCCATACCGCTCGCGGCGGCGGTGGTCGCGAGGATCGTCGTGGGCCAGATGCGGTCCAGCTGACCGCCCCACGCGATGATCGTCATCTTGTTCTTCTTCTTGACTTGCTTGGCCTGCTCGGTCTCGAGCGCCTCGACCCGCTGGAGCAGGTCGGCGAGCGCCGCCGTCTCCTCAACGCGGTCTTCGGTGATCGCCATCGCTAGACCACCCTCGAGATGAGGTAGCGGAACGAGCCGTCGGGAAGTGTCTCGGCGCTTTCCAATGCGTTGCCGGTGAGCTCGGCCCACGACGGAACGTCGGACTTGGAGCCGGGGTCGGTCGCCAAGAGCTCGAAGGTCGCGCCCTGAGGCGCGGCCTTGATCGCCTTGGCCAGGCTCACGAGCGGGCCGGGGCAGGACTGACCCTTGGCGTCGACGGTGATGATGGTGGTGCTCATGCGGAAACCTCCGGAATGATTGCAGGGGAACTGGGAAGAGATGGCGCGGGTGAGCCGCGCTGTTCCTTTCTGGATCAGGAACAGCCGCAGAGGCGGTCGGGGATCATCGCCGCGACCAAGCCAGCTTCACGTGTGCACACCATTTGCACCTGCAAATGTACCCCCGACCTGCGCTGACGGACAAGGTCGGCGCTCCGTCACGGCACGGCGGGTTCGCGCAGGCAGCCTTGGTCGCGCCCGAGGAGCTCGAGCCCCTGGAGGTCTCCCGGCCCGAAGTCGGTCACGTAGCCGCCCGACGGCTCCATCAGCTCGGCCTTCGAGGTCACGTGGTCCAGGCCCATGATGTGGCCGAGCTCGTGCAGGATCGTCGGCCCTTGATAGGCCGATGAGATCCAGCCGGGCGGGCTCCGGTCGGACGCGTTGATCACGACCCATCCGCTGACGAACTGCGGCGTGCCGTCCGGCGGCGCGAGCGGGCGGGAGACCGCGGCAAATTGGTCTTCGCCGTCGTGGAACGGGATGTCGGTCTGCGATTGCGTCGCCCACGCGATCACGACCGGCGCCCATCGCTGGCCGTACTCCGACGGGAGGTACGCCGAGCGGTCCTTCTGGGGGATCTCCTGCGTGGATCCGTCGAAGACGAACGTGATCCCGGTATCGACCGATACGCGGCGGATCGCCTCCTGCACGTCGGGGAGCGACCCCGGCGGCGCCTCCTGCAGATTGACCACGTAATGGATCGCGTCGCAAGGGTTCCAGCGGACCGGGTGTCCGCCGACCGTCGCGAGGAACTTGTATTCGTCGCTGGACCCCTTCGGCCGCGAAAGGTCGGCGACGACACCACCGACCAGGCCGAGCGATCCCATGACGGCGATCGCGGTAAGCAAGGCGACGACGGCCACGAGACCGCGCCGGCGTCGTGGCGGCGGGCCGATCGTCGGCGGGAGCGAGGTCCAACCGAGGTCAGGCCGCCCGGGGACCTCGTGGTCCGGACGACGAGGTGGCGGGGGCATCCCGGGGTCCATCGCGACCATGGTAGGAGCGGTATCGGCGTAGGCAGAGGCATTCTCGACCTTGACGAGCGGATGACCCCCTGGTGGGATGCCGCAGATGCGCAACCGCTTCCGCCTGTCGTGGGTCGTCACGTGCACGATCGTGGTCGCGCTGATCCCCGCTTCCGCAGCGCGTGCGGCCGTTGCGACGTCATGTTCGTTCGACGCACCGACGGCCACCGTCACAGGCATCGTCGGAACCGACGTCACGACCACGCTCGGTCGTTCAGGAACGGCGATCACGTTCGACGGGGTACCGTGCGGCACCGCCGACGTCACGAACACCGATCAGATCAACATCTCGGCGCCCGACACCACGTCGTCCGAGACGATCACGATCAGCGAGGCCGGCGGGACCTTCGCGCCTGGGAAGACAGCCGAGGCCGACGGCTCCAACGAGATCGAGTTCGCGGTCACACGGAGCGCAGAGGACACCGTTGGGTTCGTAGGAACCGGCGACGCGGACACGATCGACGTGGATCACGACGGCGCGGACCTGCTTCCAGGATCACCCAATGAAGACGAGGTGCAGTTCACGTCGTTCGTCGCGGGGCCTGTCGCGATCGATGGCGGCGCGGGAGACGACGCCCTCTCCGCTCGGGTGTATCAGGCCTCGATCGACGGCGGCCCGGGCGACGACTCGATCACCGCGGGTGGGTCCCAAGCGTCGAGCTATGCAGGCGGCACGGGGATGGACACGATCACGTTCCCGTATGGCGTCGTGAAGGCGACCGACACGAGCAACGACTACGACCTCGACCGTGGCGGCACGACCGACGCGATCACCAGCATGGAGACCCTCGTCGGCGGAGACGGCAACGACGGCTTCGTCGGCTCGGCCGGGAACGACCACTTCATCGGGGGTGGTGGCGACGACCTGTTCATCCCGCTCGGTGGCGACGACATCGTGGAGGGCGACGCCGGCTTCGACCAGGACTCGCTCGGTGCAGGAGGCGTGTCGTTGCACGTCGATCTGACCTCAGGGACATCGACCGGCGATGGATCGGACACCTTCACCGGAATCGAAGCGCTCGTCGGGAGCGTGCTCACCGACCGCTTCACGGGGGACCCGCGAACCTCGGGCGTCGTCGCTATCGCAGGCTACGGGGGCCACGATGTGTTGGATATGAGGACGGCGACACACCGCCAGTTCGTCTGGACGACTCCCGACAGCATCGCGGGCGCGCCATCCTGGGTTCGCCTCGCCGCGCAAGA